>ENA-OZKV01000215-OZKV01000215.1-human-gut-metagenome-genome-assembly--contig:-NODE-215-length-43684-cov-6.783516_pt1 | contig 43684 bp, 39 predicted proteins | sample MGYA00244829_ERZ653770 | MGnify/ENA primary metagenome ERZ653770 (study PRJEB26926, sample SAMN06165244) | human gut metagenome | biome: ENVO:00009003; feature: ENVO:2100002; material: ENVO:00002003... | reverse complement strand
TTTCTGCCTGTCTCGTGGGCTCGGAGATGTGTATAAGAGACAGATATCAGCGCTTGGAGAACTGGGGAGCGCGACGAGCTGCTTTGAGACCGTACTCACCTGACCTTGATCCAAAAAGGCCAGTATTCATGCGGTTTTTCGGGCTTTCCTCTCTCAGTAAACCCATAGGTAAACCCACGAAATCGCGAAATTTTTGGTGCAGTTTAACGCAGCCCGAATGCAGCATTCACAACGCTGCTTAATTCCTCAGGTTTATTATACTTGACTTTCGCATAGATGTCCATAGTCGTTTTGCTGTTCTCATGGCCTGCCAGATACTGCACCGTCTTAGGATCAACACCTTTGTAAATCAGATTGGTGATGTAGGTGTGCCGCAGCATGTGCGGAGTCACCTTGAAGTCCATCGTATACACCAGTTTGGGATTATTCGGCTGATGCTCACCAAGCCTTGGCTTTATTCTATGCTTGATGGACTGTCCATTTACATAAGTGTAATAACAGCGTTCTGCAGTAGAACGGACTGTTATGTACTTCCAGACTCTCACAAACTGTGTTTCCGTCAAAACAGTTCCCTTCGAATTCGAGATCACATATTCCGATTCTGATTTTTCCCTTTCTTCCTTGAGACAGGCTACCAGGCATTTTGGAATCGGAACATCTCGTTTTGCTGCCGGTGTCTTCAATAGCGTGTTGACTACCGGCTCACCGCCTTCCACATGCCATGCACGCCTTACCGAAATGTACGGCATTTTTTCATCCAGGAATACGCAGTCCCATTTTAATCCAAGGATCTCTTCTCTACGCAATCCCGCGTACAAACCGATCATCACGAAGACATACGGTGGAAGCTCACGAATGCTATCCAGCAAAATGGCAGTCTGTTCATCCGTCAAAGCCTCGCGCCGTTTCGCTGGCTTTCCGCCTCTTGCGCAAATCGTTTTGGATGGATTCTCTTTAATCACCTTGCTCTCTTCTGCTGAATTAAAAATGTTCTTAATCAGCATATTGAGCTGACCATACATTCCGGAAGAACCTTTTGATAACGGAACCATCAGCAGCCGCAGGTCATCTGTGGTCACCTCGTCCATATACATCTGTCCAATCGGACCCACGATGTACCGATTCACCATCCGTGCGTATCCTTCCAACGTATTAGTTCTTACCGTTCCGGACCGCATCAGCAACCATTTTTCACAGTACTCTTCCACGGTCGGATTCTCTCTATGGAAAACCACTTCCGCGATTTTCTTCTGGGCATCTTCCACCCGGTCATACAATTCTTCGCGTGTCAGCCCGTAAATCGCCACTCTCTTTCCGTCTGCATCTGTAATCCGGGTGCGGTAATACTGTACCCCTTTCATCATCACTGTTCCGTATTCCGGAAGTTCAGCAGGACGCTTTTTCCCTTTAGCCATGTGTTCTCCTCCTATCTATCTTCATACATTGCGTGTTGTCACTTTTATTATCATGGCGTACAGCACTTCCTTCAAGGATGTCGAATGTATGTAAAAAGGCAGGGATTTTTGACCATCCCTGCCCTAATTTCTTTCTGATTTACTCTTAATCCCACGATGCAAAAGCATCTTCCAGCACTCCTGCGAGCTGCTCTGGGCGATTATATTTCACCTTGGCGTAAATATCCATGGTGATCTTGCTGCTTTCATGACCGGCAAGATACTGAACCGTCTTCGGATCAACCGAAGCATGAATCAGATTCGTAATGTAGGTGTGCCGCAGCTGATGCGGAGTCACCTCAAAGTCCAGACTGTAAACCACATTTCCATTGTGTGCTGCCTTTTGCCCCAGAACCGGCTTCACCGTATGCTTCACCCTCTTGCCATCTTCATAGCGGTAATAGCAGCGTTCCTTGGTGGTACGGGTTACGATATACTGCCATAATCTCTTGAACTGCGTATAGGACAACGGGTCTCCATCCCGGTTTGCAACCACAAAATCCGATGTCGATGTCTTCTTCGCCTCTTTCAGACATTCCAGAAGATTGTCCGGCAGAGGGACATTCCGATGCGCTGCCTTTGTTTTCAGCTCTGTCAGAATCACCGGACGATTATGCTCCGTATGCCAAGCTCTCCGAACGGTAAGGTACGGAGCCTCGCAATCAAGATACACCGAATCCCATTGAAGTCCGAGGATTTCTTCTCTCCGCAATCCTGCGTACAGCCCCAGCATCACGAACACATACGGCGGTAAGCCGTAAATGGCATCCAGCAGCTTATCCACCTGCTCATCCGTAAGCGGGAGGCGGTCCTTCTGGGGAATCCCGCCCACATTCTTCTTCAGATAGATGGTCGGATTCTCATCAATGATCTTACTCTCCATTGCTGCCGTGAAAATACACTTATATAGAACATTCACTGATTTGTACACGGATGCCGACTTTTTCGATGCCGCCAACAGTGCCAGGCGAATGTCATCTGCTGTTACATCTCCCATATGCATATCGCCCAATGGCTTGATGATGTAGTTCTTCACTTTCGATGTATAGTCAATCAGCGTTGTCATCCTGATCTGTGCCGACTGCATCAGCAGCCATTTCTCGCAATACTCCTCCACTGTAGGTGTACTGCGGCGATACGTCTTGTTCTCAATCTGCTGGATCGCTTCCTGTTCCTTCTGGTACAGTTCCTCTCTCGTTCTTGCATATAAGGAAACCCGCCGTCCCTGCTGATCTGTTACACGGGTTCGATAATATTGCGTTCCCTTCATACTCACCGTACCATAATCGGGAAGCATCATTCTTCTTGCCGCCATATCATTACCTCCAATCCTGTTGATGCTTTCATTATTGCGGATTCATCGTCCATACTCAACGATGTCGATTTTCACCGCCGAAAGCTTCGAGGTTTGCGATATGTCGCAGCACGTTCCATCGGTTTTGCACGGTGCGTACATTTTGCAATGTACTCCTGAATCCCCACTTCCGTGAAATAAACGCAGCCGTTTTCCACATACTGAACATAGGAGATCAAACCGTCTGTTCTTGCAGCATCCAGTGTTTTTACGCTGATTCCCAGTATACTGGCTGCTTCTTTCCTTGTAATCAGTTTATCCATCGCCTTCTTCGCCATCCTTTCGGCATTTGCCCTGTCTTTTTTTCTCTGCTTGTTCCGGAATGTAATATCCAAGTTGAATCCTTACAGCTTCATCAATCCCACGCATCTGCCCCTTACTTACCCGCCCAAGATAGCGAATCACGCATATCTTGTCGCAGGTGTCGAGCTGTTCTGCCAATACCATAGACGGTTTTGCCAGTCCCTGTGCTTTACGGAGAAAGAAATGCGTTGGCTGTTTTCGCTTCTTCTCAATTTTCGATGTCAGCGGAGCAATCGTGATCGTCGGCGCATAATAATTGCCGACATCATTCTGAAGAACCACAACAGGACGAACACCGCCCTGCTTTGATCCGACCGGAACACCGAGATTGGCGAGATATAAATCACCTCGCCGATAAACCCAGTTTTCTTTCATATGCTGTTGTCTCCAATCTCCATACACTGATATGGATAAAGCCTGCCAGGTATCATGCTGATACAGCACCCGGCAGCGCTTTCTGAAAATATGGTTTCTCTGTACTTTTTCTTATCACCCCAGAGATGTAGGATTTCTCACAGGCGGCAGTGTGCTTCACTGCTCCATTGGAATTTAACCATCCCGCCTTCCTTATGGCCGGACCGCGAATTACGGAAGTATCATTGTCCCTGTCTGGCTTTAACACCGCCGCCGGTTGCAATCCGGCATTTGCTTCTGCGAAACCGCTATCGCCCCGATGGGCTTCATGGCGTGCAGTCGAAGGCTTGACCAAACAGGAATGTACCTGAAGAATGAGTATTCAGTTTTCAAGGGACATCCGGACTTTCGTCCTTACAAAGTAAGTTTAACAAGAATCCTCCGGTTTCGCGTTGGCCTCGTAGGCGCACTTTGGTTGTCCTTGCAGGACTACATACGGTTCGTTTTGACTTTTTCAGTGTTCTATACAGCCGGATTGAGGCAAAAAAATACCCCGTTGGTTTCCCAACGAGGCATCAAAGACGATTCTATTCTGTTTTCTATAAACTGGTACCCGTTTATCTTCTGGTGACCATTTGAGTCACGGCCAATGTATCAAAAAAGCAACGCTCATCTCAGCAAATCAGACAAGCTGTATTCTCCTTTGGGGATATTTGCTGTTCTGCGATACTCTTTTATGGCTTTCACCAAGAGCTGAGGATTACTGAAATACTGCTTCACAAAATCATACGACTTCACATCATGCATCCGAAGATTTATTTTACAAAATTCGCTTGGTTTTTTTCCAGAACGCTTAAACTGATCATATGCTCCTTCCGCATGAATAATCAGCATTTCAATTTCTGGAGCAGTAATGACATTTACCACGTCAATTTTCTGCTCATATGCTTTACTCAATCGAAATTCCTCTCTGCGAGAATCCAAAATCCGTATCACAGAAATCTGCTCATCGAATCCTTTCCGTAAGTATCGCTCCTCGAATCGTTTAGCACTTCTGCAACGGATAACACGTTCTTCCAACATTTCTTCTCTGTTGAAAATCAGAAGATCATTATCAACCAGTATGTCGATAATAGCTTCTTCGGCAGAGCCTTCACATATACACGCCTTGTATTTTGCTAATTCCATTCTGCCGCCTCCTTAATTGATTGAAGCAGCCAGGCTTTTCTTCAAGCGCATATACGCTTCATATGCTGGCGTTGTTCCCTCAAGGAAGCCGCTCTGGTAAGCATCACTCTTTTTAATATCATTACGTTTCAATATATAGCTCAGATTTTCTGCTGTAATGCCATTACGGTTTCTAACGATACAAATTCCGTCATTTCGGTCATATTCGTCCAGCAGTTCCGGATAATGCGTAGTGAAAATAAGCGTTCCGCCATTTTTGTTCAGTCGGCTGTCCATAAAGAAGCGCACTAAGGTCGTTACAATTTCCTTGTTGAAATGATTCTCTATTTCATCTACCAGAAGATAACCACCTGAATGAAGAACTTCCTTTACCATCGAGAATGTAATAATACCCTTAATCGTACCAGAGGACAGATACTGCTCAAGGTCTGCCGCATTATTCAGGATAATCTCTTCTTCATCCTTAAACTTCAAGTGGATAAATGTTTTTCCCTCTGTCTGTTCAAAACACAATTTCTCAATGGTCGGATCGAGAAATGCAATTACCTCCAATGGAATATCTTCGGTAAATGGAAGCACATTCACATTCGTATAGGAAAGCAGGCTGAATATTTCCACTGTATCATTCGCTTTTTTATTATGTGCAATGACAAAGCTGACATCATCAGAAAGGTATGCTTCATCGCTATTGCGCTGCTCTACAGGCTTCATTCCTGTAAAATCTGTCAGATACTTTTTCGACTTAACGGTTGCAATCGGTTTTTCCCAAAGGCTTTCAGACAGAATCGAATACACATATTCCCCTGTTTTCGACTTCTTTGCTGCAATTACAGTTTCCAAGCAGCAGACGTAGCTGCGCTTATCATAAAAATATGTGCGGATTGTAACATTCTTCGCTCCGCCAAGAATGCTTTTTGCCTCCACATGATTGATGGGCTCATTTTTCACAATATTTAAGGCCAAGCTAATGACCTTTAATACCGAGGTCTTGCCAGATGCGTTAATTCCAATGAAAGCACAGGCAGAGTGGAGATAGTAGTTATCCGTCAAACGGTAAAGACTATCTTTGTCCTCTTCGCAAACACGTTGCTGCGTATAAAAGCAAATATCCAAGTCTTTTTTGAATAATGGGAGTCCTTGTGCGGTGATGCGGAGTATTTTCATAGGTAGCCCTCCTCTAAAAACAGTTTTTTCGTTTTTATTTTCTTATAATCTTATTATACGCCGCAAATCAGAAAATATCAACGGATTTTCCGTTTTTATTTTCTGATTTGCTTTTGACACTAAAAAGTATCCGTTCAATATGGCAAACCCTGTGATTGCTGACCCGTTCCACCGCATGAAATACATGGAGCGTCATGGAAGCGGCCTACGCAAAATCGTCAGGGAAACCGAAAAGCCGCCTGGATATACAGCGGCATATAATCCGAAAATTTTCTCAACGGCAACAGATTTCAGAGTCATCTTGAAAAATGTAAATTACCAACTTAGTCAGAAAAACTTAGTCAATGACCAAGTTAGTGAGCAAGATAAATCGCCGAACATCCCACACACAGTTTTGAATCTTTGTATCCACCTTATTGCCCACGGCAGTGAGGGTGCGCAAATCACTCATGCTCACTCTATCATGGGTACAGCCAATGATAAGTCCTATGACGCAACCCATGATAACTTAGAGGATGACACCCATCAAGGTATCCACCAAGATAGCCACCATGATTCTACGCCGTCAGCAGTTATATTGCGCCTAATGCTTTTTAGATTTTTTTCGCAATCGTAGACAGCTCCGAAATAATACTAAGAAGATCATTTTTGACTTCCTCTTTGCTTGGCTCGCTGCCCATCAGAAGATAATCCGTGCTGACATGGAGGATGCAGGACAGTTCAATCAGCAAGTCAATAGAGCAGCTGCGTTCACCGTTCTCCATGCGGCTGACATGCTGCTTGCTTGCCAGGCCCAGGCGAACCGCCAGTTCCTCCTGCGTAATGCCACGGGAAGTGCGAACATCGTGAAGTCTCTTACCAAACTCTTTTGCGTCAAAATACATACGTTTCTCCTTCCGCACAGCCGGTACAGAACCGGATCGACGGAAGGTCAAAAAAAGAGCCGCATGACGGTGAAGAAAAATCCTGTGCCGATAAAACAGAACATGGGTATCCCATAATTCTGTCTCATGCGGCATTCGGAAGACTTCGCCTGTCAGCGGCTCCACAGCACAGCTATGACTTATAAAATTGTGTTAATAGGGTTATTTATTGTCATCTCAACCATTCAAAGACGAATAGTAGAGCTGCAATCTCCGTAATCTTCTCATCTCCAAAACATTGAAGACGGTCTCGCGTCCGCAGGCCTTACATTTGGTCTGCACATGTCCTCTGGTATCCTCAAAGACGATGATTGAATTGTGTCGGCAATAAGGGCACCTGACAATCCTGGGCTTTTGCGAAGCAATCGCATCCTTTGCCCGGATGATTTTAATCTGCATTTCCGCAGATGGTTCCGATACTCTGATATTCCTGCTCATGGCCACACCTCCAATGGATCACGATATTCATAATCCTTTTTCCGGTTCAGATAGCCCAGTTGTTCCAATCGGATAGCTGCTGCTGATCTCGAAACACCAAAGACACCACAGAAGGTATCTATCTTCACTTGGTCACTGTCGTAAAAACGCCATCCATAACAGGTCAGAGGCTTTCTGCTGTTGATGAACCACATCGCCCGATCCACTTCTGACTGAGGCATCAGAATGGCAGCTCCCAGCGTATTGGCCTGCCATTCGTTCCAATCTTCCTGCGTTCTCAAGACGCGCGAGCCATTTCCTCGCACTTCCGGTCTCTTATGGCAGGCTATCTTTCGGTCATCGGAATCCAGCTGAAACAGTATCTGGTGAGCGCACTCATGTGCCAGCGTAAATCTGCGTTTTCCGCAGAGTTTCCGAATATTCGCTGGTTCAATGAAACTCTTGTCCAGAACCACATCATTGGTTTTCAGGAAGATGCTCCTCTGACTTCCATCAACCTCTATCTGATATTCTGTATCCACATACGCGGTCAGACCATAGATGCTTCCGTCCGAGGACAACTTTTGAAATGACACCTTCAGGTTCAGATAATCGGATGCAAACTGGTCAATGGGTGTCGGAAGTGCGAATCTTGCCGGATCATCTGCTTCGCTGCCGAAAAAGGACTTTTGAAAATCTCTTATCACTGCAACAGCGATTTCTTCTATGTTTTTCTGCGAAAGGATCATAGGCACGGCTCCTTTGCTTCAACGAACCATTTTTCATCTTCGTTGTACAGGAAACTCTCATGCCCACCGATCATGACCGTATAGCGGATTCCGCAGCCACCTACCTTCGTGGAAGCAGCCCGGCACTTATGCTTCAATCGGTCGATCTCATACACCCGTCCGTCAATCCACCGAATCAGACGCGGGCGGATATTTCCCTCCGCATCCACATCCAAATTCACAGGTACATATACTTTTCTACATTTCTGTTCCGACATATTCTACGCTCCTCCTCTGTAAACCGGCGAATGTGTTGACTTCTTTTAGCAAAGAACTCACCAGATTCTGCCGGTGCTGTATTAACCGATCATTCCTGTCGGCATGACCAAATCCACTTTTCGCTCTGTCGGCATCTTGCTTTTCTGAAAAAGTACCCCATTTTTAATCGCATCTTTCCCGAATCGGAATCGAATCTGCTCAATCGCTGCGTCCAGCCGTTCCTGGCGATCCAGTGATTTCACATCTGTGAATAGGTCGTATTGTATCGGACAATCCTCTTCAAACAGATTGATTGCCCGAACCGTCACCGAACGAATCGGGTGTTCCCACTGATAATTCTTTGCAAACAAAGAAAATGCGGTTTTCGCCAGATAGGTAGGGCTTTGTGTCGGAATGCTAATCCGGCACTGCCACTCCTTCGTGAAAAGCTCATTGTTGCGGATGGAAATCGCAATTCCGCCTGCTTTCTTTTTATGCGTTCGCAGCTTAGTTCCGATTTCCTGCACCAGCTCCAGCATGACACACCAGACTTCGGCGTTATTTTCCAAATCCTGCATGGTCGTTATCCCGTGCCCAATGCTCTTTACTGGGGAGACATAATCGGAACGCATAACCAGCGAATCATCCAGTCCATTGGCATATTTCTTAATCGCCAGTCCATTCTTTCCAAGGCGGCACTTCAAGAAATCATCCGATGTTGCAGCAAGCTCTCCAATGGTATGAATCCCATAACCGGACAGAACCTTCTCGGTCGCTCTGCCGACTCCAAGCAAGTCAGAGGCGGGAAGACACCAAATCTTCTCCCGGAACGAATCTGCTTCGATGCAGGTAATCGCATCCGGCTTTTTCATATCCGACCCAAGCTTGGCAAAAATCTTGTTGAAACTCACTCCTGCGGAAATCGTAAGTCCCAATTCAAACTTAACCGTTCTGCGAATTTCATCTGCAATTTCAAATCCGGTTCCCATGCAGCCGCTTCCGGTCACATCCAGCCAGCATTCGTCCATCCCATACGGCTCGATCTGATCGGTATAGCGACCGTATATTTCACGAGCCAGCTTTGAAAACTTCATATATTGCTCATAGTGCGGCTCCACGATCACAAGATCCTGGCACTTCTGCTTTGCTTGCCAGATTGCCTCTCCCGTGGAAACGCCAAACGCCTTTGCTGCATAGTTCTTCGCAAGTACGATGCCATGCCGTTCCTCCACAGAACCGCACACTGCCACCGGCTTGTTCTTCAGTTCCGGGTTCAGCATACACTCGACAGAGGCATAGAAATTATTCATATCACAGTGAAGAATCACCCTTTGCATCCCGTATTCCTCCTCTCCATTCGTGAAAGCACGAACAACTTTTCACGAACGCATTGACGCACAGCATTTCTTGTGATACTATAATTACACGAATTGTATTTCGTGTTTTCATCGTCATTATAGCAAGCACAGTTTTTCGTGTCAATAGGTTTTTATGAAAAAGCGTTCGTGTTCGTTATCAAAAAAGAAAGAGGTATTTCTATGGTCTTCAAAGAAAGGTTGAAAGAAAAAAGAACAGAAGCCAATTTAACTCAGGTAGAACTTGCAGAGAAGGCCGGTGTAACCGCCCGCACAATTCAGAATTATGAGCTTGGCAGCCGCAAACCATCCAATATGGTTACGATCCAGAAAATTGCGGATGCACTGAATACTACTACTGAGTACCTGCTGGGAAGCAGCGGCACCTATGTCGTAGAAGCTCATGAAAAAGGCGGCGCAAAAGCAGCGAAAGATATTGAAGAACTGGTCAGCGAAGTGACCGGTATGTTCGCTGGCGGCGAATTAAGCGAAGATGCCATCGAAGGAGCTTATAAAGCTCTGACCGATGCCTACTGGATTGCCAAAGAGAACAATAAAAAATACGCCCCGAAAACGAGGCGTAAAAAATCCGATCAGTGATATTTATCGTACACACTTTTCGCTATACCGTAAACTGGAGGTGGTATGATGAATGCGGAACAGCTTTCACGGGTCGGTGAGAAACTGGTAAAACGCTGCGGTTCCAGAGACCCTTTTGAAATTGCAAGGCAGCTTGGTATCAATGTCATGCTTTGCGAAAATTTTGGTTCCCTGAAGGGAATGTACCGGGTGATTAAGCGAAATCGCTTTATTTTCCTGAATAACAGTCTGGATGAAAATATGCTGCGCATCGTGTGCGCACATGAATTAGGGCATGACCAGCTTCACCGGAATATGGCGAAAACCACCCCGATTCATGAGTTCATGCTCTACGACATGAAATCCAAACCGGAATATGAAGCGAACATCGTAGCAGCGGAGATCTTGATGGACAGCAACGAAGTCCTTCGTTACATCTATGAGTATGGATACACAGCCGAGCAGATCGCCAGCGCGATGTCCACTGACATCAATCTGGTTGCGCTGAAGGTAGCACACCTGGCCACACTTGGCTATAATCTGCACGCACTGGAACATAAAAGCAACTTTTTGAAATAACGTATCTTCGAGGAGCATTGACCGGCTCCTCTTTTTTGTTGCAAATTGTGCAGATGCCGTCTGCACAATTATCAGCCTAACATCTGCATGTGATAGAGCTTCACTTTTTCCTCGAACGGCAGTCCCGGATCAATGCCGACTTCTTCCCACATCACACCATACGGTGCGCCGCCATCTGTATATCCGGCGATAAAGGCAAAACGACCATCGCAGTCCTCATACAGTTCTCCCAGCCGTTCCCGTTCTTTCGCTTCCCGCTCCATTCTCCGCTGCCGAAGCCGCTGTTCTTCAGCCTGTTTAATCTGGTCAAGCTGCTCTTGTGTATAATTGACTCCAAGCTCCTGCAAATCTTTAGCGGCAGTCACAGCATCCACATGAAAGCGTTCCCGGTAATGCTTGTTCATCTTTTTCGGTGAGCCGGTATAGGTGAGCAGCCACTGCTTGCCTTTTCGGAGGCGGGCTTCCTTTCGCTCAGCCTTCGTCAGTTTCTTTTTCTTTGCCATTTGCGAAATCTCCCGGATTTTTTGCTGATGACTTTGGTTTGCGCTTCTTCGGTGCCGTCAGCTCATAGCTCAAAGAAAGCAGGTCTTTGATGGCATCATCCAGTTCTGGTTTGCCAAGCTGAATACTAAGCCATTTTTCCTTATTCATGTGATAGGCTGGAAAATAGCCGTCTTGCCCACGAAGAGAGCCGATCAGCAGCGGATCACTTTTCACATTAAGGACATCAATGATGCCTGCTTCTGGCAGTCCCAACTTATCAGCAGATACTTCCAGAACTACACCATACCATTTGTTATTGTCGTTGTGCCGCAGCACCGCATTCCAGTCATGCCAGGGGTATTCCGGCTCTATGCCGTACTGCTGGCGTATCCATGTAAATAATTCTTGGCGTGTCATTCCACATTGCAAGCGAAGTCAATCTATGTTGCACTTCCCACTGCATCCTCCATTTCCACAGAATTCGCAGCCATGTGTATGCCCATGTCCATAATACCATCGCCCATAGCGATAACCATAGTGGGGAGGACAATGAGCACAATCTCCCGTGCATTTGCCTGTATTTTTAGGCTTAGGACTGCCAGCCAGAGCCATTCCCATTAGTATACTGCTGAACAGTCCCGGCTTCTTCGGTTGTGCCTCTTTAAGCGAAATTTCCTCGTCAGGCTCATCCGGATCAGCATACGGAATGCCACTGCGCTTTGAAATCTTCCTAATCAGAGACTCGTCCACACCATAATCACATAACTCATTCAGCCCATTTTCTGTGAAAATCGCATCTGTCGAGTTGACCAACTGATAGATGGCTTCCTCATCTGGCAGATTAGGAAGCAGTGTCAGAACATCCTCCTCTGTAAAGTGCGTTGGTTTGGAAGTAATCTTATCAATCAACTCAAACACCGGTTCCGGATCAGGAAGACAGCTCAGCAGCGTATCCAGCTGTTCCCCCGTATAAGCATCCACAGCTGTCTGAATCAACTTTTCCAGTGCTTCTTCATCTTCGATTTGCCCGCTATCTGCAATCTCCGCAACTTCCGCGGCTCGAAACCGGACTCCCGCTGCTAATGCTCTGCGAAGAATGCTGGTCGCTGTGCGCGTATCCACATACTGAATGCAGTCACATATTTCCTCAGATGGACTTCCATCCGGTCCGAAGTCCTTGATAGAGGCCAGACGGCTATACTGAGTACTTTCCTGCCATCCGTCATATCGCTCATAATATTCAGCCCAGGTCACTTAGCCGCACCTCCTCCACACTGCATCGCCATCAAAAATCATCTAATGCAGCATCTATTTCTTCCAGCCGATCAATCCAGCCCAGGTCGGATTTCTTCTTGGTTGCTGGTCTTTTCTTATCACCGCCAACCACTTCAAACCGTTTCTCTTCTGTCCCGAACAAACCTTTTACCTGAATTCTGAAATCCGGCTTGTTGTTGGTCAGTCCCTGCATAAGCTGTACATTCTTGTATCTGGGCAGGAGAATTTGACAAATAGCCTGAATGTCTTGCTCCTTAACACAGGGAGCCGCCATAAACTTTTTCGTTATGTAAGGCTTTATATCTGTCAGAACCTGTGACATCGAGGCTTTCTTTCGATTATCAGCCATAAAAATCTCCTTTTCCGGATATTTCATTTCAAGTTAAAGATATCGAAATCTCACCACCAAATGTACTGATTGAAAATCTGTCATCTGAAACAATAGTTTCCTTTTCAACATGATATTCAAAGGGAAACAGATATACTGAATCATTCAATTCCTGAAAAGAGTAGTATCCACTGTCATCAATATTCATCACTGCATATGCCATAAATGCACTGACTTGTTCATTATTTACTGTCATCCTGTTGATGTGATACTTTCCCGGTTTTTCACAGCGTAGCACATCGAATTCCTTCAATGTTGAAATCAATTTATCAATCGAATGATATAAGGTTGTTCTTTCTCCCCACTCATCAAATAGCTTTTGCTTTAACTGGGCAAGTGTTATTTCATCCTGAAATTCCGACATTTTTCCAATAAGTTTGCACATATCAAGAAACACCGGATATGCCGCCAACATCATGCACCAGTTGATACTCACCGCATATTCCGGATACTTTTCTATCAGCTGTACTGCCTCGCTTTTTAAGCAGGAGCTGTATGGATTGTCATAAACCCAGATGTTCATCAAAATCTCTCTGGTCTTACGAAGAACCGTTGGGCTATCAATCTCATAGCTCAAATACTCATTGAGCTTATCTTTAATCTCCGATTCCGCTGTGCCGTCCGCCACTAAATCAACCGTATATTTCAGCCAAGGTAATTTCAGTTTCCTTGACAAACCAACCATTTTAGCCATGATAATCCTCCGTCCTCGCGATTATGAACGGAACCACCACTTCGTCAAGCGAAATCCCGCCATGCGTCATTACATTTTCACCTTTGATATCCAAAGAATCCCCTACATTGCAGATTAGATAGTCATAATCTTTGGGCAAGTAATATTTCGGATATTCCAAAAGGCCGTATCGTTCTATCAAACTGTCTTTATTAGCAAAATCCTTCAAGACCACCATTTTGTGGCTTCTTGTTTCGACTTCAACGCCAGAACCGGTCAATCGTCCCAGTCCTGTACAAGGCGTGTTTCCATGATCTGCTGTAATATAGACATCAAAGCCATCCTGCAACAATCTTTTGGTCAACTCAGCAAGCTTATTTTGTTTCATCAGCACCGTATCATCATTCAACATTCCAATGCGTCCCTGATATTGGGCATGAACCAATTCATCAATATCAAGAATGATGACAGCCCCACACTTTGCAAACGCCGAAAAGCTTGCATCATACCCTCGTTCGTAGCCTATCTGATTGTCCTTATACCCATATTTTCTTGCGCATTCGTAAAATTCATTCTTCTCTTTACTTTGCTTCCACGGTTCAATCAGCTGACTGGGATATTTTCCACTCAGTAGGCATTGGCGAGAAATAGATGTCGTAGATGGAATCATGGCAAAGGCAGCACTTTGGCGATAACAAATTCCCGCAAACGATCTTTTCAATATCGTCCAGTCAAATTCTGACATACCATCCATTACGATAATGGCAGCCTTTTCACTATGGTCATGGATATAATCCATGACACTGCTTACCATGACCGGTGATTCCAGGTTGATTTCCGAAGACAGCTTTCCAAAATTTTTCATCGCATAGGCGCAGAACGCCCGATTCAATTCCGAAGTATCAATGTCAACATTGTGTTCTGCTGCGGTTACATCAATCGTTGCTTTTTTCTCCGCAAGTTCAAACCAAGCCCTATAATCTTCAACACTTTTCGCTTGGTTTAATGCACATTCGTATAAATCTCTCAAATATAGCTCAACATTTTTCTGAGCATACATTTTGAGGCGAAGAAACATTTCCGTCTGTTTCCGTTCATGGTATTCCTCAAAATCAGTCTGATATGCCAGCGTAAGCAGTTCCAAATCCAGATTTTTGCTTTCTCGCAAAACTGCGCTATTCAACTTTGGAAATAATGACTCGAACGAAATTTCTTCCTCCCGGCATTTTTTCCGAATATCATATGGCACATAAACACCCGGCTGCACCAGAATCGCAAGCTTTTCCTCTCCATTTAGAAGGCTTGTATTATTAACCCGGAAGTTCAAATCATCAGTATACACAACAGTCCTGAAGCCATGTGCCTGAAACACCGCGCTATAATGCGCTTTTTCTTCCAGATGATCTGCATCAACGAGCATCATTTTTTTCGTATACTGTGCAGCTGTTTTTTCAAACACATAGTCTCCAAACATCTGTTACGCCTCCAATCTTGCCATCATAATTAACCTAAAATCCGGATATACCTGTGAGCCTTTCCTGTGCTGTGCTTCAATGTTTGCCTTTTCTTTTTGCAGCTTTTGCAGGCGGCTTCTCCGGATATTCTCAATCCCAATATGTTCCGCAGCCTCTTGCCTCAGCTCCAAAGCATACATATATTTCTTGAAACTCTCCTCATTCTGCTGCATCTGCTTCTCTTTTAATTCAACAAATGTGTCATAGGCAAAATCCATGCAACTTTTTTCAAGCTTAGAATAAATTTCCGTATCCACATTCGACGCAGACGAAACCCGGAGCTTGCTGTTTCCATCGAGGAAAACATCCATAATACGCTTTCCTGCCATCGGTCGCAATATCATTGCGCTGTTGACAAATATCGGCAAAATCCGCTTTCCGCTCTCTTTTTCAGAGATAGACAGCTCCCAAAGCATAAAATAGCCTTCCTCATTGGGGAAGTTGTCAATCTGGATGGACATAAGCGGTGCCGTCCGATCCTGCACCAACTCCGTCTTCAAATGCTGTGTGATTTCTTCATCTGCAATGCTGATGCGGTCAATCAAACGCGGGTCATGCCCCTGCCAGCACTCATAATAGGTCAGCATTGTGCGGAGCGCACTGTCTACATCGAAATTCGACTCTGTTCCGACAAGTTTTGTCAAGTCTTTCTCTTCTCGGATCACATCTTTATATTTCTGCGCATTCGTAAGCTGCTGCTTCATCTCTGCCTCAACTGGGTACAGATTCTTCTCTACCTGTGAAGCATGACCAATGGAGCGCATATATACATCCGTAAAGTCACATTCTGCTACTTCGCTGTCCAGAACATCGGAATACTTATCAACGCCCATTTCTTTCAGAATAACGGACAGTTTTTCTTCCAGCACTTCACGAACACGGTTTTCTACTGTTTCGCCCACAATAAAGTTATAAATATGCACATCTCTCTGCTGACCAATACGATCAACACGACCACATCGCTGCTCGATTTTCATTGGGTTCCACGGAAGGTCATAGTTGATGATAATATTGGCAAACTGCAAGTTCAGACCTTCGCCACCGGCATCTGTCGAAATGAAAATACTGGTACTGGTCTTAAACTCCTGCATGGCAGCATTTCGTTCGTCAATGCTCATGCCGCCGTTTAGAAGCGTTACCGTATAGCCTCTATTCACAAGCAGCTCCTGCAAATAAGTCTGCGTAGCAACAAATTCTGTAAAAATAATAACCTTTTGTGTGCGATCCTCACTCAAAATAGCATCAATCTCATTCAACAGCGGCTCCACTTTTGCATCCTGGTTCTGGAACTGTGCTTGTTTTGCAAGGGAGATAATCTGCTTCAGCTCTTCGATTTCCAACTCCATGTCCAGAGAAATCGCTTCGAGAGCATCCTCAACACCATCCTCGATGTTCAGTTCATCCAAATCTTCTTCCCTTAAATTACCAACGCAGGTGCGCTGCTCCAGAAGAACATTTAATCTGCGCTCCAAGCTCTGTCGAATGGCCGCAGTACTGCTCGTCACCATGCGCTGCATGATAATCAACAGGAAGATCAGGCACATATTTTTCTTGCGATTGCGCAGTGCTTTGTTATAGGTCTTTGCGACATAGGAGCTGACCATCTCATACAGTTCCCGCTGTAAATTATTGCGTTCGTCCCATGAAATCGTCACAAGATGCGTGATACGGTTCTTGAACAGCAGATTACCATTATTGTCAATGGCCTCGCGCTTTTCCGTGCGGATCAGGAATGGAGCAACCTGTTCTCGGACAATAGATTTGGCATTCGGGAAAGCATCCGCATCCAGCAAACGAATCAGCCGCAAAAACGGCTCAGTTTTGCCATTATGCGGTGTTGCTGACAACAGCAGCAGATATGGGCTTGCCTGTGCCAACAGATTGCCCAGCTTGTAGCGAGCCACTTCGCCGGAGGAACCAGCCACACGATGCGCCTCATCTATGATGATCAAATCCCATCCACTGTTGATGATGGAATAGATTCGTTCCTCGTTGTACTTTTCAACCTTTTCCTCACTCCAACCGGCGTGTTTTTCAATCGGCTTAATAGAATCCATCGGGGAAATCACCTGATCGAACTGACCATACACATCATCATTATCCGTCAGGCGGCGAATCGTATCATAATCGGATGGCAAAATTACTTGAAATTTCTCATGGAACTTTTCCTGCATCTCGCTTGCCCACTGGGTCACCAGACCAGTCGGGCAAACAACGAGAATCCTACTAACAAGACCACGGCTCTTCAATTCACGGATGATCATACCAGCTTCAATCGTCTTACCAAGACCAACTTCATCCGCCAGAATATAGCGAATGTTGTTGGTCTCCATTGCACGGTTCAACACATGGAGCTGGTGCGGCAAGGGAATAATCCCGCTGGCAAGAGAAGAAAGGAAACCACCGGCAGTTTCGTTTTTGATTTTAGAGAGCAGCGTAACATAGCGCAAATAATTTTCATCATACTGCATCGTACTGCCCGATGAGCTAAGCTGTTCCTCATTTGCCTTATACACCCGACCGGTTGCTGGGTTAAAGACCTTATAAGAAATATAGCCCCATGCTTCGATCTTCTCCAAAATCTGCACATTTGCCTTTTCTATTGTGTCAAAAACGAAATCGCCGACACTATGCACTAATACCACCTCAATTATTTAACATACCATTCTCTGAGCATCAATTTTTAGAGCCGTACATTTGATGCCGATTCTTTATTATTTCGCGCATCTATAAGGACAATATCCTCATTTCCGGCAAGTTCCAGTTCATTCAAAACACGGCATAGTTTTTCGTATTCTGAATCTGAAAAAAACAATATCACTTTAATCGCGCGCTCTGTTTCTGATGCAGCTTTATAAATATCTACTTGCTTGGCCAAATTTTGTTTTAATTTACTATTCGATGCCAACTTAAACTCAACCAACGTAGCATTTTTCTTTCCGAAAGATATTTTGTAATCTACCGGACCTCTTCCATTGTTCACTTCTCTATTAACATCTAATTGCGTTCCATACCATACCAAGCGATAAATCACCTGTAGATCAGATTCTCTTTTGATAGGGCTTCCATCATGTTGATAGAAGAGCCTGTAACCTTCCTGATCTTCTATAACGTGTTTCAAAAACAAAACACGTTTTTTTGCCTCATCATGCGCATCTGGAACTGTCTGATAGAATTCCGTCGTGTTACTTAGAAGATCAATCAAGCGTTCAATTTGGGTGTTAAACATGAACTGTACATCACGAACATTTTCCTTACTGACCGATGTAGCTTGTTCCTGGTTGTCTTCTTTGTACTTTACATAATAATCGATCAATTCTGGATGTTCTCTTATAAACATCTCTGCATACTGATCTTTTTCCGTTTTACTTAGTTTTCTGCCCTTCTCAAGGATGTCCCCAAAATATTGGTTGAGCTGAAATCGTAGTGCGGCATCCGGAATTGAAAACGCTATTTCTTCTATATTACGCAGCATATCATTCCGGTTGATGAAAGTATCATCTCTTGTTAGCATTTCTTTTGGTGTAAGGAGTACAAAATCCCCATTACAAAATGGAAGATAAAAACTTCCACTCTGCCAACTATGCGTTTTCCAATTAAATGAAACGCGATTAACCTTGACATTGCGACAATACTTTTCATCCATATACTCTTTCGCAAATTGCTGCGTATATTCTAAGAGATATTTTTTGGCAAAGTTTGTCGTAAAATCACTAATTTTATCTCGTCCAACATTAGGGCTTATCAAACACAATTTTTCCATATGTGGGCTTTTCGTAATTGTAGCTTCCGAAAAGTCCTTAAACACTGATGTCAAGCCGCCATATAAACCATCAGCAAAATCGTCGCCCAAACCTCTGCCTGCATTTCCGGATTGACTAAATCCAAGCCATGTTTGTTTTACTTCAGAAAATCGAAACCATGCCTGCCGCATTCCTGGTGATAAGGTTGGTGTTATTTGAGCCTGTCTCTGAAGGAACTGAAGATATTTAATCATTTCAGAATGAATCGCCTGATAATCTGGATTTTCGCTATTGAATAGCAAAAACGGGTCAATAAATAGTGGTAAGTCGTTAATCAGGGATACATTAACTGCTCCATATTCTTCAATAGTATCAGAATCAACGTCAAAATAATCCGAAAAATAGACTGCAATTTCGCTCAAATAACACACCTCCTAATGTTTACACTCTTCCGAGGCTGATATCATAGTACATCAGCAGGTTGGAATCTTCCTGAATAGTCTGCTCCGGCAGACGCTCGGCGATATCAACGATGGCTTTATAGTTCTTTTCTTTCCAAAGGCGCGAGAATCCCACACGGATGGCCTCCGAGCGGAACAGCTTCAGCTTACCCTTGCTGTTCATGTAACCTTCAAATTCCTTCCACAGATTCTTCTCACGCAGCTTGACCAGATCGCCTTCCTTGGTCACATCAGGGATGTACCAACGGCCTTTCTCGTCTTGCAGAAAGTTCTCTTCCAGAATGGTAGCAAGCTCCGGCATCTGCTCATACTTATCAACCGCCTTAACTTCCTGCATGAACTTCGGCTGAAGCTCTGCGTAGGTCTGCGGACCGCAGAACTGCTCATCCAGCTGCTGATACAGCCACGAAATGGCAGACTTCTCATTCGTCACAAACATCTCGAACTGGATATTCTCTACTTCGGTCGTAATACGTGCAGTATCGTACTCGTTGACTTGATCCGGCAGGAAGTACATATTATCGCGTTTCAGGAATTTCTCATCCAAGCCACGGTAAAAGTCGGTAGCATCCAGCGGCACAGGGATACCCTGCATGATATGGTATGCAACCATGCGGTCAAAGAGCAGGTATGCCTGACGCTCAGCAACCACTTCAATATGATCATTCTTCACAACAACCACCGGAATATTTGCAAGGTGTTGGCGCACAAAATCCCATGCAGTGTCTACCGAACCAGCATGAAGTTGGAAATCCTTTCTAAAGCTTTCTTTCGGTTTATAAGCCGAAATAACAAGATCCTGCTTTATTGCTTGGGATGCCCCTTTGACCTGATTAAAGCTGCCTTGATTTTTATTAAGTGTACGGACATCAGCAATGATAAATCCAGCCCTATTCAATGATGCTTGAATAGAATTCCAAACCGCATTCTTCGAATTATGGAATTCTACAGTCATCCAGCGATTTGGCTTTAGAATTCTTTCAAACTCCGAAAAGCACTTTGTCATAGCTTCCTGATAGAAAGCAAGTTGCTTTCCCTGCGTTCGATTCATGACCGCTTCCGGCTCATTATTCGTATAAACACGCAACCATGATTCCCAAATTGAATTTAATTCCGAGTACATTAAGTTATCGCCGAAGGGAGGGTCGGTAAATATATAATCAATGCTGTCATTGGGTATATTCTCCAACATAGACGCTGATTGTGTTGAAATAATAGCTTCTGATCCAGTTGGCACTTCCGCAAATGCCTTCGAGACATTTTTGAGCCTTTCTTTTAGCAACTCTATTATAGATGTCTCCACTGAAAGAGACGGGAAATAGATCACTCCCGTTAAATATCCAGCATTCCAACCACCGCCGCCAAACAAGAAATTATGCATATGTACTTTGTTCATTTTTGTGGCTCTGAGAATGAATGCTGTAATAATAAACTTCATTTCATTACTTGCATTAGCCCAAATCAAAGATAATGCATATAGATTTCTTTTTTGAAAGAAAAAATCTACAGATGTAATTCCCTTATTGATTGCCTCTTGTGTCTTATCTCCTTGCTTTACGGCATCAGTAGGATACCAATACGGAATCGTGAGAGAATTGATTTTTTCAATTACCTTCAAGTCATCCTCATCCGGTTTCTTCTCCCAGTGTTTTCCATCCTGTGTCGTATATCGTATTAAAACCGGAATTTGCTTTGGTATGCTAACAGTCTTATTTTGAATACTATCAAATACAGTTTCTTTCGCTACTATACTGCTTTTTTTCGTCAACTCAGCTCCGCATCCTGGGCAACGGAACTTCTCAAGCATTCTTTTCTCATTTCTAAACACCGCTACATCCCAGAAAATGAATTCTCTACCGCAATGCGGACAGATCATTACATCGGACCAAACTGTATAATCAATAGTCGCTTCCTGCCCATCAAATGTCATTGATAGCTGTCCATCTGAAGGAGCGACATGCTTTGTTTTATACATCCAGCCGCATTCTTTATTGAGTCTGTCGAGAAGATTCTCGCCTTCTTTCTCTAAAGCTTCTTGTCTAAATCCTGTATTATAACGGTTGGAAATGTGTGTTGCTGCTGGTGCCAAATCAATAAGAACAGCTTTTCTGCATCCAAATTTTGCTTCCTTAACATTTTGTGCAAATTTCATTCTATCCTGCATTGAAAGATGCCCACATGCTTTTGCGGCCACTCCTGTCATGCCTGTTCCAGAAAAGCCATCGAACACAATATCACCAGGATTTGAATAATGAAGAATATAATTCATAATGGCTTTGTATGGCACCTTTGTGTGATATGTATGTACCGTATACAACGGGTCATTCTTACCTTCACTCACATCTGCTGCAAACGGCTCCCTGTGATAATCGTCCGTTGCCTCATCATACGGAGCACCATACTCCTTGATAAACTCCTCGATAAACGGATTCGGGCAGGCGGTATAAAACGGCGCATCCGAGAGAGCAATAATATCCTCATCCGTACCGATGGGGAATCCCTCAATATTGCGCACTTTATCTATATCTTCTTTGGTCAGCTTTCTGCGTTCCATAGCTGTTTTCTCACTTTCGTTTTCTAAATTGTGCAAGCGGCACTTGCACAATCTTATTTGACAATAATGCGGAGTTTGCCTTCGTCTTTGCCCTTGGTATAGCCAGCAATCAGCTCATTCAGCTTCTGTTTGAAAGTAGCTTCATCCATTGGCGGCAGCTTCGTCAGCTTATCCATCAAATCTTTTGCATCCACTACCACAGGTTCAAAGCCCTTCAGCAATGCCTGAATCGCCTTGATGAAGAAATCGTCAACACGCTTCGGCAAAGTACCGGATGTAATAAAATCATCAATCGCTTTCTGCTGTTCTGCACTCAGGTACTCTTTCTGGCTTGCCACAATCGGGTCAGAAATCGTATTCAACAGAGTCTGCGTCCACTCCATCACCAGATCATCAATCCGAATATCCAGATTATCCAGCTGGCCCGCTACATTCGGCACTTGATCACCAAGGTTATAATGGCAATGCGGGCAGATATGAGTTGTTTTCAGCTCAGTCGGTGTCAGCTCATAGCAGACTTTCAAGTTAGCCATGTCCTGCTCGATCTTTGTCAGTTTGGCTGCCGAAAGGATTTCAACGCCACGCAACTTACGCAGATTTGCCAGTACGGAACTCTCCTGTAATTTACCGCGTCGTTTTGCATCGTCAATGTCCAGGCGTTTTTTCTTGTGTTCTTCAAAATAAATGCCGATATACTCTTCTTTAACCTTTTCAAGAGCAGCATTTACCTTCTGTGCAGCTGCATCTCCGGATGTACCGGTCAGAATGCTATCGCGTGCAGAACGGAATTCGTCTTTTGCAGCTTCCAGTTTTTGTTTGAAGTTTGCGCCAAGGTCGATGAACTCAATGTTACTCAGATAGGAAACATTGTTTGCGCAATCCGTTTTGAAAGTCACATATTCCGCAATCGCTTTGATCAGTGTAATCTGCTCCGCCAGCTTATCAATTTCCTCAAAAGTCAGCGTGAAGTTGTTCAGCTTCGCCGGAGTATTGAACCGAGCAGAATAATTGCTGAATTCATCCTTAACTGCTGCACAGGCTTTCTGCATAGCGATCAAATGCTGCGCATCCACAAGCGGTTCATTCCAAAGCTCAAATCCATTGTTCAGCTTCTGGTTCGCAAGAACAGCAGAGTTGCTCGTTTCCTGCGCTTTTTTCAGCAGTTGTTTTACTCCCTCATCACGGTCATTCGGGTTGTCCAGCAGAACCGGATTGATTTCCAGCACATCAAAAAGCTTTTTCAGCTCTGCCATTGCCATCTGCGCAGGCCGTGCCAGATATTTGAACTCATACAAGTCCAGAACACCAATGCGAGGTACAGTATCCAGATTCGATGCACTCAAAACAGTGCCATTGCGCAGAGTCATCGTTGCATAGCCCGCATACACCATGGACAGGAAGATGATCGGTGTAAAAAGATAGTTGATCTTGAAATGTTTATCTTCATACTGATCATCGTATTTGACATTAAAGATATCCGAATAATTGATAACGCCCTGCGGCGGCAGCTGTTTCAGCTGGTCAATGTAGTAAGCTGCATACTTGGAACCTTCCGGTCGAATCTTATCGCCATCCAGAACGCCAAAGCTCTGGAGCATCAAGGTTGCCGTCTGCGTTTTACGACCAGCAAAATAATCAAATGCCTGCCGTACATTTTCTGCCATGTTTTTCCGAGTTACCTTTGTTTTCATCATAGGACAATCCGGATATTTGCCGCAGAAATATTCATCCAGACACAGGGAAGCCGCCAAATCAACGGTGTCCTTAAAGTCCATATCTCGGTTATAGCGTCCACGGAGCACTTCGATCATCTGCCGCTTCTGCCCCTTATACTGGATATCAAAGCAGGTGTTCTTATTTTCACTCAGATACTTAATCAGCTTTTTGCGGATCATCGCCGCTTTGCTCAGATAGGCATCCTTATCTTTGCCTTCACTGATCTGTGCCTGTGCATTGGCAGCAGAGAAGAAGCCCAGAATCTCCTTGAACTCCGCAGTGGATTTGAAGAAGAAATAAACTTCATCCTCCAAATTTTTCACAGCAATACTGCCGCTGCTGTATGGCGGCATAATATGGATATAGAAATCCCGTTCCGGCTGCGCAGTGCTGCGCTCTCCCGGCAGACCGAGGAACAGATAGCCTTCACGGAAAATGTTATGACTATCCCAGTTCAGGTCACGCTGATAAATCTCAAATCCAGGAACATACTGCTTTGCATCCCAATCGAGGCAGCTGTAAATCAGCTGATAAAAATAGCGATTCAGTTCACCATCTGCCATGATGGAAGCCTTTTGTTTGATCTTCTCATCATAGTCAACGACCTTATCCACATCAATGTAATACTGGTTATTGGCATCGTTGTAGATAATGAACTGACCGGATACCGTGGTCATGATATCCTTCAGCGTAGTCTTAATCAGAGCCAACAGGAAGTCTGCATCCTGCTCCGGCATCGGCAGGAACAGGCAAAGATCATCTTTCAGATTCTCTGCCGTCAGTCCGAAATGCACATCCAAGCCATTCGTAGTCAGGCGATGGACACTCAGTGCATAGATAATTTTAATTGCCAGCGGCTTGTATGCTGCCTTAGGGAACGCACGGTTAATGATATCCTCCAGCTGTCCGCTGGCAGTAACAACGCGGTTGATGGTCACATCACTCTTGAGCAATCCATTGGATTTGATTGCAGGCCAATAATTATCAAAAGAGATGATGCCAGGCTCATTTTCTGGCACATCGCGGTTAAAAATATCGCGAATCGTCATCGAGATGTTTTTCAGGATATGTCGATTCTCAATCAGGTAAATCTTATTGAACACATCAATATAGGACGGATGAATTGGGAACAGATCTACAAACTCGTCCATCCGGGAAGACATACCAGTATAAAGCATTGAGAATTTCTCCAAATGCTTGCGAATCAAAGCCTTCTGCTCAGGCGTTTTCTTCAAGATACGCTCAGACACAACATAAGATGTTGCCTCTTTGGTGATGACAATCTGCGTAAAACGATCCGACACATGTTTCAGTGTATCCGACACAAAGCTGAATCGCGGATTATCAAAAATCTTCTCCTGCACACCAAAAATTACGCGCAGTTTGCTCTTGGAGCACATCTCGCCAAGTGCGCGAAAAAACTCAAGGTCGAGGACAATTTGCCGCTCGTCACGGGAAGTCAGATAGCTCAGGAACTCATCCACAACAATCAGATATCCCTTATCCGGATACTTTGCGGAGAAGGCCATCATCATATCTCGAATCAGCTTTTTATTATCGCGGACTGTATCAAAATCCGGCACTTCAAAATCAATTCCTCGTGCCGCAAAATCGTCTTCGATAAAGCCAAACAGAATTTCACGTAGCGACATCGTTACGCCACCGATTTCAATGCGAAGTACTTCAAACTTGCCTGCGATGCACTCCATCTCTTTTGCAAAGTTTTTATTCTGGAGATACTGAAGGTTATCCGCATCCTTGGCAATAGAAGAAATCACGCTCATCAAGTGTGATTTACCAGTACCATAGTTACCAACAACAAGAACACCCTTGTTATCAACCACTTCGTCCATCTGAAGCTGATCCAATACCGGGCTTTTCAAATTTGCCGCCATGGTATCAGACATAACATAAGATTTCACATACTCTTTCGCCCGGTTCGCATCATCCGCCGTAGTAAGCTGAATGACATCCTCAATCGGGTTGAAGCTGATCAAGTCTGAGTACTTCACTTTTTTATCCTCCCTTAAACGACACAGGTTATGTCGTATCGTTCTACATCGTATTCTTTATAGTCCGCATATCTATCTTCCGCATAAACCAATTTTCCGTCTATCATGGTTCCCGGCCACAAAACAGAAAAAGGCTTGCTTCGATTCGCAATTGTAAGAAGCTGCAAAACATCTATCTTGTATGCTGGATTGAACAGCACATCAAAGTCTCGAATACAACTGTTTTCCGGAATATTTGCAAGAACTTCCTGAAAGCATCTTTCAATCCTCATGGTTCTTCGTTCCGGTTTAATTTTTATGAGCAGAGCCGCCATTTTCTCATTTAATGAAACCTGCTGCAAACTTTCGCAGTATTTTTCATCACAGTAGACAACTGGTCGCATCATTCCTGTTTGATTTTCGGATTGGAGCAGCCGATACTGTATTATCCTTCCCATTCGGCCACCATCCTTATTCTACATTATCAGCTGTCCCATTATCTGGACTCTCTTGGATGAAATCTAACACATCGTCAGCCGTACATCCTAATGCAAGACAGATTTTTTCTACCATTTCAATAGAAACAGGTTCTCCGCGCCCCATTTTTCCAATAGTACTTGCGCTGACTCCGGCAAGCTCGCACAGCTCTTTCTTCTTCATTTTCTTGTCAATCAACAGCTTAAACAACTTGTTATATGATACCGCCATCGTCTTTGCCTCCTGCTTAAAAACAACCTGCCCATGGGTATAATTTCTCTATTTTCAAGTATAGCACTTATCATCTTCTAAGTAAACAGAAAATCGTGCGTTCAAAACACTTTTCACTCTTCTGCAAGCAGGGCTTTCGTGACACGAAAGCGATTTTCAGCTTGTTGGGGAGACTCCCCAATCCCCTTAGAACGCTGCCTGCGGCATCGGGCTGCGCATCCGTTTCGGATGCTTTAACGGCAGTTCCTGCCAAAGAAAAAAGGCCCTGTGCAGCATGAGCATTACACCCACACTGCACCGGACTTTCCATCATCGACTGCTTTGTCTATTTTCTTCTTCCTGCCGCACTTCCTGCTCATGCAGCTGCTCTTTCTTCTGTTCGTCCTCTTTCAGAATTTCCTGCACAATCTTCTGTGCCACAAGCCAATCCTGCATTTCCGATTTGGTCTTGCGGTACTCTGCATAGGAGCTTTTCTTTCGTTCCAGAAGCATCGCATACTCTGCGTTCAGCTCGCTGATGCGTGGTAGCTTTTTGTCAGAGCCATTCTCTTTCTTATAATCATCAAACGCCTTTTTCGCTGCACTGCGCAAGGCCAGCGTATCCCGATGGGCTTCATAGAACTCCCGATTGTAGCCGGATGCCTTATATGCAGCAAAGACATCTTTTGTCTTGGCATAATTGATTAGATGCTTCCGCAGCACCGACACTTCTGACATCCGTGCCTCATCCGCCTTTACAGATTCCAGCAGCGCATCGCATTTTTCCGAAATTCCATCTGCCTGTTCTTTCAGCTCTGCATAGCTCTTGATTCCATGCTCCTCCATGAACATCATGGCTTTTGCCATCTGCTTCAGATTAAAGACTTTCGCCCAACGCGCATATCCTGCGCCTTTGCCTGCCTGCATTTTGGCACGGACATCAATAAGAAACGACAGCTCTGCATTCTGATGCACCTGTGCTGACCGTGCGCTTGTGCGGGTTTTCTCTGCAAATTTGCTTTTGTGAACCGCATTTCCGGCAATCACTTCGCAGAGTTCTTCAACCGAATATCCTTTACCAAGAGAGCGGAAACGAGCAAATCTGACATGGCCTTTTCCCCGCAGTGCAGGCTGTTTTCCATCTTTATACTCGTACCCTGCTTCCTGCAAAATGCCAATCAGTTCCCGAAAGTCTTTTGGTTTTCTTTCCAATGCCGCATCAATAGCCTCGCAGATTTCATCCCGCTGCGATTTTTTCTCCGGGTATTCCGTTCTTTTCTGCCGCTCCCCATAGGGCTTCCGGATAATGACCGACAGCCGGTGCTCCAGACAGACGATATCACTGAGCCTTGCCAACGCAAGACCGGACAGGCGAAAATCGCGGAATTTCCTGGTGCAGTCTAATGTAGTCGAATTAAAAATAATGTGGTTATGAATGTGCGCACGATCAACATGGGTAGCCACGATAAATGCGTGTTTTCCCTTGGTGAATCGCATGGCTGTCTCATACCCGACCTTGTTTGCCTCCTCCGGCGTGATTTCTCCGGGCTTAAAGGATTGCCGAATCTGATATGCAATCACATCATGCGCCTGGGTTCTACCGGTGATATGCTCATACTGCCGTTTAGAAAGCAGAAATTCTTCATCACAGGTCTTTGCGTCACAGGCATACGCGCTGATATATTTTCCATCTTCCGTCTTTGCTGCATTCTCAGAATAATCAGTACGGTCAGCCAGACACTGCGCTACCGTCTTTCCTTTATTGATATGCAGCGCAATTAGTCTTGTAGCCGCCATTTTTCATATTCCTCCATCTAAAAAGAGCTACCCGAAGGCAGCTCTTACCAATTCACTATTCTCATTTTAGCATCCGTTCTCGGTCATAAGCTCCCTGCAAATAAACGGCCTGCTTGATGATCTCTTCCATATCGAAATAGACACACATGATGCTTTCGTACAGCTTCCACACATTAGATTCGCTGCCGCCCACCATTTCCATCAGCTGGTCTTCCATCTTCGATTGCTCAGACTGTTTTTCCTGATAAGCAGTCTCTTCCACAAAATGATTCTCTCCATCTGTTTCCTCGTACCGTAAATCATAATAATCTTTCATAAACTGAATATCCATCGAATCCCTCCTGAACTCAAATTGTCAAAACATCCTCTACACACTCGCACAGCCGTTCCATCAGTTCCATGATGCCGCCCGCTCCAACCGCAGCTGCGAACAGTCCCATCTCAATCAGGGTCAGCAGGAACACATCCGTCCAGCTCGCCCGAACCACAGAATAAATGCCGCAGCCAAGAACGAAAAGCATAACCGGCGAAAGTACCCACAGGGATAGCTGCATCAGCAGATTCCAGATAAAGCACAGAAATCGCAGCAGAAACGCAACCGGCAGCAACAGGATTTTCAGCACCAGCTTCAACAAAAAACATACGATCTTCATGGATTTCACCCCTTCGTTTTTCTTTTCATCTTCATTTTATCGTACCCGCTTGTCAAACACCACGATGTCAACAGGAAGACCTGCAAAAAATATGTAATGACACAGACTGTTTCATCTGTGCCATGTGCAATAGAAATTCCGCACGTTTGCGCCGTCATCGAATACCAGAAAGCCTCTTTAAGATCAGCTTTTGCATCTCCCAGAGTTCATCCAGTCGCTTCTGCAAATCCCGGATATCCTCCGCATAGATGCTTCCAGATTCATTGGCGCGTTTTGCGTACTGGTTCAGGTTGTTGCTGCATCGGCGAAGAAGTGTGGATACCTGCGCCACATCCGACAAATCAAGATTTACGCAGTACCCGTCCATCGCCATTTTTCTCATATAGGCACCGGTATTCCGAATCCCCAATTCTTTCTGCTTTTCACGAATCCTCGCCAGCTCTTCCGGGTTTACCCGGACATTGATCCAGTGTTCCCGAACACTCATAGTGCCACCTCCTCATCATTTCGATGTGTCATCGGCGGAATGCGCCCTGCACGGTCACGCAGCTCTGCCAGGACAGACGGCTTTTCCGTTGTTCTCTCACGGTCTGGATCATCATTTTCACGGTCATCCATATTCAGCAGTGCGTCCAGTTCTGCCAGTCTTGCACTCTTTTCCGCCAGTTCTGCCTCCTGGGGGAACGGCTTTCCAAGCTCGGCCTGCGCAGCTTCCTGCTGGCTCCTAAGATTGTCCAGCTGCTGTTCCGCCTTCTCCAGCCTTGCAGGAATCCCGGCAAGAGCATTATCCAAACGCTGGATATTGCCCGCAGCACTGGTGCCGAGGGGCACCCGGTGGGTCATCTCGCCTTTCAACAGCACCTGATACTCTTTCTGGAAGCTGTCATATGACAACTCCATCTTGAAACCGCGATAGCTGCCAAGCGGCACCGGCTCCAAACTCTGATTGGCTTTACAGACCGCAAGAATTGCTTCACCGGCCTCGGCTTTTTCAGTAAATTGTGTGCCATTCACCTCCATACCGCAGAACCCCTCTTCCGGCAGCGGATGTGCCGCCACCGTCCGAATATCCGACTGAAAGCCCTTGATGAACCCTTGCGTTTTCTCAATCTCCGCAGGGAAATATTTCATCAATTTATCTTCCAATCGGTACTGCTGGCTCTGATGATCCGCCTTCAATACTTTCAGCCTTGCAACATCTACATCCAAGTCCATTTTCTCCTTGATCTGCGGGTCTCCGGCACAAAGTGCCTTGATCTCTGCATAGGAAAGAGCCTGCTCATCAACATCATCACAGGAACGTACCGGAGATTTGCTGGTCATGATCTGGCTGATAAATTTCTGCTTATTCTCCAGTGTCTGATAGAGGTAGGCATCAAAAGTTCCTTCCGTCACATACTGATAAACCTGCACTTCTTTGTTTCGGTTTCCCTGACGGATGATACGACCATTTCGCTGGGTCATGTCCGCAGGCCGCCAGCCCACATCCAGATGATGCACGGCCACCAGCCTGTCCTGCACGTTCGTGCCTGCACCCATCTTCTGTGTCGAACCTAACAATACCCGTACCTGTCCGGTACGCACTTTGGCAAACAAATCTTTCTTTTTTGCCTCAGTATCGGCATCATGAATAAATGCGATTTCTTCTTCCGGCACACCGGACTGAATTAGTTTGGCGCGGATATCCTCATAGACATTGAAGGTTCCATCGTTCTTCGGCGTGCTGAGGTCGCAGAACAGCAACTGGGTCAGCTTATCCGACTGTCCTTCCTCATAAATCCGAAGCACATTCCGCACACAGGCGTTAAGCTTGCTATTTGGGTCATCCGGCAGGAGCGGATTCATCAATCGCTGATCCAGTCCCAGCTTTCTGCCATCCGATGTGATTTTCAGCATGTTATCGACCGACGGGTCTACCACACCGGAATGCACAGCCGCCGCCCGTTCCGAAAGCTCCGCCACCATCGCCTGCTGATGCTCCGAAGGCTGCACCACCACGGTTTCAAATTTTGCCTCCGGCACCGGCAGATGCAGCTGATCGGAAGTCTTGATATCTGCCACTTCCTTGAACATATTCATCAGCTCCGGCAGGTTGAAGAATTTTGCAAATCTTGTTCTTGCCCGGTATCCGGTTCCTTCCGGTGCCAGCTCAATGGCTGTGGTGGTCTCACCAAAGGTAGAAGCCCAGCTGTCGAAATGGGTCAGCCCTTTCTGCTGCAATGTGCCGTACTGGAGATACCGCATCATGGTGTAAAGCTCCGTCATGCTGTTGCTAACCGGGGTGCCGGTCGCAAAAATGATGCCGCGCCCGCCTGTCAACTCGTCCATATATTGGCACTTCATAAACATATCCGAAGATTTCTGCGCTTCCGAAGTGGACAAGCCTGCGACATTGCGCATTTTTGTGTAGAGAAACAGGTTCTTGAACGCATGTGCCTCGTCTACAAACAGTCGGTCTACGCCCAGCTGCTCAAAGGTAATCACATCGTCTTTTCGGTCGGTTGCCCGAAGTTTCTCCAATCTCGCCTCCAATCCTTTCCGGGTCTTTTCCATCTGTTTGATGGAGAAACGTTCGCCATTCTGGGATTTCATCTCAGCAATGGCGTTTTCGATTTCATCAATCTGGGCAGTCAAAATCCGCTCCTGCCGTTCTGCGGACACCGGAATTTTCTCAAACTGGGAATGCCCGATGATGACTGCATCGTAATCACCAGTAGCAATTCGTGCGCAGAACTTCTTTCTGCGGGCAGTTTCAAAGTCCTTTTTGCTTGCCACCAGCAATTTTGCACTCGGATACAGACGCAGAAACTCGTTTGCCCACTGAAGGGTCAAATGATTCGGAACGACAAACATGGATTTCTGGCACAGTCCCAGCCGTTTTGCCTCCATAGCAGAAGCGGCCATCTCGAAAGTCTTACCGGCACCCACTTCGTGGGCCAGCAGCGTATTGCCGCCGTACAGCACATGAGCAATGGCATTCTGCTGGTGTTCCCGCAGCCGGATTTCCGGATTCATGCCGCCAAAGCGGATATGAGAACCATCATACTCACGGGGACGAGTGCTGTTGAACAGCTCGTTATACTTTTCCACAAGTTCCGCGCGGCGATAAGGGTCTTTCCACACCCAGTTCTGGAACGCATCCTTAATGGCCTGCTGTTTCTGCTGGGCGAGGGTGGTCTCCTTTTTATTCAGAACCCGCTTCTGCTTGCCGTCTGCATCCTCCACGGTATCGTAAATACGAATATCCCGCAGATTCAGCGTATCCTCCAGAATTCGGTAGGCATTGGCACGGCTGGTGCCGTAGGTCATATAGGCATGAACATCATTCCGGCTCGGTGTACTCTTGCCGGTAATTTGCCATTCTGCCGTCATGGGAGAGAATTTCACTTCAATATTTCTGCGCAGATAGAACGGCGGTTCAAAGGTTTCTTCCATAAACTGCTGGATATAATCCCGATTGACCCATGTGGCACCAAGGCGCACATCAATCTCCGACGCATCCAGGTCTTTCGGCTGTGCTTTCTTCAAATATTCCGTGTTTACCGCAAAGGCAGGGTCAGAAGCCGCAGCCAGTTCTGCCACGCGGAGTTTTTCCCGGACATTGCCGGACAGATATTCATCAGCCGTCACCCAGCCGGTTTCCTCGCCGCCCTGCGTCATCGGGTCTTTGAAAATGACACCATGCAGTTCCTGCTGGATTTTTTCAAATTCTCCCGGTGTACCTAAAAGCTCCGACATATAGGGCAAATCCACTTTGCCGCGCTCTCCGATGGAGATTGCCAGAGCCTCTGCCGGAGTATCTACGCTGGTAACAGCCCGTTCCGGTCGAATCGTCCGTTTGGTGAACATATCCGCCTTGGATTCCAGCCTGCCGTTTTCATCTACATTTTCCAGAGAGCAGAGCAGATAATAAGACGAATCTTCTGAAAAAGCCTGCGCATTTGCACGGGAGTTGATAAGCCCATACTGATCGGCGAATCGGTCATAGGCTACATTCAGTTCCCGCTGTTTCTGGGCAATCGCGTCCTCCGGATAATCGTTCAGCTGATAGTCGATCAGTTCCTGCACAATGGTACGAAGCTCCACCATGCCCTTGATCCTGCCGGTGGCTGTCGCAGAAAGGTCAGCCTTTCGCATGATGCTGTTCTCACGGAAGTAGACATCCCCATCCACCACCGCATAGGAGAAGTTCTTTACATTGGGGTCTGCCGGAATGGTTTCGCCCTGCAAGGACAGTTCTTCCTCCGGTGCCAGCTCCTGCGCTTCATAGTGACCGCCGATATGCTGCACAGCCTCATGCAGCTGGTCTCCCAGATCCTCATCCGGAATCGGAATGACCGTACATTCTTCCTTGCCGTACTTGGTACTTTCCGTTGTAATCTCACCCAGCACCATTTCCGGGTGGTCAACAAAATAGCTGTTGAGGGTAATACCCTCCGATGTCAGCCCCAGATGCACCCAATCCGCTTCGATATCAATTGGATGGTCTCTCTTTTGCAGAAAAATGATATCCGACACTACATCTGTACCGGCATTGGCACGGAATGCGTTGTTAGGAAGTCGAATGGCTCCCAGCAGTTCTGCCCGTTGCGCCAGATACTTTCGCGCGTCCGGATTCTTGGAATCCATCGTGTAGCGGCTGGTAACAAAGGCCACGATGCCACCGGGACGAACCTGATCCAATGCCTTGGCAAAGAAATAGTTGTGGATAGAAAATCCGAGTTTATCATAGGGCTTATCGCTGACACGGTAGTTACCAAAGGGCACATTGCCCACGGCCAGATCATAGAAGTCGCGCCGGTCGGTGGTTTCAAAGCCTGCCACCTTGATTTCTGCCTGCGGATACAATTTCTGCGCAATGCGCCCGGTGATGGAATCCAGTTCCACACCATACAGTCTGCTTCCCAGCATGGAATCCGGCAGCATACCGAAGAAGTTGCCGACACCCATCGACGGTTCCAGAATATTGCCTTTCTCAAATCCCATACCGTCCAATGCCTCATAGATTGCACGGATCACGGTAGGGCTGGTGTAATGCGCATTCAGAGTCGAAGCCCTGGCTGCGGCATATTCTTCTTCCGTAAGAGCTGCTTTCAGCTCCTTATATTCGCCTGTCCAGGCAGTTTTCTCTGCGTCAAAGGCATCTGCCAGCCCACCCCAGCCGACATAATTGGCCAGCGTTTCCTGTTCCTCCGGTGTTGCATCCCTATGCTGATTTTCTAAGGCTTTCAGCGTGTAGATGGCATCCATGTTGGCACGGAATTTCTGCTTAGGACTGCCTTCGCCGAGGTGAAAGCTGTTGATGCGGTAGTTCTCCGCATGTTTTGCTTCATGCCCTGCCCGGAACGCTTCTTCTTTTCCAGAATTCAGATCAACCACCAGATTGTGCAGGTGAACATTTTCCTCATGCCCCAAAATTCTTGCCAGATTTTCCTTGCTTTCCGAGCGGAAGATCGGATACACGGAATCCGGGTCCCGAAGTTCCACATCGAAAAGCCCGACTTTTTCAATCGTAAATGCCTTTCCGTCCAGATACAGCGTATCGCCAACACGATAATCCGGTTGCACCGGAGCTGCCGGTTCTGGCTGCACAGTTGCAGGCTCTTTTTCAGCCTCCATGTTCCTGCCGCGAATCTCCTGCAACGCCTCTGATGCACTCACATAATCGGCAAATGTCTGCACTTTTCCGTCCGAATATCCGTAATACTCTTCTTTGACATAATCCCAGATGGCAAACGCATCTTTAGAATCCGGAAAGTTCTCGCCGGTCATTGTGACCACAAACCGTTCATCCGGTGCATAGCCAGACTCTCTGGAAAGTTCGCTGGCGTGTTCCTGCATTTCCAGTACCAGAGGATCTGTCTCTGCGTGAGCCGATTCCTGTACTTCTTCGGATTCCACATCTGGGAATGGAATGTCCTGCTGCAAATTCTGCTTGCTCTGTTCAACATAGAGCCAGTCTTTTGCTTCCCGTTCCTGAACTTTTTCAATCAACTGCTGGCGGTAGGTCTCTGCCTCCCATTCGCTGGTAAACTCTTCGCTGACACCATCCGGCTCCACATGAATGCCGTCCTGAATATCATCCCAGACCGCATAACCATCGTCTGTCTCCATCACGGTAAACCGCTGTGGTGCAGCCAGTTCACTCCGGGCATATACATCCGCAGCCGTATTCAGCATGTTGTCCACATGCTCATTTCCGGTATCGTAGCGTTCCGGTGGCGTTGGCGGAAACACATGGGCGGCAGTCGGCATAGGAAGCGGCGCGCCGTATTCCTGCTCCAGCTTCCGATACTCTTCCATTTCCAGCGCGGTCAGGTACTGATCATTTTCCACAAGCCGGTCTAACCGCTTATCCACCGCCGACCATGTGAGTCGCACTTCCCGGTCATGGTCATAATTGCGAAGCAGAATACCTCTTCCGTTATAATCGGCAAAACCGCGACTGCCATCCATAAAGGTATAGCTGTGGCCACCGAGACCGTATTCCGCTTTCAAGAATGCAGCTCGTTCTTTTGCGTCCCCTTGCTGCTGATACAGCGCATAAATACGGATCTTTCCGCCTTCAAAATTGGAGCCTGTCCGCAGCATCCGGTCGATTTCATCCTCAGAAATGACAAAAGCGGAGGGCTTTTCGCTCTCCGCTTCTTTGGCTGCATTTTCTGCCGCCGCATCAATTTTCTGAATCTGCTCTGCTTCGGACTGAAACAGACTCATGAAGTTTAACTGTTGATAAGTTCCGTCAGAATGACTTCCTCTGCCTGCGCTTTCAGCATGTTCATGTGCTGCACCCAGGCCATCTGGTTCAATTTCTTGTCCGGTGCCGGATTCGCTTTCAGAAGATCCGCCATCATCTGCTCCATCCGTGCGGTCGCGGTCTCCTGAATCTCCCACAGGTGCGGGTACAGCTTCTCGGTCAGGATCAGGTGATTGTACAGCAGCGTGTTGTTCTCCTGCAGAAACGCTCTGCGCATCCTCCCGTACTTGCCCAGAGGCTTCTGTTCCTGCACCGACAACTGGATGTCCGGAATCAGGTAATCGCCGTTCTTCGTGTAATTCAGCTCCATCATAGTTTTGGCTCCTTTCTGCCTGCTTATCTCTTTCATAGGTTCGGATCGTGCGTTCAATTTCCCGGAAGATCTGGCTGGACATTTCGCTGACCGCAGTTCCCAGCACATTGGCGGCAGCCTGCGTATTAAAATCAAAGATGTCCAGAAAATCCTCGTGCTCAAAATAGTCATCTGCATTGCCCACCGTCCGGGTAAAGACGGAATATGCGATGCTGACAGCGGCAGCTCTCTTAAAGGAAGCTCCGATGTTGAGTTCATCATATCCTTCCAGATAGGAATCTGCAACGATGTCACTGATCTGCCTGCGGTTTTCCTCCCAGTAATCCCTTGCAAGGCGTTCTGCCGCTTCCATGATATGATTTTCCAGAGACCCAGCACCGGCAGGAACATCAAATGCTGCATCCAGTGCGCGAATGATTGGCTGCTCATGCTCCGCATTCATTTTCCATAGCTGTACCGGTCGGGAATTCTTCCGTTCTCCGGTATCTGCCACATCAAATACATACCGCAGTTTCGGCTGCTCGCCGCGCATGTCCAAAAGAGCAATGCCCTTGGAGCCACGCTTCACATAGCGGTTCATCCGATCATTCCAGAGATCGTACTCTGCACAGGCCGTCGCTTCTGGTCTCTGCTTATAGATCATCAGCTGCTCCGCAAAGGGATACTTATAAAGCCGCGCGGATGTGGTCAGAAACGCTGTCCACTGTTCTTTGCTGCCAGTGATCTGTGCCGCAGCTTCCTGCGCCATCTGCATATAATAAGCCGTTTTCGTCATCATCTGTCTTTTTCCTCCTCTCCTTTATTCGTCCGGATACAAATCCAGTGCCTCATATTCTGCATCCGTCATCTCTGCCAGTTTTGCAAGCAGCGAGGCCGTCCACCTGCGCAGGTTTCTGTCTCTGCCCGTCAGACTTTTTTGCATCTTTTGAAGCTCTTCGATCAGCCCTGTCCGTGTGCCAGGGCTGTAAAGCATCATGAGCATCCATTCGTCATCCGTAAAACGCATTTATAACTCCTTTTCTTCGCAGCACCTGCGAGGCGGCGCAGGCGGCACAGCCTCCTGCTTTTCCTTCAGCTGATCCAGAACCGATGCTTTCTCCACCGGTTCTTCCTTCTTTCCGTTATTGATTACGCCGTCAATCATGCCGTAATCGTCCTCCATCGCCATTTCTGCGGCTTTCAGGTAGTTCTCCGGTTTCAAAAATCCGGGCAGTTCCTGGAAGCCGATGGAATCCACATAGTGACAGCTTACAACACCATTCTGCCGTAAAGCCACGATGTCAGACACAGAAAGACTATGACCAGTAAAATCATCAGGGCGGGAAACATTGAATTTCGCATACAGTTCCTCCAACATCGTATTCTGATCCTTGTAGGGAAGCAGCGGAGCCGTATAAACCACTTCATAATGGTCAATATCCGGTTCCAGCCCCATCCGTTCCAGTTCGCGCATAGACGAAAAGCGTTCATATACCGTATCCTCGATGCGGCGAAGCTGCAAAATCGCATACTGGTCGGTAGCACTGTCGAGAAATGCCATCATCTTCTCATCTAATGCCTGATTTCCATGCACTTCATCCCATTTTTCAATTCTTGCCATCATTCATTTCTCCCTTCTCCATAAACGGCAGTCCGTTTTCCTTTGCTTCCTGTCGCTGCTGTTCCCGACGCTTTTCACTGTAAGGCGGTCGGATACCGACGCAGCGTTTCGGAATCGTATAAGTGACCGACCCATGCTCCCGGCGCTCTAAAACAAACTGCTCCGGATACTGTTTTCTCAGTTCCCGGAGCTTCTTAATCAGGCGGCTGTCATGGGTGTAAATACTGGCAGTATCCAGTTCATTGTCAAAATTGATGACGGTTTCCTGCTCTGCCTTCGTAAGCTTGTATTTCATCGCTCTGCCTCCTTCGCCTTGGCAGCTTTCACCGGCGTATCCGTTCTGGAAGACAAATCCGAGAGTTTACCCAGCACAGATTCCCGTCTGCTGGTTTCCGCTTCCTCTGCACGATCACAAAGTTCATCATAGTCAATCCGCGTCATGGTGCGGCCACCGAACCCATAATCCGAAAGAATCTGGTCTCTGGCTGCATTCATGCTGATTTCCGGGTTGTCGATCTGTCCACCGTCAATTTCCGTAAAGTCCTTATGATATAAGGTATAGTCGTAACCGTCCTCACAGGTCTGAATGGCAAGAAAGCCCTTGCTTCCCAAATCCCATGCACTGCGTTCTTCCGTAATCAGCGGCTCCGGGCGGCATGTACCACCGCCGCGTTCCAGCATTTCTGCCAGCTGACAGATGTGCAAAACATCATACCCCAGGCGCAAATGATATTCGTCCATATATTCGCAGCGAGCTGAGAACTTCCGGTTCGGATACTCGATCTCCACTGCACGGCCATCCGGAATTTTGAACCGATCCTCGTAGTTGCTGGTGATAAACCGGATATTTTTTGCATTCTCCAGCTCAGGATCAGCCTTTTTCATCTGCCAGAGAACCTTTCTGCCGCCGCGTACCTGCTCCAGCATCTCCGGAGCTACCGGCGCAACGGCAAGACCGTCAAGCTGGGAAATCTTCTGAAGTGCTACCACCCTTGCGCTTTCTTCCAGCGTAGAAGACGGCTGTTTATCCAACACATCCCAGCCAATGTGTCCCTCGGTGGTCTGCACCTTGCTGTCCATATCAAAGCAATGGAATTCCACGCCGTCCTGCTTTTCCTGCAAGGAAAGCAGCGCAGCATTATCCACCAAATAAGCTACATTCATCATTTTCATGCTCATTTTTTACCTCCAAACTCCAGCTTAAATGCTGCTGCACCGTCCTCGCCGGTCTCTACATGAACGGTTGTGTCATAGTAACGATTGGACTTCTTGGAATAGCAATGGGTAAGCCGTGCTTTTCCCTGATTTACCAGTTGCTTTGCCAGTTCCTCTGTCATCTGCTTTCCCAGTGTCTGAAAGAATCTGTTTTCCTTCCAGAGTGCAAATTTACAGTTCTTATCCCTGCAAAACCAACCCTTTGCCGTTTCACAGACATCACTGCCGCAGGCGGGACAGGAGCCAATGACCTTGCGTTCCGGCTGCATCAGCACATCGGCACCTTTTACAGCCTCGTAAGTTTTAACAAGTCCGCTGACCATGCTGCTGATTTCACCCATAAAGGCATCGCTGTCATACTCGCCGTGTTCTATTTTCAGCAGTTTTTCCTCCCAGTCTGCCGTCATAGATGGAGACTGAATCTGTTCCGGCACCACCGTCACCAGCGCATTTCCCTTGTCTGTAGAGCAAAGATATTTCGTTTTCTTATCGCCCCTGCGCTCGATAAAGCCTTTCTGTACCAGTTTTTCGATAATGGCAGCGCGTGTGGCCGGTGTACCGATGCCTTTACGTTCTACGCCAGCCGGGAACTCATTCGAGCTGGCACTTTCCATTGCTGAAAGCAGAAGATCTTCGGTAAACCTCTTGGGCGGGCTGGTCTTACCTTCTTTCAAATCGACACGGGCAAGTTCCAGTGTCATGCCTTCCGAAAGCTCCGGCAGTTCACCTGCCTCCGCATTCTTCTCAGCCTCTTCAACTGGCTTTCCTGCATATCGCCTCCAGCCCATATCCGTGACTGTTTTGCCTTTCGTGCGGAACTTCTGACCGGCACACTCGGCTTCTACTATGGTTTCTGCATAGCGACAGGGAGTTCCTACCGCGCAAATCAGCCGCACAGCCAACATGGTAAGAATTGCCTGTTCTCCACTGGGAAGAGAGGAAATATCATAACCCGCCGCTGTTTTTGTAGGGATAATGGCATGGTGATCGGTGACTTTCTTGGAATTGATGACCTGCGCTGCATTCACCGGTGCCGACACATCCGGCTGAATCTGAAAGCTCTGCTGGATCACAGAAACAAGTTCCGGCACCAGCGGTGCCATATCATCCGTCAGATACCGGCTGTCGGTACGGGGATAAGTTACGAGTTTCTTCTCGTACAGAGCCTGTGTGTAATCCAGGGTCTGCTGGGCAGTGAATCCCAGCTTCCGGTTTGCCGCTCTCTGAAGCGAGGTCAGATCAAACAAGGCCGGGGACTTCTCTGATTTTTCTTTCTGCTCCACCTTAGTAATGATGGCACTTCCCGCCTGACAGCACTCTGCCACCAGTTTTTCTGCTTCTGCTTTTGCTTTCATCCGCTCACCGCCTGCTTGAAAATCCCGGAATTTTAATTCTGCCGAGTAGAATGGTTCCGGCTTGAACGCACGAATTGCTGCATCTCGCATGACCACCATCGCAAGTGTTGGTGTCATCACGCGCCCCACATTCAGGGTCTGCCCATACAGACATGAAAAAAGCCGGGTGGCGTTGATTCCGACAATCCAGTCGGCACGCTCCCGGCATAAAGCCGCCTCATATAAGGCATCATATTCTGTTCCCGGTCTGAGCTTCTGAAAGCCTTCCCGGATAGCACTGTCCTCCATCGAGGAAATCCAAAGTCGTTCCACCGGCTTTTTGCAGCCGCACTGATGGTAAACCAGTCGGAAAATCAGTTCTCCCTCACGCCCTGCATCTGTAGGATAGTTCTCGGAGGTGACTTTTCTGACTTTGTTACTCGATGGCATCCAATGGGCCGATAAAGCGGTAGAAAATCTGGATTTTCTGGACGTATTCGCCATCGACCTTTTCCGCTTTGGATACCAGAATCTTGTCAATCAGCTGATGCAGAATCTTATAGTTCAGTTCGGTGATGCCAGCGTACTTGCTGACTTCATCAATAAAATCCTGAATCTTGTCCAGCTGATCGTGTTCAGCACGGCCTTCCCGCTCGTACTGCTCAATCTTCTCGGTCAGTTCAGCCTGTTCTTTGTCGTAGCGATCTGCAAGCATTTGAAAACGTTTCTCCGGGAGAAGTCCCTTTGATACGTCCTCATAAAGTTTTGCATACAGGTCTTCGATTTCTGCGATTCGTGCTTTACACTGCTTCAAATCCCGTTTGTGCTGCGCCCGGTCAGAGGACACCCGGAGGTGCATCTGATTTGCAATCTTCTTCACAAGGGCTTCCCGATTGCTCACAGCGGCCTTTGCGTGTGCCTGAATGTCCGCAAAGACAGCTTCATGCAGAACACGGGCTTCCAAATTATGCGAGTCACAGGCTTTCGCACCATATTTCCGATAAGTGCTGCAACAATAAAAGGTCTGATCCAGAACACTGTTACGTTTGCGCCTGTGCTCGACCTTGACTAACATCGTTCTGCCGCAGTCTGCACAGCGGACGATGCCCTTGAAGATATTGTCGTAGTCGGTCTTATCGCACATAAAACTACTGGAACGGCTGTAAAGGATTCGCTGCACGTTCTCCCAACGGTCTTGTGGGATGATTGCTTCATGTGTATTCGGAACGATAGCGCGTTCTTCAAACGGAATATAACGCCGCTTTTTGGATTTCATGGACACGGTGGGCTTGGCTTCGTAGATGATGTGTCCGGCGTAGACTGGGCTGTGCAGAACCTGACTGATATAGGCACTGTCCCAATCATACATCTTTTCATCATCAATAAAGCGGCCAAACATCTCTTTCTTGTAGTAACACGGCTTCAAGACTTTTTCATCGTGGAGCCGCTTGGCGATGCGGTGAAGCCCCAGCCCTTCCTCTGCCATTGAATAGATATACTCAACAACGGGGGCGGTGTTCGGGTCGATCACAAGGTGATTGTGGTCGGCAGGGTCTTTCTGGTAGCCAAACGGTGCGCCGCTGGAGATATACTTTCCACTTTTCTTGCGTGTCCGAAGGGCACTCTTGATCTTTCGGGAAGTGTCTTTGGCGTACATTTCATTGATGATGTTTCGGAACGGGGCAATATCCATCTGAGATTGCTCGTTGGAATCATAACCATCGTTGATTGCAATATAGCGGACACCGTGTTCAGGAAAGAAGATTTCCATATACGTTCCGGTTTCGATGTGGTTGCGTCCAAGTCGGGACTGGTCTTTGGTAATGACTGTTGCCACCTTTCCTTCCCGGATATCATCCAGAAGTTCCTGAAAGGCAGGGCGGTCAGAGTTCGTACCGCTGTAACCATCATCAACATAGTACTGGCAATTCCCGAAACCGTTGCGTGTGGCATACTCCATAAGCATTGACTTTTGAGTGCGGATGCTCAGGCTTTCGCTGTTTGAACCGTCATCTTTTGACAGTCGGCAGTATAAAGCAGTTACTTTTTTGTCCTTTTCCATGTGTACCTCCATAATGGAAAAGAGACCTCATCAATCACATTGTAGCGGATGCTGCGTGACGATGCAAGCCCTTTTCCGCAGTAAAACGTCCAATTAGCCAGCGGCGAGATACGATTCGGCAGTTTTACGAATTTCTTCTTCCACAAGCCGCTGAAAAAGCGTATTCATCGGCACATTGCCGATATAATGGCGTTCCACGATCAGGCGCACGGACTTCGGACTTCTCGGCGCACGTTTGCGTGTGGTGGGCTTCTTCTCAGATTTTTCTTTGTTCAAGGGCAGACCTCCTCATTCATGTGGTGCAAATACGGAAAGGAATGGATGGATTCTATTCGTTTTTCTCTTTTTGTTTTATTACGTTGGTTAGGTGAAAGTTTTCTTCGATACAGTCTTAAAGGCTGCTATACTGCATAGGAAAAATATCTTTTGCAGATGCCATTAAGAATCTGCATCACAGAATCGTGATTTTGGCGGTTCTTGAATCGTGAAAAACGCAGAACTATTCAACATTTGGAATTTTCACAAAGATGTGATTGGGCGAAGAAAACCGCGTTCGTCTGCGCTCAATCAATCCCGCAGCGTCCAATTCCTTAAGCGCACTGGAAACACTGACAGTGCTGCGCCCTAGCTGCTCAGCCAAAGAGCAAATCGTAAAAATGACAAACACGAATCCACGTTCATCTATCCAGAGATTTTTCTGCGAGAGCGTGGCACGGTCGAGTAGCAGCACATAAGTCATTTTTGCAGTCTGACTCAGGTCAAGTTCCAAAAGGAAGCGTGGGTATGGGAGAAACGGCGGCAGCGGAGTTTGCGTGGTAAGATATTCTGAAATGTTGATCACCTCCAGCTGAAGCAGAAATCAGGAACAAAGAGTATGTAACGAGAATTGGTGGGTTCCAATTCTCCAGTCGCAGAAAAGCACGAAACAAGTGCTCAACTGCGTTAATAAGTTAAGGTCTCCCATATTGGTCCTCGACTTCCCTAGGAGTGGGGAATCGTCCGGCGGCGGGCTTGCACCGCACCATTGGCATTTCAGCCACCCCGTCTTCGTTATGACCGGGCTGCGAGTTACAGAAGTACCTTTTGTGAAGTACCGGACGATTGAACTATTCACTTGTCAAGGAACATATGGAAGATTTCTGGACTTTGACGGACGAAAAACATCCTTCTACTTGGTAGCCGATGAAAAAGGCCATTTCGTAGCATTGCAAGCAATTTTGTAAACAAAACGTCATAATAGTCCGAGAATGGTCTTGAAAAAGATGCCCTACACTTGGTAGGCATCGAGAACGCCTGTTTCGTAGCATTGGTGAGAAACTTGTAATTGAATTGTAATTCTTGAGACCAAATCTCCGCTTTTGAAAAAATCCTCTCAATAGGTAGGCAACGAAAACAGCCCAAAGACAACCATCTTTTTGAGAATTAACAAAAAGGTCACAAATGACCGGCTTTCAAAGAGGCGCTTCTACTATTAACAGAAAAAGTGGCCTAAAATGGGGGGTGTTGGAGAAAATTTCTGCCTTAAAAGTACGCCTCTACTCACTAGCCAGCGAGAATAGCCAAAAGCCAGCAAAAAACAAATGAATTATGTACTTCTGCCACTGATTGCAACGGCATATCGGTGACAGAAAGATCGTTTAGAGCGATTCTTCGCGGTTTGGGGTGGTAGAAATCGTTTTGTAGTTGGACTTTTTCTGCTGAAGCTGCTCCAGCTGTTTCAGCACCGATTCCTTCTCCGGGGGCTTGCCGCCCGGTGTGGAAAGCTGCTGCTTATTCAGCACCATGTCGATATACTTGCGGATATTTTTCAGG
>ENA-OZKV01000185-OZKV01000185.1-human-gut-metagenome-genome-assembly--contig:-NODE-185-length-47327-cov-14.657366_pt1 | contig 47327 bp, 46 predicted proteins | sample MGYA00244829_ERZ653770 | MGnify/ENA primary metagenome ERZ653770 (study PRJEB26926, sample SAMN06165244) | human gut metagenome | biome: ENVO:00009003; feature: ENVO:2100002; material: ENVO:00002003... | reverse complement strand
TATATAGTAGTTTATTAAAAACATACTATATAGGAGCTTTATTGTCAAGAGTTTAATTTTTGTTTAGATTACCATAATTACAAATTTGAATAGCTGCTCCATTTTCATTCGCAAGGTTATATCCTTGCAGATAATCCCAATAAACATTCCATTTGCTCCTGTCAGCATCAACATGCTCTGCATTTTCAAGATTAAATGACCGATCATTATGACCTGCCTTGAATACACCATTACTGTCTTTGCGACCATTTTTCCTCGTTGCCCTCACTTTTTTCTTTTCCATCTCAATTTTCTCCTTTTCCGGGCATAAAAAAAGGAACCGATTTCTCGATTCCTTTTTTATGCATCTGATTTATTGTCTAATATCTTTTAATGTGTATATTTCTAATTCCTCTAATTGTGGAATAAAATGTTTAGCCTTCTTGTAAACATCTGCTTGAAAATTCTCCGTTATAACCGCATTTACATATGGTACGATACAACTAATTTGAATATCCATAACATCATTTGGCTTAATGTGTTTACGTGTTTGATAGATACGAACAAATTGAGAAAATTCCATCATTCTTGAAGCTGGCAAATGAAGAATTTCAACACCTAATGGAACACTAATACCATAATTCATCAAATCTTTTATAATTGTATCTTTTTCTTGTGTTCTATAAAATTTTTCATTTATCATATTTAATGGTAGATGTTGGGCTTTTAACATCTTTTCTGTTCTATTTCTCCTATTTTCCCAATCCGTTGCTTTTGAAGAAAATGTTTTTACCTCATTCTGAATATTTTCCATCAATATTGTATCTTTAGCCATGTTTTCAAAAAATTTTTTACAATTATAATTATCTTTTAATACCAACGGTGTAAAAGCATTTGCAATATGACTATCAATCACAAAACTCTTTCCTTCCAAATAGCATTCTACTTCTCTTTGAAAAATACTATTTACAGTAAACACCACAAGACACGGAATTGTAGAGAAGAACTCAAGAAACTTCTCATATATATCCTGATATGGCATAAGCTCAATCACATTATAAATTGTAAAGCATGGTGCATATGCATCTGATGAACATGCAAAAAACCTTTCCAAAAAACCTTTTCCTGACATATTGGTGTTTGTTACAATCTCTCTAATCGCATTTGTATCAAGCAGTATCAATTTATAATCGTTTGCTCCTATTAACATTTGCATTCCTTTCCTAACTTTAATAGCATAAAATCTTTAAACAATACATTTCTGAGCGAAGCGTGACAGATAATAACCCAATACGATGTGTCACAACACATCTATGGGCCAAGGCTGTCGCCCTGGACGGACTAGGGCGTTCTCCTCACAGAATGATCAAATTTTCTTATTAAAAGCACTATTGGTTTACAAAGTTCCTAATTTCTATTAATTTTGTCTCAATCTCAGTTATCTCTTTTTGAAGGGAAGCTTTAGTTATGTCAATTGCTGGTTGAAATATATTCATATTCCCTTCAAAATGGTTAAACTCATTAAGAAGCGTTTTCCTACTTGTAAAAAATACACGGAACTCTCTCATTTTCTCATAGTTTGGATCTGCAGTATTTGGGCACTTAAATGCTTGCTGAATTATTTGGTTTAGCATTGTCATATTGTTTGGATGAAGATTAAAAATATCAACCAACTCTTTTTCTACTTTCATACGAAGATGATAGTATACAAGTGTCTGTTCTAACGTATCTGCAAGTAACGGGAAGCATGTTTTATCCAATATATCTAAATTGCTACTATCGATTTCTAGAATATCCGTAACACCAATAATTTCTTGTCCATCAAAAACATCCCCAAAAAGTTTATTATAAATTGGAACTACATCTAAACTACCAGTACCATACCCATGCATAATACTAGATAACAATCCATAATAATCCTCTGGATCCAAGCATATATGAGCATATCCACGTATAAACGGAATCATTGCCATAAGAAACTGCCTTTTATTATGAATGGCATTCTTTAATTCATCGTTTTTATTTTGAAAAAGAGAAATCAAATGATGAAGATTAATTAGCAATTCCTTTTCTCGTCCCGAAACAGAAATAAATCCATTTTCGCCCTCATACACGTTATTCAAAATATAAAGATTAAAGCAATTATTTAGTTGAACATCTAATAATCGGATTAAGTCCGTGTTGTGTGTAAGAATAATCTGTTTCTTATTTTCCAAAAACTTAATAATGCAAAAGGCTATTTTGTTTTTGTATACAGAATCAAAACTTGAAATTGGATCATCCATGACAATATATTCTTTATCTGAGTGTCTTGCCAGAAGTAGCTCAAATGCCAACGAAATAAAGTTTTGTTCCCCTGTACTAAGCTCCATTTCGTTACGTTCCGTGCCAAGTAAATCCTTATTTCCTAGTTATCATCCAATTGTAAATATTCAAGGCATTATTTAATACTTCTTCCATTGCTTTTCTTCTCGGACTTCCTGAATTATAATCCACCAATTTTTCCCAATTTATTGTTCCATCAGGATTACAAAACTCAACTGAAAAATCTCTTACCAGTCTATTAGAAGCCCTTGCATAACTTTCTTTATAATCATCTATGTACTTTTCCGGAAGTGTGTCCATAAAAGAAATTATTTTGGTATAGAAATTTTTATCACCAGTTATAGTTTTCCAAAATTCTTCGCCAGCAACTTCTTCATATATTTTTGCCTTTCCTCTTCCAGATTCTGTTTTTGTTCCATATGCATATCCAACTATTGCTTCGAATCCTGTTCTTCCCCCAGATGTCCTCAAAGTTCTTTGCGCTTCTGCAAAGTTTTCTCCTTGTTTTTTCATACTATCAGCATTAAATATTGATGTTCCACTTTTTACAGCAACAAAATATTTTGTATTACTATCTGCATCATATAATTCTATATCAACACCACGAGTAGCTGATTTGCTTCCCCCAGAAGCGGCAATTGCAATTGGTTCAAAAAAACAATTACCAAATATTGTCTCCTCGCTTGAACTTACAAACGCCTGTAATATAGAATCTATTATTTCTGCAGATGTTTGCATTGACTTAGCTCGATATAAATAAGGATTTTTAGATTTCATTATGTCTTTTATATTAATCGCATCTATTTTCGCAATAAGAGAGCCATAAAAATTCTCCAATGCTTTTGCAATCGCAGCTTTAACATCATCTTCATTATAATTCTGATTAATTGGTTCCATCACTACCTCCTAATTCCATAGCATTTTTTATTTTATTGTGTACACTAGTTCCCCTAAAGCGCTTAGTTTGAATAGTTGAAGTCTTATCTGCTGTTGCAATTATCGCCTGACCTATCGCTTTTGCCAATCCTACTGGAACAGCGTTTCCTATTTGTTTATACTTTGCTGCTACAGTTCCTGTAAAAATCCAATCATCTGGAAATTGTTGAATCCTAGCATATTCTTTAACACTTAATGGACGATCCTGATTTGGATGGCACAACATTGTTGCTTTTTGAGCTGGTGCGGTTGTAACAGTAGGTGCGGGTTGCGAATATGATAATCTACGATAAAACCCAACTTTTCCTCCCCCTGACTCATATGCTCCACCCATTGCCAAAGGAATTAACTCAGCAGGTAAATCTCTCCAATTTCCTCCTTCTGGAACCAAATGAATATATTTCTTTCTATCTCCACTTAATTTTGAATATTCTCCTGGGTTTTCTTCTAAATCTTTTATCGCCTCCCCAACTGTTTTCCATCTATATTCTGGGTTTTGGTGCATTTGAAAATGCGTTGGAAATGGCAAAAAAATATCTTCATTATCTCGACTTCCAATTAACACAAAACGTTCTCGAAACTGCGGGACACCATAATTTACTGCATCTAAAATTCCATATACAGTCTTATATCCAAGCTTATCAAATTCAGCTAATATTACATCTAAAACTGTCCCAAGTTTTTGCTTGGGGTCATTTTTATCGTACTCAGCTGCCGGAACATGCTTTAAGGGAGCTGACATAATCCCTTTTACATTTTCCATTATAAAAAAGCGAGGCCGAATATAATCTATCATTCTAATGTAGTCCATAAATAAACTTCCACGAGGATCATTTATTCCCAACCTCTTCCCGGCTGTAGAAAATGGTTGGCAAGGTGGTCCCCCACAAATTAAAAATGGTTCTCCCTTGTGTAATCCTGACAATTGTAGCATTGTCTCCGGTTCGATGTTCCTAATATCTCCATCTAATACCTTGTGACCATTTGCTTTCATTGTTTCAACACATGCAGGCTCAAAATCTTGTCCAATTACAACATGTAACCCCGCCTTACTCAAGCCAATATCAAGCCCCATTGCACCGGAGAAAAAGGAAATAACGTCTCTATTATTTTGATATTTTTTATATAATGTACTAATTTTTCCGTCCTTCTTTCTCTGTTTTATTTATTATTTTTGAGGCCTCTATCAGCGCTGTTCTTCTCACAAACTCACTATAAGAAGCATATGCTTCCAACCTAGCTGCTTGTTTAAGCTTTGCCAATTCATCTTCACTGACTCGTATACTCATAGAATAGGTTTTATTCTCTTTATCCATTGTTCTTACCTCCACCCAAATTATACTTGCTCCGTGGAGCAAATGCAATACAATTATCCACTTTCCCCTATATTTAATATGCTTAATTCACTTTCAAAAAATAAAAATTTGTAAATCAATAATCTAATCATGCAACATAGCCACCATTGCTTAAATAATCCAATGCTTCTTTCACATTATGATATATTTTAATATACCGCTCATCACAGGATATACTGCTAATTTTATTTCTCAAACTATTTACTGCCGCCTTTGACAAAACATCTGTAATACAAATACAAGCTAATCCCAATCTCTGATGCGTCAGTTTTCGATTTTCGCAGCCAAACATTACAAGCATCTCTTTTTCTCTCATTGTAAGCTTCATTTCATCCCCCTTTAAACATAAAAAAAGAGCAACCGAATTATCTCGATCACTCTCTGTTCATTACTTCCATGATAATAATATCATAACCTCCTTTTCAAAAAAAGTCTCAATACCGTAGCCAAACCGTAGTCATTCCGTATATATTTGTAACTTTTTGTAAGTCGTTTTTCTTTCCACCATAATAATATCAACTCTTATTTGAAAAAGAAAGATACGTGTGGTTAGTCCATGGTTAGTCTTTTGTTAGTTTTTCGTTATCATTCAAATAGAACATACCGTTTTCCCCATAAACTTACCATTCGTTACATTTCAGGTGCTTACCACTCAGACTTACCACTTTTCTTACCACTTTAAATCACGGCTTTGTGCTATTTTGCGATACTTTACGAGGTTTTCCCTGTAAACATCAAATGCCTTCCATCCCTTATAAATCAAGCATTTCCTCCACTTTCTGTCATCTACTTCTCATCAACAACCTGGAAGATGTAGAACTTCAGATAATACGACTCATCCGCCGACCATAATATCGGGTGATCCGGTGCCTGCGTCCTGAACTCAACCTGGCGCAGCCTCTTGTGCGCGCTTCTTGCCGCCTCGGCAATAGTCTTTGCGAAAAGTTCCTGCTCCATAAAATGTGAACACGAACATGTGGCAAGATAACCGCCGTTTTTGACAAGTTTCATTCCCTTTATGTTAATCTCTCTGTATCCCTTCGTCGCATTGCGGACCGAATTACGGGATTTCGTGAATGCCGGCGGGTCAAGTATGACCACGTCAAACTGTCTGCCCTGCTCTACCAGTTCCGGGAGCAGTTCAAAAACATCACGGCAGGTAAATTCCACCCTGTCCGATACACTGTTTAATTCCGCATTGGCTCTGGCGCGCTCCACACCAAGCTCTGAAGCATCGACACCAAGCACGGAGTCCGCACCGCCAAGTGCCGCATTAAGTGCAAAAGAACCCGTGTGCGTGAAACAGTCAAGCACAGCCGCACCCTTACAAAGCCTTGCAACAGCTGCTCTGTTATACTTCTGGTCAAGGAAAAACCCGGTCTTCTGGCCCTCCTCAACATCAACTATATATTTAACACCGTTCTCGATGATTTCGACTTTCGTATCAAACGGTTCTCCGATAAATCCCTTGACACGCTCCATTCCTTCCTGAAGCCTTACCTTGGCATCGCTTCTCTCATATACGCCGCGGATATTCATGCCCCTTGACGCAAGCTCAGCCTTGAGGCTGTCGATAATCGTAAGCTTCATTTTGTCAATTCCTAACGCCAGTGATTCAACTACAAGCACATCACTGAATTTATCGATTACAAGACCCGGAAATCCGTCCGCCTCACCGAAAATGAGCCTGCATGAGGAAGTGTCAACCGTATCAACCCTGTATTGCACCGCATCGCGCACCAGTCTGTCTATAAAATCCCTGTTAATCTCAACATCGCGGTGCCTTGTCATAATACGCACCGTTATTTTTGATTTAGTATTTATGAAACCTTTTCCAAGAAAATATCCATCAAAGTCAAGTACCTCAACGATATCTCCGTTCTCAAATTCTCCGTTTATCCTATCAATCTCATTATCGTATATCCAAAGTCCGCCGGCCTTAAAACTTCTGCCCTCGCCCTTTTTTATTATAACTTCTGCCATTTTTTCCACCTGTATAAATCAAATAATTAGTATAATTTCCGCCCGTGAAGGGACAATATCTGTATGATTAAAAAATATCTTTTATGCGGTCTTACCGGCTGGTGTATGGAGGTGTTCTGGACCGGTATGGGCTCCGCGCTGCACAAAGACAAAAAACTCACAAGCAACACCTCTATATGGATGTTCCCGATATATGCCACGGCCATAATCATCGAACCGCTCTGCCGTAAACTCTGCAGCAGGAAAAAGGGGCCTGCGATAAGAGGTATGATTTATTCCCTGTGCATATTTGCCACCGAATTCTGTTCGGGAGCTTTTCTCAAAAAAAGAGGCTGCTGCCCCTGGGATTATTCCAAAGCCAGATTCAACATCAAAGGCATAGTCCGTCTCGATTACCTTCCGGTATGGTTCGTTGTCGGACTTATCTATGAAAAGATTCTCTGTCCGGACGTTAAATGCCTTAAACATTCCGGTAAGGGATAATAAAGCGGGAACCTGTTATAAGTTCCCGCCTGAATTATCTTTTAGTAAAGCGGATGTGCATCCGTAAGTGCCTTAACTATTTCCATAGCTTCGGCCTTCTTGGCTTCTTCATCCGTTACGGCAAGTGCAATTGCCTCTGCAACCTGCTTCATATCGTCTGTTGTAAATCCTCTTGTTGTCACTGCTGCGGAACCAAGTCTTATTCCGCTTGTAGTAAACGGCTTCTCAGGATCGTTAGGAATTGCATTCTTGTTACATGTGATATTGACTGTATCAAGAAGTTTCTCCGTTGCCTTACCTGTAACACCCTTGCTTCTTAAATCAACGAGCATGAGGTGGTTATCGGTTCCTCCGGACACAAGGTCAAATCCTCTCTCCATAAGTCCGCTTGCAAGTGCCTGCGCGTTATCAATTATATTCTTGGCATATACCTTGAATGACGGATCAAGTGCTTCCTTGAAGCATACAGCCTTGGCTGCGATCACATGCATAAGCGGTCCGCCCTGGATTCCCGGGAAAATAGCCTTATTGAAATTAAATCTGTCGGCAGCTTCCTGATTACAGAGAATCATACCGCCTCTAGGTCCTCTCAAAGTCTTATGTGTTGTCGTTGTAACAACATCTGCGTAAGGGATAGGGCTCATGTGCTGTCCGCCGGCAACAAGTCCTGCGATATGTGCCATATCTACCATAAGTACCGCACCTACTTCATCAGCAATTTCCCTGAACTTCTTGAAGTCGATTTTTCTCGCATATGCACTGGCACCGGCAAGAATCATTTTCGGCTTGCACTCCTTGGCAATCTTACGGACTTCATCATAATCGATGAATCCTTCATCATTGACACCGTAAGGCACACAGTTAAAATACTTACCCGACATATTGACAGGTGAACCGTGTGAAAGGTGTCCGCCATGTGCAAGACTCATTCCCATATATGTGTCACCCGGCTCAAGTACAGCAAAGAATACTGCCATATTGGCCTGTGCTCCCGAATGTGGCTGTACATTAACGTAATCACATCCAAAAAGTTTCTTGGCTCTCTCTCTTGCAAGATCTTCAACAATATCCACATACTGGCATCCGCCGTAATATCTTTTGCCCGGATATCCTTCCGCATATTTGTTGGTAAGCGTGCTTCCCATTGCTGACATAACAGCCTTGCTTACAAAATTCTCAGATGCAATAAGCTCAATATGATCGTTCTGTCTTCCGGTCTCAAGCATTATTGCCTTAGCGATTTCAGGATCATAAGCCTGAACTTCGTCAAATGAATACATTAATGTTACCTCCATATATCTATTTGTTTTTTATAATATCAAACGTTCTCAGACTCGTCAACAGATTTAATCTCTATTCCGAGTTCTTCAAGCTGGGCCTCATCAACCACATCAGGTGCACCTGTGAGGAGACATGATGCATCCTTAACCTTAGGGAATGCAATTACATCACGGATGTTATCGGTCTTAGCCATAAGCATTACGAGGCGGTCAAGTCCGTATGCCAGTCCTGCGTGTGGCGGTACTCCGTATTTAAAAGCATTGAGGAGGAATCCGAACTGTTCGTTGGCTCTCTCATCTGTAAATCCGAGAATGTTAAACATCTTCTTCTGTATGTCATCCTGATGTATTCTTACGCTTCCGCCGCCGATTTCCACGCCGTTAAGTGTGATATCGTATGCTTTGGCTCTGACTTTCTCAGGAGCCGTATCAAGAAGCTCTATATCTTCTTCCATCATCATTGTAAATGGGTGGTGCATTGCGAGAAGCCTGTTCTGCTCATCCGACCACTCAAAAAGAGGGAATTCCGTAATCCAGAGGAATTTATATTCATCCGGCTTGCGAAGGCCGAGTTCATCGGCAATCTCAAGACGAAGTGCACCGAGAACGCTCCATACAAGCTTGGTCTGGTCAGCTGCAAAAAGGAGTAAATCTCCAGGCTTTCCTTCCATTCTCTCTATAATCGCATTCATCTGCTCTTGTGTCATGAATTTAGCAAATGATGATTTGATCTCACCGTTTTCTCCAAGTGCAATATAAGCTAATCCTTTTGTTCCGTATCCCTTGGCAAAATCAACAAGTGCATCTATTTTCTTACGAGGCATAGCGCCCTGTCCGTTGGCATTGATACCGCGTACAGTTCCGCCGTTGTCTATCGCACCCGCAAACGCGCCGAAACCGCAACCCTTAACGATATCCGATATATCCTTAAGTTCCATTCCGAAACGGATATCAGGCTTGTCGGAACCGAAACGGTTCATGGCTTCGTTCCATGTCATTCTCTGGATAGGAAGCTCTATGTCAAGGTCAAGCACTTCCTTAAAAAGTCTCTTTAAAAGTCTCTCATTGACATCTATTACATCATCAATATCAACAAATGACAATTCCATATCTATCTGTGTAAATTCCGGCTGTCTGTCCGCACGCAGATCCTCGTCACGGAAGCACTTTGCAAGCTGGAAATATCTGTCATATCCCGAACACATCAAGAGCTGCTTGAAAAGCTGCGGTGACTGCGGCAGTGCATAAAATGAACCCGGATGTATACGGCTTGGTACAATATAATCCCTGGCTCCCTCCGGTGTGCTCTTTACAAGGATAGGTGTCTCAATCTCAAGGAATCCTTCATCGGCAAGAAACTGTCTTGTTATAGTGGCAATCTTGCTTCTCATGATAAGGATTTTCTGAAGATCCGGTCTTCTAAGGTCAAGGAAACGATACTTAAGTCTTATATCTTCCTTGGTCTTGGATGCCTCTTCAACAGGGAACGGAGGTGTCTCGGACTCTGAAAGTATTCTTATGTCCTTAGCGATTACCTCAATCTTACCTGTCGCAAGATTATCATTAACCGCACCTGCTCTTGCAGCAACTTCACCGGTAACGGCAATGACATATTCGCTTCTTAATGAACCTGCCTTGGCAAATCCTTCTGAACCTGTCTTGTCCTCTTCAAAAATTATCTGCAATATTCCGGAACGGTCTCTTAAATCCACGAAACATATTCCGCCTTTATTTCTGTTCTTGGCAACCCAGCCCATAACTGTAACTGTCTGACCGATATTTGTCTCATTGAGTTCGGCACATCTGCATGTTCTCTTGAGACCTTTCATTGATTCTGCCATTTTCTTATCTCCTGTCAGCTTATTTTATTGGATTTTTGTAAAATTCACGGAATTCGGCATACCCTTCTTTCTCAAGCTGCTCCTTCTGGAATTTCTTATTCTTGTTCATTCTGACTACAAGCACGTTGGTTCCTGTCTTACGCATCGCCTGTGCTTCACTGATAATATCACATAACATCTCAGATTGTATACCCTTTTCTATAAGAAAAGCCACCTTTTTACGGTCATCCGGAATCTGAAAATCATTATCGAGAAGTATTGTTACGATTCTCTCAAATCCGATTGAGAAACCGCATGCCGGCGTATCCTGTCCTGTGAATTTACCGACCATCTTATCGTAACGTCCGCCTCCACCGACGCTTGAGCCGAATTCAGGTACTTCTATCTCAAAAATAGTTCCTGTGTAATATGACATACCTCTTACAAGGGTCGGGTCAAATACCACGTCAAAAGAGTATTCCTTAGTGCTGTTGACGCTGTTAATTATCTCTCCGAGACTTTCCTTTACGCCATCCTCAAGATTGTCCTGAATCTTACCGGCCACATAGGCAAGTCCGTCATCAGCCTCTTCTATTCCCTTAAAAAGCTCAACATATTTACCAACGCTTTCCTGCGCATATCCGGCTTTGATGAGTTCTTCGGTAACTCCGTCAAGTCCGATTTTGTCCATCTTATCTAATATGATAAATACCGAATCATATTCTTCTTCAGGGAATCCGCTGTATGCAGCCATAGCTTTCAAGATACGGCGGTCATTTATCTTAATCTTAAAATTCTTAAATCCTATCTTACCCATTGTGGTGGTTGTCGCAAGAATAAGCTCTATTTCAGCAAGATTGCCAGGCTCTCCGAGTATATCAATATCGCACTGGTAAAACTGTCTGAAACGGCCTTTCTGAGGTCTGTCCGCTCTCCATACAGGTCCTATCTGCAGTGCCTTAAACGGTGAAGGAAGTGATGCAGCATTGTTGGAGTAAAATCTTACAAGAGGAACCGTAAGATCATATCTTAATCCGCCGTCCGCAAGGTCAGCTTCTGACTGTGCCTTTTCAAGGTTGAGCTTTTCGCCTCTTTTTAATATCTTAAATATAAGCTTTTCGTTCTCGCCACCCTGCTTGCTTGAAAGATTGGCAATATTCTCCACGGCCGGTGTCTCGATCGGGGTAAATCCAAAGCTTGCATAAGTATCTTTAATCAGCGATATGAGGTAATCCCTTATTTGCATTTCTCTTGGGAGTATATCCTTCATACCTGTCATCGGTTTCTTAATTAATGCCATTATTTTGTCCTCGTTTCCAATATTTTCATAAATTTATCATAGTCCAGGTCAATTATAAGCCTGCTCTGTTCGATTACCTTAAGAGTCTCCGGCTCATGTATGACTTTCTGGAAAGCAATAAACACTTCCATATCATAATTATCGATTTCATCAATCAATATCTCCATGGCCGTGTCGATATCAAATGCTTTTCTGTACGGTCTGTCGGATATCAGTGCCGTAAAAGTATCAGCGACCCGCATCACTCTCGCGCCAAACGGAATATCTTCTCCCTTAAGATTCTCAGGATATCCCGAACCGTCATAATTCTCGTGGTGATACAGCACTGATTGCAATATAAAAGGAGAGAAGTCATAATATTGAAGTATATCATAACTTAACTTTGAATGCATCCTCATATATTTGATATTTTCCATTGCAAAGCTGTCATGTGCTCTTCCATATAAATATCTTGAAAGCTTCAGCTTACCGATATCATGCACAAGTCCTGCAATGGCAAGGTCATAACATGTTATATCATCCAGTCCCATTTTCATGGCTGTGAGATAAGTAAGATTACTTACGCATATCCCATGTGCTATATTGTCGGTCAGGTCGGCTAACAGCGTCGACTCAAATTCTTCAGTCTGCTTGCTGCTTGGATTTTCCATTAAAATAACATCTCTTTCTTTCTATCATTTCATCTGTGCGCCGTATATAATCATCAACTGATTTTACATTCTCAATACGGTCGACTCTCGGCGGACTGTTATATACTATTTTGGTCTGTGCATTGGCACCTGCCGCAAGAATGGTCTGTTTTTCTTCCATTATAAGTATATTATATAATCCTTCCGCACCTTCTCTTGCAAATCCTACATTTTCAAAATTACCGGACATATTCTTCTGTCTGTACAGATAATAAGGTTTCATACCCATACTCTCTGCAAAATCATATGTCATATCCATCAGTTCATCAGTGTTTTCACTACATAAACCTTTGTATTTATCCTTGAAAATATTAAGTGCCGCTGCCCTTTTGATTGCCAGCGAATGAACTGTGAGGCTGTCGGGCTTAAGTATACCGACACGGTTCAATGTATATCTGACATCTTCTTTATTTTCTCCCGGAAGTCCCACGATCAGATCCATATTGATATTGCCAAAGCCGCATTCCCTGGCCATATTAAAGGCATCCACAACCTGATCCACTGTATGCCTTCTGCCAATCAAATCAAGCGTCTTCTGATTCATGGTCTGCGGATTGATCGATATACGGTCTATGCCATGTTTCCTAAGTATCTTTAATTTATCCATGTCTATGCTGTCCGGTCTTCCTGCCTCCACGGTAAATTCCTCAAGACCGTTAAGATCAAACAGCTCCTCTATACTGCTTATAAGCCTGTCAGACTGCCCTGCCGTCAATGTAGTAGGTGTTCCGCCACCGATATATATGGTGTCCGGACCGCGCCCGTTCATATATCCGGATATAAACGTCAGTTCCTTAATCAGTGCATCAAGATATTCGTCCACCTTATCCCGGTACATCGACAACGGATAAGATGTAAAAGAACAGTACAGACATGTCGTCGGGCAGAACGGAATGCCTATATACAGGCTGTAACCGTTCAGATAATCTGTCTTTTCAAGCATTCTGTGTTCGCGATGCGCCACTTCAATGCTTAACTCTGCTTTGGTGTCATTGACATAATATTCTTTATTTAGAGTATCTTTAATTATATTATCGTTATACCCTTTTTCAATCATGCCAAGAGGAATTTTGACCGGTCTTATTCCGGTAAGGGTTCCCCACGGAAGCACCCTGCCTGTTATTTCCGAATATATGTCATAAAGTCTGCGCTTAAGCATATTGCGGATAACTTTGCGGTCATTCTCCGGTGAATCACAATCTATTATATGTTCTTTACCGCCTTCCGGTGTCACACATATATGAACTTTCACCGATTCAACAATAACTTCCACACATAAATCGCAATCATTTCTTAATGCTGTATCTGTCACTATTCTGTTGCCCGGATAAAAGGCTCCGGTCATAACCCTGACATCATTATCATAGTCATGGGTGTTAATACTCATATATATCATCAGTACGGACTCCGTTTCTACCGGCAGAAAGGATTATATTTGATTTCATTACCGATTGTGGTCTCATCCATATGGCCCGGATATACCTTGGTATGTTCCGGAAGAATAAAAAGCTTATCCTTAATGCCTCTGCACAATGCTGATGCGCTTCCTCCCGGAAAATCACTGCGGCCGACTGACTCGCAGAACAATGTATCGCCTGAAAAAAGCACTCCCTGCTTATCAAAATAATAACACATTCCGCCTATTGTGTGTCCCGGAACTTCTATTGCCTTGATATGATATCCTGCTGTTTCAAATTCTTCACCGTCTTTGAGATAAATATCCGCATCAAATACCTGTCCCATGCCAAAAGATGACGTAAGGTTCATTGCCATGTCATGGAGTACCTGTTTTTCCGTAAGTCCGGCATATACCTTGATTCCGTAATGTTCACGCACCTTATTCATCGCAAGTACATGATCAAAATGTCCGTGTGTGATAAGAATCGCTTCCGGGATCATCGGCAGGCTGTCCGCCTTGGCTATTATTGTGTCAGGCGAGTCGGCCGGATCAACTATAAGACCGCGTTTCGTCTCATCATCATATACATAATAAGTGTTGGTTGCGCACATTCCAAGCACGCTGTGTTGTATTTTCATCATATTTCTAACCCGTTGTTCTTTCTATATCCAGGACGCCTTCAATCTGACGTATTTTCTCTGCAAGCTGTTTAAGTTCTTCTACGCCTGATATTTCAAATCCCATCTCGATTGTGGCAGTTCCCTGCTTGCTGATTCTGCAGTTCATGCTTAATACGTCTATTTTCTTCTCCGTAAACACCTTGGACACATCAACGATAAGACCTGTCCTGTTATTGGCAAAAATCTTAATGTCAGCCATATATTTCTCAGCGGCATCCACATTATCCATCCGCTGCCATTCGGCTTCGATAAGTCTTGACTTGTCCATATCTGACATATTAATAACATTAACGCAGTCGGTACGGTGGATGGATATTCCACGTCCTCTTGTAACAAAACCGACTATCTCATCACCCGGCACAGGTGAACAGCATTTGGAAAATCTTACGGATACGTCATCTATTCCCTTGACAATAATTCCGTTTTTACTGCCTTTGGAATCCTTGGTCCTGCCGGTGCTTCCCTGCGCGTTGTCAAGCACATCACTGTCAGTGACCTCTTCACGGTGTTTCTTCTCATACTCTTCAAGAAGTTTATTTACGACCTGTCCTTCCTTAAGGCCTCCGTGTCCCACGGCCGCAAGAATGGAATCCCAGTCCCTGAAACCGTATTTTATCATCGTCTTGTCCATAAACTCCTGTTTGAGAAGTTCCGCAAGGTTGATATTCTTGCCTTTGCAATACGTTGAGATAAGATCTTTACCTTTTACGATATTATCTTCCTTAAGTTCTGCCTTAAACCACGAATTAATTTTGGAGCGTGCCTGCGGGCTCTTGACTATTGAAAGCCAGTCGCGGCTCGGTCCCTTGGAATTCTGTGACGTGATTATATCTATTCTGTCACCATTCTTAATCTTATAGTCAATGGTAACCAGCTTTCCGTTAACTTTAGCTCCGACCATCTTATTGCCGACTGCTGAATGGATGCTGTAAGCAAAATCAATCGGTGTGGAACCTGCCGGAAGGTTCTTGACATCCCCCTTAGGTGTAAAGCAATATACACTATCCGAGAATAAATCCAAATCACTCTTAATGAGGTTAAGGAACTCCTTATTATCGGACATGTCCCTCTGCCATTCCAGAATCTGTCTGAGCCATGTAAGCTTGGCTTCTTCACTGTCATCGCCCTTGGTTCCGTCTATATTCTCCTTATATTTCCAGTGTGCTGCGATACCGTATTCAGCGGTCCTATGCATCTCATATGTTCTTATCTGTATCTCAAAAGGCTGTCCGTTCGGTGCTATAAGAGTTGTATGCAATGACTGGTACATATTGGGCTTAGGCATTGCAATATAATCCTTGAATCTTCCCGGGATCGGCTTATACATCTCATGGATCACGCCAAGTGCGGCATAACAATCCTTAACCGTATCTACAATGATACGGACCGCAAAAAGATCATATATCTGGTCAAGTGTCTTATCCTGGTTGACCATTTTCTTATATATGCTGAAGAAATGCTTGACTCTTCCGTCTATTTCACAAGGAATACCTGCATTATCTATATGCTGTTTAACCTCTGCCACTATGTCCTTGACGAACTTTTCTCTTGCTTCCTTGCCAAGCTTTAACTGACGTTCAAGGTCGTGATATACTTCCGGCTGAAGGAATTTAAGTGAAAGATCATCCAGCTCAACTTTAATCTTGGAGATACCGAGTCTCTGTGCAATCGGAGAATATATCTCCATTGTCTCTCTTGACTTCTCAATCTGCTTCTCCGGTGTCTGGTATTGCATTGTACGCTGATTATGGAGTCTGTCGGCAAGTTTGATCAATATAACTCTTATATCCTTAGCCATTGCAAGAAACATCTTACGAAGATTCTCTGCCTGCTTATCTATCTTATCATGTTCATAATTAAGCTGGGTTAACTTGGTAACTCCGTCAACAAGAAGAAATACTTCCTCTCCAAATTCCTTAGTAATCTCTTCCCCTGTCACACCAGTATCTTCTATTACATCATGAAGAAGTCCGGCAATAATTGTTTCTTTATCAAGTTCGAGCTGCGCAAGTATTATGGCAACACAAAGAGGGTGAATTATATATGGTTCACCCGATTTACGTTTCTGATCCTTATGTGCATCTTTAGCAACGTGGTAGGCCTTCTCTATCTGTGAAAGGTCCGTTGATGGGTGGTATCTGAGTATGCATTGCTTAAGCTCCTCAAATAATTCATCCGGATCGTTGCTCTTAGGCGGATCCAACGGTATATCGTCTATTTTGCGTCGTTGTCTAAAATTCTCTTCTTCAGGCATATTACAACTCCATTTTGTCATTTAAGGATTTTTTATCTATTATATTTTAAAGCCTTATTGCCAAAAAAGCAATAAACAGTTTATATTCCGTATTATTTTCTGTATATGTGGACAAAATTACACCATATGTGTAGATAATTAAATTACACTGACAGTAAATATTATATATACTCACAGGTGACCTCTATGTTAATGAATATGGGAAAACGTTTTAAAGAATTAAGAAAAGAGCGCAAGTTCACCCAACAGCAGCTTGCCGACCGCATCGGGCTTGCTCCGAGTGCGATCTCATCATATGAGTCCGGTGCACGATATCCTTCGTATGATGTACTGATAAAATATTCCAAGATTTTTCATGTGACAACCGACTATCTTCTTGGCATTGACGAACTGAATACGGTTGATGTATCCGGATTAAACCAGATGGAAAAAGAAACCGTTATACAGGTAATCAATACATTTATTGATGCCAAAAAATAATAAATCCGCATCGGGATATCGATATTACCTCCAATAACTGCGGTGATACCGATATCTTAAATCGGATTTTCTCCGTATACCTTCAGATTCCGGAAAATATTTTACCCGAATATAAACAATGGTTTATTTACCCGGATATTTTATTACTGATTCAACATTATATCCGGCCAGTTTATCGCGTCCTTTAAGGCCCTCAAGTTCCATAAGGAATACAATTTTTGCGACGACTCCGCCAAGTTTCTCCACCATACCTATAATAGCTTCGGTGGTTCCTCCCGTTGCGATGAGATCATCCACTATGACCACCCTCTGTCCCGGCTTTATCGAATCCTTATGCATCTCAATCACTGCCGTTCCGTATTCCAACGCATATTCTGCTTCTATCGTCTCACACGGAAGTTTACCTTTCTTGCGGACAGGCACAAATGCCTTATGATTCTTATATGCTATCGGAACACCGAAAATAAAACCTCTCGATTCAGGTCCTACAATCACATCGTAATCTGTGTCATGGATTAACCCATCCATGCTGTCAATTGCCAGTGAAAGCCCGTCAGCATCCTGAATTACGCTCGTAACATCGCGGAACATAATTCCCTTCTCCGGAAAATCCGGTATTGTTCTTACATATTCTTCTAATTTCTTCACTGCTAACACCTCTTCCTATATACGATCTATTCTGTATCCCGTCACACATACCTGAATCTGTTTCTTATCTCTGAATTCATTAATTTCCGGGTAGTATGTACAAGATATCCTGCCATTTTTATTATATACGGTTTCAAGCTCTGTGCAAGGGAAAAAACCTACCGCATCAATAACCATCCCACTGTCTTTGGCAATAGTCATCCTGGTATACTGTTTATCCTTTCCTATCGCCCTGATATTTCGTATTGAAATATTCTTATCTGCAAACACAGGCTTCGGATTAGCTTTTCCGAATGGTTCAAGTCCGTCAAGTTCCAAGATCAGTTTTTCGTTGATGTACTCCAGCGGCATCGGTACATCAATCCATACGGTTTCTGTCAGATCTTCTTCGCTCAGATTGCAATGTTCATTTATCCGCCTTCTGAATTCCGGAATATTCTCCTCCGGAAGAGAAAGACCTGCTGCCATTGGATGTCCGCCAAATCTTGTAAACAAGTCCTTACATTCCGACAATTTTTCAAACATATTATATGATTCTATTGAGCGAGCAGATCCCTTGGCTTCCTGTTCTCCTCTTGTAAGGACTATTACCGGTTTATAGTACTTTTCCCGTATTCTGCCCGCCACAATACCCGCTATGCTCTCATGGCAGTCCGGAAGAAAAATCACAAGCACCCTGTCGTCTTTAAGACTGCTGTTTTCAACCATATCAACTGCCTTATCAACTGCTTCGGAAGTAAGTTTCTTGCGCTCTTCATTAAGGTCTTTAAGCTCTCCGGCATGTCTCTCTGCTTCCGCCCTGTCATCTGTCACAAGCATTTTCAATGCTCTCTTGGCAGAATCCAGTCTTCCACTTGCATTAAGGCACGGTCCGAGCACGAATCCTATATGATACGCATTTATACTTTCACGGCTGACACCTGTTACCGCCATCAGTGCATTTAATCCGTAATTTTCTGTATTTGCAATAAGTTTAAGGCCTTCCTTCACAATTATCCTGTTTTCGTCAAGAAGATCCACAATATCTCCGACCGTTGCAATTGCCGCAAACTGCAAAAGTTCCGGCATTACCGAATCGCCAGTTTGAAATTCTTTGACCATGCAATCAATAAATTTGTATGCAATTCCGGCACCGCATAACATCTTAAACGGATATCTGCAGTCATTTTGTTTGGGATCCACCACCGCGGCGGCCTTTGGTATGATATATCTGCGCCCGTTGTCCGTCTCTTCATAAGGAACATCATGATGGTCCGTGATCACAACTGTCATACCGAGTTCATTTGCATAATCAATCTGTGAAGCTGCAGCTATTCCATTATCGCATGTGATAATAACTTCAACTCCGGCCTCATATGCCTGTTTTATCAGATTCTCGTTAATACCGTAACCGTCGGTTATTCTGTCAGGAACTTCATAATCCACATCCGCGCCGCATATTTTAAGTCCCTTAAACAAGATATAGATGGAACAAATTCCATCTATATCATAATCACCTATAATGCGGATATGTTTGTTGTCACGAATAGATGATGCTATCACAGACACTGCTTTATCCATGTCTTTCATCATCATCGGATCATGGAGTCTGTCAAGCGTACCGTTAAGATACATATCAACATTCTCCATGTCCGTGACATCACGGTTACGGATAATTCTGGCTGTTACCGGATCAATATTAAACCGGCTGCCAATGGCATCAAAATCTGCCTTTTTGGAATATACCCGCCATTTCTGCATATTTATTGCTCTGCTTTCTTAAGTGCTCTCTTGTACGAAGCCTTCTTCATTGAGAACCACAATGCGCCCGAAATACATACTGATGAGTATGCACCTACAACTATACCTACCATAATCGGTGCAGCAAATTCCCTGATTGAAGATACGCCGAGTATGAACAGAATGAGCACCATTATAAATGTGGTAAGTGATGTATTGATGCTTCGTGAAAGTGTCGAGGTAATACTTGCATTAACAACCTCAGCAAGTGACTCTTTCTGCATAACCTTCATATTCTCTCTGATTCGGTCAAAAATTACTATCGTCGCGTTAATTGAGTATCCGACGATTGTAAGTATACATGCGATAAACGTATTACCAACGCTTGTTCTGGATATTGCGTAATATCCGAGTACAAAAAGTACGTCATGTACAAGTGCAAGAATGGCACTTGTGGCAAACTTCATATCCCTGAATCTGATTGCTATGTAGATAAGCATACATACCGTAGCAACTATAATTGCAATTATGGCATCTCTTCTCATCTCTGAACTAACTGTTGCGCTTATGTTCTCATAGCTTACTTTATCACTGTCAGTCGTGTCGATTCCGAACTTATCCTCAAGCACAGCATTAAGTGCCGCACGCTGTTCGGTATCAAGCATCTGTGTCTTAAATACAATTGTATTATTACCCTTTACCTGCTGCTGTTGGACTGTCTTGCTTCCTGTAGCCTCTTTGATAAGAGGGATGATCTTGCTTTCAACTTCTTCAAGTGAATATTCTTCATTAAATGTTATGTTTGCGGATGTACCGCCCGAAAATTCAAGGTCAAAATTGAATATTCCTTTACCATTGGTTCCGTTTACTACCATGAATGCAATACCGGTAGCAATAAGAAGTCCCGATATCGAGAAGAATATTTTTCTCTTGGCAACAACATGTAATGTCCTGACTTCTTTGGCTTTGCCATAGAGACTCTGCTTACGGCATCCGAGATTGTAAAGAAGAAGGAGTACCCATCTTGATACAAGGAGTGATGTAAGCATTGAAAGCACAATACCAATTCCGAGTGTAACGGCAAATCCTCTTACCGGACCGGTTCCGATTATTCCGAGAACGATTGCCGCGATAAGTGTTGTAACGTTACCGTCAATAATCGCTGAAAGCGATTTCTTGAAACCTGATTTGATAGCTCCTCTTACGGACATTCCTGCTGCCAGATCTTCCCTGATTCTGGCAAAAATAATTACATTGGCATCGACCGCCATACCGACGGACAATACAATACCGGCAATACCCGGAAGTGTAAGTGTGAGGTCAAACACGTTAAGAATAAGAAGCATTGCTCCCGTATATACAACGAGTGCTATATTAGCTGCAATACCCGGTATTCTGTAATATGCGATCATAAATATGAACAAAAGCGCAAAACCGATCAATCCGGCAATAACACTTGTATGAATAGCTTCCTGGCCGAGTGTGGCACCCACAACCTTGGAGCTTATCTCCTCAAGTTCAACAGGAAGGGCACCTATTCTGATGTAAGAAGCAACATTTTTTGCTTCGTCAAGGGAATCCATTCCGTTGATCACACCGGAACCGTTGGTAATCTGGTTGGTTACCGTCGGAACGCTTACGAATTCTCCATCGTAATATACACCGATTGACCAATGTTTCGTAGGTTCCACAGCCTTGCCTGTTGCCACTTTAAATTTCTCTGCTCCGTCTTTGGTAAGCTCAAATGCAACAACCGGTTCTTTTGTGCTGTCTGACTCGCCCTCGTATGTACCCTGGCAGTCCTTGATGTCCTCACCTGTAAGAACTATCGATCCATCTTTCTGAAGATCTTCAATACTTCTTGTCAGATGCCATCCGTATGCGTCCTTACCATCGGCATTCTTATACTGGCCATACTCGTAGTTAGCTGTTTTACCATCTTCTGCATACTGAAGGATGAAGTAAAGTGAACCCGGCTTACCAAGTTCCTCAAGAACAGCTTCAGCATCATCCGCACCCGGTATTTCGATTGTTACTCTGTCTGTACCTTCCGAATAAACCTGTGCTCCGTCATAGTTACCGAGACGCTGCTGCATCTTATATACCGTATCGGACAGATCCTGTGAAGAAATATCTCCTACCGCACGGTATGTAATACTTACACCGCCTGCAAGGTCAAGTCCGAGAGTTATATTCTCCGCACTTCCCCTGTGTCCACCACCCCATCCGATAAGCACGGTGTAGCAGATTAAGCCGAGTGATGCAACAAGTGCTATCATGGCTATAATTTTTTTCCAAGCTTTCATGTTATCCTCCTGAAAATTGTTTTATTCTGCAAGTGCGCACTTAATCATTATTGCACACTCAACTCTCTTCTGTTCAAGCTTACATGCTATGTCGTACGGTTCATTGATATCCCCGTTGAAGTTGTAAGCATTTGCCGAACATCCGCCGCTGCAGAAAAATTTGCAGAAGCAGTCTTTGCATTTATCCTTGGTATACACATTACAATGGTTAAACTGTTCTCTTATCTGTGGTGTCTTAATACCTTCAAAAACATTACCCATTATGTATTCTTCATGACCAACAAACTGGTGGCACGGATAAAAATCGCCCCACGGTGTTACCGCAAGATATTCGGTTCCGCAGCCGCAGCCCGACAGACGCTTGTACACGCACGGTCCGCCTTCAAGATCAATCATATAATGGAAGAAATTAAAACCTCGGCCTTCTTTCTCACGCTTGATCATCTCGACCGCAAGTTTATCGTATTCTTCGTATATCTGTGGAAGGTCTTCAGGTCTTAATGCATAATCCTCTGTATCATCTGCGACAACCGGTTCAACCGATATCTGCTTAAATCCTCTGTCGGCAAGATCCAGCACATCTTTGGAAAAATCAAGGTTATTATGTGTAAATGTGCCTCTGACATAATAATTGGTCTGGTTACGTGACTCGGCAGCTTTCTCAAACTTAGGCATTATCAGATCATAGCTTCCGGCGCCATTGCGGAACGGTCTCATCTTATCATGGACTTCCTTACGTCCATCCACGCTGAGCACAAGATTACCGCACTCTTTATTCACAAAATCAAGTATCTCATCATTGAGAAGTACTCCATTGGTAGTCATTGTGAAACGGAACTTCTTGTCATGTGTCTTCTCAAGTTCCCTTCCGTAAGCCACTATTTCCTTTACCACCTCAAAATTCATAAGAGGTTCTCCGCCAAAGAAGTCAACTTCAAGATTCCTTCTGTGTCCCGAATTGGCCACCAGAAAATCAAGTGCCTTCTTACCCACCTCGGCACTCATAAGGGCTCGTCTTCCGTGATATTCGCCTTCCTCGGCAAAACAGTATTTGCATGCAAGATTACAGTCATGCGCTATGTGAAGGCACATCGCCTTGACTACATTTTCCTGTGCTTTGCGCTCCGCAAACTGTTCTATACACGGTTCATAAATATCCTCCGTGAATAATACCTCGCCATCTTTAAGGGTCTGTATTTCATCACAGGCTTCGTTAATTTCATCAATATCATATCTGTCAGAGAGCTTGTCCGCTATCTCTTTTCTTGAATTTTCCTGGAAAAGCGGAATAATGTCATATACTATATCGTCAACAACATGTACTGACCCGCTGTTTACGTCCAGCACGATATTGTATCCGTTGCTTTTATACTGGTGTATCAAAATGTCCTCCTTGCAAAACTGCGTTTCGGTATTTCACACTAAGAAGAGAGTGCCGGTGTCTTCGTCCTCACACTCTCTTACAGTCCTGCTTATTCAATATAAAACTATTTGTTCTCGCAGCTCTGGTTACCAACTGTGCAAGATGTCTTACAAGCTGACTGGCATGATGTCTGGCACTCGCCACATCCGCCCTTCTTAGCTGATTCCTTAAGATTTCTTGTGTTAAGAGTCTTAATATGTTTCATTATGTATCCTCCTTATGAAGCCCTGAACTATGTACAGAGCCTGCTTCTAAGTTATGCTTAAATGATTATATCATATCGTTTGAAATAATAAAAGTATTTTTTATCTTTTTTTAGATATGCTTTCTGCCACATTAATCCCTGGCAAACTGCTTTATGGCAAATCCATTGGAATAATCGGCATCGAAATTCCCCGACAGTTCGACTCCGGATGTATTGACCGTGCTGAATTTATAACACATACAATCTCCCTGCCATCCGGTAAATTTCAGGTCAACAGGTATCTCATCATATAATTCATATCCGGTCTGTGTCATATAATATCGAAGGCTTAATGAACTCATCGAAGATGCCTGTATTATCTTGCCGCTCACACAGTCAAGGACATCCGTGACTTCATTTCCCGACCCGGTTGTGTATCTTATAGCACATTTTGAACTGTCATCAGCCCATACCGTTTCAAGCTTATCGGTTGTCCATTCATAATACCTCAGTTTATTCCCATCCGTTCTCTGGGACACCCTGTACCTGGATGAATCTCCGGAAACAGTGTGTTTGATATAGAGAGTTATATTTCCATCCGGAGATACCGTACGTTCCTGAAGAAAATACAAATCATCTTTCAGCACATAATACGCCACCCCGAGTACCGCTGCAACTGTTATAAGCATGATTATTATAAGCGGTGTGTATTTCTTTGTTCTGTTCCTGCGGCTCATAATGCCTCCTGTGTAAGAATAATCCTGTATATCAAAAATACCGTAAACACTGTTTACGGTATTAAAGTGCAGTCGGCGGGACTTGAACCCGCACCCAAGCAATATGGACTAGATCCTTAGTCTAGCGCGTATGCCAATTCCGCCACGACTGCTTATGTAACTACGCTGTTTACCAGCGACGATAGCTATCATACCATATCCGTTTTATAATTGCAACCCCTAAAATAATTTTTTTCAATTTTTTTATTCTTGACACATAACGCCGGGAATGATATTATTATAAAGCTTGCAGTCGTGGCGGAATTGGCATACGCGCATGATTCAGGTTCATGTCCGCTTACGTGGGTGTGGGTTCAAGTCCCATCGACTGCACTTCTTTTTATTATTTTATTGCCTCGGTTTATCCGGGGTATTTTTATTTTCGTAAAATTTTCTGCATCAATTGATAAATCCGCGGATATATGATAGAATAACATAAAATTTTATTATTAATCGGAGGTATCCTATGTTTTGTATTTATTGTGGTAAAGAAATACCGGATGGAACAGTGTGTGAATGCCGTAAGAATCCGGTATCTGTGCCTGATACACAGAAGACACCGGCAGCTGATACACAGGCTGCGGATAACGGACAGGCAGCTGCAAGTGAGGCTCCTTACGGAAACTTTACATATAATCCCAATCCTGCACCGGACAATAACTATAACAATGTCTACAATAATAATTTTAATAACTTTAATAATCCTTCCGGCCAGGTGGCATTTAACACAACATATTCGTCGGTGCCGCTAAGCGAACGCCACGTCGCCATCAAAAAGGTTATGGCATCACCTCTCGCTCTGATTGCAGCCATACTGTATTCTGTCGGAACCGCTTGTTCAGTTTTCAACGGATTTAACATAAGTATATTCTCAATACTTACATTGGTGGCTCTCTGGGTTACATACTCGGCGGCAAAGAAAGATGGACCGCTTAAGTCATCAGGTTTTACCATTGCATCCGGTCTTACCATTGCACAGATAGTCCTTATGTCTGTCGCATATGTTAGTATCGCTGCCGTTCTTATACTTTTTGCATGCATACCGGGTGAGCTTGCAGAAGCATATCCCGAAGCTGCCAAGTACATCGGTCAGGCTTTTGACATTACAATGCCGGCATCCATAGATTTGAACAGTGCAATATTCATCATCCTGCTGGTTGTATGGACATGTATGTTCATATTCATTGTTTTCTATTATGCAACCTTACGTTCAAGCATAGTAAGTGTACGTTCGGAGCTGAATAACGAGGCGCCTAAGCACAGAATAAGCATGTTTCCTCTTATCATACTTATATTAAGTTCCGTAATGTCAATTGCCAATTCTGTATACACGATAATCAACATTGACCATTACGCCGATATGTTTAACAATTTGCTGAATTCGTCGCTTGAATCCGCAGGCATCAATTACAAAATAAATATCAGTTTTGGAATAATCGGACCAATCGGCTCATTATGTGTTGCCGTTTCCATGATTTTCATTGCTGTGTTGTTTATCAGAATAAGAAACAACCGCGAGAATGCGTGATAATATGCACAATGCAAAGCCGGCCGCATCATATCAGATGCAGCCGGCTTTATTTATTTGATTACCGTGATATTATTGCATTTTTCATATCCGGGAACCATTCTGTCGCATATAAAATTCGTACCCTCGAACGGTGCAAAGCTAACCGAACTTATCTTATTAAATTTAGAATAGTCACACAGAACATAACTTTCCTTGCAATGACTCATCGCCATTTTCTTAACAAGTGCTTCATTCGCATCAGGTGTTGTACATCCGTTCTCTCTTGTAATTGCGTTAGTTCCAAAAAATCCTTTGGTGAAATTATAATTCTTCAGAGTTTCCATAGCATAACTTCCGATTATTGCCTCAGTTGATGCTTTAAGTTCACCGCCGACAAGATAGACTTTAAATCCTCCGGCCGCAAGCTGCCTTGCATGTGTAATGCCATTGGTTACAAATGTAACCGCCTGCTCCTCAATATAGTCTATCATATAAGCAGTTGTTGTTCCGGCATCAAGATACACAAAATCATTTTTCTCGATAAGAAGAGCAGCATATCTGGCTATTTTTTTCTTCTCATCAATGTTAAGATCATTCTTCTGTTCAAATGTATATTCATATGCCGTAACCTGCTGTTGTTCTTTAAGCGCAGCACCACCAAAAACCTTGGACAGTTTCCCTTCCTTATCAAGATAACTGATATCTCTTCTTGCCGTAGACTCGGAAATTCCAAGTTTTTCGCTGATTTCCTGAGTAGTTACGCTGCCTTTTTCCTTCAGGAGCTTGAGAATCATCTCCTGTCTCTGTAATGTTAACATTTCTTATCCGCCTTATATTCCTTAACATTGGTTTCGAGTACTATTTTGCGAATCGGCAGAACGCTTGCAGGTGATACCGAAAGTTCATCCACACCCATGGCCAGAAATTCTTTGGTGAGTGTTCTGTCAGCTCCAAGTTCTCCGCAGATTCCTGCCCAGATTCCGGCTTTATGCGCATTCTCCACAACCATGGATATCATCTTAAGCACCGCCGGATGATGCGCATCATAGAACATGTCAAGTTCAGTATTCTGCCTGTCAATCGCAAGCGTATACTGTGTAAGGTCATTGGTACCTATGCTGAAGAAATCAACTTTCGATGCAAGTACATCACTCATCATAACCGCCGCAGGCGTTTCAATCATAATTCCCTGCTCAGGATTGCCGTAACTGATTCCCTGTTCGTCAAGTTCCTTCTTGACTTCATCCACTATTTCATAGATACGGTCGATTTCCCACGCACTTATTATCATAGGATACATTATTGCAATATTTCCGTATGCGCTCGCACGGAATAACGCTCTTAACTGAACCTTGAAAATTTCCGGTCTCGTAAGGCATATCCTGATAGCACGGCATCCCATTGCCGGGTTGTCTTCGTGTTTAAGATTAAAATAATCACACTGCTTGTCTGCGCCTATATCAAGGGTTCTTATGATAACCGTCTTGCCCGCCATCGTCTCGGCAACCTGCTTATATATCGCAAACTGCTCTTCTTCGGTAGGAAAATCTTTGCTTTCAAGGTATATGAACTCGCTTCTGAAAAGTCCTATACCTCCGGCGTCGTTCTGTATCACCTTCGCCAGGTCCTTTATGTTGCCTATATTAGCATAAAGTTTTATCTTCTGTCCGTCAATGGTTACATTTTCCCTGCCCTTAAGGCTGGCCAGAAGCTTCTTCTGTTCATCATCCCTGGCTTTATTTTCACGCATCATCTCAAGCATAGCTTCGTCCGGATTGATATATACAGTGCCCTTGGTTCCATCGACTATCGCAAGGCATCCGTCAATATCATCATCAAGGTCGACCGGGGTATTGACCAAAGCCGGGATGCCCATTGTTCTTGCCAGAATCGCCGTATGGGAATTTGTCGAACCGTGCACGGTAACAAAAGCAAGTACCTTATCCTTATCTAACTGGACAGTTTCAGACGGGGCAAGGTCATCCGCAATAATTATCACCGGTTCATCGCCGGTTAAGTCCGAAGATGAACTGCCGCTCAAAACATTGATTACACGTTCAGATATATCTTTTACATCAGCAGCACGTTCTTTCATATAATCGTCATCCATAGATGCAAACATCCTTGAGAAATTATCTCCGGTTGTTGCAACGGCATACTCTGCATTCACTCCCTGTGACGTTATGATGTTCCTGACCGAATCATTATAATCATCATCTTCAAGCATCATCTGATGAACCTCAAATATTGCCGCATTGGCTTCGCCGACTTCTTTAAGTGCTTTATCATGTAATTCCGCAAGTTCACCAATGCTTTTCTTTCTGGCATCTTCATACCTGGCCAGTTCCGCACCGGTATCACTGACTCTCACGCGCTTTACCTGACGTTCATCCTTGGAAAACAATCTGATTCTGCCGATTGCTATGCCACTATATACACTTTTACCTTCATATACCTTCATAAGCATTCTCCCTATGTCCGGAATTTAAAGATTAGCCTGCATAAACGCGTTTATGGTCTCACACGCTTTATCTTCATCTTCACCGTCAAAAGTAATTGTAACTTCTTCGCCCTTCTTAACGCCAAGGCCCATGATTCCGAAAATCGCTTTGCAATTCATTGCCTTTCCGTCTTTCGCGATTTTAATATCACACGCAAATTCCTTTGCTGCCTTTACCAGAAGTCCTGCCGGACGTGCATGGATTCCTTCCGGATCTGTAATTACATACTTGATTTCTTTCATGAGTTTTTCCTCCTAATTTGTCTTATTTTTCTTTAATATTCCTAAAAGTATCGTAGATACTGCAGTTCCTATCACAAGTGCAAGCAGATACATCAATGGATTGCCCATAACCGGTACTACGAAAATTCCGCCGTGCGGTGCCATAAGAGTACAGTTAAATGCCATTGAAAGTGCTCCTGCCACTCCCGCGCCTATTGCACAAGCCGGGATTACTCTCAGCGGATCTGCCGCTGCATAAGGGATAGCTCCTTCAGTTATGAACGCAAGTCCCATAATAATATTGACCGGACCGGATTGTCTCTCCTGCTTGGTGAATTTCTTTTTGAAGAAAAGTGTGGCAAGGGCTATTGCACACGGCGGAACCATTCCGCCTATCATGACTGATGCCATTATATCATAGTTACCGGCTGCGATTGATGCTGTTCCGAACACATAAGCTGCCTTGTTAAACGGACCGCCCATATCGATTGCCATCATTGCGCCAAGCACAAGTCCGAGTATAATCCTGCTTGCACTTCCCATGCTGTGAAGACCGTTATTCATGGCTGTATTGACAAATCCCATTACCGGTTCTACCGCAAATTTCATTGCAAGTCCCATAAGCAGTATTCCTATAAGCGGATATATGAGTACCGGTGCTATTTTTTCCAACACCTCAGGAAGTTTAGAACATATCTTCATAAGAAGGAGTACTATATATCCTGCTGCAAATCCTGCTGCGAGTGCGCCGAGGAATCCCGATGTTCCGTTTGCGGCTATCATTCCGCCTACAAATCCGACTGCAAGAGCAGGTCTGTCCGCAATCGCCATGGCTATAAATCCCGATAGTACCGGCAGCATAAATTTAAAAGCGACATTACCAATTTCATTAAACAATGCCGCAGCTGATGTTATTGTACCGAAATTAGCCCTTTCGGCTGCAGACAATGAATTAATATCAATAGCGAAGCCATCTATCAGAAATGAAAGTGCTATGAGTATACCACCTCCGACAACAAACGGAAGCATATGCGAAACGCCATTCATAAGTTGTGTATAAATCTTATGTCCTATGCCTTTCTTTCCTGATGTCTGCGTTCCGGCGGATGCATCTTCGGAAGTATTGCTTTGATATACAGGTGCGTTTCCGGCAATTGCCATATCGATAAGTTCATCTGCCTTGTTAATTCCATCCGAAACCGGACGTTCTATAAGTTTCTTACCGTTAAATCTCTCCATAGGAACCTTGGCGTCAGCTGCCACTATTATACAATCAGCTTCTTCTATATCCTTATCGGTAAGGACGTTCTTGGCTCCTCCGGATCCTCTTGTCTCGATTTTGATGTGACAATTCTTAGCCGCAGCAGCTTTTTCAAGTCCCTCCGCTGCCATATAGGTATGTGCAATACCTGTAGGACACGATGTTACGGCAAGTATTTTTATGGCGCCTTCAGCCGGCTCGTTATTATCTGTAAGCCTCTCGTCAACGCTCTTTTTCTCTTCATCTGCCCTGTCTATGATATTCAGGAATTCGTCAACTGTTCCGGCATTGCGCAGGCTCGTCGTAAACTGCTCGTCCATAAGCATCATTGAAAGCTTGCTTAACACATCAAGATGAATATTATCCTCAGTGTCAGGTGCTGCTATAAGAAAAAGCAACGTCACCGGTTCACCGTCAAGCGAATCAAAATCGACTCCGTTCTTAATTACCATTGCTGCGAGGCCAGGCGTATTTACTGAACTGCATTTACCATGCGGGATTGCAATTCCTTCACCAACGCCCGTTGTACTTTCTTCTTCCCTCGCAAACACCTGTCTGCGGTAGCCTTCCACATCATTAAGCCTTCCGGCTGCCTCCATAAGCGCAACTGCATCATTAAGAGCTTCTTCCTTGCTCTTAGGAGCTGCATCAAGAGAAATACTTCTCTTGTCAAGCAAATCTGTAATTCTCATACCTTCGTCCTCCACTTTTATAAAGTTATCTGATCATATACTTTCTTTATCTCTGCTCCGGTTGCAAGGTTCTCAGAGAAAGCACTTGCACTGCCCGCCGCAACACCCATGCAAAAGGCATGTCTGTAATCATGTTTCTCCATATAACCTGCCATAAATCCGGCAACCATCGAATCTCCTGCACCTACTCCGTTAATCAGCTTACCTTTCGGAGCCTCTGTTTCAAGTACCTGTCCGTCTTCAGCCACGAGCACCGCACCTTCACCAGCCATTGATACAAGGACATTGACAGCTCCCATTTCCTGAAGTTTCTTTGCATACGGTATAACCGATTTTCTGCTTGTAAGTTCCACACCGAATATCTCTCCAAGTTCGTAATTATTCGGCTTGATAAGGAACGGTTTATACGGAAGCACCTTCATAAGAAGTTCTCTCGTCGCATCTACTGCGATAATGACGCCTCTTCCTTCAAGCGCCTGCATTATTTTCTCATAAGCATCATCGCCCATCCCTGCAGGAATGCTTCCGGAAAGGAACAATATATCTCCTTCCTTAAGCTCATCAAGTCTGTCCATAAGCATCTTAACCTGTTCTTTACCGATATCGGGGCCACGGCCGTTAATCTCCGTTCCTTCTATTGTGCTTAATTTCAGATTAATTCTTGAAAATCCGTCATCCAGTCGTATGAATCCATTATTGACACCCAGTCCGCTTAATCTTCGTATTATTTCATCACCGGTAAATCCGGCTACAAATCCAAGCGCCGTGTTCGGTATTCCCAGATTCATAAGGACTGTCGATACATTGATGCCCTTACCTCCCGGAAGAATTTTCTCGGAATCCGTTCTGTTGGTAATTCCGGTCTTAAAATCCTTTACCGAAACGATATAATCCAATGACGGGTTAAATGTTACTGTGTAAATCACTTGTATTACCTCCTCCGTTCTTGATAACACAAGTATACCGTCAAATTCATTCAAAGTCAATCATTTTCTCTCATTTTTTGAACATTTTTTATTATTTATGGTTTTGAATGACTTTTTTTGACCGTTTTTGCCGTAAAAAAGCAAAAAAATACGCCTGTCACCATAATGTGACAGACGCATTTATATAATAAGCTGAAAAAGGGACTCGAACCCTCGACCTGCTGATTACGAATCAGCTGCTCTACCAACTGAGCTATTTCAGCATGCACAAGCACGAAAAATATAATAACATTATTTGCGCGAATTGTAAATAGCCAAAATAATTTATCTTTCACTTTTCTTATTGTTGTTTCCAATAGCGGCAAGAAAACGTTCTTCTATATGTTCTATCATAAGTGATATTTTTCTGCGTGACGTTCCGCTTGCAAACGACACGAATCCTCCCGCCATCTCAGCATGACCTCCGCCGCCTCCGATATCAGAAAGTGCATCATTGGTAACAATTCCGGCATTTATCTCTCCGATACTTCTGACAGAGAGCTTTATGCCGTCATCTCTTATTGAATATACAACAGAAAAATCGATTTCAACAAGGTCAAGCATAAAATCAGATATGCTGGCAATAAGAGCCTCCGGGCAATTATATCCGGTATTGGCAAAACTGATATTATCATATATCTTAATACTGTTTATTGCATTGGCATATGCCTTAAGATCCTCAAATTTCAGTGAACAATGCTCAAGCGAACTTATAAGTTCCATATCGCACAACCCGTAAAGCTGCTGATAAACATCGACATCAGCCTGGGATACTCCTCTCGATAATCCCATGGTGTCGCTCTTAATTCCGAATATAAGTGCCGTAGCAACATGCCTATCCATCTGTATGTCATTTTCCAGGTAATATTGCGCAATTATCGTGGCACATGCACCATATTCCGGTCTGATATCCGCATATCTGTAATCATTTGTGTTACAGTTTTCAAATGACGGGTGATGGTCTATGCATATTATCTCATTGCCCGGAGAATCAACAATATTGGAATTGCCTTTCTGCGAATCCACCAGGATGATTTCATCATTCTCACACATACCATTGATTGAATCAAGATCTATAAGTTCAATCCCCAATTTGTTTACAAAACCATTCGTGCTGAACCGTTCTATTTTACCCTTGTAACAGATTGATGATTTTATATCATAATGTTTAAGGAGTTTGGATAAGCCAAATGCACTTGCTATCGCATCCGGATCCGGAAAATTATGAGTCTGTATATAAACCATGTCCCCTTTGATATTTCTGACTATCTCTTCAAAACGGTTCATTGCAAATCCTCGCATCCACGATATTTTATGGAAATATTCTACAGCAACACCGAACTATTTTCAATATTTTTCATAAAATATTATATCACAAGCATATAATTATAGGTTTTAAGGAGGAAAAATGAGCACTGCCCTTTCTTTGAAAAATATTTCCTACTCATATCACACGGTACAAGGTGAAACCTGTGCTCTCAAGGATATATCGCTTGATATTCCGAAAGGCAGTTTCGTGTCTGTCGTAGGGCCGTCCGGGTGTGGCAAATCCACCCTTTTATCCATTATAGCCGGAATAATCCGGCCGGATTCCGGACGCATATTGATAAACGGCCGCGATATAAGTCCCGGTAACGATTCAATCGGATATATGCTCCAACATGACCATTTATTTGAATGGCGGTCAATTTACGGCAATGTGATGCTGGGTCTTGAAATAAAACGCAGGAAAAAACCGGACGACACCTCTTATGTTGATGAGCTTCTTAAGCGATACGGTCTGGGTGAATTCAAAGCATCCAGGCCGTCTGAACTTTCAGGAGGCATGCGTCAGCGCGCAGCTTTAATCAGGACTCTCGCACTTGAACCTGAGATTCTGCTTCTGGATGAACCGTTTTCGGCGCTTGATTACCAGACCAGACTCACTGTATGTGATGATATATATTCAATCATCAAAAAGGAACACAAGACCGCCGTGTTAGTAACGCATGATTTGTCGGAGGCAATTTCAGTCGGAGATACCGTATATGTATTAAGCAGGCGTCCGGGCCGGATTGCACGTTCGGTTTCCGTCGATTTTCCGGCAGACCTGACACCTCTCATGCGCAGAAATGCACCTGAATTCAAGGATTATTTCAATATATTATGGAAGGAGCTTAACGAAAATGGATAAAATAATTTCCCAAAGCCAGCTAAGATACCTGAAAAGCCGTAAAAGACAACACTTCTGCATTATTATCATGCGCACACTGATTCTGGTTCTGTTGATCGGCGGATGGGAACTATGCGCGGACATCGGCGTACTCAATTCTTTTGTATTCAGCAGTCCTTCAAGAATTATCAGATGTTTTACCGATATGGCCGGAACAGGCATAATATGGAAGCATCTGTGGGTAACCGTTTACGAAACTCTCATATGTTTCTCCATCGTAATTGCGGCAGGCATGCTATGCGCAATGTTAATGTGGCGGTTCCGGATGGTTTTCAAAATTGCAGAACCATATATTGTGCTCTTGAACAGTCTGCCCAAATCGGCGCTCGCACCGGTTCTCATAGTATGGCTCGGCAACAATGTAAAAACCATTATCGTCGCTGCGGTTTCCGTTGCCATATTCGGTGCTGTTTTAAGCATATATACTGCCTTCATTGAAACAGACCCGGAAAAAATCAAATTAATCCGTACTCTCGGTGGCAAGAGACGGCATATTCTCACCAAACTGGTCATACCATCTTCAATACCAACAATAATCAATACGATGAAAGTAAATCTCGGTCTTTCGCTTGTAGGTGTGATTATTGGTGAATTTCTGGCGGCCGACAGCGGTCTTGGTTATCTGATAATATACGGAAGTCAGGTTTTCAAAATGGACTGGGTTCTTATGTCAATTGTGATATTGTGCATTTTATCGGGAGTTCTGTATAAATTAATAAACATTCTCGAAAAGAAGGCCGGACATTCAAGCTGATCTTAATGTACAAAAAGGGAGACACCCTCTGTGAAAGTGTCTCCGGTACATATCTGTTATGTTTTTCTTTTTATTGTTTCATCGGATCATTTATCTGTTTCTTATGGCATCAACAGGTTTCTTTGATGCTATCTTCTTCACCGGTATAAAACTTGCCGCTGCCGCAACAAAAATACTCAGAACAAGTATCAGCAGAATCTGTCTCGGTCCGAATGTCAGAAGACTTATAAGTACGCCAAGATCTTTTCTTATGTAATTATTGATAATCATCGTAACTGCAAACACACCGGCTGCCGAGAGCACGAAATTAATCATTGCAATTATGAAGCTTTCAGAGAAAAATATCCTGAATACATCATTACTTCTCGAACCGATAGCCCTCAGTATACCAATTTCCTGTTTCTTGTGCGCAACACTGGTTGCGATAAAGTTTGCCAACATTACAGTTGCAAATACCGCAAAGCCGATTCCGATATACATAAATACCTTAGCTAACTTCTTCAATATTGTATTCACGGTATCAAGTTCATATGTTGTGCTGTTCTGAATCTCATATCTTATATCGCTGTTTTCACGGTAACTGTAACTTACAACTTTCATTACATCCGCTTTAGTCTGAGGCATTACACCGACAACATAATTATATTCTCCGATCTGCTTCGGATCTGTAAGTTCATTGACTCTGTTGGTGTCAGATACTATAAATGACGATGTTTTGGCATAAATGCTGTCATCTTTGACTATACCAACAATTTTATACCCGTCATACACCTCGTAGCTGCCATCATAACCGTTAATCCAGAGTTTCAGGTTTATATCTTTAAGATTGTCTGCCACACTTGTGATATCCGTATTCTCTATCGAATCGATATTAAGCGATGAAAATGTCACAATTATTTCTTTATCACCAAGCTCCTTCTTCTCTCCGTCCGTCCAGACTATATCTTCCTTAGGCACATCCTCAAAATGCACTATGCTCTCATTCGACCACAGGTTATACCCGTCATCCGTAGCATCAAGTCCGATTATTGCATTAATAGGTATAAGCTTAGGTTCATTCTGAATCATTTTATCAAGGTGTCCGTCACCGACCATTGCCGTTCCGGCAAGTCCGTATCCGGTTTCATAACTGAATTCATTATATAATGCATAATTAACAAGAGCATCGGCAGTTGACTGCCCTTCTTTCTTCTTGATAAGCGATTCGTACCTGTCCAGATTAAGTCCGGTGTCAACAATACCGGTTATTGTGTATTCTTCATCTTTAAGCTTAAGCGTCTTACCGATAAGATCATCATACTTCTCAATTTTGTCAGCTTTCTGACTGTTATCCTGCCGGTATCCTCCTATCTTAAATGATTCAAAAACATATTCGCTTACCGCAAGCTCGTTCTTGTTTCCATCCGGAAGTCTTCCTGCTGCAAGCTTAACATTCAGTTTATTCATCTTATCATTATCAATTTCGGTAAATCCACTGAAGCTCCGTGCATATATATTGAACTCTGTTTCGGTAAATTTGGCTTCCGGATCGTAGTATGAGCCTAAATCTATCGAACTTATCGGACTGAATACACCGCTGAACGGAATATTTAAATCCTGTTCCATCTGCTGCACTTCTTCTTTGCTTATCTTATAGTTTCCGCTATTCCACCAGTAATCGTTACCACCGTCAGTGCTCTTAACGCTCTTTGAATAAGCAAGATATTTAACACCACTGTCAATAAGTGAATTGGTGCATACCTTTATATGATTGTATGAACCAAATGTATCTGCCAGTCCGAAAAGTCCGAAGGCCTGACACGACAGCAGAATAGTTATGATAAGACGGATTTTCTTATATTTTAATCCGCTTGCACCGATTTTAAAGGCATTCTTAAGAGGCAGTTTTGACTTGATAAGCTTGAATGCCGAACCATCCTGTTTCTTTATTTTATTCTGGTCGGTTGCCGTGAAACGCTTGCTGTTTATACGATTTTTTCCAAGCCTCAATGTTACCTGTCCACTTCCGAGTCTGTCTATATAATCATTGATTGCCAGTCTGTCTTCCTCCGTAAGATGGTAACCTGAAGCTATCCTGACCATGTCATTATCATATATAATATTATCTTCCTGTTCCGCTTCTTCACTATCTCCCGAATATTCCACATCACTTATAACGTGGCCGTCAGCCAGCTCAATTATCCTGTCGGCATATTGTTCGGAAAATTCCCTGTCATGGGATACAATTATCACAAGTTTATCGCGCGAAAGTTTCTTTAATGTATCAAAAATCTGTCTTCCCGTATTGGAATCAAGCGCGCCTGTCGGCTCATCAGCCATTATGATCTCAGGGTTCTTGATAAGCGCTCTCGCTATGGCTACTCTCTGTTTCTGTCCTCCCGAGAGTTCGTTAGGTTTACGGTCTCCGTATCCTTCAAGGTCAACTTCCCTCAAAATATTATTTATCTCTTCGTCCGTCGCCTTGCGTCCCTGCAATTCTATAGCAAGGGCAATATTGGCTCCAACCGAAAATTCATCAAGTATATTATATTCCTGAAAAATAAATCCGACGTAAGTATTCCTGTATGAATCAAAATACTGCTGCTTGAAATCTTTTGATGACACGCCTTTAATAATTATCTCACCCGAATCATATTTATCGAGTCCTCCGAGAAGATTCAGCAATGTAGATTTTCCGCTTCCCGACTTTCCGAGAAGAAATACCATTCCCTTCTCAGGAAATCTTAATGATATCCCGTCGAGAGCTTTGACCGGTACGCCCTTCTTAGGCTTATATACTTTGCACAGATTAATTGCCTCTAACATAAATCCTCCTTCATATCGCAAACTGTACTATGTCAACTAATACAGTTAGTATGATATCATCTTTATAATCTCATGTCAACAAAAAAAGAGACTGTCGTACAGCATCTCAACATAAATGAGATTCCGCATTACAGTCTCTTTATAAAAATATTTCCAAAAAGTGCTTATGCAGCTCTATACTGTTTGATATTCTGTTCAAAATCACTTCCCGGATCACCGTAAGTTACCAATTCAAGCATTTTGTTCAGTCCAAGTGAAATCACTCCAAGAATCGAACATGCATCAACAACAATGCTTCCGCACTTAATATCCGCGTTGCATCCCGTTTTGCCCATCATGTTCACAAAATTGATAACATCTTGCTGACTGTTAAGTTTAACCATATATGTATTCATACATATCATCCTTTCTTACACACGCTATGATTTACACTGCTGTGATACAACTTCTTCAATCGTATGAATTATATGATTTTGATATTATAAATTCAATAGGAAATTATCGACACGCCGCGACAAGATACAACACGCATAATCTTATTGTCAAAAGACTTCCCAATGAGGATAATACTTAAACCACGCTCTGGCAACGATTTCATCCGATGTCACATCCTTATATGTCCAGCTTCTGGCGTCATTGGATATGGTCCGGTTATCTCCCATTACAAAATAGGCATTTTCCGGAACTTTATACGGTCCAAAACTGTTCATGTATACGCCATCCGGAAGATATGTCTCCTCATACGGTATATCATTTATATATACCATATTATCCGTAATTTGTATGGTATCTCCGGGCAGGCCGATTATACGCTTGATTAAAAGCTGCTCATCTTCATCATCATAACATTTATGTCTGAATATAATAACATCTCCACGTTTCGGTTCCGCAAACAAATATGCCATGCGGAATCCCATAAGTCTGTCTTCCGATTCGATAAGAGGAGCCATTGAGCGCGTAGGAATATTAGCATTGATTACAACAAATCTGCTGACGACTATATATATCAGAACAGCGGTTGCAACCGCGATTAAATATCCAAAAATATTACGAACTGCCGATACTGCCTTAGACTCAGGCTGTTGTGCTTCAACAACTTCAGGCTGTGCATCCGCATCCGGCTGCACAGCCTTACAATCATCATCAATATTAACTTCAATCCACTCAAATTCTATAACAGAATCATTGTCTGATTTCATTAAATACCTCTGCTTACTTAGTCAGAAGTTCCATTATTCTGTTACTTCTGGCAATAAATGCTGTCATTCTCTCAGGTGCTACCTGACCGTGTCCTACCATAGCCAGATCATACAACTGTTCACAGAACATTGTAACATTATCACTCTCAGGGTTGTCAAGTATATATTTAACCAGAACATTGTTAAGGTTAAGTACAAGAGTCTCGCCCTGTGCGCCGTACATCTCCGGATCCATTCCGGACATACCGTACATCTTCATCATGTCGGCCATTCTCTTGGAATCTTCGTTGATTGTTATCATAGAAGAAACTTCTGCATCTTTGAGTTTCTCGGCTTTAACCTGAAGGTTATCCTTGCCAAGTGCCTTCTTAAATATTTCGGAAAGCTTGTCATTATCGGCCTTAAGAGCTTCTTTAGCCTCTTCGCTGTCATCCGCATCATCCTTAAAAATCTCGGAAAGATCGGAATCTATGCTTAAGAACTTAAGGTTCTCATTCTTCTGCTCAAGATGTGTGATGAACGGCTGGTCAATATTATGTTTAAGAATAACCGCATCCATTCCCTGGTCCTTGAACATCTTAATATACTGACCCTGTTCAATTTCATCTTTAACATAGAATACAGTATTCTCATGTTTCTCTTTATTCTCTTCAAGGCACTCCGGCAGGGTAAGATACTTGCCGTCAAGATTCTTGAACAGGATGTAATCATTCATCTTTTCACAGAACTTGTCATCTTTAAGACATCCGAATTTAATAAACGGACTTATGTCATCCCAGTATTTCTCGTAGCTTTCCTTATCTGTCTTACACATTCCCGAAAGCTTGTCCGCCACTTTCTTCGTAATATAATCTGATATTTTCTTAACAAATCCGTCATTCTGAAGCGCACTTCTTGATACATTGAGCGGAAGATCCGGACAATCAATTACGCCCTTTAATAACATAAGAAATTCAGGAATAACTTCTTTAATATTATCCGCTACGAATACCTGATTATTGTAAAGTTTAATAACACCTTCAGCGCTCTCGAACTCAATATTGATCTTAGGAAAATAAAGTATACCCTTTAAGTTAAACGGATAATCCATATTCAGATGTATCCAGAATAACGGCTCCTTGTAATCGTGGAATACCTTGCGGTAGAAATCCTTGTATTCATCATCCGTACATTCGTTAGGATGCTTCGTCCAAAGCGGATGTATATCATTAAGCGGAACCGGTCTCTTCTTAATCTTATATCTCTCACTTGCAGGCTTGGTCTCAACAGTCTTCTTGTTACCGTCTTCGTCCTCAACTTCCTCGGTCTTAGCCTCTTCCACAACCGTTTCAATAATGGTATCGGTATCACGAAGGTCATCTTTCTCAATCATCTCCGTCTTCTCTTCTGTGTCGTCTGCATTATCAAGATATATCTCATAAGGCATAAATGAACAGTACTTCTCGATTACTTCACGAGCCCTGTATTCATTAGCAAATTCAGTACAATCATCATTAAGGTACAAAGTAATCTGCGTACCGACTTCTGTCTTATCGCCATCCGTCATATCATATTCTGTACCGCCGTCGCATTCCCAATGCGTTGCCACAGCATCTGCCTTATATGACAGCGTATCTATTGCCACACGGTCGGCAACCATAAATGCCGAATAAAAACCAAGTCCGAAATGTCCTATAATCTGGTCTTCATTAGCCTTGTCCTTATATTTCTCAAGGAATGCTTCCGCACCAGAGAAAGCTATCTGGTTAATATATTCGTTAACTTCTCCGGCAGTCATACCGAGTCCGTTATCGGTAAATGTAATAGTCTTCTCCTTAGAGCTTACGCTTACCTTAATGACCGGCTTATAGTCCTCAGGAAGTTCATATTCACCCATAAGACTTAACTTCTTAAGCTTGGTAATAGCATCACATCCGTTAGATATAAGCTCTCTAAAGAAAATATCGTGATCAGAATACATCCATTTCTTAATTATAGGGAATATATTCTCACTGTTAATTGACAGATTTCCATGTTCCTGTGCCATAATAACCAACTCCTTTAATAAAAAAAATCTTTCTGAAAGATATAGTAATACCAATCTTTCAGAAAGTCAAGGAAAAATTAGCACTCATTTCTATTGAGTGCTAACAAAATATTCATTATATATTTCATACAGCTTTCCGGTTCCTGGAATCACCTCGTCCATCGGCGTATTTTCCCAGAAACGCTTATTAAATTCCGTAGAACTTTTCTCAAGACGAGCTGCATATTGGTCCGAGAAAACCTTCATGCGTCTCGATAAAATAATTTCGGCACTCCTCTTATCATAATCACTCTCGACATTATCATTGACGCACTTGATTATATAATATCCGATATCAGTTTCAACAATACCGCTAATTTCTCCTACCTCAAGCTTAAATGCCGCATTCTCGAATTCTTCAAGGTATTCTCCTCGTCCGAATTCAAGCGTATATTGCGAATCATCACTGTTCTCCCTGGCAAGTGCCGCGAAATCGGTACCATCATCCGTTTGGGAAAGCAATGACTGCACCCGCTTATATGCACGCGAAACATCAGCCTGACTAAGTTCTGTTCTCACACCGTCATCATCATACTCAACAGTCGCAACATAAATATACTGAACATTAATAACCCTTGCCTCATCCTCGCTGACCTCGGTATCCACTGTATCGGTAATCGTATAAAATGCTTTCTGTGCCATCCTTAAAGATGTATAGAAGTCTTCCACATCAGATTTATCAATTGTCCCATTACCATCATAACCGGTCATATACTCATCCGCTGCTTTAGCAATCATATCGCAGTCTTCATCCGTGAGTCTTATGGAAAAATCATCCGCAAAATCTTCAAGAACGGCTATCTGTTCCAGTGTATCGCGGACATTGTTCTTGACATATTGCTCTGCGGTCATGCCTTCAATCTTCTCACTCCATACTTCTGAATCGAATGTTTTCTCATAAGAGCACCTGAGTTCTCCGAGCAGCAGCATCGCCTCATCCATGCTTATCTTACGGCCGTTAATAACCGCAAATGTACTCCGCTTAAGTCCTGTCGTAAACTGCACTCTGGCACATCCTGCACATATGGTCATAAGGCACACAAGACAGACACATATCATTATTCTGAAATGTCTACGCTTCAACATACAGATACCTTCCGTCAGGAAGTGCAAATACCTCAAGGGCATCGCTCACATCTTCATAATCACTTATATCTATTCCTTCATCCTTCATATATTCAAGGAGTTCTTTCTTATCATCAAACACCTGAGCCATGCATTCCTCAAGAAAATCAATGGCCTCATCAATATCAGCCACTACTTGTTTCGGAAACAGCTGCTCCTGGTTCTCATAAAATACTTCTGCACAAATATTATCGATTTCACTCATATTTCTGTCCTCACATTTTCTTAATCTCATGTATCAGCCGTGATACCGGAAGTCCGACAACATTATTGTAATCTCCGTTTATTCCAAGGATATATGCCGCAAAGAATCCTTGTATGCCATATGCACCGGCCTTATCCATGCTCTCACCGCAGGACAGATATTCTTCTATCTCTTCATCAGACATCGGATATACCCTGACCCCGGTTACTTCGGAAAAACACACTTCACGATCTTTGCCTATAATATCTACACCTGTGATCACATTGTGTTCCCTTCCCCGGATAAGCTTAATCATATCGAAGGCTTCTTCATATGAATGAGGTTTCCCAAGAATTCGCCCATCCACCGCTACGACCGTATCCGCGCCTATTACCAACGTATTGCCGTCCGTTCCAGACAGCCTGTCAAATACATCATGTGCCTTATCGGATGCCAGCTGTCTGACTATTCTTTCAGGGCTTATCTCTCTTATAATCTCTTCACGTTCTGAAGGAATGACCTCACATTCAACACCTACCTGTTCAAGCAGTGCAAGTCTTCTCGGTGATGCTGAAGCCAGTACTATCTTCGTATCCTTGATATTCATAACATTCTCCATTTATGTTGTACGGAATATTATATATTGTATCAAAGCGGGACAGCTTTTACAACCCTTTTATGGGTTCTGTGAGACATCTACCGCTGTCACATCAACGCCCCTGTTCTCAACCGGCGTTGAGAATACTATCTGGGTACTTGTCCTTCCGAATTTCTGAAGTCTTCCAATGAACGAGTCCAGAATCATTGTATCAGAAAAAGCAACTTTAATAAGCATTGAGAAATCGCCTGTCACGCAGTTACATTCCAGCACATTGGGACACGCCTTTATAAAAGGATAAAATTCCTCCTTCTGTGCCGGTATTATCTCAAGATTAATAAAAGCCGTAATATGATATCCAAGCTTTGTCTGATTAATTCTGGCTGTATATCCGGAAATTATATTTTCTTTCTCAAGCCTCTCAATCCTCGCAGATACCGCCGGTGATGATAAAAATACATGTTCCGCCAGTGTCTTAAGCGGGGTCCTTGCATTCTGCTGCAAAAGTGTAATTATTTTCTTATCGATTTCATCCATATATGTGCCTCCTTGGGTCTTTACAAAAAAAACACCTACTGCGCCTTTCAGTAGATGTCTCCGTCGACCTTTGTTTCTTTTTTTTCATAATACATTACAAAAATAAAAAAATCAAGATTTTTTTTAATTTTATTAAGTCAAACAGACATTTTCACGTTGCGGCTTAGTCTGATTTCTGATACAATTATCATATCAATGAATGAAAGGAGCCCTATATGAGCACTTACGAAGATTTTGAAGACGATACCGTTACACTTACATTCGATGATGATAAAGAGGTTGAATGCGGCATTGTAGCTATATTCCCGGCCGGTGAAAGAGAATATATCGCACTTCTCCCGCTTGGCGGCGAAGAAGAGGAGAACGGTGAGGTTTACATTTACCGTTATTCCGAAGATGCAGATGGTGAACCGTCCATTGACAACATCGAGGATGATGATGAATATGAAATTGCATCAGATGCTTTTGATGAGTTACTTGATTCAGAAGAACTTGATGAAATTCTTGATGATGATGACGAGGAGTAATCCCCGTCATCTTTATTATTGTTCCGGAACAACAGCAAAAAATACTATGTCATCTGTTCCGTTATTGATCATTGAATGACCATGCCCCTTCGGGCAGTAATGGCATCCTCCCGCTTCCACGGTTTCTGTTCCATCGTCATAGATAAAATCCGCCTTGCCTGCCAGAATATAAATGATTTCACTGTTGGTCTCATGCACATGATATCCTATCGATGAACCCGGCTCCAGCCTGTCGTACATTATTTTATTCAGTTCATCTGCATACATTTTCGCGCAAAGCTCACCTTTTCCACCTTTAAACCCAGGCTTTCTTTCTTCAGGTATTTTATTAAAATCAATAATCATTTGCCATTCCTTCTTTCCATATGATATGATTATTATAATTTAATTTGTTCATAAACTCAATGAAAGGTTAGTATTTTCCATGAATAGAAATATATTATACAAAGCGGTTGTTTTTGATATGGATGGTGTTATATTTGATTCAGAGCGTGCGGTAATGCAATGCTGGAAAGAGGTTGCTTCGCGCCACAATATTCCCGATATAGAAAAAGCGATTCTTGCATGCACCGGAACGACCATGGTGCGCACCCGTGAAATCATGCTTAATCTGTACGGCGCTGATTTTCCGTATGATGAATATGCCAGGGAATCATCCGCAATATTCCATTCGAGATATGACGACCGCAGGCTTCCGATGAAACCGGGCGTCAAAGAGCTTCTCACTTTTTTAAAGGAACACGATAAGAAAATTGCCCTTGCTTCCTCAACCAGACAGCAGGTCGTTACGGATGAACTGCGCGATGCCGGTATAATCGAGTATTTCGACCGTATAATATGCGGCGATATGGTAAGCCGCAGCAAGCCGGCTCCGGATATTTTCTTAAAAGCCTGTGAAGAGCTTAACATCTCTCCGTTAGACTCATATGCAATTGAAGATTCATACAATGGAATCCGTGCAGCACATGCCGGCGGCCTGCACCCGATCATGGTCCCTGATCTGCTGCCGGCAGATGAAGAAATGCAATCTCTTGCCGAGATCGTCCTTCCGAGCCTCACAAGTGTTATGGAGTACCTTGCCTGATTTTCACGTATCTTCTATTATATGGCAAACCCGGATAGAATTTCTATCCGGGTTATTTTTTAATGATTCTTACATTTTCTGTATGCTGTAAATCCTGTTATTCCTATGCAGGCGGCAAGCATCATTATCCAGACATAATTGAATCCATTGCTGCTCATATTTGTCTATCCGGCACCGAAAGTAATCTATCTATTACCGGATGAATCATACTTGTTTCCGATATTGCATTTATGGCACACAGTTTCTTTCCTGCGTCCTTGCTGGAAGCACCACAGTGATATGCCTGCTCTGTAGGCTCACCATAATCCAAAACTATCAATCTGTCATGGCAATCTGCATTTGGCTTAATCCGCAACGGAGGATATTCTTGTATAAAGTCATTTACTACCGCTGTCGTAAGAAACCCTCTTTTCCCATGGCCATTTTCTGTAAATAAAACGACTTCTACACCGGCTTGTTTCTGCGATAAAAGCTGTAAGGTTTTTGTATTCACGTAATCATCCACTACATAAATACTCTTCCCAGCCTGCTGATATATATCTATGTATGCCGCATCCGCTTCAAATTTCTGTCCTTTATAGATAACAAAATTTTTGAAATCCTTGTCTGAAACAAAGTTTTCACTGAGAGTATCTATGTTCTTTTGAATACCCTGTATATCTTGCTCTGCTTTCTTTTGTCTATCTGCCATATTGGACATTTGCACAGAAATTTCTGATACTCTTGCACTTACAAGATGCATCTCTGACTGTGTAACGAACTGCTGATTCTGTCTTATATAATGACGCATCTCACGAAAGGTACGCATAATGAATATACTCTGCTGTTCTGCAAGCTCACCTCTGAGAACCGTAGCAAGCATATAAATACCTTGTTCCGTAAACGCATATGGAAGTTTTCTTTTACCGCCCCAACTTGAAGTCGCAATTTGCGACTTCAAAATTTTATCTTCATCTTTTGTCAATTGAAACATAAAATCTTCCGGAAATCTTGCAATATTACGCTTTACCTGTTCATTCAAGCGCTTCACTTCATATCCATAAATCTCAGCCAAATCATAAACAAGCATAACCTGTTGACCTCTTATGACATAAACTCGATTACATATATTATCTACCGTCATTAATTCTGTATTTTCTGCCATGGCATTTCTCCTGCAAATTGTACGACAACTTGTGGCACAATTATCAACCCACTATCTGTTAGTTACGTCATCTTCCTTATCATCCGGATTTCTTTTGTCAGCTAACTTCTCCATCTGAATCTTATATGCCATCAACCGTAAAAGATATTGTGGAACTCTTCTATTCCCTAATTCCCAATCAGTTTCAGTCATGTATGGAATTTCAAAATACTCGCAGAATTCCTTCCTGTTCATTCCGGTGCTTTCTCTTAATTTTCTTAATTCTTCTCTTGCTTCCATAATTCTCCTATTTATGCATTGCATAAATGTATTATATATCCTTTCGCCAATATAGTCAACAACTTGTGGCACAAAATAAACTTCGGTAAAAACCTTACCGAAGCTTACTATCTGACCAGAACACCGTTAAAAAAATGTTCCTGAAATGCAATCTGTGCGTATATTTCATCATCATCCGGAACAGTCACATCACTACGAATTGCACCGTTTTCGTCACAGGAAACCACTATCCACTTGGTTTTATTATCATCATACCTATCTGCCGGCACGGGATTTTCCTCAAATCCGAAACTTTCTGTTTTCTTTTTCCATGCATTCACTCCCCTCTACTGTGGTAAAATCAAAGTTGGATTTTTCAACAGCGTTGCAATCACCGGAGTATATTTAGATACTCCATAGTCTTCAACAATACTGGTTATTCTAGCCCCTGCATCCTTTGACGAAGCACCACATAAGAAAACCCTTTCATCAGCAGTTCCATAATCCAACACTATAAATCGATCATGAAATATACCGCCTGTCTTTTTCATTGATATTTTTACGGATGGATATTCTTTGCAAAAATCCGTAAATTCTATATTATGAAGTTTATTATTCCCAACATTATCGCTGAACAAAGTAACATTTACTCCAGTCTGAGAATTCTTAAGGTGTACCAGTGTTCTTAATCCAATATAATTATCAACAACATATATTGATGACTTTGCCTGCTTATAGATGGACTCATATACCTCATCTGCACTACTAAATTTTGCATTAAACATGAGCCACTTTTCATCATCATCTGAAACAAAGCTGTTCATCATATCAGCCAACTCAGATTTTGTTACAACATCCTTCATTCCTTCTGCAACATCTGAAATCTGCTTTTCCAGTGATATCATATCTGAGTTGATTTTGTTAATTTCTATTCTGTTGTTAGCTGTCTCCATGCTTAACTGAAGTATTTCCCTCTGACCAATAAGATCTCGATTTTCTAAAATGTAATCTTTCATTCTTTTGAAAGTTCTCACCAATGCAATGCTTTGTCTTACCGCAAGTTCCCCTTTTAGTACAGTCATTAACATGTATACACCTTGTTCCGTAAAAACGTAAGGATTGCTGCGGGATTTGCTGCTTATATTTGCGGTCACAAATTGTGACCGCAAATATTCAACTTCATTATCAGATAATTGAAACATCATATCATTCTGAAATCTTTCTATATTTCTTTTTACCTGCTGATTAAAAGCCTTAAGTTCATATCCATATACTTCAGCTAGATCTGCATCTAATAATACTTTACATCCCCGAAATTCATATAATTTTTGTTTCATAAATTCTTCATTGATCTCAATTATTGCAATTTCATCTTTCTTTTTATCTTCTGCCATGGAACTCCTCCATCCATTTGCGGTCAAAAAAATCGTCCGCAATTCTCATATGAACATATTGCTGACATCAGCAATATGTCCGATTTGTTATTATTGTTCTATTATTTCTGTTAATCATTTTCTTTTCCATATTAAACTTTCTCCTCCCACATTGAACCATTTTACTGACGCCAGTAAAATGGTCTATTCCTCTTTTTCCCTCAGTTTGTCATAATACGCTTTATACCTATAAATCGTCCTCTCACTGACATTGTTCCGCTTCGCAATTTCTA
>ENA-OZKV01000093-OZKV01000093.1-human-gut-metagenome-genome-assembly--contig:-NODE-93-length-68138-cov-16.074835_pt1 | contig 68138 bp, 65 predicted proteins | sample MGYA00244829_ERZ653770 | MGnify/ENA primary metagenome ERZ653770 (study PRJEB26926, sample SAMN06165244) | human gut metagenome | biome: ENVO:00009003; feature: ENVO:2100002; material: ENVO:00002003... | reverse complement strand
CTGGATTGGCTACTCGGACTTCTGCAATCGCGTGAAAAACGGATGGTTATTCAGTAGACATTACATATAGAAGGGAGGTAAAACCGTGGCAAAGAAAGAAGAAATCAAAATTACAGCTCTATATGAGCGTTTATCAAGAGATGATGAACAGGCTGGAGAATCGAACTCCATCCAGAACCAAAAGAAATATCTTGAAGAATATGCCCGACAGCATGGGCTGAGAAATATCCGGCATTTCTATGATGACGGCTATTCCGGCACGAACTTTAATCGTCCCGGTTTTGCCGCCCTGCTGGAAGAAGTCGAAGCCGGACGAGTGGAGACCCTTGTGGTAAAGGATCTCAGTCGTTTTGGCAGAAACTATCTGCAAGTTGGCTACTACACAGAAATCCTTTTCCCGAAGAAGGGCGTTCGGTTCATAGCCATCAACAACAATGTGGACAGTGCCACCCCGCAGGAAAATGACTTCACACCGTTCTTGAATATCATGAACGAGTGGTACGCCAAGGACACCAGCAACAAAATCAAGGCAATCTTCAAGTCCAGAATGAAAGACGGAATGCGATGCAGCGGCTCTATCCCATATGGCTACAAGAGAAAACCGGACGATAAGCAGACCCTCATTGTGGACGAGCCAGCCGCAGAGGTTGTCAGAAAAATCTTCCGTCTGGTCTGCCAGGGCAACAGCACCACCGCCATTGCGGAAATGCTGACAGCGGAGAAGGTGCTGATTCCCTCCGCTTATGCAGCCTTAAATCAGCCAAAGAATTGCAGACACAAGAATGTGGCAGACCCCTACCGATGGAGCGCAACCACCGTTGGCTACATCCTTGATCGGCAGGAATATCTCGGTCATACTGTGTTGGGCAAATCCATTTGCGAGAACTTCAAAACCAAGCAGCGTAGAGCCGCAACGCCGGACGAGCTGATGATTTTCCCCGATACGCATGAAGCCATCATCGACCAAGACACATGGGATATTGCCAGAAAGATACGCTCAAAGAAAAAGCCGAGAGTGGCGAATGGCACCTACTCCCACCGTCTGTCCGGCTTGATCTACTGTGCGGATTGCGGTTCTCGAATGGGATATATCAGTCCCGAAGCAAATCATAGCAAAACGCACTATGATTCAGATTCCGCTTTCCAATGCGGCAATTATCGGAGCAAGAGCGGAGAATGTGTTTCCCACTATGTAAAAACATCGGTTCTGGAAGCGGCGATTTTACAGGCAATTCGGGCAGTAAGCAAATATGTCCTTGAAAACGAGGACGAATTTATTCAGCAGCTCAAAGCCGTTTGGAATGAGCAGCAGACCAGAACAGCAAACAACGGCTATCAGGAACTTGCCGAAGCAAAGAAGCGAATGACTGAGTTGGACGAGAAAATCAACAAGCTCTATGAGAGTACCTTGAGAGGCTTGCTGCCGGAGCGACAGGCACAGCGCATGATTCAGCAGTACGATGAAGAACAGATTTTGCTGGAAAGGCGTGTTGCAGAGCTGGAAAATTTGGTTCAGCAGGACGAAATCAAGCAGGTGGATGCATCTCGCTTTATCGCTCTGGTCAAGAAATACCGGGACTGCGAGGAACTGACCGACACCATGCTCTATGCGTTCATTGACAGGATTGAGGTTCACGAAGCCACAGGCGGTCGAACGATTTACCGCCAGCAGAACATTGATATTCATTTCAACTTCATCGGCAACTACTACCCGCCTGTTGAAGCTGTTTCCGAGGAAGAACGCATTGCTGCCATCGATGCCGAACAACAGCGAAAGAAGCAGGAAAAGGGTAAGAAATCAGCAGAGCGCAGAAAGCAGAAGCTGGACGCTATGCGAGAAGCTGCACAAGCCGGAGACCCGGAAGCTATCGCACAGTATGAAGAACATCTGGCATATCAGCGTGAACGGAATCAGAAACACCGCCAGAAGCTAAAGGAAGCCAGAGAAGCCAGCCCGGAATATATCAGTCAGTTAGAGGAAAAAGAGCGCATCAAGCGTGAAAAGATGCTTGAAACCGAGCGTAAGCGGGTGGAGCGAGCCAAAAAGAAAAACAAACTGACACGGGCTGAACTGAAAGAAAAGGCAAAGACGGACCCCGAAGCAGCCAAGCAGCTGGAAGCAATGAAAGCCAAGGAAGCCGAAGCCAGACAGCGCAAAAAGGAGCGTGAAGAAGCAAGAATGGCGGCTGATCCAGAGTATGCCGCCATGATGGAAGCCCGAAAAAAGGAGTATATCCGCACAAAGACTGCCAAGCGCAAGGCAGAACACGAAGCCCTTGTGGAGCTTGCCAAGACTGATGAAGAAGCCGCAAGAAAGCTGGCTGAGAAACGGAAATATCAGAGCGAAGCCACCGTTAAGTGCTATCAGAAACTGAAAGCCGATGCGGAATCCGGAGACCCCGAAGCCATAAAACGATACGAAGCCCACCTTGCCAAGCGCAGAGAGGACTATCACAAAAAGAAAGCAAAAAAGGAGGATATTCCAGCATGAAAGAACTAAAGCCAAGAATCCAGGAGAACGGTATCGACTACATCCTTGTAGGCGATTACTATGTGCCGGACTTGAAGCTGCCGGAGGAACATCGCCCCATTGGTCACTGGGGACGGCTGCATCAGTCCTATTTGAAACAGTTTCGACCGTTGATTTACAACGACCTACTTTTGTCGGGCAAGCTCCATACTGTCCTTGCTGATTTGAACGAACAGGCAGCAGATAGGTTGGACTTGATAATCCGTCAGATGGCAGAAGCCGAGGGCGTGAATGAAGCTATGAAAGCGGAAGATCAGATGTTGTGGGTGCAGTCCATGAACTCCATCCGCAACCGAGCCGAGGAAATCATCAAGTACGAGCTTATCTATGTATGAGCCTTTTTGGGTAGCGACTGCCGAAAATCGCAAACACAGTCAAGAGCCGTAAAAAATCAAAAATATCTAATAGAAACGCTTCGGACGAGGAATGTATCGCCGGAGCGTTTTCTATTGGAAAATCGCCGTTTTCTTCGGCTCAAGAGCCGAGGAAAATACCCCCCAATGCCCTGTTTCGTTACATGGGGCGAGAAAAGGAGATTTTATGAGAACAGGACTGACAAAGCAGGAAAAGACAACGGAAATTTGGTTTGACGAGAAAGACCCGACTATCCATATCCGCACCCACAACACCGACTTGAAGAACAGGTTGACCGCATACAGCCGCCAATATCCGGCAGTCTGCAAGCTGACAGATGAGGACGGCGAAACAGGCTGTAAGGAGTTTGAGATTGCAAAGGGGCGTTTCTTTTTCCGTCTGACTGCTCCGTATAGCGAGGAACGCAGACAAAAAGCAAGCAAACAGGCAAAGGAACATGGAATTGCAGAAAAACACTGATGAATATTGTAACCTTTCTATGAAGTCTATTGACAATACCCACTCAAAGGACTATGATAGTATCACTAATTAGCGTTGCTAAATAGCAATGCAGAAGGGGTGCAAACAGAATGGATAGCCGCTATGTGCAACAATTCAAAAAAGGCTCTCTTGAAATGATACTGTTATGTTTGATAGCAAAGAAAGAAACCTACGGATATGAGATCATTACAGAGCTGAACAATAACGGAGCTGCGGTCTTGGGCTATGCAAAAGAGGGTACAGTTTATCCTATTTTGTATCGGTTACAGGAGGCAGAGTTAATTCAATGCAGGATTGCCCCTGCTGCCGCAAACGGAGGGTCAAGAAAATATTATTCCCTTACCCCGAAAGGAAACGAAACCTTGAAAGAACTGATTTCTTTTTGGGAGAAATATACCGATTGCGTAAACGGTTTTATCGGTGCTTATCAGCAAGTGGAGGTGTCAAGATGAAAGAACAGTATATTAAGCAGGCAGAAAAGGAACTGCATATTCCACGCAAGGCAAAGAAAGATGTTATTCGTGATTTGAATGAAATCTTTGCTTCTGCATTGGAAAATGGGGAAACAGAACAGCAAGTAATTGACCGCTTGGGAACGCCGAAAGAATTTGCAGAGAGTACCGCCGAGCAGTTAGGAATTGACTTTACAGCTTCAAGAAAACACAAAGGGATTATTTCAAGCATTGTTGCTCTTGCCGTTGCCGTCATTGCATTTGTAATCTATGGTACTACACAAGTTGGGAATGTGCCGCCGGATGCAATCGGACAGGCAGACTCTATGACAAATATTAAAATTGACGGTGCATTTGGAATAGATATATCCACAGTCCTCTTGGTAATCGGGATTGTCGCTGCTGTTGTTGCAGTAATCCAAATCATCCGTTCTATCGGTAAAAATCGGAGGTAATCATGAAAAAATCTATTCTTGCGGTTGTGCTTATTTTGATACTTGCATTAACCGCCTGTTCCAACCAAAATGCGACACAAGACACAAGCAATACCCCATCGGAAAGCCTTACTATGCTTGATGAGGGGGTATGGCCTGTGAACGAATACACGGACGGACTTCCCGTTGCTCCCGGTACAGTTAGCTGGGCTGTCCTTGATACTGTAAACGGTTTTTGCGGTATCAATCTTGTTGATATGACCGACGACGAATACAACGCCTATATGGAACTGCTCAAAGAAAACGGCTACTCTGTCGTAGAGGAAGTTTCCGAAGAAATCAAAGGGCAAAATTATGTTTCGATTGGAACGGTACTATCCAACGGAGAACGGGGATTAAGTATTAGCCACACTCCGAATGATTTATGTATTTATATTTCGTTTACAAGCGAGCAGGACACAAAGTTACAGAACTAAATAATGCGTAAACCAAAGGCGATCAACCGTAAAAAGTTGGTCGCTTTTGTTTTGCTCATTATCAGAAAGGAGAGGTTGTCCATGAGCGAAGAATTGGAAAAGCTGAAACACAAACAGTATGTTGCGGAGCGCAAGCTGACCGCAGCCAAGCACAAGGAAAAGCGATTGCAGAGCGAACTGAAACGGCTGACCAGAAGCGAGAGAACCCATCGGCTTTGCACTCGTGCCGGAATGTTGGAGACATTTTTGAAGGAGCCGACCGTCCTGACCGATGAGGATGTGATGGAGCTTTTGACCTTCATCTTCCAGAGCGAAGCGGTTCAAAAGAAGCTGAATCGGCTGATTGAGAGCCGGAGAGAAACGCAGGAAGCGGACGAGGAAGAAAACCCTTGACGGAGACAAGGGCGCAATTATACACCACCTAAAGATGGTGATTGCGTTCTGCCGAAAGCCCATTGCATGGAGCTTGATGATTTCCGCAAAAGTCCCTTGCTTCATTCATCCAGAGGAAGCTACACTTCCTCTGCGCTGGCTTTGCCAGCTACCCCTTTGTGGACTTGCCGCCGAGGAACGATTGCAAGCAATCATTCCCCGACAACAAGTGAATATCCCCCCACTCGACCGTACTGAAAAGTATCGGTCTTTTTTTGTACTATCGAAAGGAGGTTCAAGCCAAAATGCCAGTACCACATTTGGAAATCCGCATCGTCCAGCGAAGCAAGGGCAGCTCTGCTGTTGCCGGAGCTGCCTACCAAGCCGGAGAGAAGCTGTTTTCCGAGTACGACCAGAAGATGAAAAACTATCTTTACAAGAAAGAGGTGGTTTACACAGAGGTCATGCTGCCGACCAATGCCCCACCCGGATATGCTGACCGGACAACACTTTGGAACGCAGCAGAGGAAGTAGAGAAGCAATGGAACTCACAGCTTGCAAGGCGATTTGTGGTTGCCCTGCCAAGAGAAGCCCCGACCGAAATGTATCCGCAGATGATGCAGGAATACTGCCGAGAACATTTTGTGTCCAAAGGAATGTGCTGTGACTTTGCAATCCATGACCCAGATCCTCCCGGACACAATCCCCATTGCCATATCATGTTGACCATGAGAGCCATTGATGAAAATGGAAAGTGGATGCCTAAAAGCCGAAAGGTTTACGACCTTGACGAAAACGGAGAGCGTATCAAGCTGCCCTCCGGCAACTGGAAAAGCCACAAGGAGGATACCGTTGACTGGAACGAGCAGTACCATGCCGAGGAATGGAGGCACGGCTGGGAGCTTGTTCAAAATAAGTATCTGGAACTTGCCGGAAGTCCTGAGCGAGTGGATATGCGCTCTTATGAGCGGCAAGGGCTTGACAAGATTCCGAGCGTCCACATGGGAGCCGCCGTTTGCGCCATGGAACGCAAGGGCATTGAAACCAACATTGGCAATCTAAATCGAGATATTAAGGCGGCTAACCGCATGATGAATGCCATCCGCAGCACCATCAAAAATCTGCGGAACTGGATTACAGACATTGTGGAAGCGACCAAGGAAGCCTTTGCAGAAACGGAAGCACGAGCAAAGAACACTTCGCCCGATCTGGTTCTTCTGCTTCGTGATTATCTGAATTTACGCAAGGCAGAACGCAGCGAGTGGTCAAGATACGGTCAGCAGAAAGGCACGACCGATGATTTGAAGGCGGTTTCCAAAGCAATGATCTATCTGAAAGAGCATGAGCTTTTCACGCTGGAAGATTTGGATGCAGCCCTGCAAGGAATGAGTGAGAAGTCCAAGGGTATCCATGCCGACATGAAGAAATCATCTGCCCGGATGAAGGTCATTACCGGCATTCAGAACGCCGTGGCAGACTGCCAGACCCACAAGGCGGTTCATGACAAGTATTTGAAAATCGGCTGGAAAGCTCGACAGGCAGCGTTCGCAGAAAGCCACAAGGACGAGCTGGACAGCTTCAACAAAGCGTTCCGCTATCTCAAAAAGCAGGGCGTGGATTTGAATGTCAATCTGGATTCCCTGCAAGCGGAATATGACAAGCTGAAAGCAACCCACACCGAGCTTGCCGGACAGCTTTCCGCTGCCAAGGAGGAATTGCAGCCAATGAAGGATATTCGCTATTGGGTCAGCAAAGTCCTCACGCCGGAGCAGTCCGAGACCCTGAAAAAGCCCGAACCGAAGCACTCCGTCACGGAGAAGATGAAGTTTCTGCAAGAGCAGAGCAACAATCAGCCGGAGCAGAAAACCCCACAACAGAAAAAACAGAATATGGAACTCTAACAGGCACTTGCCGTTTTCGACTTTGAAGATAGCGAGTGCTTTTTTATTTCTGCGGAAAGAAAAATGCACCCGGCATTTGTACCGAGTGCATTTTTTTACTTTCCAAATAAATCGCTGTGTGTTCCTGTTCGGGATAATGTCAAGATGAGCAAATCATTCTCAATCCGATAGACCAATAGCCAATCTGGCTGAATGTGGCACTCACGATGCCCGACCCAGTTTCCGGTTAAAGCGTGGTCTTTATTCTTTTCTGGAAGCTGTTCGCTGCTTGCCAATTTGCGAATGATCTCATCCAGAAGGTCAATATCAAGCTGGCGTTTCATCGCCAGCTTGTAGTCCTTTTTAAATTGATTTGTCCAAACAATGTCTAAATGTTTACTCATTCTTTCAACGCCCTCAATGCTTCCTCTACATCAGAGTAGCGTTTTACAGACGGATCACGGGCAATGCGTTCTGCTTCCAGCATTGCTGCCATCGTTTCCTTGTTCGGCTGCTCCATACGAACATCAAAAGGAAAACCGCCGACACGGAGCGACTGGCGAAGAAACACATTGATAGCGGTAGTAAGGTTGATACCTAATTCACCATACATTGCTTCGCACTGTTTCTTAATGTCGCTGTCCATACGGACACTGAAATTAGTTGTGGTAGCCATGAATGTCAACTCCTTTCCTTGCTATTGCACTTATATTATATGTGTTTTGCATTGCACAGTCAATCTATCAGACAAAAAATTCACAGAAAAGTCAACAATTATTTTGGGAGGAACAGCCTATTGAATGTATTTGAAGCGGTCAAACAGAACTTAACCGCCCGACAGGCGGCAGAGCTGTACGGCATCCGGGTCAGCCGTCACGGAATGGCGGTCTGCCCGTTTCACAATGACAAGAATCCGAGCATGAAGGTGGACAAGCGTTTCCATTGCTTCGCTTGCCAAGCGGACGGAGATGCCGTTGATTTTGTTTCCCGGCTGTTCGGACTGCCAAGCCGGGAAGCCGCTGTGAAGCTGGCTGACGATTTCGGTATCAGCTACGACAACAGGCAGAAGCACAGAGTCAAGCCCCATATCCGGGAGCCTACCATGGAACAGAGATACCGCCAGGAAGAAAACAGATGCTACAAGGTGCTGTCCGATTACTTCCATCATCTCAGGACATGGAAGCAGCAATACGCACCCAAGCAGCCGGAAGATGAATGGCATCCGCTGTTTGTGGAAGCCCTGCAAAGAGAAAGCCATATCGAATATCTGCTGGATGTTCTTCTGTACGGCACAGCCGAAGAAAAGAAGGCTCTGGTTGCCGAGCAAAGAAAAGAGGTGATGAATCTTGAGCAACGATTTACAGAGCACCCAGACGAGCATGACCGTGGAGGAAGTCAGAGGAAGTCTGGACTCGACCAATAATGGAGCTGTCAAAAACAGCATCCGAAACTGTCTGACTGTATTTCAGAATGACCCGAAGCTGGAAGGAGCGATCCGCTACAACATCCTGACGGAGCGCATTGATATTGTGAAGCCCCTCTGGTGGAGCAAGCCGACAACAACCTTGAACGATACAGATTTGAATTACCTGATGCTCTATCTGGAAGATCAGTACACACTGACCAGCGAAAAGAAAATCCAGAAAGCAATCTCCATTGTCGCTGACTGCAACAAGTACCATCCCATCCGTGACTATCTGAACGGTCTGGAATGGGACGGCACCGAGCGCATCCGTTACGCCTTGCCCCATTTTCTTGGAGCTGAGGAAAGCGAGTTCACCTATGAATGTCTGCGACTGTTCATGTTGGGCGCAATCAGCCGGGTATTCAAGCCGGGAAGCAAGTTTGAAACCATGCTCTGTCTGGTCGGAGGACAAGGCGCAGGAAAGTCCACCTTCTTCCGGCTGCTGGCAATCAAAGACGAGTGGTTTTCCGATGACCTGAAAAAGATTGATGACGACAATGTGTTCCGTAAGATGCAGGGACACTGGATCATCGAAATGTCTGAGATGATCGCTACAGCCAACGCCAAGAGCATTGAGGATATTAAGTCCTTCATCAGCAGAGCCAAGGAAACCTATAAAGTGCCGTATGAAACCCATCCGGCAGACCGATTGCGGCAATGCGTGTTCGGCGGCAGCTCCAACACGATGGACTTTCTGCCCCTTGACCGAAGCGGCAACCGAAGGTTCCTGCCCATCATGGTACACATGGAAAAAGCCGAGGTTCATATTCTGGAAGATGAAGCCGCATCAAGGGCGTATATCGACCTGATGTGGGCAGAAGCAATGACCATCTATCGGAGTGGTTCTTTTCGTCTTACGCTCTCAAAGCAGATGAGCAAGGAGCTGCGGGAGCTGCAAAAGCAGTTCATGCCGGAGGACACCAAGGCAGGGCTGATTCAGTCTTTCCTTGATGATTTCAGCGGCACACAGGTCTGCTCCAAGCTGATCTATGCAGAAGCTCTGAACCATTCCTTTGATGAGCCAAAGCAATGGGAAATTCGAGAGATCAATGAAATCATGAACAACAGCATCGAGGGCTGGACACCGTTCTCTAATCCCCGAATCTTTGCCAAGTACGGCAGACAGCGAGGTTGGGAACGAGCCGATTCCGGCAACGAGCTATCGGCAACCGGCTCTGATTTGCCGGACGGTTTTCGTGAGCTGACCGAGGAAGAAGCCCATCAGATAGAGATTCCATTCTAAAAAATCGACCCCGTTGCAGGGCTAGTTGCCATCCCGTTGCCGACCCCGTTGCAGGGCTAATCCCTTAAATCTCTTTTATTTACAAGGGTTTTAAGAGTTCTGACAACGAAAGCAACGGAGAAATCAAAGAAAAAAGCAAAAACAGTATAAGAGCCAGATAGGACAATGTTCAAGGTCTTTTGAAGTCCGTTGCCGAACTTCGTTGCCGACACACATCCTGTCTGGCTTTTTCCGTTTCGAGGAGGTATCGCATGGCACAGAACAACAAAGCACCCCAAACACCCAAAGCAAATCCGACAGGCTCATTCAGCATGAGAATGGGCAGCACCACCTATATCATCGGCGTTCATTTCAGCACAGAGAGCAAGGACACTTTGGAGGACAAAATGAAACGGCTGATGCGGGATGATGTGAAAGCAGATAATTTCTAAGCCCAAAATTGTATGTAACACTTCTGTTTTCTATCTTGACACGAATGACCCGAAGGGTACAGTGTTGGTCGAATGCGGAAAGATGCTTGAGAAAAACGGTTATATCATCAAGTCGCTGAATACGATCAACTTCCGAAAATCCATGCACTACAACCCGTTCGCCTACATCCGCAGCGAAAAAGACATCCTCAAACTGGTCAATACGATCATCGTCAACACGAAGGGAGATGGCGATAAGTCCGGGGAGGATTTCTGGGTCAAGGCGGAAAAGCTCTACTATACCGCCCTCATCGGCTATATCTGGTACGAAGCGCCCGAACACGAGAAAAATTTCACTACCTTGCTCGAATTGATCAACGCTTCGGAGGCCAGAGAGGATGACGAGACTTTCAAAAATCCCGTTGACCTCATGTTCGATGAGCTGGAAGAGCGCGAGCCAGACCACTTTGCCGTGAAGCAATACCGCAAATACAAATTAGCCGCTGGCAAAACCGCAAAGTCGATCCTGATTAGCTGCGGCGCGAGACTTGCCCCATTTGACATCGCGGAGCTGCGGGAGCTGATGAGTTACGACGAGATGGAGCTGGATTGCATCGGCGACCGCAAAACGGCGCTGTTCGTCATTATCTCTGATACCGACGATACCTTCAACTTTGTCGTGGCGATTATGTACTCCCAGCTTTTTAACTTGCTCTGCGACAAGGCGGATGATGTCTACAACGGGCGGCTTCCCGTTCATGTCCGCTGCCTGCTCGATGAGTTTGCGAACATCGGTCAAATTCCAAAGTTCGACAAGCTGATTGCTACGATCCGAAGCCGGGAAATCTCAGCGTCCATCATCTTGCAGTCCCAGAGCCAGCTCAAGACCATCTACAAGGACGCTGCAGACACGATTGTCGGCAACTGCGACTGTACCCTCTTCCTTGGCGGCAAGGAAAAATCCACTTTGAAGGAACTCAGTGAAATCCTCGGCAAGGAGACAATCGACCTATATAACACATCAGAAACCCGTTCAACCAACAACTCATACGGCCTGAACTATCAGAAGACCGGCAAGCAGCTCATGTCGGAGGACGAAATCGCTGTCATGGACGGCGGCAAATGTATTTTGCAGCTTAGAGGCGTGAGACCTTTTCTCAGTGACAAGTACGACATTACGAAGCATCCAAAATACAAAATGCTGTCCGACTACGATAAGCGCAACGCCTTTGACATCGAGAAATACCGTTCTCACAAGCTGGTAGTCAAGCCCACCCAAACCTTCGACCTCTATGACATGGGAGAGGTTGAAGCCGATTGAAGCCCCGTCATGCACTGCGCATGGGCAATGCCCAAAGCAGAACAATGACGGGGCTTCTATTTTTTTGCCCATTTTCAATAATTCACACTCAAAAATCAAGGAGGTCACTCTATGGAATTTATCAATCAGGCGGTTACGGTCCTTCAGACGCTCGTTGTTGCCCTCGGTGCCGGTCTGGCTGTGTGGGGTGTGGTCAACCTCATGGAGGGGTACGGCAATGACAATCCCGGTGCCAAGAGCCAGGGCATCAAGCAGTTGATGGCCGGTGGCGGCGTGGTACTCATCGGCACGACCCTCATCCCCCTGCTGTCCGGTTTGTTCTGATCACCGGTTCGCGTGTCCACATGGGAGGGCGCGAAATGCCGCGCTCTCCCTTAATTTTTTAATCAATTTCCAACATAAGGAGGTCATTTATGGAATTTATCAATCAGGCAGTTACCGTTTTGCAGACCCTCGTTGTCGCCCTTGGCGCTGGCCTTGCCGTGTGGGGCGTGGTCAACCTCATGGAGGGGTACGGCAATGACAATCCCGGTGCCAAGAGCCAAGGAATCAAGCAGTTGATGGCCGGTGGTGGTGTGGTACTCATCGGCACGACCCTTATCCCGCTCCTGTCTGGCCTGTTCTGATCCGGCAGCCCCAGCATAACCGAAAGGTGGTGAAATATTGGGATTTATCCTTGAAAAAATCGAGGAAGCCATAAAAGAGCTTCTGATCGGCTGGATTGAAAGCAACATGACCAATATGTTCACCGATGTCAACGACAAGGTAGGGACGATAGCTGCTGAGGTAGGCAAAACGCCCTCTTCATGGGATAGCAGCATATACCAGATGATCCGGGGACTATCCGAAAATGTGATAGTCCCCATCGCTGGTATCATCATCACCTTTGTCCTGTGTTACGAGCTGATTTCCATGATCACCGAGAAAAACAACTTGCATGATATGGACACATGGATGTTCTTCAAGTGGTTTTTCAAGGCAGCTGTGGCGATCTACCTCGTTACCAACACCTTTGACATTGTGATGGCGGTCTTCGACATCGGTCAAAATGTCGTAGCCGGTGCAGCCGGTGTCATAAGCGGCGACACGAATATCGACATCGAATCCACTCTTGAACAAATGCGTACCAGCATGGAAACGATGGGCATTGGCGAACTGCTCGGCTTGTCCATAGAGACGCTGCTGATCAGTCTGTGCCTCAAGATTATGTCTATTCTCATCACGGTCATCCTCTATGGCCGTATGATTGAAATTTACTGTACCGTGAGCATCGCGCCCATCCCCATAGCGACGATGAGTAACCGCGAATGGGGCAGCATCGGCACGAACTACCTCAAAGGGCTGTTCGCACTTGCGTTCCAAGGCTTCCTCATCATGGTGTGCGTGGCGATCTATGCCGTGCTCATCAACAACATGATCATCGCGGCCAATATCCACTCGGCGCTGTTCTCGGTGGCGGCATACACGGTCATCCTCTGCTTCTCCCTGTTTAAGACAGGCTCGCTCGCGAAGTCATTATTCAATGCCCACTGAGAAAGGAGGGTCCGCTTGAAGAAATACTCCGTGATCTACGCCGACCCTCCGTGGCGGTACAAGGTCTACTCAAAGAAGGGGCTTGGCCGCTCAGCGGAAAGCCATTACCCGACCATGAGCCTTGAAGACATCAAGGCTCTGCCTATTGGAGAGCTTGCAGCAAAAGACTGTGCGCTCTTCATGTGGATTACCTTCCCCTGTATGCAGGAGGCGTTCCAAGTCCTCGAAGCATGGGGATTTCAATATAAAACGACGGCTTTTGTCTGGATCAAGCAGAACCGGGTGTCCGACAGCCTCTTTTGGGGCATGGGGTACTGGACACGGGCAAACGCTGAACTCTGCATCCTTGCAACGAAAGGCCATCCCAAACGGGCAAGCCCCGGTGTGCATCAGGTCATCATGAGCCACATTGAAGAGCACTCCAAGAAACCGGAGGAAGCCCGAAACCGCATCGTCCAGCTCATGGGCGATGTCCCGCGCATCGAACTTTTCGCCCGCCAGTCCCCCGAAGGCTGGGATGTATGGGGCAATGAGGTCGAATGCAGCATCACGCTTGGAAAGGAGGTTCCCAATGGCGTTTGTACCGGTTCCGAAGGATCTGAATCGTGTCAAGACGAAGGTCCTGTTCAACCTGACAAAGCGGCAGCTCATCTGCTTTGCGCTGGCTGCGGCAGCGGGTGTCCCGATCTTCTTCCTGACTAAGCCCAGCCTCGGCATCTCCACCTCGGCAATGCTGATGGTGGTCATCATGCTCCCGTTTATCTTCTTCGCTCTCTATGAGAAGGACGGGCAACCGGCTGAAAAAATCCTCGGTCATGTGATCAAGTCCATGTTTCTGAGGGATAAAGTGCGGCCATACCGCACGAACAACCTATACGCTGCGATCCAGCAGGAAATCAAAGAGAAGGAGGAATTGCAGATTGCACAGCAGCACGAAAAAGGCCGCAGAGCCTAAGCGGCTTACCAAAAACGGCAAGGTGTACGGCGATCTTCTCTCCGCTGAGGAAAAGAAGAAGCTGGTCCTGCAGAAGAAAAGGGCCAAGAAGACAAAGAAAGTCCGTCAGTCGGCGCAGCAGACTATCCCCTATGTGGAGATGTGCCGCGACGGCATCTGCAAGGTCAACAGCCGCCTCTACACAAAGACTATCCGTTTCAACGACATCAACTACCAGCTCGCCCAGAACGAGGACAAAACGGCTATCTTTGAGAACTGGTGCGACTTTTTGAACTACTTTGACAGCTCGATTTTTGTCCAGTTCTCCTTTATCAACCAGAGGACGAGCATCAGCGAGTTCAAGAAGCAGATCAACATCCCGGAGCAGGGTGACGAGTTCAACGACATCCGCAGCGAGTATTCCGAGATGCTGCAAAACCAGCTCACGAAGGGCAACAACGGCCTCATCAAGCGCAAGTACATCACCTTCGGGATTGAGGCCGACTCCCTGCGCATGGCGAAGGCCAAGCTGGATCGGATTGAGACGGACGTCCTCAACAATTTCAAAACCCTCGGTGTGAAGACCGAGCCGCTGTCCGGCTACGAACGGCTGAAAGTGCTCCATGATGTGTTCAACATGGACTCGAACGAGCCGTTCCGCTTCTCCTTTGACATGGTAGCCCGGACGGGACTCAGCAGCAAGGACTTCATCGCGCCCACTTCCTTCGATTTCCGCGAAGGCAAGTGCTTCAAGATGGGCAAGGCCATCGGCGCAGTGAGCTTCCTTCAAATCCTCGCGCCGGAACTCAATGACCGGATGCTGGCTGACTTCCTCGACATGGACAGCAACATCACGGTCAATCTTCATATCCGCACGATTGATCAGGCGAAAGCTATCAAGAGCATCAAGATGAAGATTACCGACCTCGACAAGATGAAAATTGAAGAGCAGAAAAAGGCCGTGAGAAGCGGATATGACATGGAAATTATCCCGTCCGACCTTGCCACCTACGGCGGTGAGGCCAAGCGCCTGTTGCAGGACCTTCAGACGCGCAACGAGAGAATGTTCCTTGTGACCATCCTCATCATGAATACCGCTGCCTCCCGCCAGAAGCTCGAAAACGCCATCTTCCAGACGGCTTCCATTGCCCAGAAATACAACTGTGCGCTCAAGCGACTGGACTTCCAGCAGGAAGAAGGGCTGATGTCCTCTCTTCCGATTGGCCTGAATCAGATCGAGATTGAGCGCGGGCTGACCACCTCTTCGACGGCGGTGTTCGTCCCGTTCACGACGCAGGAGCTTTTTCAGAGCGGCGAGGCGCTGTATTACGGGCTGAACGCGCTCTCCAACAACATGATCATGGTTGACCGCAAGCAGCTCAAAAACCCGAACGGCCTTATCCTCGGCACTCCCGGCTCCGGCAAGAGCTTTTCGGCAAAGCGTGAAATGACCAACGCCTTCCTCATCACAGAAGATGACATCATCGTCTGCGATCCCGAGGCGGAGTATTATCCCCTTGTGCAGAAGCTTGGCGGTCAGGTCATCCGCATCTCGCCGGTGAGCACCGACTACATCAACCCGCTGGACATCAATGTGAACTACTCGGAAGAGGAAAACCCGCTGACTTTGAAGTCTGATTTCATCCTCTCCATGTGTGAGCTGATTGTGGGCGGCAAGGACGGGCTGCAACCGGTGGAAAAGACCATCATCGACCGCAGCGTTCGCAAGGTGTATCAGGACTATCTTGCCGATCCGGTTCCTGAGAAGATGCCTATTCTCGAAGACCTCTACAACATCCTGCGCAGTCAGAGTGAGCCGGAGGCACAGCGGATTGCCACTGCCCTTGAAATCTATGTGCATGGCTCGCTGAATGTCTTCAATCACCGGACGAATGTGGATGTGAATAACCGCTTCGTCTGCTATGACATTAAGCAGCTCGGAAAGCAGCTCAAGAAACTTGGGATGCTCATTGTACAGGATCAGGTCTGGAACCGTGTGACCATCAACCGCGCCCAGCACAAGGCGACGCGCTACTACATGGACGAGTTCCACCTTCTGCTCAAGGAAGAGCAGACAGCCGCCTATTCCGTCGAAATCTGGAAGCGGTTCAGAAAATGGGGCGGGATTCCGACCGGCATCACGCAGAATGTCAAGGATTTGCTGGCTTCCCGTGAGATTGAAAACATCTTTGAGAACTCCGACTTCGTTTACCTTCTGAACCAGGCAAGCGGCGACCGGCAGATTTTGTCCAAGGCGCTGAACATCTCGCCCAGCCAGCAGAACTACATCACCAATTCCAACGCCGGTGAAGGTTTGATCTTCTACGGCTCCACCATCGTCCCCTTCAAGGATGACTTCCCGAAGGACACGATGCTCTATCGTTACATGACCACCAAACCCGAAGAAACCTTGCAGAACTAAGGAGGACTACCTTTATGAAAAAGAATATGAACGAGAACTTTGAGATCACCGTTGACGAGATGACCGAGATTTTCGGCGATACGCCGGTTGAGATGAGCTTCCGTGAGGTCAAGGATGGCATGGACAGCTTCTTTGGCTTGATGGGGCTGACCGTGGAGCTGGTCAACCTGATCCGCAAGGAGGACGAGCTGAAAAAGCACCACCGCGCTTACCTCCATGTCCGCGAGGAAATCGCCGAGTGCGCCGATGAGGCAACGGAGGTTATCGCCGGTATTCTCGACTCCATTCAGGAGAAAGAGCACATCTACCGTGTGTCCGGCACGCCTTCCGCCTTTGATATGGATGAGGAAGACGAGGATGAGGACGATTTTGTCACCATCCCCAAGGAGAAGTATGACAGCATGATTGAGGATCTGCTGACGATGGCCGAGTTGATTGACATGGTATCGGATATGCGCACCAAGGATGTCCGCACCATTCAGGAGTTTGGCAAGTTCATCCCTGCTTATGCCGCCTATGAGCGCAACCGTCTTTCCCTGTACCGCGAAGCGGCGAAGGAGGCCGAGGACATCATCGACCGCTGGGAGGATGAGCTGGACGATGATGAGGACTACGAGCCGGACGAGTATTTCTCCGACTAATTGCTCATCAAGTCTCGCAGGAAGGAGGTAGTCCCCATACAGCTTGATCACATTTACACCGGCGATTGTCTCGAAGTCCTCAAAACGCTGCCCGATGAAAGCATCCATTGCTGCATTACCTCTCCGCCGTATTATGCGCTGCGTGATTACGGTGTGGACGGGCAGATCGGCAGAGAGGCAACGCCAAAGGAATACATTTCACGCCTGACCGAAGTTTTCACCGAAGTCAGGCGTGTCCTGCGTTCGGATGGGACGCTCTGGCTCAACATCTCCGACACCTATGCCGGGAAAGGCAATCAGGGCGGCTATGTGGACGCAAAAAATCCCAAGGGCAGAAACGGTCAGGCTGTGGCTCTCAACTACAAGGTTGAGGGCTGCAAGCCCAAGGATATGATCGGTATTCCGTGGATGCTGGCCTTTTCGCTCCGCGACTCCGGCTGGTATCTGCGCAACGACATCATCTGGATGAAAGAAAACCCGATGCCGGAGAGTGTCAAAGACCGTTGCGCCCGCTGCTATGAACACATCTTCCTGTTCTCAAAGTCACGGAAGTATTTCTTTGACTACCGGGCAATCTCCGAGCCGATTGCTCCCGGAACAGCGAGCAGGCTCAAGCGCGGAGTTAAAGGAAGCAACAAATACGGGGAACCGATTCCCGGACAGGCGAAGCAGCAGACCATCAATCTATGCCGGGAACATGGCGAGATCACCGATGACATGATAAACCCGCTGCGTAACAAGCGGGATGTCTGGATTATCAATACTGTCCCCTTCAAAGGCGGTCACTATGCCGCCTATCCGCCGAAGTTGGTGGAAACCTGTCTTCTCGCCGGATGCCCAAAAGGCGGCGTTGTCCTTGATCCCTTCATGGGCAGCGGTACAACCGGTATGGTCGCAAAGCAGCTTGACCGGCACTATGTCGGGATTGAGTTAAACCCTGAATACAAAGAACTTGCCGAGGCGCGGATTGGAGGTGAAATCTGATGCCTCATGATGAATTGAAGCCCAAAGACCGGGTTGTCCTGCGGATGACCAGAGACGGCGCTGTGGAAGAAAACCTCACGGAAGGCACTTCGGAAAAGGTGTCGAAGCGCCTTGAAGATGCCCAGCTTGTCGCGCCCCATGACACGGAAACCGGCGATCTGGCCGAAGAGGTCAGGAAGCGGCGGCAGCTCCGCCCGGATGAGCTGGAAGACGCAGAGAGTCAGGCTCAGGCCGAAACACAGTCCGCAGATGCGGCGCAAGAGTACAAGCCGGGTGATCTGCCCGTCATCGATGATCCCACATCTCACACTCTGCACGCTGAGACATACCGCACCCATTCCGTTGACTACGGAAAAGCATTTGCCGATACCGCTGTTACCGGTAAGGTCAGTAGACCTCGTGCTGAAAGGCAGATTGATGGAGAGTCCGTTCTGGAAAGAGCGGCGGAAACCTCCGCAGAGATGCCGGACCTTGACGGCGATGCCCCAGCTTCCAGACGGATTGAACGGTTGGAGCGAAAATCTCAGAAGGCGCATGAGCGTCTGGATGCCGCCCGTGAAAAGCTGCCCACCAAGAAGGTGCTGAAAAAAGAGCGCGTCTTTGACGAGGAAACCGGTAAAGGCAAAACCCGCCTCTACTTTGAAGACAAGCTGAAAGTCCCCAAGGGACAGAGCAAATTGCAGTTTGAGACAGATAAGACCGTCCGCAAGGTCGGAGATACTCTTGCCTCTGGCATTCACGGCAAAATCCATGAGGTTGAGCAGGAAAACTCCGGTGTGGAAGCCGCCCATAAGACGGAGATTGCCGCCGAGTCCGTTGTCCGCCACTACCAGCATCATACAGAGCGCAGTGCAAACAAGCCTTTCGAGAAGGTGTCCAAGTTGGAACAGAAGGCCGAGGCCGCTGACCGGAAGCTCCATTTTGAGAAGACGGTTGCCGAAAATCCTGAGATGAAGGCTTCCCGCCCCAACATGAACAAGCACTACCAGAAGCAGCACATCAAGAAGGAATACGCCGCGGCTCGCAAGGCAGGGGCGCAAACGGCCTCCACCGCCACCAAGTCCACCGGTAAAACCGTCCGGGAGAAAGCGTCGGATAAGGTCAAGGACTTTATCTCCAAGAACAAGAAGGTTTTTGCGTGGCTGGGCGTAGGACTAATGATCCTGATTCTGTTGTCCGCCGGGATTAGCTCCTGCACAGCAATGTTCACCTCTACTACCTCGTCTGTCATCGCCACTTCCTACCTCAGTGAGGACGATGCCATGACCGGTGCGGAGGCGCAGTATTGTCAGATGGAGGCGGAGCTGCAATCGTATCTGGATAACTACGAGAGCACACACGACTACGACGAGTACCACTTTGACCTTGACGCGATTGAGCACGATCCCTATGTGCTGATCTCCATTCTATCCGCCTTCAATGAGGGAGAGTTCACACTGGACGAAGTTCAGGGGCTTCTTCAAACGCTCTTTGACCGGCAATACATCCTCACTGAGGATGTGGAGGTTGAGGTGCGTTACCGGACCGAGACCCGGACGGGGACAACGACTGTCACCGATCCCGAAACCGGCGAGACCAGCACGGAAACTTACACTTATGAAGTCGAAGTCCCGTACAACTACTACATCTGTACCGTTACGCTGGAAAACTTTGACCTCTCCCATTTGCCGGTCTACATCATGAATGAAGACCAGCTCTCCATGTACTCAGCCTATATGTCAACGCTGGGCAACCGTGAGGATTTGTTCCCCGGCTCTGGCTATGTGGACAAGTACATTGAAAACCCGCCTGATGACTACACGGTCAATGCGGCGTATCTGACAGACGAGAAGTTCGCCACACTCATCGCGGAGGCAGAAAAATATCTCGGCTACCCGTATGTCTGGGGCGGCTCAAATCCATCCACTTCCTTTGACTGTTCGGGATTTGTCAGCTATGTTCTCACAAACAGTGGACTTGTCAACACCGGGCGGCTGGGTGCGCAGGGGCTTTACAATGTCTGTTCGCCTGTTTCCAGCGCTGATGTCAAGCCGGGGGATCTTGTCTTCTTTGTCGGCACATACGACACACCGGGCGTTTCCCATGTGGGAATCTATGTGGGCGACAATGTGATGTTGCACTGCGGCGATCCCATCCAGTACACATCCATCAACACTTCCTATTGGCAATCCCACTTTTATGCCTTTGGAAGACCCAACTACTAACCGAAAGGAGCGTTTTTATGAACCCGAAATATCAGAAGGTCTGCGCGGAAATCGCCAAAACCGAGAAGAAGGTCGAGGGCCTGCAGGGGCAGCTCAAGGAGCTTTACGACAAGAAAACCGAGCTGGAAAACCTTGAAATCGTCAACACCGTCCGTGCAATGGTCATGGACAAGGATCAGATCATGTCCTTCCTCGCTGCGATGAAGGACGGCAAGGCGGAAAAGCCTATCACTACCCAGCAGGAGGTGACGGACAATGACTAAGAGAAAAGGAATCCGCCTTCTGGCGGCGCTTGCACTGTGCTTCACGCTTTGTATCTCGTTCACTGTACCCGCATTCGCCTATGCGGATGATACCGAGCAGGAGCTTCCGGTCACGGAGGCGACCCAGCCCGAGGCAACACCGGAAACCGCAGCACCCGAAGAGCCTGAACCGTATGAGGGCGAGCCGATTGACGGTGAAGGCAACGCTTATACCCGCGATCTGCTCTATGACAAGGCGACGAATAAGCAGTTCATCACGGTGCAGACCAAGACCGGCAACACCTTCTATGTCGTGATCGATTACGATGCGCCCATCAACGAGGAAGAGGAACAGTACCAGACCTATTTCCTCAACATGGTGGACGAGGCCGATCTGCTTGCCCTGTTGGATGAGGAAACGGCATCTTCGCTTACTACCTGTAACTGCGATACCCGCTGCGAGGCCGGAGCTGTCAATACGGAATGCCCAGTCTGCAAAACAAACATGAGCGAGTGTACCGGCGCTGTACCTGAGCCGGAAGAGCCGGTCGAGGGCGAGGAAACCGAGGTGCCCGAAGAGCCGGAAAACGCTTCCCCGAACATTGCCCTGATCATCGGTATCATCGCGCTGGTCGGCATCGGCGGTGGTGCATATTACTACTTCAAGTTCGTGCGCGGCAAGAAGCAGAAGGACGAGGATCTGGATTTCTTCGATGACGAGGGTTATGAGGAAGAGCCGTATATCAACGAGGACGAAGAGCCTGTCATTGCAGATGATGAGGATGAAACCAGAGAAACGGAGGAAACGATTTGATCTTAGTGATTGCGGAAAAACCAAGTGTTGGAGCCGCTATCGGGAAGGTGCTGGGCGCTTCTTCCCGTAGGGACGGCTATCTCGAAGGAAACAACTACATCGTCTCATGGTGCGTCGGTCATCTTGTGGGGCTTGCGGACGCAAGCTCCTACGATGAGCGCTTTGCCAAATGGCGGTACAGCGATCTCCCCATCGTCCCGGATGAATGGCTGTTTGAAGTCCCGAAGGACAAGCAGAAGCAGTTCAAGGTGCTGTGCGACCTCATGCGCGATAAGCGTGTAACCGAGCTTGTCTGTGCCACGGATGCGGGGCGCGAGGGCGAGCTGATTTTCCGGTTGGTCTACAAGAAAGCCGGTTGCACGAAGCCTTTCAAGCGCCTGTGGATCAGCTCGCTGGAAGACAGCGCGATCCGGGAGGGCTTTGCCCATCTGCGAAGCAGCGGCGAGTATGACCGGCTCTATGAAGCCGCGCTTGCCCGTTCCAAGGCAGATTGGATTGTCGGCATCAACGGCACAAGGCTGTTCTCAACACTCTATCATAAAAAGCTGGTGGTCGGGCGCGTCCAAACGCCTACGCTGGCAATGCTGGTGGAGCGTGAAGGCAAAATCTCCACCTTCCACAAGGAGAAATACTTCAATGTCCATATCAGCAAAGACAACCTGACAGCGGACCTGGAAAAGGTCAAAACCGAAGAGGAAGCGAAGGCGGTCGCGGCGGCTTGCGATAAAAAGCAAGCCGTCGTTTCTTCTCTCAAAAAAGAGACGAAGACGGTCAACCCGCCGAGACTCTATGATCTTACCACCTTGCAGCGGGAAACCAACCGCTACTATGGCTTTACCGCCCAGCAGACGCTCGATCTGGTGCAGTCCCTCTATGAGAAAAAGCTGCTTACCTATCCCCGAACGGACAGTCAGTTCATCACTGAGGATATGGAGAGCACCGCCCGTCAGGTGATCGGCATTGTCTCCCGCAAGCTGCCGCTCTTCGAGGGCATCACCCATGAGCCGGACATCGGGCGAATTACCAACAACGCCAAGGTCACTGACCATCATGCCATTATCCCCACCGTCCAGCTTGAAAAGCAGGATCTCGGCGAGCTGCCGGAGTCGGAGCAGAAAATCATCCGGCTTGTCGCCATGCGCCTTCTGAGCGCTACCAGTGAGAAGCACATCTATGATGAGACTTCGGTTACGCTCACCTGTGAGGGTTACGAGTTCAAGGCAAAGGGCAAAACGGTCGTGCAGGATGGATGGAAAGCCATTGAGCGCCGCTTCAAGGAAACACTCAAGAGCAAGGAAAAGGACGAGCCGGAGCGCTCACTGCCTTCTCTGAATGAGAAAGATATTCTCTCTTCTGTCGATGCCAGCGTTACCGAGCACTATACATCCCCGCCGAAGCCCTACACCGAAGACTCCCTTCTGTCGGCTATGGAGACTGCGGGAAACGCTGAGTTCGACGATGATACCGAAAAGAAAGGGCTTGGCACTCCTGCCACCCGTGCCGGTATCATCGAAAAGCTGGTCAAAGGCGGCTTCGTTGAGCGCAAGGGCAAATCTCTCGTGCCTACAAAGGACGGCAACAACCTTGTATGCGTCCTGCCCGAGCAGATTACTTCTCCTTCCATGACGGCGGAATGGGAAAATACCCTGATGCAGATCGAGCGTGGCAAGGCGGATGCGGACAAGTTCCTTTCCAGCATTGTGGGGATGACCTCCGAGCTGGTCAAAGCCTATCCCTTCCTCTCTGAGGCTGAGGCAAGCAGATTTGACTCTGGCCGGGAAACCATCGGCAAATGTCCGCGCTGCGGCTCGCCGGTCTATGTGGGCAAGGGCAACTACTACTGCTCGAACAAGGAATGCTCTTTCTGTATGTGGGAGGACAACAAGTTTTTCTCTTCCAAGAAAAAGAAGCTGACCAAGAAAATCGCCGCCGAGCTGCTGGACAAGGGGTGGTGCAGAGTAACCGGACTTTATACGCCGAAACGCTCACAGCTCTATGATGCGGTGATCCGGCTGGATGACACAGGCGGCAAGTATGTCAGCTTCAAGATGGAGTTTGATAAGTAAGGAGGTCATAAATGGCTGAAAACAGAAACGCCCAGCAAGTCCGGGAAATTACCGATAAGCTGGAACAGGGACTCAAGGAGCTGTTTGAATCCGAACGCTTCAAAGAGTATCTGAAAACGATGTCCAAGTTCTACAACTACTCGTTTAACAATACGCTTCTCATCGCCATGCAGAAGCCGGATGCAACGCTGATCGCCGGTTACACGGCATGGCAGCGCAACTTCGACCGCCATGTGATGAAGGGCGAAAAGGGCATCAAAATCCTTGCTCCTGCGCCCTACAAGGTGCAGGAAGAGCGGGAAAAACTCGACCCGGCAACGCAGAAGCCCGTTCTCGACAAGGACGGCAAGCCGGTCACTGAGACGGTTGAAGTGACCCGCCCCGCCTTCAAGGTGGTGAGCGTCTTCGATGTGTCCCAGACGGACGGCAAAGCGCTTCCCGATATTGCCGTAGACGAGCTGACAGGCAGCGTGGAAAACTACGCCGCCTTTTTTGATGCTCTCAAAGAGCTGTCTCCGGCCCCCATTGCCTTTGAAAACATCACCGATGGCGCAAAAGGCTACTTCTCTCATGTAGAAAACCGCATTGCCATTCAGGAGGGCATGAGCGAAATCCAGACCATCAAGACGGCGATCCATGAGATTGCCCATGCCAAGCTCCATGCCGTCACTCCGGGCGAAAAGGTCGCTCCCGAAGACAAGAAAGACCGGCGCACTAAGGAGGTCGAGGCAGAAAGCGTCGCCTATACCGTCTGCCAGCGGTACGGCATTGAAACCTCTGATTATTCTTTCGGCTATATCGCCGGTTGGTCCTCCGACAAGGAGACAAAGGAGCTGAAAGGCTCGCTGGAAACCATCCGTAAAACGGCGGCTGAGATGATCACCGGTATTGATGAAAAGCTCAAAGAGCGGCTTGCCGTGAAAGAACAGGAAGCCCCTACGCCGCTGCGGGATGCGGCGATTCCGGTTTATCGGGAAGCTGCGATGTATGCCTTTGAAGCCGGTGAGCTGAGTGCTTACCGTACTTCGATGCAAGCGAACATGGACTGTAAAGAGGCGATTGAGCAGACCATCAACGACTACTACGGCAACAACCGACTTGCGGCGGAGTCCGCCGTTAAGAGCATCCTTGAGAAATTCTCGCCTGAGCGCGTCGCCTATGTCCTCGCGCAAACCATCCAGCAGAAAGACCATGATGGGCGCATTTCCCCGGACTGCAAGGAATGGGCAAAGGGCATGGATGGCAGCCCGGATCATGCTGCTCATCTCATCATTGACAGCGTAAATCCGGGGCTTGTCAGCCTTTTCACCGAAGAGTTTGTCCGGCAGACTGCCATCAGTAGAACGCAGGAACAGGCACCGGCTGAACAGAGCAAACCGGCTGTGCCGGAGAAGGCTCCCGAAGCTCCGGCTCCCAAAGAGCCGGAACAGGCGGCACCGGTGAAGCATCGCCTCACACCGGAGGAAAAGAAAATCAAGGAAGCTGTCATGGACACGCTCAAAGCGCAGATCGCCGGTCGCAACGACGGGATGCTGGCTACCTACCGTTCGTCCAATCAGTCCTTCAAGGTGATGATGGAGTACAAGGTCAGGATTGAGGGCAACACCGTTACCCGGGACGGCGAGCCGATGTTCGCCATTCACCGCCGCCATTCTGCCAAGAAGGTGCAAGGCTGCTATCGAGAGCTGACACCGACGCTTGAATATATCGGCAAAGAGAAGACTCAGGAAGCAGCGCGTGAAAAGCCTTCTATCCGGGAACATCTCCGTGCTGCGGCAAAGAGCCAGCCTGAGCGGAAAACGCCGGTCAAGCAGAAGTCCCACGATGTCGGTTTGGAGTGATGGCTATGAAGTTTGAAAACATCGATCTTGTGGATGCCCTTCGCCGGATTATGGACATCCATACCCAGAACTACAAAGAGGATTTTGAGCTGGACGCCGGGTTGCTTCACAGCCTTGCCGGTTCCCAATCCCCCGAGGACAAGCACCTTCTCTGGATGTCCCGTCCGAACGGCACTTACCTCCTGCCTGAGCGTGAAGTCTATGTGGAGGATTCCTACGAAAACAAAGTGTGGGAATTTTACCATGAGCAAACCCGCGATCCCATCCTTGCCTATGCAGTCGAGATCAAGGGCGTAGAGGGCGATACCGTCAGAGGCAACCTCATTGAGCTGGACTATGCCGCCCATGTGGAGCGGATGCAAAAGCTCACCGTTCCGATTGAGACAGTGGCAGTCACTTTTAAGGACGATGCCACCTTTTATCTGCCTTTCCGCAGCTACCGGCGCGAAGCGATCCCGCTGGAAGAAAAGCATGGCGAGGTCGTGTCGGTGAGCTATCTGCCTGAGAATGCGGTTGAGCTTGACATGATTCTCCGCCGTGAGCGCTTCAAAACGAGCTACCATGCGAAAACCGGCAGTATTGAGGATCACATCCACAAGCTTGCCGTTCAGCATGGCGTGACCGAAAAGCTGGGCATATTGCCCCTTGAAGCGCAGACCGCCTATAATGCCGTCAAGGAAGCCTATCCCGAAGCGATTGTCTGCTTTGCCCAGAATGGCTACTTTGAAATTTACGGCGAAGATGCGAAGAAGGCAGCGCCCGCGCTCGGCACAAAGCTCCTGATGAAAGAGCTGGAAGGCGGCGGACAGGTAGCCGTGACCGGCTTTCGGGAAGATCAGTGGGTTGCCAAGGCAAAGGCGCTGTGGGGGCAAGGAAACGATGTCCTTGTTACGCAGCCCGGTGAAGACGGCAGACAGGAAACCGTCAAACACCTTCTCGCTGAGGATTACATCCCTGTCGGCATGGTGATGGATATGGACGGCAAAACCGTCCGCGTTGACAAAGTGGATTTTCCAAATGAAGAAGTCAGCCTGACTGACATCACGGACAGGAAGAATCCCGTTCCATTCCGTGAACGGCTGTCTATTGTCCGTTCCTATGTGGAGGACGCTCCGGCAGAAAGCCTCTGGAAAGCAATGGATCGCAGAGAGCATACCTCTCAGAAGAAGACTTCTGTCCTCGCAAAGCTCAAAGAACACGCCAAGAGTGCGCCGGATAAAGGCGCTAAAAAGCCTGAGCAAACAAAGAAACCGAAATCAAAAGAAATGGAGATGTGATTATGTTTTTTACTGTGGAAGAGACAAATCTGATGTGTTGCTTCGACACTTCCAGCCGCAAGAGGCTGATTGCTGAAATGAAGTCGCTGCCCATCAACGAGCTGGACGATGAGATGGCGGAGCTGCTTTTCCATACCGTTCGGAAGCTTGAGGGCATCACCGACGAGGCGTTTGCCCAGCTCTACATCGCGCCGGACAGCATGATGGACGATTGAAAGGAGGATGCCTATGCCCGTATTGGATGGCAGTTTTGAAGCCTTTGTGACCAATCTCGGCAAGTACAACGAAGGCGAGCTTGTCGGTGAGTGGGTTCATTTCCCGACCACCGAAGAGGAAATGAAGAAGGTCTTCGAGCGGATCGGCATCGGCTCAAAGGACGAGTTCGGTCAGGTCTATGAGGAATGGTTTATCACGGATTATGACTGCTCCATTCATGGAGTCAGCAATCTCCTTGGCGAATACGAAAACCTCGATAAGCTCAACTACCTTGCCGCCCGGTTGGATGAGATGTCCCGCTCTGAGCTTGAGCATTTCGTGGCAATCATGGATAATGGCTGCGATGAAGTGAATGACCTCGACGATATGATTAACCTGACCTACAATCTCGACAACTATGATTTTATCCCCGACATCAAGGACTATGACGATCTCGGTCGCTACTACTTCTTTGAGGGTGGGTACAACATCGACAACAAGTTCGGCAGCTTTGTGGATTACATTGACTTTGAGCGGTACGGCGAAGACTGCGCAATCAATGAAGGCGGCACACTGACCGATGCCGGGTACATCCGTCCTACCGGCGATAGCTGGAACCGCTACTTTGACGGGACGCTTGAGGATATTCCCGATGAGTACCGCGTCACCGGAAGCGGCGAGGAATTGGAGCAGCCGAGCACGATCACTGTGCTGGTGGTTGAGCCGGACAGGAAGCCCTATGTGAAAGAAATCCCTTCCAGCCTTGAGTCCTTACAGCATGAGGTTGGCGGGAGCATAGAGGCGGTCTATCCCTTTGAAGAGCCGGTTGCCATTGTCTGCAATGAAGAAGGCAAAATGAACGGTTTGCCTCTCAACCGCGCCCTGCGGGATGACAGCGGTGAAATCTATGATATTGTTGCCGGTACCTTCCTTGTCACGGGTCTGACGGATGACAGCTTCGGCTCGCTTTCGCCGGATCTGTTGCGGCAGTTTATGACGGAGTTCAAAATTCCGGAGCAGTTTGCCAAAATCGGAGACAGGATTGTTGCTATCCCGATGATTTCCGAAGAACAGCAGAAACAGACGGTTCTTGAAGAGAAAAGCTCCATTGTCAATGAAAACACCTCCGGCATGGCGGTGGATGGTCATATCGGCACATGGCACACGATTGACCATAAAGAGATCGACGGTCACACCTTCTGGCTGATGGAGCACGACACCTTTGGGGACGATGCCTCCTGTATCATTGTCGATGAGCGCGGCGAGCTGGTGCTGTCCCATATCTATGACGGCTTCGATGAAACCGCAGTCAATCTGCTCCGTCAGGAGGTCATGCCGGTCGAGAAGATGCCGGATGACAGCATCAGCATCGAGGATATGAAGCAGTACGGCTACAAATGGGGCGGTATGCTGCCCATGCGGGAGGATGCTGCGGCTGAGGTCATGAAGTCGTGCCAGATTTACCGGCTGTACGGCGACGATACCGAGGGGCTGGTTCTGGACGCCAAGGAGATCAAGGAACACGCCGCCAAAGGCGGTATCTTCGGTGTGGAGAAAGCGGATTGGGTGGCTGAGCTGGAAAAGCAAAATCCACTCAAAGCCGCTGAAATGTCACTTGAGGATGACTATGGCATGATTGATGGGATTATCAACAACGGTCCGAAGGAAGACAAAGCGAGCGAGAAGGGCGGGAAAGCCTCGATCATGGATCGGCTGAAATCCGCCAAAACCGCCCAGCAGACGGATAAGCCTTCTCCCCACAAGGAGAAGAAAAGCGAGCGTGAGTTATGAGCCGGAGTAAGAAATGGAAGCTCGAATGGAGTTTCTTTTTAGGCAGCGACGGACGGCGCAAATACAATGACCTGTGCCGCCGCTGCATTCATCCTTGCAAGCAGAGCTTCCGCGCCGTTATCATCGCCTGTCCGCATTACTTTTCCAAGCGCTCAGGACAAAGCCAAAATCTGTCGGGATAAAGGTCGAAAATCGCTGATTTCCTGCCCCCTGAGCAGAGATGAAGCGTAGCCCCGTATGTTTTCCTGTCTAAGCTCCAAACGCCTGAAATGTCAGAATAAAGGTTGATTTTCTATCAAAAGCGAAGAGCCTCGGTCGATGTCCTTGCGGGTGTCGGCTGAGGCTCTTTTTTTGTGATTCTTTCATGAATTTCGTCCGCACTATGCCGCTAATGCATTGAGAGTGGATTAGCGTTTCTGTATAACTGTGCCGCTTGTCCATATAATTACTATGAACGATACAGAAAAGGGCATGGTAGTTGTCATGATAGATAAGCGAATAGGCAAGCGGATCAAGCAGTGCCGCGAACGCCTCGGTCTTACGCAGGAAGAGTTTGCCGAAAAGACCGGATTCACTGCAAACTATATTTCAACCTTAGAACGGGGCGCATCTTTTCCCCGTTGTGAAAATTTGATATTGTTGCTTAACGCTCTTGAGGTATCTGCGGATGCCATCTTCTGTGATGTACTCGACCACACGACAGAGTATAAGGCAACACAGCTCTCGAATGAATTGGGCACCCTTTCGGTTGATGCTCAAAATCGCATTCTCCAAATAGTTGAACTCCTGATCCGTCAAGAAAAAGAGAATGAAAAATAACATTCGTCATTGAACTGCGCTTATTCGGCGCAGTTTTTTCTTTTACCGCGTATTTCGACTGACTTCTGCATCTCTTCATGCTATACTATGTATAAGCGAATGAGAATAACGCTAAAATACACAGTTGGAGAGATGAGATATGAAGACAAAGAAATGTGCATTTACCGGCCACAGACCCCAGAGCCTCCCGTTTGGATTCAATGAGGCAGACGAAAGATGTATTGCACTCAAGCAGAAGCTCAGAGATGAAATAATCAGGCAGATTGAAGAGAATGGCGTTACGCACTTTATCACCGGTATGGCAATAGGCGTTGATATGTTTGCGGCTGAGATCGTCCATGGCTTGAAATCGGCTTATAATGGCATTACGCTTGAGTGTGCCATCCCTTGCGAAACGCAAGCCGAGAAATGGAGCGAGGCGCTCAGGGATCGGTACTTTGATATAGCCTCCAAATGCGACAAAGAAACGCTCTTGCAGCAGCGTTATACGCCAGATTGTATGCACAAGCGCAATCGTTATATGGTGGACCAGGCTGATTACATTATAGCGGTATGGAACGGGAAACCGAGTGGTACCGGGAAAACCGTACAGTATGCGCAACAGCAGGGTAAGCCGGTGCGTGTCATCAATCCCATAACGCTTGTGGTAGAAAACATATAATCTGGTTATTTGCCAGCAATGAATTGAATAAGCCGCAGTTCCCGTTGTGGGGACTGCGGCTTATTCTTTATTCTGAGATCAATTTTTCCCTATAAGGGATGTCGAAAAGAATCCGGTGGTAGTCGAGAAGGCGATGTTTATTAAACAGCTTTTCAGCAAGCCGAACCACTGGATGATTAAGAATCTCATCTGCAATTCCATTTTCATTGATGAACCTAGCCCATTCAAAAGTGTCTTGAACAGCTTCGGACTCAATTATTACGGGGACGATGGCTTCTGTTAGCCGCATGGCAGGATCATCTTTGTACTGTTTACCTATCTCGCTCGGCTCACAGTTTTCATATTCATCAACATCACTGGACAGTATGGAATCAATCTTCATAAAATCATCAGGGACATCTCGTGTTAAGGTAAGCGCTATATCGCCCTTCCCATCAGGTACGGTAATGTATTCGGCTATTTCAAGCTCGTAAGGCATCCCACCGATTTCCGATGTCAGAGTAAACATCTGGCACAAATAAGCAGAGGTTTCATCCACCTTGTCCTCATTCATGAAACACAGCGGATTGTATTCTACGCATTCCCATTTGACTTTTCCCAATTCGGTCAGCTTGGCAATCCTCTCTAATGTTTTCTTTTCCTCTGCGCGCCATAATTCGTCCATCATAAATTTTACACCTCCGCTTATTTTCGTTTGAACTCCAAGACCACATCACCACTGTCGGCAATCCTCATCTGCATCGTTTTCACATATTGAGAAATGAATTGCTGTTTTTCTGCTGAACTCATTTCAATCCGTGTTGTGCGTATTGCTTCATCAAACATCTCAAATATGTTGAGTCTGACGGCATTGTCGATGTACCGATACATCTCCTTAAAGAGTGCGCCTTGCTTGATGTCTTCGGTATTCCCTGAATAGAAGTCATCTATGTAGCAGTAGAATATTCCGGCATCTGAAAGTGCATTTTTCAAGTCTGGCCCGCAGCTTTCCCGTTCGATCATGACAAGAAAACGGGCATCTTGCAGAGACGAAATCAGCCCCCAGTAGTCTGAGTCGCTTGACACAAGGATGAAGGAATCCACATTGTTTTTATAGTGTTCCTGACAGGTTCTTGAAATGAGCATCACATCAACAAGGGATTTATTTTGCTTCACTCGTTCGATCATCATGTGCTCAACAGGGATTGCGGTGAAGCTCTCCAAAATGCGCCACGCAGATGCAGCATGAACATCATCAAACAAGATGATTGAAGAAATCTTCTTTGTATATTGACGGTCAAGATTCCTCAGCGTTGCACAAAGTTTGTATGGGTCTGAATTTTCGCAATCTACCACGATGACAACTTTCTCGCTGCTTTCTATAAACTCATAGATGCTTCCCTTAACATAGCTCCCTGCGTCTGATACCTTGCTATATTCTGTGAAATAGTCATTATTCCATTGGTAAAGCAAGGTGACAAATTTCTTGTCATTATAGAGAATGTTCCCTTCTTCTTTAGGAGTCCAGTTGATGTAAACCTGATACGGATAGAAAAGCAAATGCGAGTAGTAAAAATCCGCAGCGGCCTTTGTTCCATCCTCAGTTAGACCATTGGGCATCACAAAAAGATTTTTTACATATTGCCAGTTTAGCCAAAGAGGAAATAGCTTTTTGCAGTTGTTAATTCTATCAGCTATCAACTTGTTGATCTCAATAACATGATGGCAAAGTTTTTTGCTGCTCTTTCGGACAAAATTGACTCCATCGGCACTGAGCTGTGTCATGCTGTCTGGCGGAATATATTCAGGGAGATTGTAAATTGAAGTATAGTCAAACCGCATCTTTTCATTGATGTGTTTGAAATTCCGCTCTATGGCCGTTCGGATAATGCACAGGCGGCGGATTATCCGAGCCGCCTTGTCCTGTTCAAGCCTTTCATAAACTTCCGTTTTAGGCGGCTCGTGCTCATTCTCAAAAATCCGCTTTGGCACACCAATCAAATAGGCAATCTTAGAAACAATCTCATAGGTGCTGTCTTTATACCTGATTATATCTGCTTCGGGGACTTGATTATTGACGATTCCAGTATCGCTGCCATCTGCAATCGTGATAATGCGCTCATCTTCATCCAGCTCTGTTGTTTCGCGGACATCCATATTATGTTCCTTGTATTATAGAGTAGTAGTGATTAGAGCCCCTCTCCAAGGGCTGTGTGCTACACTGTAAGGGATGCTGTGGATTGGTGTCATGCTCCTACCACAAGATGGTTCACGAAAGGTTCCAACCACAGCCCCTTACAATTTTGTTGATCAGTTAAATACCGCCAGACGGTTGATGTAGAACAAGGCTACAAAAGTAAGGCGCACTGTGGACGCAGCATCGCAAATCTAACCGCCGGAGGTTTTTGCTATGGTCATTTCTGTTGGTATCGATGTTTCGAAGGATAAACACGATTGCTTCATTCTCAGCTCGGAAGGAGAAACTCTGGCGGATGGATTCACCATCCCCAATACACTGGATGGATTCAACTTCCTGCTGCGGAAGATCCAAGATTGCACCACACCACAGGATAAAATAAAAGTAGGGCTTGAGGCAACCGGACATTACAGCTACAACCTTCTCGGGTTTCTTCTTGACAACGGTCTGGCCACCTATGTCTTGAACCCCTTGCGTACAAACCTCTACCGAAAAAGCCTCAGCCTTAGAAAGACCAAAACCGACCGGGTGGATGCACGAACGATTGCTTCTATGCTGTTATCCGATGCGGGCCTCAAACCCTACACAAGTACAGCATACCATAACGAGGAGCTGAAGTCACTGACCAGATACCGCTTTGACAAGGTGAAAGAGCGGGCAAAGCTGAAAAGCTCTATCTCTCGATTGGTCTGCATCCTGTTTCCTGAACTGGAAAAGTTGGTTCCCACACTTCACATGGCCTCTGTTTACGCACTTCTGGAGGAGTTCCCTGGTGCCAAACAAATCGCAGGCGCACACTTGACCAGACTCAAAGCACTTCTTGAAACTGCCTCCAAAGGCCGCTACAAACGGGATGTGGCACTGCAGATCCGAGAAGCCGCCAGAAACTCCATTGGATCTCGGATGCCCGCCAAGTCCCTTGAATTACAGCATACCATTCGCCTCATTCGAGAACTGGATACTGAGATTAGTGAAATTGAGAACCAGATCCAATCCATTATGAAAGAACTTCATTCTCCTATTACCACTATACCGGGTGTGGGGTTCCGCATGGCTGCTATGATCTTAGCTGAGGTAGGAGACTTCACTCGGTTTGCCTCCCCGGACAAGCTGTTGGCCTACGCCGGAATGTCTCCTTCTACCTATCAGTCCGGACAGCTTAAAAACTGCTACCCTCATATGGAGAAACGTGGTTCACGCTACCTGCGCTATGCCCTTTACAATGCGACCAAGTATGTCTGCCTCTGGGACCCGACCTTTTCCGCTTACTTGGCCAAGAAATTAACTGAGGGCAAACACTACAATGTTGCTCTTTCCCATGCCTCCAAGAAATTGGTGCGTTTGATTTTTGCTATGGAGAAATCCAGACAGCCGTACCGCGTAGCGCCGTAATTCCGCCTCCTTATCCTGTTAGTCTGTGCTGGGGTCCTCCCGGACCTCTATTTTGCTATACCCTTTTTCAACCATCTACTTTCTTTGCCACCGCCGTCCCTTTTCGGGCTTGACTTCTAATAGTTAATCTTTCGAGGCATAGCGTTGATAACGAACAGTAGACGATGAAAGGTCACACAGTCATTACATTATCCGTCCACATTTCACATTGGCTCATCACGGTCTGAACTGCGTCATCCATGCCCTCTGGCGGGTATTTGTGTTTTTTGAGAAGGCGCTTGACCAACCGGCGCATACCGGCTCTGGCGCTTTCTTTCTTCTGCCAGTCTATTGTCCGGTTCTTACGGAGCAGATCGGTCAGCTCTTTTGTAATTGCAATCAGTTCGTCATGTTCGTAGAAGTCTTTGATGGCTTGGGGCTTGGTCAGAGCATCGTAGAATGCAAGCTCGTCGGCGGTCAATCCCAGTTTTTCACCCTCTGCGTTTGCATCGGCAATTTCTTTAGCAAGCTTCAAAAGCTCCTGAATGACTTCCTCATTGGTCAGCATCCCATTCAGGTATCGGTTCATTGCACCCTGAATAAGTTCAGAAAACTTCTCCGATTTGACAATATTAGTTCGCCGGTAAACCGACACCTGTTCGGCAATCAGCTTTTTCAAGAGTTCAACAGCAAGGTTTTTCTCCTTCATGTTGGCAATCTCTTCAAGGAACTTCGGATCGAACAGCGAAAATTCCGCCTTCACATCCGAGAAAAGGTTGATTACGCCCTCACTCTTGATACTGTGTTTCAGCAGCTCATTGATCCGCTCGTTTACTTCCGGCAGCGTAAACTTCTTACCCGTACCGCCGGACAGAAGCCGGACAATCATCGTTCGGACAGAGTCAAAGAATGCTGCTTCAAAGCGTGTCTTTTCATCTACCAAGCTACCGCACAGCGAAAGTGCCTGTTTGAGAAGTAACGCCTCCTTGATGTAGATGTTTTGCGTCTTCTCCTTGTCGGGAAGGTCTTGCTCTGCGACGCTCTTGCCGAGGATATAGTTTACACCTCCGGTAATCGCCTTCGCCTTATCGAGGTCAGTTCCAGTCATGAACTTATCGTAGTTATAACCGTAGAATAGGTCACGGCACACGGACAGTTTCTCAAGGAATTTTGGATATGCAGCCTTGCTGACATCCGTGTCACCGTAGTTCTTCTTGTCCCGCGCTGTGTAATCATTCATAGCCTGTTTCAGCGCAGCAGCGATGCCCACATAGTCAACAACCAAGCCGCCTTCCTTGTCCTTGAAAACGCGGTTGACACGAGCGATAGCCTGCATGAGGTTGTGACCGGCCATCGGCTTGTAAACATACATGGTGGCAAGGGAAGGAACATCAAAGCCCGTTAGCCACATATCCACAACGATAGCGATTTTAAGCGGCGAGTCGTTGTCTTTGAACTTTCTCGCCATATCTTCTTTGTGAGCCTTATTGCCGATTACTTCACGCCATTCTTCGGGATCGTTGTTGCCCTGCGTCATGACAACTGCGACCTTTTCCGTCCAAGCAGGACGCAGTTCCAAAATCCGCTTGTATATCTTCATGGCGATGGGGCGGGAGTAGGCAACAATCATCGCCTTTCCGGTCAGAATATTGGCGCGATAGTTTTCGTAATGGTCGAGAATATCGTCTACCAGAGAACGGATCGTCTGGTCAGCCCCCAGAATTGCCTCCATCTGGCCAAGTTCCTTTTTGCTCTTTTCGATAACATAAGGATCGGCATTCTCTGCCATCAGGTCATACTCATCGTCAATAAGATGCAGCGTCTTTTCATCAAGCTTGAGATGGATGACACGGCTTTCATAGTAAACCGGTCTGGTCGCTCCATCCTCAACTGCCTGAGTCATATCGTAAATGTCGATATAATCACCGAACACCTCACGGGTGCTCCGATCTTTTGAAGAGATGGGAGTGCCGGTGAAGCCAATGTATGTAGCGTTTGGAAGGCTATCCCGAATAATCCGGGCAGTGCCGATAATTGTCTTTGCTTCGACCTCGCCGTCTTCCTTCTGGCGCACTACAACTTTCTCTGTTAATCCGTATTGACTGCGGTGCGCCTCATCCGCCATGACGATGATATTCCGGCGCTCAGAAAGAGGCTCATCGCTTTCCTCAAACTTCTGCATGGTTGTGAAGATGATGCCGTTTGCCTGACGGTTTGCAAGCAGCTCTTTCAAGTGGGTTCGGCTTTGGGCGTGCTGCGGCGTTTGGCGTAAGAAATCCTTGCAGCGGGCAAACTGGCCGTAGAGCTGGTCATCCAAGTCGTTTCGGTCTGTGATCACAACGATTGTCGGGCTTTCCAATGCCTCTTGCAGATAGTGGGCATAGAACACCATAGACAGCGACTTTCCGCTGCCCTGCGTGTGCCAGAACACACCACCTTTGCCATCTGTGACGGTTGCCTTTTGAGTGGAAGCAATCGCCTTCTTGACGGCAAAATACTGATGGTAGGCGGCAAGCACTTTGAATGTCTTCTCGCCGTCCACATTGAAGCAGATAAAGTTTTTCAGGATGTCGAGGAAACGGTTCTTCTCAAACAGTCCCTCAAAGAAGGTGTCAAAGGCTGCGTACTGTGTGTTCTCGTAGCTACCGTCCGTTGTTTTCCACTCCATGAAGCGGTCTTCACCGGAGGTGATGGTTCCGGCCTTTGAGGTGGACATATCGCTCATGACACAAACCTCATTGTAAATAAACATGGAGGGGATCTCGTACATATAATTACGGAGCTGACGGTATGCGTCGGAAGCATCTGTCTCTTCGCGGGAGGGAGATTTCAGCTCCACTACGACAAGGGGCAGACCATTGATGAAGAGAATGACATCCGGGCGTTTTTCGGAGTTTTCGATGAAAGTCCACTGGTTGGCAACGGTAAAGTCGTTATTGGCAGGATTTTTGAAGTCAACAAGGTAGACGAGGGTGGAGCGTTCCTCGCCATTTACAAAGTATTTTACAGAGATACCGTTTTGCAGATAGTCGGTAAAGGTCATGTTCTTTTGCAGCAGTGAGCCGGACTCAAAGTTCTTGAGCTTGTAAATGGCCTCATTGATAGCATCCAGAGGCAAGCCCTTATTGATGCGCTGCAAGGCGGGCAACAGGACATCCTCGTAGAGCGGAGAGTGATAATCACGCTCCACATCCGGTCCGTAGACATAGGTGTAGCCAAGCCCTTCATTAAGTAATTGGAGAACTGCATTCTCGTAATTTGATTCGGTATAATATCCTGCCATTTCCGTTGCTCCTTTGTTCGATCTGCTGTGTTATCATCTAACCCTTTCTGCAATCGTGTCAAGCTGTCCTGCGATCACAGCGAACTCGCAGTTCATATCAAGCGTTTTTACGCTGATCTGATTGCCGCTCATTTGGTAATCTCCATCCGGCTGAACGGCATCATCTGTCTTGGCGTATAGAAGCATCCCCGCTACCGTTTCTCCGGGCGCTGCATCCCAGTTCTTAACATAGGTGAAAATCTGATACAAATTCCCTGAGTGGAGCGTTTGCGTCATATAGGGTGCTTTCATCTGCATATTGTGCGTGTAGAACTTTGCGTCGATTATAAGCGTCTTTCCAGTTTTCTTGTTTGAAAGCACGATGTCGGACTGCATGGTAGGCAAAAGCGTTCTGTACCCATCTGTCACTTGCCAAGCGATTTGCGGGGAATACGCACGGATGTCCGGGTGCTCCCGCTGATAATAGCCCAGTATGAATTTCTCATACAGCTTTGCCATTGTCATGTCATCCGCATAATCCATAATACGGGTAGATCCGTCTGCGGTCGTTTGCAGCAGTCCTTTCAGAACAAACCGGCATATTTCAATTATCATCCGGTAGGTCTGATTATTGCGGTCATATTGGATGTTCCAGTTGATGTTATGAGCGTCCAAGGTATCTACGCCATCGAAGAAGACAAGCAGCTTGCGGATCTCCTTCTTCCTCGCCTTGGTAATATCTGCACGGAGCAGTACGGCCATTGTCGTTTTGATAATGCGATTTGTATAGGCATTAACCGAAAACTCATCATAGGCGCAGACGAGCTGTTTTTTACGAAGGACTTGGGTTTTGATGGATTCTCCAATTTCAAGCTTGCCTCTTGGGGAAGCCAGCGGCTCTTGCTTTGTTATGTACTGTCTGCATAAGCCCCTCTTAATCTGAACAGACACGCCTTTGCATAGGATAGCAGCCAGCAGTTCTGCGGTGTTTCGGAAATCCTCAGCGGCAACATCCTTATAGCCTTGCTCGTGCAACACTTGGAACGCATAGGCCAGCATATAGTAGATGTTGCGAATGGGAATCATTTGACCACCTCACGAAGAGTACGGCTCCAATCCTTGACTTTTGCGGCTTCATCAAACCAGTATTCTTTGAGCAGCGGGATCAGCTCGAACTCTACCACGGACTTCATCCAATCGTCTGTGACTGTGGTGTTCGTACAGAAATAACTATGGCCGATGCAGAAACCTTCGCCCAGCGAATCATCATTCGCTATCACATCATTAAGCTGCTCCACTGTGGCAATCAGGCGGTCGAACTTCGGGTTGTTGATCTTCGCCCTATATGCCCTGAAACCAGACGAGTTAAATGCCGGTGTCATCTCAAAGAACGCAAAACGGCGGCGCAGTGCATAGTCCAGCATGGCAAGACTACGGTCTGCGGTATTCATCATGCCGATGATGTAAACATTGCTTGGAATAGAGAACTGCTCGTCCGCGTAGAGAAGCTGTAACTCAACTCCGCGCTTATCGCTTTCAATGAGCATGAACAGCTCGCCAAAAATCTTGCTCAAGTTGCCTCGGTTGATCTCGTCAATGATGAAGAAATAGGGACGGTCATCTTCTGCGGCCTTGCGGCAGAACTCATAGAAAACGCCTTTCTTCAACTCGAAGCCTGTTTCCGTGGGGCGGAAGCCCATGATAAAGTCTTCGTAGCTGTAACTCTGATGGAATTGCACCATCTTGACGCGGTTCGTGTCTTTCTCGCCCATGATAGAATAGGCAAGCCTCTTTGCTGCAAAGGTTTTTCCGACGCCCGGTGCGCCTTGAAGGATCACATTCTTCTTCGTCAGCAAGAGAGCCTTGAGGATGTTGTAACGGTCTTCATCCATGAACACATCATGCAGGAAATCGTCGGCGGTATATGGATCGTATGTCCGTTCCTCTTCATCCTCGTCTTGGATAGCAACATTTGTGCTTTCTCCATCAAAAAGGCTTTGCGTCTTCTTCACAAAATCGGTATAAGGCGTTACATCGGTCAGGGTTTTCATCGCCAACTGCTCAGAATGCTCCCATAAACCTTTGTCTGTCCAGCGGACAGTACGGGTGTTACGGTAGTGCTCACGGGTGGGATCATATACATACTCGCCCTCAACAACGCCTCTGCCAATGATTTCTTTTCTGCCTTTTTTGACGAAGATGATGTCGCCGGGTTTGATGTCGTTTGCAAACTGCCATGTGGCGTGAACTTGATTTTTATACGAGCTTGTCCCCCCATAGACTTCCCGCATCTTAGCTCGCATTTCTTCCTTGGAGCTGTACTGCATGAGATCGCCCATGTCATCCCAGCCGATAGCCATAATGCCCTCGTCATAATCGTTCTCCCAGTTGACCGAGCCATCGCCAGCAGCATACAGCCAATACCGGACGGCTGTGTCATCGACCGTGAGGGCAGTATCAGAGGATTCCTTCGGGATGATGCCCTCAAACAACTTCTCGCTGAAATCCATATCAATATTGTTGTCCTTGGCTACCTTTGTGCAGCCCCGGCGGATGCTGTTTGACTTGTTTCCGGTCTGCTCGTAGTAGTAGGTTATGTTTTCGTGGGTTGCTTCTAAGGCATTGACCATGCGATCCTTGCCATAGTCCTGTCCGATATGGGCGATGAAGTAAATCGTTGTTTCTGTATTGCCCCGGCGGGTGTATCTTGTTCCCTCCATCATGGATGCAAACAGCATGACCATGAGCTTATGGGATGTTTCCCCGAAGAACGGAACTTCCTTGCACATGGCCGCAACAGCGTCATCGGAAGAAAGCGCTCCATCGTAGGACATTTTTGCGTATTTGTAGACAGTCACTTCACAATCGTACTCCGGTCCCACATAGGCTCTCACACCGCCTTTGGTGTCCAGGAACTCTTTGAGCATCTTGAGATCATTGAAATAACCGGCTGTGCGTTCCTCAGCGCGTTCCGACATCACATCATGTTTCAGATATTCGAGTATATCCTGCTTTGCCGCTGCCATCGACTCGTCGCTCTCAAAACACTTCCAGAAGGAGAGGGCAATGGTATTCTGATACAGGTAGAAGGCATCAGAAACATGGGTGCTGAGACTGCTTTCTGCCCAGTCAGGGTGCTTCTCACGCAGATAATCCTTGTATTCTTTTCTGGCGCGACTGATTGTTTCTTGTATATCCATTGCACATACCTCCCATTTTCAAATCATATTATACCGCGTTTTGACAGCGCGTGGTCGCTCACAATGCGACAAGTGCGATAAACGATAATTTAGCGGCTTAGAGCTGGATAGCGGAGACATCAATCTCGCCGGACATAAGTTTTGGAAGTAGGCTGTCCCTTAAAGCTGCTAATGATTGATTCTGCTCTTCCAGTATTCTCTGATGAGCGAAGATAGGAGCGCAGAAATCATTAAAACAAGTCAGTGTTTCGGTGTCTGGAATTACCGCAGGAACATTTTTCATGGTACTCCCTGACACTTCCTTGAAAGTAGAGCCGGATGCCATGCCTTCAATAACCGGAAGATTGTGCTTTAGGAAGCAATACACATAAGCAGTTCCTATCTCTGGTTTTGGAACAACAGACTTAAAACCCTGATTGGTTGTCACCTCACCGGAAGCAATCGCGATGTAGCCTATCGGCGCACGAGATGAAAACAGAACAGTTCCTTCCGGCATGATAGAGGCACTGCTATTCTTTAAGCCGAGTTCTGTAATGTCATTTTCGCCATGAGAAATAAACTTGGCTTTATTGATAGATAGGTCTTTCGGAGTTATCCATGCGATGCCGTCCTCGGTGTAGTATTCTGGCTTGGATTTTGAAGGTGTACTGCCGCCGACGACAGTGCCGAGATCGCTAATGGTTCCCAAAGTCCATGCAGGATCAGCGTTATCAACGAACAACTCTTGGAAATAAGCCTGAACTTGCTGCTCTAAATTATCGTTTATCTTTTGGTTGATTTCAATTTTATCATCTAAGGCAGAAAGAAGTGCAACGATCTTCTGCTGCTCTGTCTGTGAAGGGTAAGCTACCTCAACTTCTCCAAGCAGTTTTGTATTGATTGACGGCATTGTCGCGCCCACCGCAATATTTCTTACGAATTGTTTTGTGTCTTCCAAGCAGAAAAAATAGTAGAGATATAACGGATCTACTTCTGTGTTAGGACGCACTCTCAAACACCGTCCAGAAAACATCCAGCCGTCGTGTGCGGCATCCACATAAGAGCATCTATCAACCGATCCAACCCGGCTAAATACAATGTCTCCTTCCTTCAAAACATACTTAGATAGGCGAGCCTTATCTTCATCAGATACTTTTGGAAGGTTCTGTTCAGTGAAAACTCTATTTCCCAAATGCTCAACTGTTACAATGGGGGTTCCAATATCTACATAGTCCTCTTTGTGAAGCTGACTCCCAAAAGGTCCCGTCTGGATGTCTGCTATATCTCTTAGAAAATGTCTATTCATATTCACCATCCTATCCGATGTACTTTCTGTGTGCCAGCTTCACATTTTGTTGCTTTACCATTGCGTAGTGCATGGTTGTATCGATCTTCTGATGCCCTAAGAGTTGCTGGACTTGCTCTATGGGCATTCCCTTATCTATGGCTGAGGTTGCCAGCGTTCGCCGGAATTTGTGTGGGTGTACTTTGGACAAATTCAAGCGTTTTCCCAGCTCTCGAAGCCGCGTCTCCACGCCCCCGATCATCAGCCGGTCGTGCGGGGCTTTCAGCGAGACGAACAGTGCCGGGTTCGCATCTGTGCGCTCGTTGAGGTAGTTCTGCAAATGTATTTTGGTTCTTGCATCGAAGTACACAAGGCGCTCCTTGTTACCTTTACCGATCACAACGCATTCCCGCTCGTTGAAGTCAATGTCTTCTCGGTTCAGCATGACCATCTCTCCAACACGCATCCCAGAGGAAGCGAGTAGGTCAATGATTGCCAAGTCCCTTGTAGTTGTACAGCTATCCCGCATCAGCTCTAACGCCTCGTCCGTGTAGGTGTCTTTGACCACCTTGGCTGTCTTTACCTTGTGAATCCGGCGTACCGGACTTTTCAAGATGAAGTCTTCGTCCTCAAGCCATGAGAAGAAGCTGGACAGTATGCGCCGGATGTTATCAATCGTTACCTTGCTGGACCTGCGTTGCGTCTGGTAGGTAGTCAGGTATTTGCGAAGGTCTTCCGTTGTTACCTGATTAGCCTTTTTGGCTATGGCAGACAGCATGGATTCAATCGTCTTCCGGTAATACTTCAAGGTTTTCTCGGAACAGCCTTCAATGCGCTTGGCAGTAATGAACGCTTCAACGGCATCCCGTTCTTCCTGCTTTGGGGTGGTATCTTCATAACTTACGCTCACGCCTCTTAGTGTCTCAGTCAAAGCATCACCCAACTGCAATAGTTGTTCGTTGTTGAGATACGGCAGCATTTTACGCTGTATCTCTTGGATAAGTTGTTCTTTCATCGTCGTTCTCCTTTGTATTTAAGAGAACGATGAACAGTGGCAGTTCCTTTGAAGTGACTCTCGCCACTGATGAGAGTGAATAAGGCGGTAAACGATAATTTACAGCAGCAAGTCATGGCGTTGTATAGGAAAATGTTCATCGAAAGTACCAATGCTGCGAGGCGTGAGTGCCGCGCAGATGAATACTTTGATATTTCGATTGGAAAAACGCCGCCTCGCAAAGAGCCACAATGGTTTTCTGAAAATTCCGCAGATCGTGTATGGGTTTCGATTTCTGACATGGGAAGCTGCGGGTTGTTCATTGCCAACAGTTCAGAATACTTGACTCACGAAGCAGTTGAAAAATTCAATGTCAAAGTTGTTCCCGACAACACCGTCCTGCTGAGTTTTAAGCTAACGGTTGGCCGTATCGCAATCACAGATGGAGAAATGACCACAAACGAGGCGATTGCCCATTTCAAAACAAACAAACCAGAAGTCAATGAATACCTATTTTGCTATTTGAAGGATTTTAACTATCAGACGATGGGTAGTACATCCTCCATTGCAACAGCGGTAAATTCAAAGATTATAAAAGGGATGCCATTTGTAGTGCCAACCGATGGCGAACTGGAAGCATTTCATGGATTCGCAGGGCCGGTTTTTGCTATGATCAAGAGCAACCAGCGCGAAAACAGCCGATTGGCGGCACTCCGGGATACGCTTCTACCCAAACTTATGTCCGGCGAGCTTGATGTCTCCGACATCCAGCTCTAAGCCGCTAAATTATCGTTTATCTTTGCATTACTTTTCCTTTTTTCTTCAATCGCATCTAGAACTTTTACAATGCGATTCTGTATTGCTCTATCGGGAAGACTTATAGGCATGGATGCTAAGGTTTGCGCGTTAATATTTCCTCGTGTACTTCCAGTGTTAAAGGCTGCGACCCAGTCTCTGTAATCTTTTGAAATGCAGTAGTATTTGATATATCTCGGATTAACTTTTTTAGGATCAAGAGAAAACTTAATCAGGAATCCTGCGAAAACAAACTCTCCATCTGTTCCATCATAAAAGTAGTTCCGTCCAGTGCTTGCCCCAGTTCTCGCGAAGACAATATCATTTGGCTTTAAGAGATAGTCAGTTGCCTTTTCGTCAGACACAGATTTCAAATCTGACATATTTAATGTTCCATCATCATTGATGTCTGTGATTCTCAAGTAAGTATATAATTCAGCAGAATATGGGACGGCTGATGCCCCAATACCGTAATAACCGCGTCCGCCGATAGACAATTCACCAAGAGTGGATTTAACCCAATTAGATGTCATATCCAATCGCCCCCAATCTCTCTTTGATCTCGGCCTCAAGTTCATGGGATTTCGCAAACAATTCAGAAAGCTCGGAGGTCAAGCGGCTCATTTTTTCCTCGAACGGTTCGCCGTCATCTTCCTGTTCTTCGATGCCAACATAGCGCCCCGGCGTGAGAATATAATCCTGCTTGGCAATATCCTGAGTAGTAACAACAGCACAGAAGCCTTTTTCATCTTCAAGAGTGCCGTCAACAAATGCGTTGTAGGTATCCGCAATCCTCTGGATGTCCGCATCTGTCAGCTCGCGCAGCTTTCGCGTGACCATCGTGCCGAGCTTTCTTGCGTCGATGAACAGCGTCTTGCCCTTTTGCTTTTTATTCTTGGCAAGGAACCAGAGCGACACCGGAATCTGTGTTGTGTAGAAGAGCTGGGACGGCATAGCGACAATGCAGTCCACAAGGTCAGCGTTGATGATGTTCTTTCGGATCTCGCCCTCACCGCCAGACTGAGAGGACAGCGAGCCGTTCGCAAGCACCATGCCAATTCGTCCATTCGGCGCGAGATGCCAGATCATGTGCTGCAACCAAGCAAAGTTGGCGTTGTTGGCCGGAGGCGTTCCGTATTGCCAGCGCACATCATCCAGCAGCTTATCTTGTCCCCAGCCGGAAAGGTTGAAGGGAGGATTCGCCATAATGAAATCTGCCTTGAGCTGCGGGTGACAGTCGCTGAAGAATGTGTCCGCGCTAAATTTGCCAAGGTCAGCTTCGATGCCGCGAATGGCAAGATTCATCTGTGCCAGCTTCCATGTGGTAGGGTTGGAGTCCTGACCATACACAGAGATGTTCTTGATATTCCCGCCGTGATTTTCGATGAACTTGGAGGACTGGACAAACATACCGCCAGACCCGCAGCAGGGGTCGTAGACACGGCCATTGTATGGCTGTAATACCTCGACGAGGGTGCGAACAACGCAAGATGGGGTATAGAACTCACCGGCGAGCTTACCTTCCTGTTCAGCAAATTTGGCAAGGCAATACTCATAAGTGCGGCCGAGAATATCTTTGCTGTTTCCGTGGTCGATCATCTGGATATTGGTAAAGAGGTCAACGACCTCACCGAGCCGCCGCTTATCCAGCTCAGGACGGGCAAAGTTTTTGGGGAGAATGTCTTTGAGCCGCTTGTTTTCCTTCTCAATGCTCCGCATGGCCTCGTCAATGACCGTGCCGATCTCAGGGGTGTGAGCAGCAGCGGATATGACGCTCCACCTTGCGTTTTCCGGTACAAAGAAGATATTCTCCGCCGTGTATTCGTCCTTGTCCTCTTCAAAGCCGTCGCCCTCAGCAACAAGCTCCTGATACTTCGCCTCGAAGCGGTCTGAGATGTATTTCAAAAAAATCAACCCGAGAACAACCGACTTGTATTCCGAAGCGTCGATGTTGCCGCGAAGGACGCAAGCTGCATCCCAAATCTGTTTTTCAAATCCAATATTGCTTGTATTCGTTTCAGCCATTGAAGCTACCTCCGTAGTCTTTTTTAACGATATATAGAATGCACAGTGCGTGGCTTACTTGTCCGTATGGATCGCTTCGCAAATGTCCCCGATGTCACAATTCAGATACTCACAGATGCGCAGCAAGACAGAAAGGGCAACCTCTTCATTCTTATTAAGCTTGCTCATGGTACCCGGCGAAAGCTCGGTTTCCTTCCGAAAAAACGCCTTCGGGATCTCTCGTTCAATCAGCATTACCCATAATTTCTTGTAGCTTATCTTCATCACTGCACCTCACTCAACCGTTTATAGTGACCCTCATTTTATTATACATCGAAAGCTCCACAAACACAATTCATCCGTCCGAAAATTCAAAATAAATTTCAAGTTCTTGGATTGCTGCACAATAATAAAAAGCCTGCGCAATGCACAGGCCAAAATAGTCAGGGACGCATCTTCCTTCCGTGCCGGTATAATGCGTAAGTGTAAAAATCGAGTGCAAGGACGATCTCATATCCATTTGTGCTTGAGAAGAAAGAAATGTCATCGGCATACTGGATCACGCTTTTCAAGAAGCCCATTGCACCGCCGCAATCGAATGAGAAAATTACCGTGACTGTCCCGGCACCTTGTCTGATTTCAGTGTCAATTTGGTAGTTCTCAGATATTTCGATGGCTTGACTGATAAATACCTTGGCGATAGATTTCCGCTCAGGAAGCGGCACATAAACTGCGCCCTCATTGAGCTGTTTGAATATGTCCTTTGATGAACATTTATATTTTGACGGAGCGGGTTCTTTTACTTCGGCTGGTATAGGTTCATCGGCTATCTCAGCTTCTATTTCCTCTATTGTAGGTTTATTGTATTGCCTTTTATAAATCACTTTCTGAAACATTGTATCTCCTTCCGTGTAATCGAAAGAATGGCTGACAGTCTATCAGATTATGGGCATCGTTAAGTTCACGCAAGGATCTGAGAAGTCGTTCTTTACGATCCAGTCTATGTATTATCAATTTACCACGAGAGAATAGAATAATCAATGTGATTTACTGTATTCTCTCGTTGTTTTGCGTTGTAAAATGTGAAAGGCTCACTCCCCAAAGTGAGCAGTGAGCCTTGTTGCTTATTCGAGTTCTCCGCTGCGGGATTTCTCCTGTTCCTTTGCCATCGAGGGACTGAGGAAATCATCCACATTCGCCTTCATCGTGTCAATCAGGCGAGCTTCTTTTTTCAACTTGGCGCGTTCGTCATAAAGGCGCTGCTGCTCGTCCGCGAGCCGTTGCTGTTCGGCTTGCAGAGATTTCAAGCTCGGCAATTTTCCGTCGCCCTGTATGGCGAGAAGAGTGCTCTTTGCCGCCTCATAGATGACAAGCTCTGCTTCGTGTTTGGCACGGTATGCCGGTTTGTCCGCCGCCTTCATATAGGCATCATAAACCGGTTTGAGCCGCTGGTAGTTCGAGATGTTTTTGATAAGCGGCTGCACCTCACTCAGTTTGGCTTCAACATTTTTCAGCTCACTGCCGGTGCGGGCATAGGAGCTGTGAATGTCCTCGACTTTCTTTTCAAGGTCAGCATATTGCAGAAGGTTGTTCTCAGTCAGATAGTTGAGAGTACGCGCAGCCTCTTTGAGAATGGTGAGCTTCGCTTTGTGTTCGTAACCTTTGCTGCCTATGAGCTGGATGCGCTCCTGAATGTCGCTGATGAGGGAGATACCCCGGCGAGAGGTCTGCATCTGGCGCTTGCGGTTCCCGCGCCCCTGAATGCGCTCTTTGATCCGTTCCTCGGTGTAGTTGTCTCCGATGGTCTTTGCACGGGTAAAACGCTCCTGTCCCTCAGCACGGAAGGAGATGTATTTTCCGGTCTTGATTTCATATCCGGCTTCCTGCATGAGTTTCAAAAACTCATCGTAATCCTTCGCTGTGATGATGCAGCGGTCGATGGTCTGCTTGAGCTTTTGCTTCCAGCTTGTGCCGCGTTTAGCCTCTGTGTATTCCTTGTAGTCCATGCCCTTGCTCTGTGAGGGTGGGATCACGGAAAGCCCATGTTCCTTACAGATTTCGTCGCTGAGTTGGCGCATTTCCCGATATGTCCGCTTGTTGCTCCGATAGGCATGGTAGTCTACAAAATTGACAGCATTGAAGATGATGTGATTATGGCAATGCCCCTTGTCGATGTGGGTGGCGATCACATATTCATACTTGCCTTTCAGCCATTCGTCGGCAAACTGTTTTCCGATTTCATGCGCCATCTCCGGCGTGACTTCTCCGATGTCGAAGGATTGAATCAGGTGTCGGGCAATCACCTTCGGCATCTGCATTCCTTGCTGGGCAGCGAGATTTCGCGTCCACTCAAATTCCTTTGCCGCCGCATCGCTGGCAGCACAGCCGAAAGAGGAAACATAGAGCTGATCGTCAGTCTTCGCTGGGTCGAGGATGTAGGCAAGCGCCTTGTTTACAGTTCCTCGGATTGGCTTGATTTTAGTAACTGCCATATTTCCTTTTGCCTCTCTTTCAGCTCGGTGACATCATCCTCATAAAGGTTTCCCTTTGAATTGATACGGCGGCAAATCTGATTGATATTTGACGCTGCACGGCTGACAGCGGCGGCAAGCTTTTTCTGCTGGGTATAGTCCACTTTGATGATGTAGCCGTCAATCGCCATCTTTCTGAGATACGCACCCATATTCTTTGTTCCGAGCTGCGCCATCTTTGATTTGATGATCCGATGCTCATTTTCCGACACGCAGAACTCAATGCGGATTGGCCTTGTTCTATTTGCCATAGGCAATCTGTCCTTTCGTAAAGATAGAGGGTTTGGGAGACATCCCAACAAGCATTTTGAAGAGTAAGGGCGGGGTTCCTTTACTCGAAAATCGCCGTGTGTACGGACACCGGCTGTGCTTGCTATTCTCTCAAAATCGTATTCCCGGCGCTTCTCCCCGTAAAAATCCCCTTCACTTTACAACGGACATTTTTTTGCCGCTTGTCCGGTTTCAACCGAAAAAAGACGCTCAAAAAGCATCTCTTTCCATTCTTATCCGATTTATCTTTTTTCGCCTTTCCCGCGTTTCTCGTAGTCCTCATCAATCCGGCTTTTCCAATCCGCACCAAGCGGGGCGCTGCTGCGGACGGCAGAGATGGCATCGTTCAACACCTCATAATTGAGCTGCGTTCCGGCACTGTCAGAGTTGTAGTTGACGGCTCGGTCGGCTCCGATCCCAAAGTGCCGTGCCGTTTCCACTGCGTCGATGTTTGCGCCGAGGAACAGGAACTCCCAACCATACTTCGTTTTCTGACGCTGGATCATCTTCTTCACCCGGTCGCTGCTGTAAAACCGGCTGGCGTTCTCCATTCCGTCCGTGGTGATGATAAACAGCGTATGCTCCGGGACATCCTCCGGTCTGGCATACTTATGGATATTCCCGATGTGATGAATTGCGCCTCCGATGGCATCCAGAAGAGCAGTGCAGCCGCGAACGGTATAGTCCTTGTCGGTCATCGGTTGAATATCCCGGATATTCACGCGGTCATGGATAACCTCGCTCACATTGTCAAAAAGGACTGTGGAGACGAGCGCTTCGCCGTCCTGCTTCTTTTGCTTGGCGATCATTGAGTTAAAGCCGCCGATGGTGTCGGCTTCCAGCCCGCTCATAGAGCCGCTGCGGTCAAGGATAAAAACGATCTCGGTTAAGTTCATTTTCATGATAATTCCTCCCATATAGAAAAACTGTGACTGCTTTTGCTTACAGTCACAGTATAGGAGAAATAGCCTTTGGTTTGGTCGCATGGAAAGCGACATTCAAAACAGATCGCGGAACAGCTCACTTTCAATGTCGGCGACATCATCCAGCGGGATTTTCGTCCCGTCTGTGAGCATCATCCAGCGCTCAAACCCGTCTATCTTTTTGAGGTTTCCATCCTTTGTCACATACGCTCCGCCGGACTTCTTTGCATCCGGGACGAAGTAGGTTACGGTCAGAGCGGGATGGTCGCCAAGTCTTTCCATGAGGATCTGTTGCTTCCTATCCAGCGCCTCTTTTTCCTCTTCACTGAGGTCGATCTTTTCATCTGTCAACCGTCCGGTTTCATGAATTGCGTCATCATATCCGGTGAGAGCGGCAAACGGGGAGAACTGCGCAGCCCTGTCCAGCATCGGCATCTGCGGCCTCTTCGACGAGACATGGTGGGGAAGATAGATGATGTCTTTGTATTCGTCACTCATGCCTTATGCCCTCCGATTTGTGCGTTCCGGTCCTTCGCTGTTGCTCCTTCCTCAAGGTTCATCCCCTTGAGAATGGCATTCTTTCCAAACTTCTTTTTGATGGTGAGCATGGCTTGCTGTACCCGCTTTTCCTTCGCAAGCTCTTCATCTTCCTGCTTCCGCTTGGCATCGAGTGCCGCATAATCAGTGAAGAGGTCAAGCTGCTCAAAATCTCCGTTTGCTGAGGGTGCAGAGGCTTCGTCAATTACATGAGTTGCCGTGACATTCAACCGTCGGATGAGCAGATTCTTGTCTGTGATCCGGTCAAAGAGTTCACCGGCGGCATCCATAATCCGCTTTGTGGAAGATGTGTACCGCCCCAGATTGATTGTGCCGTGGGAATGCTTCGGTATCTGGCGCCCATAATGGTCTTTTACTATATCGCCGTGATACTTTTTCCGGCGCTCCGGGTCGGTCAGGTTCTCAATGTCATAGCCTATCGTGACAACGAGCTGGTCGGTGACAAAGCCCTTGCTCACCAAATCCATTGACAGATTATCCGCCATTTCCCGGAGAACGAGGCGCGCCTTATCTGCTTCATAAGGCTGGTGTAGTACCTGTCCCGATCCTAAGCTGTTGCTTTCTGGCTTGTACGCCTTAACTGCCTCAACCGTGCAAGGCTCCCAGCCCCATGCGTGGTCAATCAGCAGCTCCGCATTCTTGCCAAAGAGCTTGTAGAGCAAGTCCTCATCTGTGACGGAACGGCGGGCAATATCGCCCATTGTGAACATCCCGTTTTCCTCAAGCTTCTTGGCGTACCCTTTGCCTACACGCCAAAAGTCGGTGAGGGGCTGGTGTGACCAAAGCGCTTTCCGGTAGCTCATCTCGTCCAGCTCCGCAATGCGGACTCCATTCTCGTCTGCTGGTATGTGTTTGGCGACAATATCCATCGCCACTTTGCAGAGATAGAGGTTGGTGCCAATCCCGGCGGTCGCCGTGATGCCAGTGGTCAAGAGGACATCCAGTATGAGCTTCATTGCAAGGTCATGGGGCGAGAGGCCGTAGGTGGCAAGGTAGTCCGTGACATCCATGAACACTTCGTCGATGGAGTAGACGATGATGTCCTCCGGCGCAACATACCTCATGTAAACCTGATAGATACGGGTGCTGTACTCCATGTAGTACGCCATGCGGGGCGGCGCGATGATGAAGTCTATCGCAAGAGAAGGGTTCTCTTGCAGCTCGGAGAAGAGGTACGACGAGCCTGAGAGCCTTCGCCCTGGCGCGTCGTGCTGCCGCCCAGCGTTTGCTTCCTTGACGCGCTGTTTGACTTCAAACAGCCTTCCGCGCCCGGAGATGCCATAACTCTTGAGCGAGGGCGTGACCGCAAGGCAGATGGTCTTATCTGTCCGGCTTTCATCCGCTACAACAAGGTTTGTGTCGAGCGGGTCTAAGCCGCGCTCACGGCACTCAACCGAAGCATAAAAGCTTTTCAGGTCGATTGCGATATAGGTGCGCTGTTTCATGCTTCGGTTGCCTCCTTTTCTTATTCAAAAACTACAATATAATCTTTAGTGAAGTCCTCAAACATCTCATTTGTGCTGCTCAATACATTGAATAGCTCATCTTCAATTTTCCCCCTTACATAAGCATCCTGCATTTCGGGCTTCTTGACAATCACCCATTTGAGTTGCGTGTATGAGTATTTCGCAAAAGCGATCCATTGGGGATAATTTATCGCCATCGGATTTTTTGTGAAATAAATTTTTCCTGCATTTGCTGCTGTCGCTCCTGCGTTAGCTATAAACAGCATGGTCGCCAGTTTGGGGTGCCTCTTTCTGTCGAGAGAAATAGGAATAGAGGATCGAATGCTATGACCTTCCTTGATGCGCTTAACTGCATATCCAAGCCTAACAATCACCTCTGATACCATTACGGGGATTGATAACGAGCAAAAATGGATAAAGTCATATCCCTCGTAGTACATACCTTGAACAATCTCGGCAATCGTCTGTTCTTCTTCGCCGATGCTCCCAAATTGCAAAAGATTGAAAAGTCCCATCAGTGGAGCCGGTAAGCCCATCGAGGTTGTTATGTCCGTCTTGAAATGAATGATCTGCTTGGCAATCGCTGCAAAAATATCGCTCTCTTTCCGGTCGGCATAATTCTCCATAACCTGAGAGACAATGTTACCAGCTTTGTCGATTGTTGTCATCCTGCCTGTAAGAATATCAACTACGCCAACAACAAGCCCCAGCAATGGATCATGCCCCAGAGAGAGAAGCCGATGATAGTATGCCGATAAGCCTTGAACATACTCAGTGGTATTCCGGTTGTCCTGCGCATCGTAAGGCACTTTGCTTTCTTTGCTGTTAGCCAACTTTTGCATTTCATCTTCCGGGTATTTTTTCTCAAAATAGTCCCGGATATAGTTTGAGAGCGTCCCAGCCGACAATCCTTCTGGCCCCTTCTTCGGAATCCCCACAAGAAGAATGTCAATAGCTGCGCTTGTCAAAGCGGCAAAAGCACTGATTGCAACATCCATTCTGTCAAGACGATTTAGTGCCGCATATTCGGCATTGAGCTTCCTGACTGCGGCAGAGTTTTCTCTCAATTCATCTTCTGTAAAGAGTGCTTCCAAATCGCAGTCTGTGCCAACATGACGCTCAGCTTCAAGGCAAAGGGACTCCCATTTAGGAACAATCACCGTCCTTCGATTATTTGAGACAACCTGCAAATTAGGCTTTTCAATTTTATAACCGAGTTTTCTCAACAGCGCCTCGCTGGATGCAATACAAGCATCGGCACTTTCAGTAGATGGGAAATGTATTTCAGAAAGCTCCGCAGACTGATGTGCAAGTACCATATTCAACTGTCTTTCAAAATCCGAATAGTTATACTTGCTCATCCTGTACCACCTCTCTCTGGAAATCCTCCAATGCTTTTTGTAGCTGCTGATTCAGGCTCTCCAAGTAATCTTGACGCTCGCGGCTCATCTGTGCATCGTCTCTTAATGCTTGAATCAGTGCCGCTTGTTTACTTATTGCCTCTTTTTGAAGACGCTCCTTTTCAGCTTGGATCTGTTTTTGCTGTTTATCATCTATGTAGTCTGCAACACCGGAGACGATCAATGCAGCCACAGGAGCAGTCAAAACAAATGCTCCGGTCCCTTTTCCACCGCCAAAAACCTTTCCAACCGCCTCGGCTGCTTCATTCACAAGCTTTATGAGGTTTTGCATGGAGTCTTTGCTGTTGAAAACCAGATTACCCATATTCGCCCTCCTATGCAACGCCCAAATCCTTGCTCAAATCTTTGATCGCTTGTTGTAGAAGGATATTAAGGCTTTGCAAGTAGTCAATGCGCTCTTTGGCTGCATCGGCTTCCTCTTTTAGCGCCTTGATTATACCTTCGTGCTTTTGAATGGCTTCTTTGTAGAGGCGTTCTTTCTCTTGCCTGAGCTGTTTGCTCTTGAGATGAGCGGCAACACCAACCCCTCCCGCAGCAAGGGCAGCTACCGGAGCAGCCAAGACGAACACACCCGCCACCATTCCTCCGCCAACGATAGCCCCTGCTGCTGCAAGACCCGAAGTGATTCCAGCCGCAGATAAGCCCACTGTACCCAGACCGTAGAGCGCAAGGAAGGAACCTACACCTCCAATTCCAGCGCCCAAAGCCCCCGTCAAAACCTCTGGAATTGCGCTATGCCGGATAGTTCTTGTTTTGTCGTTTACTGCAACAGCGGCTTCATTCAGGACATTGACCACTTGTTGCAGAGAATCGACACTTTGAAAGACCATATCCTTTTTCTTCTTTACATAATTACCCATATCTATCTCCTTACGCTCCAAGCAAGCTCTGGTCAAAGGCGAACAGAGCCTCGTTGATCTCGAAAACATTGTAGTTCCCATGCTCGATGAAATATTCAATAATGATGTCAAACTTGTTGGAGTGTGAGAGGGCAAAGCCCGCCTTCATGAGCATTTCTTTCGTTTCATCCAGCGGAAGCTCCAAGGCAAGCGCAAAGGCAAGCGCCGTGGGCTTCGACGGTTTATACAGACGGTCGCTGCGGATCTTCGAGAAGAGCTTGCGGTCGATATTTGCTTTCTTGTAGCACTGCGCGTCAGTCATGCCTTTCTCGTCGATTTTACGAAGCAGCATTTCGGAAAAGCTTTCGTCGATCTGCGAAAGGGCATCATCCAGCGTTTTTGCACTCGCCGCCATTGGAGCCAGCGGGGCACCGAATGTCTCTTCTTCCGGCTCATCCGAAAGCATCTGCATCCGGCGAAACTGCTCTGAACGGCTGTCAGTATGTTCGTCCACATAGTTATCGTCTATGTATGCGGCGATGTCAGAGAACAGCTTCTCGCCAATCTGATATGCTTTGCGGTCAAAAATGACGATATAGACCGTCATGTCATTTTCCAGAAGAAAGTCGCTGACTGTGTCTATGGCAACCTTCAACGCCTGGTCTTTCGGATAGCCGTATATACCCGATGAAATCAGCGGAAAGGCAACCGTCTCACAGCCGTGTTCCTTCGCCAACGCCAGAGAAGTGCGATAGCAGGAAACAAGCTTTTCCCGTTCTCCATGCTTGCCGTCCCGCCAGCGCGGGCCGACGGCGTGGATCACATACTTGCAGGGAAGCCTATATCCCTTTGTGATTTTCGCACTGCCGGTTTCGCAGCCGCCTAGCGTCCTACACTCGGCAAGCAGCTCCGGCCCTGCAGCCCGGTGGATGCAGCCGTCAACACCGCCGCCTCCCAGAAGGGAACTGTTTGCCGCGTTGACGATAGCATCAACCTTCATCTTTGTGATGTCGTTTCGTACAATTTGAAGGGGCACAATTCCACCCGCCTTTCAACTTTTCAAAATCACCCATCTTCATTGTCAACTTTACAATGGGAAGTCATCAAAATAACGCTATATCTATTTTGTATTCACCATCAATCAGTATATAGTCCAGATCATTTTCTTTCGCAAGAGACAAGGTACGCGCATTATCTTTCAACACATTATCTAAAGTACAATCCTCATCATCTAAACGGTTTTCAATAACATTTGCAAATTGTTTTATGTCATCGAAATGCATTCTTATGTAGTTTTCACTCATCGCAAGGCAATAGCCTCGTATATCTTTGCGGTATTCGTCAGTAAAATCTTTTTTCCAGTCAAATGGAATGTAGCATCCCTCAATAATCAAATTTTGCCGATTTTCAATTACGGTTTTAATTATTTCCCGGACAATCGGCCATAAAAACATCGTCAATTCGGTATCATCGCTCACAGGTGTAAGCTGTGTGTTTCCACTGCGAATCATCCCCATTTTCAAATGGTCAATCGACAAATACGGATAGTTGTATTTTTCGAGGAGTTTTTGAGCCAACAGAGTTTTTCCTGTGTGAGACGCACCGGTAATCAAAATAATCACTTTTGTTTCACTGCTCCTATATAGGGCTTGCTGCTCTTTATATCAGATCTTTAGAAGAGCAAGCACGCTTATTTATTCTTGTGTTTCTACAATGCCAAAGTCGATCAGAATGATCTTATCGGCATTCGGCGGATAGACAATGCCCGTCATCTCATACTGATAGCGCCGTATCTTCCGAAAGTCTTTAATCGGCTCCGGCGCATAGGCCGCTGTCTCGCAGCTCTCATATTCCGGCATACCGGCAAGGTCATCCGCAGCCGCTTTCATCAGCGCATCGGTCACATCGTCAATGTCTTTTCCGTACTCAACGGCAACCAGCTCGTGCTTCTTGACATCTTTCTCAAGATTTCCAAAGGAGCGGTAGAGAAGATATTTCATGGTTCAGTCCTCCTTGTGCTTTTCATCGTCCAAAACTTTTTCCAATAAGGCGGTGAGCGTGGCGGCAATCAGCTCATAACTGATTGCGTCAGGGTCTTTCTGAATTAAGTAGCTGGCTACTGCCTTAAATGCGGTGGTCTTGTCCACATGAGTTTCATTGTCAAACCGGTCGAGGATTTCCCCAATCAAACGGACAACGGCTTCATCTTCCTCGCTGATACCTATATTGAGCATAGCCGCCAGCTCTTCGTCCTCAGCAAGCGTTTCAAATTTCAGATAGTCGCCGTATTCCTCCGACATGATTTCCTCAAAATAATTGATCATAACATGAAAACGGAACTTGCCGTCTTCCTGCGTGGTAATGCAGCAATAATGCGCCTTTTCCCCGATGTCTTTTAAGAGCGACATATCCTCCGAATCATCAAACTCAAGCATAGGCAGCGTCAGGTCGATGTGGGCATCCCAATGTTCAAAGTCAACGACACCATGAATCTTGCCGTGATGACGCTTTGCAAACTCATCGCATCTTTCCAATAAATACTCGTAGTTTTCTTTATCCTTCGGGACTATCACCTTTGGGATAGCATCCATCTTTTTTGAAAACTCTTCTAAAAAGCCACCGGGGGCGTTTACCCGGTCAAAAATTGCTTGAGCCAGTGGGTCAGGCTTGTCTTCTTCATAGTTACGGTCGAATACAATGTTCTCCATTTTCTCCATCGTTTTACTCACTCCCAACTTTAACAAATCAGTTTTGGCGCAAATTGCGGATGACAGCCAGAGAAAGAATATTTAAGTATAGATAGCCCAGCTCATGGATGAAGTCCACATCAATCTCAAGGAATGTGGTGCGGAGCTGTGCATAGACAAGGCGGAACAGATCCATCTCCGGCGGGGTATCGAACAGGTTCAGGCTAAGGATGGCCGTTTCTGCTTTCTCCCATGTTTGGGATGCCTCAATCTCTGAGCTGGTCATAACAGCCGCCAGAATTTCACTGACTGCCAGTTTCCCGTCCACCGGCTCAATTTCGCCTTTGAACTGCCGGAGTACATCTGCCTTCTCCTTGAGGGGGACGATTTCGCAGCTATCGTCAAGCTCAATGGCGATAATCTCTGCAATGCACTCACGCCAAACAGCGTACCCCGCGTTGATGATGCCGTCTTCTTCCTTGGTCTGCGCGTAGTCTTCACAGTATTCGTCATAGAAGCTCTTCCCGTCCAATTCGTGGTGAGCGCAGTAGATGTGCGCCAGCTCATGCAGGAAGATATGGAGCAGTTCCATCGGTTGATAGGGTATGTCCGTGCGGAGCAGGATGCCGTCCTTACCGCCGTTATCCATTCCGATAAAAGAGGACGCCCGGAAGTCAAAGTAGCCTTCCTCCTGATACCGGTCGTTCAGTCGGTAAGGAAAATACTTGGAGCAGAACTGCTCGAAAATTTCTTTCTGATCCACGGTCATGAAACAGGTAAGGATAATGTTATCCTCGGAGAAGTCAGCACCCATCCTGTCGTTAAAAATCGCTATGGCACGGGCAAGATAAGCGTCATAGTTCAAATCGTTCGTCGCCTCCATCGTAAAGTCTTTATTTCAGGAAGTCGCTTTTATGTTCAATGCGCCGGAGGTCATACCCGGTTTCCGCCAAGTGGGCGATTTTTAATGCGACAAGGTTAATGTCCGTTTCCATCGCCCGTGCGATCTGCTCGGATGTATAGCCATAGCCATAGATGTATTCAAGGATCTCATCAGTGTCGAGCAGGATTTCTGCTGCGACGATGTTCGCCTCATACTCTGGCTTTGTGGTCATGTCGTACAACATGAACTCTTGTATTGCGCTTCCTTTTGCCAGATTTCGGTGCAACTGGTCATGCCCAAGCTCATGAGCACAGACAATCCGCTGCATCCGCCCGCTCAGGTTTTCGTTTATGAAAATAAAACGGCTGCGCTTGATCACCCGGTACATCCCTTTCAGAGGGCCGAAGTTCTCACAGAACAGGACCTCAATGCCAAGCTGCCGTGCTATGCTAAACGGATCTCGTGTCCCGCAGCGTTTCACAAGTCTGCTGCCGACCTTCGAGAGATTTTCAGCATTCATCGTCTCACCTCCCGCTGATGGAGGCATCGCAAACAGCGAAACACCTTACTGTTTGCTCGTCCCCTTACGGTATTTCTTCGGAGTGTATTTCTTGTTTTTCTCTTTGGCGATCCAGTAAGCATCGTTCAACGCCTTCATAGCGCCATCGAGCGCTTCATCACTGAGCCGCCCACCGGCAAACATACCGGTCACTTCACTGACAAGCTCGTCAATATCTCTGGCTGCTTTAGAGCCGCCCTTCTCATGCGCCGCGACGACAAGCATTCCACTTTGCCCAAGCAGATACTCAGGAGTGGTATCTAAAACCGTCGCTAATTTCTCGACAACCTCGTACTTCGTAGGCTTGCGGGTACCCAACTCATAATTCTGAATAGTCCTTGCGCTTATCGACACTTTTTCCGCAAGCTGCACCTGTGTGAGATTCGCTTCCAACCTTTTTTCCCTTAGTCTGTCCTTGAAGCTCATAAGGCACCTCTTTCTAAAAATTTTTGTGAACACGAACAGAAGTTTCGTCAAAGTGGTTGACACGAAAACGCCGTTCGTGCTATACTCTTTGCAAACACGAAAGTACCGTTCGTGCTAATGATACCACACGAACAGTGCGGGTGTCAACAGAAACAAACGAGTTATGCGCGGTTTTGCGTAACTTTCAGGACAATAGGAGGTAGGCTATGACGAACACACATTGCCGGAAGGCGTATGTTTCGGTCAACTTGGATGTTGACGAAGAAGGAGTATGTCATCCCCGGTTCATCCGCTGGGAAAACGGCCTGATTTTTCAGATTGACCAAATCCTGTATAAATGCCGTGCCGCCTCCAAGAAGGTAGGCGGTGGGGGCATCCGTTATACTGTGATGATCCGTGGAAGGGAATCTTATCTCTTCCAAGAAGGCAACAAATGGTTTGTAGAAGCGAAGGAGGGAGCGAGATGATTTTGTCACACAGAGATATTGAAGAGATCGCAGCAGCGGTCACGAAGGACTTCAACGAGTTCTTCTTCGGCCCTGATACCGATGGGGCGCGTTTGCCTCGCGGTACACCGATTGACCAGTTTGCCAGCGAATATCTCGGCCTCAATGTCTCTTTTGCTGACCTGTCTGCTGATGGAAGTATCTGTGGGCTGACGGCTTATGCAGATACCGAGTACATTATTGAGAAAGACGGGATACAATATTCCATCCCGCTGCACCGCAATCAGGTTTTGATGGATGCGAGCTTTATTCAGCCTTTCCAGATACGCAAGCTCTGCGGGAAGCGCCGCTTTACGCTCGCCCATGAGTGCGCCCATCAAATCTTGTTCCAGATGGAGACGGATAAAATCCGGGAAGCCTGTCGGCGGAAATACTCCGCCCGGACAGCCTACTCGCTCCGGGAGCTAAAGACCCGTGAGGACTGGAATGAGTGGCAAGCAAATGTCTTAGGGGCGGCGATCCTGATGCCCCAGCAGGAAATTGACCTTGCCGTTGCGTACTACGCCAGAGGCGGGAAGCTCATCAGCTACGATGGCACCTATACCTATTGGGATAAGGTTGCCCTTGATAGGATCTGCCAGCAGTTCGGTGTTTCCAAGACAGCCGCAGTCATCCGGTTGAAACAGCTCGGCCACTTGGAAACCCGGCCATACAGTGAGTATAACGATCCGTTGGAGGTGTGGGCATGAAGAAAAACATCCGTGTCTCAGAGCCTTCACCGGAGATGCAGGAGAAAATCCGCAGGGCGCGAAGCGCCATTGTCAACCAGAAGATGCGTATGGTGAAGTGTCCGTATTGTGGGCACAACGCTATCGCCGTATTCGAGGATTCCCGTGGTCACATACAGGCCAAGTGCAAAGCCTGTGGCCGGGAAACAGTATTTGATGTGATCAACATGAGACGGTTATTCCTCCACCTTCACAGAAGGTAAGGAGATAACAAATACAATTCAATATTTTATAGCTGTGCTGTGGAGCCGCTGATTGGTGAGTCTTCCTAATGCCGCATGAACAGAGTTTTCTAAGCTCTGTTTTATCGGTATGGGAAGATCAACTCACCGTCATGCGGCTCTTTTTTAAGTCTTGTCCATCCGCTGCTTCGAGCCAGCGGAAAGGACAAGACAATGAAAAGAATCCCCAAAACACCCGTTGAGTTCGACTACGACCTCTGGACTACCGAGGACGGCAAGTGCATGGTGCGCGTGAAAGCCACCGGCGAGACTACGGAGGTTGACCGAGAGGTCATGAAGATGCTCCGCAATGAGGAAAAGAAGCTCCGGCGTTCCTATGATGCTGGTGGATCGACTGCCAGCGAAGACGGAGAAGAAACGCAACCTTCCGCTGTACTGTCGCTGGACGCTGTGCCAGAGGATGATGTGAAGTCATCAGGGTGGTTGGCTGACAAAGAGGACTTCACTGACGGGGTTCTTACAAAACTTGTAATCCAAGATTTTCGGGCAACACTCAATTCCATCCATCTTGCAATTTTTGATCAATGCCTTCTGGGAGATAAGACCATCCGGGCATTTGCAGAGGAATATGGGTTGCGAAAATCCACCGTATGGGACATTGCCAATGCACTCAGAAAAAAATGCAAAAAATTTTTGTGATTCCCCGGACAAACGGCAAAAAAATGTCCGTTGTAAAGTGAAGGGGTCAAACAAGACCAGCTTCACAGCACCTTGAAAACAGAATATCCAGTGCTGCGGATCTTTCCTCTTTTCTCGAAGCGACTTGCCTTCTGCCGCCAAGACCTTCCTACGGGAAGCGAGCGATCAACAGAGAGGCTAAACTGCCGTGTGGTGCGGCTGTTCGCCATGATGGAGAAGTTGGGTATAATGATACTTCTGTCCCCGGGTTGCCGGGGGCGGCTCGGAGCGTTCCTCGGAGGGGTGAGATTCCCATGATACCGATTAACCGTTGGTAGTCCGTAGCATTCCCGGAGCCGAAAGGCTCTTCCGGCAGGGGTGCGAGCTGCAAATATGCCGGAGCACGAAACAAACCAATTAGCTACATTCAGCATACAAGTTTTCAGGATGAAAACTATGTGGCGGAGTGTCCCCAACAGGCGCTCCGCCATATCCTTTGGTCCTGAATGCAGTTCATATCATCAGGGAGGTGTTTGCAATATGATGAGCATAGAAACCATGAGAAGCGTCAATCCGAAGACGGTTGACCGCAGTACCCTTGTCCAGCGGGACAGCATCCGGCTTGAGCCTTCGGCTCCGCAGAACGACCGGCTGCGGGATTTCATCCGGCAGATCAAAAATCCATATTGTTATCTGGACGGGAAGACCGTTGTGAAGATCAGCTTCTCGAAGACAGACACCACCTTGGAGGACTGCCTGGAACATTACCTGAGAGGGCTTTGATTATGAACAAACTGAATCTTTTCACCCGGTTCTATGGACAAGCGATTGAGCCTGTGATACAATGAAGTCAGGTCAAAAAAGAATATACGGACTAAGCCGCTGCCCTTGAGGGTCATGTGGCTTTGCCTTGTTTTCTCATAGTAAGAAGCAGAAGCCTTCGTCTTTCTGATTTGTGTATCACACCAAACAGAAAACGGAGGTTATTTTTATGTCCAAGAAAGTTTACCGGACAGCGATTTACTGCCGCTTGTCCCGTGAAGATGGAGACAAAATCGAAAGCAACTCCATCGTGAGCCAGCGAGCCATCTGCGAGGACTACATCGCAAGGCATGACGATCTGGAAATTGTCTGTGAGCCATTCATTGACGATGGGTATAGCGGCGTTTCCTTCAATCGTCCAAACTTCAAGAAGCTCGAAGACGCGATCCGCAAGGGCGCGATTGACTGCATCGTGGTCAAAGACCTCAGCCGCTTTTCGAGAAACTACATCGAAGGCGGGCGGTATCTGGAAAAGATATTCCCGCAGCTCGGCATCCGCTTTATCGCGGTCAACGATGCTTACGACAGCCTGACCGGCGATCCGCAGTCGGATTCCTTTGTTATCCCGTTCAAAAACCTCATCAACGATTCTTACTGCAAGGATATTTCCATGAAAATCCGATCCAGCTTGGAGGTCAAGCAAAAGAACGGTGAGTTCGTCGGGGCGTTCGCTCCCTATGGCTACAAGAAATCGCCGGATAACAAAAACCAGCTCATCGTCGATGAGGCCGTCAGCGAGTATGTGCAGATGATCTTTGCTATGTACAAGGATGGCTTCTCCATCGGTCGCATTGCCGCAAGGTTGAATCAGATGGGTGTGCTTTCACCAATGGAATATAAGCACTCGGCTGGGGTGAAGTTCGATACCGTCTTCAAGACTGGCGACACTGCAAAGTGGACTTACAAAGCTGTCCAGCGCATCCTCACCAACGAAGTCTACATCGGCGTTCTTGCCCAAGGCAAGCGCGGTACGCCAAACTACAAGGTGCGTATTGTGCAGCCGAAGGATGAAGCCGAGTGGGTTAAAGTCGAAGGGGCGCATGAAGCGCTTGTCTCCTATGAGGACTTCATGGCCGTCAAGACCATGATGAAGCGGGATATGCGTTGCTCGCCGGATCAGGACGAGGCACACCTGTTTTCCGGCTTCCTGTTCTGTGGGGACTGTCAGCAGTCTATGACGCGCAAGACAGTTCCGTCGAAGACAAAGAAGTACATCTACTATGTCTGCTCGACGAATAAGCATAACCGGACCTGCAGCCCGCACAGCATCAGTGCAAAAGAGGTCGAGGAAAAGGTATTCCGTGCCATCCATGACCAGATCGAGCTTGTGGTCAATCTGGAAAAAGCGCTTGAGATGATCGAACGGCTTCCTTCTCAAAACCGCAAAGCGTTTAACTATGAAGCGCAGATTGCGAAGCTCGAAGAAGAGATTGAGCGCTATCAGAAGCTCAAGCTCCGGCTGTATGAAGACCTTTCAGACGGGATCATCGACAAGTCGGAATACTTTGAGTTCCGCAACAGCTACACCAAAATCATTGAGGAAAAGCAGGAGGCCCTTCTCCGTGTGAAGAAAGAAATGAAGCAGTCGGTTACGACCGGAGCTACGGAACGGAACTGGGTGACGCTCTTCAAGCAGTATGAAAATATTGAAGAACTGAACCGCCGTATCCTTATGGCGCTGGTTGACCGCATCCTGATTTATGAGAATCACGTGATAGAGATTGTCTTCAAGTATAAAGACGAATATCAGCAGACACTTGAATATGTTCTCGGCTATGCCGACGAACTTGCCATTGCCGGATAAAGGAGGGATGAGTGTATGGCACGAAAAAGCAGAAAAATCGCAGCCGCAGAGCCGGTTTGCGAAGCAGCACCGCTGCAAATCTTCCCAACAGCCATTTATACCCGTCTCTCTGTGGAGAACAGTGGCAAACCTGAGAAGGTAAATGTCATCGCCAACCAGATTGAGATGTGCAAGTCCTATATTGCAGGGTGCCCTTACCTCGATCTCGTCGATGTCTATGTGGATAACGGACGGACGGGGACGGTTTTTGACAGGCCGGAGTTCAACCGGCTGATGACCGACATCAAGAGCGGCAGGATAAAATGCCTTGTCGTCCGCGATCTCAGCCGTTTTGGCCGTGACTACATAGAAACCGGCACTTACCTTGAGCGCATCTTCCCGCAGATTGGCTTGCGGTTCATCGCTATCAAGGAACACTATGATAACTTCGATACAGACGGCTCAAACGAGAGCCTGATGATCCCGCTGCAAAACATGATCAACGCCCTGTACTCGAAGGATATTTCCCGGAAAGTCTCCACCGCCCTGAAAGCACAGATGGAGCAAGGGACTTTCCAGAAACGCAATCTTCCGTATGGCTACCGGTGGAATGAAACCCACACAAACATGGTCATCGACGAAGAGACGGCACAGTATGTGCGGCTCATGTTCCAGTGGAAAATCGAGGGATGGTCAATCCCAATGATACTGAACGAACTTGACCGGCTGGGTGCTCCCAACACGGAATTGCGGAAGCGCCAGAACGGGACCCGCAAAGGTGACGGCTGCTCCTGCAAAGGCTGGTACAGTTCAACGCTTTACGGCATCCTGACCAATCCGCATTATGTGGGTGATACCGTCCTTGGCCGCTCCATGAAGGCGATCTACAAGGGCATCAAATCTCACAATGTCAAGGATAAAGACCAGTGGATCGTGTTCCCGAACACTCACGAGGCGATTATCTCCCGCGAGGATTTCCAGAAGGTGCAGGACATCATCCAAGCTGCTTCTGAGGCTCGCCAGACGAGTATGCAGAAGACCGAAGAAGTCCGGGCAACGCTCGTCAACCTCTTCGAGGGCAAAATTGTCTGTGCGGACTGCGGGAAGAAGATGTACTTCCACCGCAAGAGGATTGACAAGGACAAGCGGGGGCGCTGGTATGCCTACTACGAATGCAGTACCTCCGTAGGACGGCGCTATGAGCACTGTACTTCCCATTATACGAGGCAGGACACACTCGAAGCAAATGTGCTTGCGGCGATCCAGCTCCAAGTGGAGGCAGCGCTTGATTATGACAAGCTGCTGGATAAGCTCAGGGGCAGCGAGGGTGAGAAGAACATCCGCGATCAACAGAATGCCCTCATCACAAGCCTGAATCTGAGGCTCAACGGCGTTTCCAAGAAGCGGACACGCCTCTATGAGGATTATGCCGATGGGCTTCTGGATGAAGAGGAATATGCCTTCGCCAAGAAGAGCTACGATGAACAATACGCTGACCTGTCCCGCCGTCTGGACGAGGCGGTGCAGCGCCGGAGCAAGTTCAACGAGGCTATGTCGGTCGATAACAAGTGGATTACCTTGATGAAATCCGTCAGCACGGCGACACGGCTCACGCAGGATTTAGTAGACGAGTCTGTTGAATTGGTCAAAGTTCATGAGAGCGGCGCGGTGGAGCTGGTCATGAAGTATGGCGACATCTACGAGCTGACCATTCAGAGTATCAAAGAAGTTCAGGAGGCGATGTAAATGAGCAAAGACTATACAATCGGCATCTACATCCGCCTCTCTATGGCTGATGAAGATACCGGCAGCGGCAACAAGGCCGAAAGTGACAGCATAGGCAATCAGCGTATGCTCATCAACCGATACCTTGACAACCATCCGATGCTATCCAAATATCCGAGGTTGGAGTTTGCGGATGACGGCTATACCGGGACAAACTTTCACCGTCCTCAGTTTACAGCGATGATGGAGAAAGTCCGGCACAGAGAAATCAACTTGATCTGTGTCAAGGATTTTTCCCGCTTCTCTCGTGACTACATAGAGACGGGAAACTACCTTGAATGTACTTTCCCGTTCATGGGTGTTCGCTTCATCTCCATTAACGACGGCTATGACAGCGATGACTACAAGGGAACAACCGGTGGCCTTGAGGTTGTCATGCGCAGCATCATCTATGCTGCATACAGCAAGGACCTCTCGATCAAAACAACAACCGCAAAAATCCAGATGATGAAGCAGGGCAAGTATGTGGGCGGGTACGCTCCTTATGGCTATGTGCTTCACCCGGAAATCCGCAACAAACTCAAGCTTGACCCGGAAGCAGCGGAAGTCGTTCGCAGGGTCTTCGATGAAGCTCTGGAAGGCAGGAATACCTCACAGATTGCCCTCGGTCTGAACGATGACAACATCCCGACGCCGGGACAGTATTTCAAATCGAAGCATCCCGACAAGAAGAAGTTCAGCCGCATGAGTGATAAGATAAGCTGGACGGCTTCTATGGTCTACAAGCTCCTGACCAGCTATGTTTACACAGGGGCAACGGTCGGCCACAAGCGAAAATCCGGCGGCGTTGGTTCTCGGAAAACTATTTCGCAGGAGAAGGAGGACTGGATCATTGTCGAAGGGATGCACGAAGCCATTGTCAGCAAAGAAGAGTTCGAGCTGGCACAGGCCGTTATCCGGGGAGGCGCAAAGAAACCCAAACGGAACCCGCACTATTACCCACTCAAAGGCCTTGTGTGCTGCGGCAACTGCAAACGCGCCCTTACCCGGCGCAAGCTCAGGAATGAGGGCGGATATTTCTACCAGTGTACCCACTCGACGCATGACCGCGATACAGAGTGTCCGGTTGGCGAGAGGTACAGCGAGGCATGGATTGAAAACACGGCATACAATGCGATTGGACAAATGCTTGCGTTGGTCGAAAAGAAAGCAGTCAAAGAACACGAGATCAGCAAGCGGAGAAAATCTGCTATCTCAGAATGTGCCGATACAATCCGCGATCTGCAAAAGCAGTCTGAACAGCTCAAGGGAGTCAAGCTCCGGCTGTATGAGAAGTACACTTCGGCCAGCATCACAAAGGCGGAATATCTCAAGCGAAAAGCTGGGGTGGACGCCAAGATAACCGAAAATGAAGAAGCAGTCCGGCAAGGCCATGAGCGGATGCAGGAGCTTGATTCTGAGCATCCCTGCTCCGATGAGAGACTTGACAAGGTGGTCGGCGAGTTCCAGAAATGCGAAGGGCTTACTTACGAGCTTGCCCATGCGCTGATCTCTGTTATCTATGTTTATGGACAGAACAACATCGAAATCGTCTGGAAGTTCAAAGACATCTTTGAGAAAGCAGAAATCAAATAGGCTGAATGTTACAAGCCGTTCACGGGTGGTCATCCACCTATGAACGGCTTGTAAAATCTCAAAAATTTTTTAGTTCCTACTTGACACAAGAAGACATGAGCCGGTTAGGGCGTAACTACTTGCAGGTGGGATTTTACACGGAAATGCTGTTCCCTCAAAAGGGAGTGCGTTTTATCGCTGTCAACGACAATGTGGACAGCGCAAACGGCGGCATGGACAACGATTTTACCCCTCTGCGAAATCTGTTCAACGAATGGCTGGTGAGAGATACGAGCAAGAAAATCAAGGCAGTAAAACGAGCAAAAGGCATGAGCGGCAAGCCCGTTACCAGCAAGCCGGTGTATGGCTACCTCATGGACGAGGACGAGAACTATATCGTTGACGAGGAAACCGCGCCGGTAGTCAAGCAGATATACCAGCTTTGCCTTGCCGGGAACGGCCCGACCAAGATTGCCCGTATGCTTACGGAGCAGCAAATCCCCACGCCGGGGACGCTGGAATATCAGCGGACTGGCAGCACACGCCGCTATCACCCCGGCTATGAGTGCAAATGGGCGACAAATACCGTTGTCCACCTGTTGGAAAACCGGGAGTACACCGGCTGTCTGGTAAACTTCAAGACGGAGAAGCCCTCTTACAAGACCAAGCACAGCGTAGAGAACCCCATCGAGAAGCAGGCCATTTTCCCGAACCACCATGAGCCGATTATCGACACGGAAACATGGGAGCGCGTGCAGGAGTTACGCAAGCAGCGCAAACGCCCGAACCGCTATGATGAAGTGGGGCTGTTCTCCGGTATGCTGTTCTGCGCCGACTGCGGCCATGTGATGTACCAGCAGCGGTATCAGAACAAGAACCGCAAGCAGGACTGTTACATCTGCGGCAGCTACAAGAAGCGCACCCGCGACTGTACGGCGCACTTTATCCGCACCGACCTGTTGACCGCCGGTGTCCTCTCCAATCTCCGGCAAGTGACCGAGTATGCCGCCAAGCATGAGAGCCGCTTTGTGAAGCTGCTTATCCAGCAGAACGAGATCGGCGGCAAGAGAAAGACCGCCGCAGCCACGAAGCAGCTTGAACAGGCACAGGAGCGCATTTCTGAAGTGAGCCGCATAATCAAGCGGCTGTATGAGGACAATGTGAACGGCAAAATCAGCGACGAGCGTTTCATGGAACTGTCGGCAGACTATGAGCAGGAACAGCGGGAACTGAAAGACCGCGCCGCCGCTTTGCAGGAGGAACTTTCCAAGTCGCAGGCCGCCACCGTCAATGCGGAAAAGTTTATGGGTATCGTCCGAAAGCACCTTGCCTTTGAGGAATTGACCCCCACCCTCTTGCGGGAGATGATTGAGAAAATCGTCGTGCATGAGTGCAGCTATGACGAGAACGGCACCCGCAGGCAGGACATTGAGATTTATTACAGCTTTGTCGGCAAGATTGACTTGCCCGAAGCCTAACGCCCGACCTATCCGACACAACGCGCGAGTGCCGGATAGGAACGGCAAAATTTTTTACACTTCTATTACTTCTTTATCGCACATCAGTAAAGTCTCAGGGCATCAAGCAGCTCATGGCTGGCGGCGGTGTGGTGCTGATCGGCACGACCCTCATCCCCCTGCTCTCCGGTTTGTTCGGCTAATCCACGGCAAGCCCAGCTTAACCGAAGGGTGGTGAAATATTGGGCAGCATTTTAGAAAAGATCGAACAAGCTCTCAAGGATATGCTGATCGGATGGATCGAGAGCAACCTGACCAATATGTTCACCGATGTCAACGAGAAGGTAGGAACGATTGCCGCCGAGGTCGGGCAAACACCGTCCGGCTGGAACGGCGGTGTGTACCAGATGATCCGGGGACTATCCGAAAACGTGATAGTCCCCATCGCTGGTATCATCATCACCTTCGTTTTGTGCTACGAGCTGATTTCCATGATCACCGAGAAAAACAACCTTCACGACATGGACACTTGGATGTTCTTCAAGTGGTTTTTCAAGGCGGCTGTGGCGATCTATCTCGTGACACACACGTTTGACATCGTGATGGCAGTATTCGACATCGGGCAGAACGTGGTTTCCGGTGCAGCAGGAGTAATCCACGGCAACACCAGCATTGACATTGACGCGACGATTGCGCAGATGCGTACCGGCATGGAGAACATGGGTGTCGGAGAACTGCTCGGACTGTCGATAGAAACGCTCCTGATCAGCCTGTGCCTCAAAATCATGGCGATCCTCATTACGGTCATTCTCTACGGGCGCATGATTGAGATTTACTGCACCGTGAGCATTGCGCCTATTCCCATCGCAACCATGAGCAACCGCGAATGGGGAAGCATCGGCACGAACTATCTGAAAGGCTTGTTCGCTCTGGCATTTCAGGGCTTTCTCATCATGGTCTGTGTCGGCATCTACGCGGTGCTGATCAACGGCATGATCATCGCAGACAACATTCATTCGGCTCTGTTCTCTGTGGCAGCGTACACGGTTATTCTGTGCTTCTCGCTGTTCAAGACCGGAAGCCTTGCAAAATCCATCTTTAATGCCGGGTAATTAGTTATGCCGATAAATATGTGATGAAGCCTGTAAAACC
>ENA-OZKV01000055-OZKV01000055.1-human-gut-metagenome-genome-assembly--contig:-NODE-55-length-90848-cov-22.094622_pt1 | contig 90848 bp, 85 predicted proteins | sample MGYA00244829_ERZ653770 | MGnify/ENA primary metagenome ERZ653770 (study PRJEB26926, sample SAMN06165244) | human gut metagenome | biome: ENVO:00009003; feature: ENVO:2100002; material: ENVO:00002003... | reverse complement strand
TTTCCATCACGGATAAAAATTGAAAATAGCAGTCTGTGAAGAAATTGAACCCATCAAGCGCCATGATCTCTTCGTAAAGCTCTTTACTGATAGGGATGCTTCTGTTTTTCTTCCCCTTCGTTCTTACAAAGGTAATTCGGTATTTGGTCACCTGTGAGCGGGTAAGATTTACGGCTTCACGCCAGCGTGCGCCTGTGCTTAAGCATATCTTAACTACCAGTGCCAGAATTGGGTCCTGACGTTTGCAATCAGCCAGCAATTCAATAATCTGCTCATGGGTAAGCCATGCCATCTCTTTTTCTGCGATGGTGAATTTTCGCATGTTCTCCAGTGGGTTCGGATACGACCATTCGCCCAGACGGGATAGTTCGCTAAAAACACTACTTAGATAGCTTTGCTCCAGGTTAATGGTGACCGGGCTTGCTCCTTTCTTCCATTTCTCGCTGAAGTAGATCTCGCCTGTCAGGCGTTTATCTCGATAGTGGGCAAACATTTTAGAGGTGAGATCGGTTGCAAGAGGATTGCCTAGAGCGTCAACCATCAACAGCAATTTGTCATAGACATGCTGCCCAGCTGTCAGAGATTTACCATGTAGTTTGAACCATAGCTCAACCACGTCTTTCAGTGTTCGACGATCCACTGATTCACCCAGCCAGGGCTTTGCTTCGGTTTCTTCCATCGTGTGACGCTCAAAAGCCAGTGCTTCGCCTTTGGTGGCGAATTGTTTACGCACACGACGCCCACTACGTCCGGCGGGGTAACATTCGCAAAGCCATTTTCCTGTGGTGAGTTTTCGTACTGCCATAAAAAATGCCCTCCAGTGGAGAGCATTTTTACTGTATATATAATCAGTGTCAATGTATGAAATCAGTCAATTATACATCTTTAGTTGAGCATTAAAACTTCAATGGCGGACGAAACAAGTTTTCGGGGAGGAACAGTATTTAAGCCCTTTTGAAAGAAACTATAGGTAGCATGTTCAGTCCATTTTTTTCTGGTTTCATCATCCTTTATAAAGAATGGAGATGTTGCATCAATATAGTCTAGTACGATCCCATAAATAGCATATTCAGTATTATCTACACTATAAATATCCTCATCATAACTTAAATATTCAAAGCCTAATGTTTTGATAGTACTTTCTGCATCCACAGAATTATCTAGATAGCTTAATGCCAAAGGGCGATTTAGAGAATATAGCATCACTCCTAACGTTCGGTATAATGAATAACCAAATATTTTTTCTGGACCAATTCCAGATTGAGATAGCACCTGATATATTTCAAAATGGCGCGATAATGTTTCTACTTCACGTAAAGACAACTTAGCTCTTTGTATTATCGTTTTTATAATATGCCCGCATTCTTCGTTTACTTCTTGCAGTCTTTGAGAATCATTTTTTAATATTTCCCATAAAGCGACAGATGCGTATGCAGGTGTATAGTTGTCTGGTTTAAATGTATCGGGCAATACAAATGTAAATTTTATGAATTTGTCTAAATACTGTTCTGCATTTATGGATAAACCATACAGATGGCTTATTGATGCTTTGAGTTGTTGAGTCTTTGCAACCAAAACAAAATTCAAGTTTTTTATTTCAAAAATGTGTTTAATATTTTCTATGATTGAAAGAGCGAATGTAGGTTTACATCTGTCCAGTTCGTCTATAATAATCGTTATTTTAAATTTCTCTGTAAGTTGCGAAATTGTATTTCTCAATGTCTCGATGTTTTTCTGTGCTTCTATATGATCGTCTAATAATGTTTCAATTGTACTGTCGATTGCACTCGAAGTGGCTTCTTTGATAGCATCTTCGAAGCCATCAACAATGTCATCTGCATTTTGTTTTAACACCCATCCAGTGCCAGCTTTGAAAATGGTTTTCAAACCAAAACGTATTGCTGGTAGTGTTTTGCTTATCAACTCTTTTCGTTTGTCTTCGGGCAAAAGTGCAGCAACACCTGCCATTAACGTCAAAATGGGGGCATCATTATGATCTTCAGCGAAAGCATCAATGTAAACTACTTTATGTTTTTGATTATTGTTTTCAATTAGATTTGCAACTTTTTTGCAAAACTCTGTTTTTCCCGTGCCCCATCCGCCATCTATAACCAGCGGAGATAAGTTAATATCAGAGTTCAGTAGAGCTATTAATTTTTCAGCAATAGGCTTACGAAGGAACTCATCACGATAATCAAACGTATATTCAATAGGCATTTAGAACTCCAGTTATTTAATATATTGAGTACTAAAATTTTTCTGCTCTTCTTAGTATGCAGCACCACACAATTCCAACAACCTGTATTTCATCTCTGGAACACTCAAAGCCACGATTTCCTCCTTCAACATATAACCTGTTATTAGGTAAGCGGGTCAGGGTTCGGACCGAAATTTTTTCGTCTATGCCTATTAGCCACAATCCATCGCTTATGTCATTATATTCAAAGCTACATATGTATTCGTTATCCAGATCTTGAATGATGAACGGATTACATATTTTTTCAGGTAAGAATGTTTTATCAAAAATATATGCTCCATCTTCAATTAACGTTCCTGAAATTAATTTTTTCTTTGGTACCAAAATTTGTGCATTTATATTTGAGGGTTTTTTGTCCCCTATACCGAATGCCAACCATTCTAGTGGATAACCAGTTTCAATAGCACATTGCAAAACCCAATCTGCAGGGAAGATGTCTCGCATGTAACGTGTAGCCATGGTGCTCTTGGATACTCCCAAATGATCGCAAAGAGCTTGTCTCGTAGAGAACCCGTACGCCTCAACTAGACGTTCAATGACTTTCTTACCACCGCTGCTGAAATCCATGAGTCCTCCAAGGAAATCCAAAATTCGTTGACAGATTCCAAAAGCGATCTTAAAGTTGAACCAGAAGTGTTCTTTTGGAGCCTTCACTACTAATCACGACAAACTACGGCTCGCCACAAGCCATATCTATAAGGAATGTTGCCTTATGACACCTAACATTTCAATTACTCTGAATACACCACATGTCACGATCGAACGTTATAGCGAACTGACAGGCCTTTCTATTGATACGATTAACGATATGTTGGCTGATGGCCGACTACCTCGTCATCGTCTTCGAAAAGACAAAAAACGTGAAAAGGTAATGATTAACCTGGTTGCTCTGACAGTTGATGCTTTGTCTGCTTAATAACCGTCTACTTTCGCAATAAGACGGTGAGTTCGATTTTGCGATAAGTTCGGAGTTGAAAACTATGTTTGATTATAAAGTTTCCAAACATCCACATTTTGATGAAGCCTGTCGTGCATTTGCACTGCGCCACAACCTGGTGCAACTGGCAGAACGTGCAGGCATGAATGTACAGATTCTGCGGAACAAGCTGAACCCAGCTCAACCTCATTTATTAACCGCACCAGAAATCTGGCTGCTTACCGATCTGACTGAAGATTCAACGCTGGTAGATGGTTTTCTGGCACAGATTCATTGTCTGCCATGTGTTCCGATTAATGAGGTAGCGAAAGAGAAACTGCCGCATTACGTTATGAGTGCAACTGCAGAGATAGGGCGTGTCGCGGCAGGTGCGGTTTCTGGCGATGTAAAAACCAGTGCAGGCCGTCGTGATGCGATCAGCAGCATTAACTCTGTTACACGACTGATGGCGCTGGCTGCTGTTTCATTGCAGGCCCGTTTACAGGCTAATCCTGCGATGGCGAGTGCAGTTGATACCGTGACTGGCCTCGGTGCCTCATTCGGTTTGCTGTGAGGTGCTTATGCTGACGAAAGAACCATCATTTGCATCGCTGCTGGTAAAACAAAGCCCGGCAATGCACTACGGTCACGGCTGGATCATGGGGGAGGATGGTAAACGCTGGCATCCGTGCCGTTCACAAGATGAATTGCTGGCAGAACTATCTACGAAAAAACGGGGGAACAAATGGCTATTGAAGGCGCTGCGGCGACTGTTCCATTAAGCCCCGGTGAACGCCTGAATGGACTTAACCATATTGCGGAGTTAAGGGCGAAAGTATTTGGCCTGAATATTGAGTCAGAGCTTGAGCGGTTTATTAAAGATATGCGTGATCCACGGGGTATCAATAACGAACAAAATAAACGGGCACTGGCTGCTATATTCTTTATGGCAAAAATTCCAGCTGAACGTCATAGCATCAGCATTAATGAGCTGACCACTGACGAAAAGCGGGAGTTGATTAAAGCAATGAATCATTTTCGTGCAGTGGTGAGCTTATTTCCCAGACGGCTAACCATGCCGAATTAACCAACTAATGAAATTAATGGCGTAAACCCGCCGGGTATCCCTTTATCTAAATTCAGGAGAATTGATTATGCGTAATATTGAAACCCTCACGACTAAAACCGGACCGGATGATGCAGGGCTTAATATTTTACTGACAGAGGCTCGTCTGGAAGAACGCCGGGCAAGGGCTGAAGCAATGGCAGCTCGCCTTGATAGCCTGGCGTGTCATATCACATCCCGCCAGCTAAACCACGTCGAAGCAGCAGAACTACTGCGTGTAACTGCTGAAGCAATCCAGAACGAAGCGCAGGAGATCCACTAATGGCTGATGCAATGGATCTTGTACAGCAGCGCGTTGAAGAAGAACGCCAGCGCCATATCCGTGCTGCCCGTGCCAAAACGCCGGGCGTGTCCCGCGTGCTTTGCATTGAGTGTGAAGCGCCAATTCCGCCAGCACGCCGCCGCGCCATTCCAGGTGTGCAGCTTTGCATTACCTGTCAGGAAATCGCAGAGCTGAAAGGCAAACATTACAACGGAGGTGCTGTATGAGCACCATCCTGAAATGGGCGGGAAATAAAACCGCAATTATGTCCGAACTGAAAAAACACCTTCCTGCTGGCCCGCGACTGGTTGAACCTTTCGCGGGTTCCTGTGCTGTGATGATGGAGACGGATTATCCAAGCTATCTGGTTGCGGATATTAATCCTGATTTAATCAACCTCTATAAAAAGGTTGCCGCTGATTGTGAATCGTTTATATCTCGCGCCAGAGTTTTATTTGAGATCGCAAACAGGGAGGTGGCTTATTACAACATAAGGCAGGAGTTTAATTACTCCACTGAAATTACTGATTTCATGAAAGCGGTATATTTCCTGTATCTCAATCGTCACGGTTACCGTGGTTTATGTCGCTATAACAAGAGCAGGCATTTCAACATTCCCTACGGTAATTATAAAAATCCGTATTTCCCTGAAAAAGAACTTCGCACATTTGCAGAAAAAGCCCAGCGAGCAACGTTTGTCTGCGCCAGCTTTGATGAAACGCTGGCGATGTTGAAGGCGGGGGATGTGGTGTATTGCGATCCGCCGTATGACGGTACGTTTTCCGGCTATCACACTGATGGTTTCACTGAAGATGACCAGTATCACCTGGCATCCGTTCTTGAACATCGGTCATCAGAAGGACATCCGGTCATTGTTTCTAACAGTGACACATCCCTGATCCGTTCGCTGTATCGCAATTTTACTCACCACTACATCAAGGCAAAACGCAGCATCGGCGTAGCAGCTGGTGAGAGTAAATCTGCAACAGAAATCATCGCTGTTTCCGGGCCGCGCTGCTGGGTGGGATTTGATCCTTCGCGTGGCGTGGATAGTTCTGCCGTGTACAGAGTGCGTGCATGAGCCATGCTGATATGAACAACTGCAGCGGCTTTAACGAGGCCGCCGCAGCATTCTCATGGAACAGCCCGAAAAAGGCTATTAACCCTTATCTGGACCCGGCGGAAGTTGCGCCGGTTTCTGCGCTTTCAAACCTGATCACTCTGTACGCTGCCGATAACGAGCAGGAACAACTGCGCCGCGAGGCACTGAGTGATCAGGTCTGGGAGCGTTATTTCTTTAATGCATCCCGTGATCCTGTCCAACGCGAAATGGAGCAGGATAAGCTCATTAGCCGGGCAAAGCTGGTGCATGAGCAGCAGCGTTTTAATCCGGACATGGTCATACTGGCGGACGTTAACGCCCAGCCTTCCCATATCAGCAAGCCGCTGATGCAACGTATTGAATACTTCAGCAGCCTGGGCAGGCCAAAGGCTTATTCCCGCTATTTGCGTGAGACGATTAAGCCATGTCTGGAACGACTGGAGCATGTACGCGACAGTCAGCTATCCACTTCTTTTCGCTTTATGGCAAGCCATGAAGGGCTGGACGGCCTGCTGATCTTGCCTGAAATGAGTCAGGATCAGGTGAAACGCCTGTCTACTCTTGTCGCTGCGCATATGAGTATGTGTCTTGATGCCGCTTGTGGTGATTTGTACGCCACCGATGATGTTAAGCCAGAAGAAATCCGCAAGACATGGGAAAAGGTGGCAGCAGAAACCCTACGACTGGATGTCATACCGCCTGCGTTTGAGCAACTCCGCCGGAAAAGAAACCGCCGTAAACCCGTGCCCTATGAACTCATTCCGGGTTCGCTGGCGCGTATGTTGTGCGCCGATTGGTGGTACCGTAAATTATGGAAGATGCGTTGCGAATGGCGGGAAGAGCAGTTGCGTGCTGTTTGCCTGGTCAGCAAAAAAGCATCTCCCTATGTCAGCTATGAAGCCGTGATGCATAAACGTGAGCAGCGCCGTAAGTCGCTGGAGTTTTTCCGTTCTCATGAACTGGTGAACGAAGACGGCGACACGCTGGACATGGAGGATGTGGTAAACGCCAGCAGCAGCAACCCTGCGCATCGCCGCAATGAGATGATGGCCTGTGTTAAAGGTCTGGAGCTTATCGCGGAAATGCGCGGTGACTGCGCCGTTTTCTACACCATCACCTGTCCGTCACGTTTCCATTCCACGCTAAATAACGGCAGGCCCAACCCGACCTGGACAAATGCGACGGTAAGACAAAGCAGTAATTATCTGGTCGGCATGTTTGCTGCATTTCGTAAGGCGATGCACAAAGCCGGGTTGCGCTGGTATGGCGTGCGGGTGGCTGAGCCGCATCATGACGGCACAGTTCACTGGCACCTGTTGTGTTTCATGCGCAAAAAAGACCGCCGCGCCATTACTGCATTGTTGCGTAAGTTTGCTATCCGTGAAGACCGCGAGGAGCTGGGTAATAACACGGGGCCACGCTTTAAGTCTGAGCTGATAAACCCACGCAAAGGAACGCCGACAAGCTACATCGCAAAATACATCAGTAAGAACATTGACGGGCGTGGTCTGGCTGGCGAGATCAGCAAGGAAACGGGTAAATCCCTGCGTGATAACGCCGAATACGTTAATGCCTGGGCGTCTCTGCATCGTGTTCAGCAGTTCCGCTTCTTTGGTATTCCGGGGCGTCAGGCTTACCGTGAACTTCGCTTGCTGGCTGGTCAGGCGGCAAGGCAACAGGGTGACAAAAAAGCAGGTGCGCCGGTACTAGATAACCCGCGTCTTGATGCCATTCTGGCTGCTGCTGATGCTGGTTGTTTTGCCACCTACATCATGAAGCAGGGCGGCGTACTGGTTCCCCGCAAATATCATCTGATCAGAACCGCTTATGAAATCAACGAAGAGCCGACCGCCTATGGCGATCACGGCATTCGTATTTATGGCATCTGGTCACCCATTGCAGAGGGCAAGATCTGCACTCATGCCGTGAAGTGGAAAATGGTTCGTAAGGCCGTTGACGTTCAGGAGGCGGCAGCCGACCAGGGCGCTTGCGCCCCTTGGACTCGTGGCAATAACTGTCCCCCTGTTGAAAAAACGTACCAGACAGGGGGCGAACTACCAGGCAGCGAAGAACCTGCAGCGCTGCCGGACTTCGAAAACATGAGCAAAAAGGAACTGCGCGAGCTGACGGCAAGGCTGCGGCTGGTTAAACCGAAGCGCCGAAAAGGCTACAAACAGGAAATTACGGAACACCAACGGCTACAGCTCAATGCGGAGTTGCTGTCCAGAGGCTTTGACGCCAGTGAAACGGAAGTGGATCTGCTTCTGCGTGGCGGCAGCCTGCCATCTGGTGCCGGGCTGCGCCTGTTCTACCGGAATCAGCGCCTACAGGAGGATGACAAATGGCGTCAATGGTACTGACAGCTCAGAGAAATGGCATATCTATTAATCAAAGAGTTAGCTGAGTAAAAAACTATTTCAGCTTTAAAATCATATGGTGTACTGTATATATAAACAGTGATATTGGGAGGGAGTTGTGAACGATTTGTTCATGGAGTCACTTGCACTGCAGCGGATAGAACTTATGGCCCGGCTGGTTGCCAGCTCAGATTGTAGCGATGACGACAAGGAGGTTGCGATTTCGTGGCTGTCGGAGCTGACAAGCGATCTGGTTACTAGGCTGAATGAATATGGGGTAAGGCAGGATGAGAGTACGCATTAGTGATTCCGCACCATGGGAAACTCCCTCCCATATGGCACCCTGCGGTTTGAGAAATCAGCGCATGTCTATGGTGCATGGATTCGCATGATCCAAAAAGGATCGCAATGGGTCGGGGCCGCCAGAACTGGCGCGCTTTCCGGCCCGTCATGCATCTGCATGAAAACCACTACACAAAGCGGGCAGGCGTGGCGGGGATACGAGCGCGCGCTAAGTGTGATGACATACTAAAAAACTTCGAATATTATGATTGAAAATCAATAGTTCTTAGGAGACTAATATGGCAAATCTAATTAAAAGAATTAACCAATTAGTAGGTGATGTTAAAAGAAATATTAGATTAGATGGAAAAAATCTAATTATAGTTGGTAATAATGGTGCGGGGAAAACTATTTTCCTTAAAACATTGGATTTACATTTAAAAGAAATATTCATGCATCAATCAGTTGAATTGATATCTGATATTCAAGTCAATCTTAAAAATCATTATGATGCATTAAAAAATTATAAAGTTGATAGTCAGGATTATAATAACTTCATGAGTTCAATTGGTTATCTTGAGGATATTATTGAAAAAAAGAAAAAATTTGATATTTTGTTCGATTCTACGACTAATGTAATCCAAAGTATAAAAAAACAACAGCTCATACTGAGGTTTTTCAAAGCAGGAAGAGAATACGTCAGTGCTAATATAAATCTGTTAACAAGCGTTGAAAGTTTATATGATAGGTTTAAGTCATCAAATGCTAATAATCAAAATACAAGTGATTACTTCGAATCATATTTAGTGTCAATGTCTAATTATGCGTTGCTTGAGAAAGGTGCTGGTGAGATTGATGAGTATAATAGAGTAACTAACATTATTAATCAGATTCAATCTGATCTGCGTGATTTATTCGAAGATGAAAACTTGGTTTTAAATTTTAATAGAAAGAAACTTAGGATGGAGATTGTTCAAAAACATAAAAATCCATTCGGTTTAGATGAACTGCCCTCCGGTTTTGCATCAATTCTAGCTGTATACTCTGAGTTAATAATGTTATCCGAATTGAGTAAGCAGGATAAGGATGAAGTAAAAGGTATTGTTTTAATTGATGAGATAGATGCACATCTCCATGTAACGTTACAGAAAAAAGTTTTCAACTTCTTTACTAATAGTTTTCCAAATGTACAGTTTATAATTTCAACACACTCACCTTTTGTTGTTCAGTCCGTCTCTAATGCTATTATTTACAATCTAAGCAATAACGAGCAGATGGAGGATTTGTCAATTTATTCATACAGCTCGATTGTCAATGGGTTGCTCGGAGAAACAACAAACTCAGATGATTTAGAAGCCTTGCTTTTAGAAGTCGATGAGTTATCAAAAAATAAAAATTTTGGTGATAGATTTAAAGAAGTGATGAATATTCTTGAATCTAAGGTTGGAGTATTAGATCCTCGAGCCAAAGCTATTTATTTAGGAGCCAAATCTCGTTTGGTTGATTGGCGGGAGGAACAAGGTAATGTTTAATGTCGTCCGTCCATTACAGGTGCCGCCAAGCTTGGCTTTACAAAGGACATATAAGAGCGAGGATGTTATTGATGCATTGCGAGTTATGTTTCACAATAAGTGCTACTTATGCGAACAAGATTCTTTAGCAGATCCTGAGGTCGAACACTTTGTACCACATAATAGGGATCCTTTACTTAAATTTGGGTGGGGGAATCTCTTTTATGCTTGCAGGCGATGTAATGGTATCAAAAGTAACTCGCATGTGAATCTGTTAGATTGTACATTGCCCAATAGCAATGTTTCCAGTGAGATAGTGCATTTTGCTGGTAATGCAGCTGTGGGAGAAATTTTAATTCGAGCGAGCAGTAATAATCCTTCTCAGCAGGTTATCAATACAGTTAATTTAATTAATAAGTGCTTCAATCTGGATAATACAAGCCTTAGGAAAGTGTCGAAAGAAAGTTTGATGGAGAAATTATTAATTGAGTTGGGGAATTATCTTCCTCTTCGAGATGTACTGGCGACCAGATTGAGTACTCAGAATGATATTCAGTCAGCTAAAAACAGTTTGGCCATAATGTGTGCTGACAATTATCCGTTCTCAATATTCTGGAAGTGGCATATATTAAAAGATGTGCAGCTTAGTCAGCGATTCCCAAATTTGAGAACGGAACTTGGTTTTTAGTATTATGGTGCGCGATTTATGCGCACCATAAATTTACATTTCATACTCAAAGAACTTTATTATTGGAAGCTCTAACCAATTATTAACTTCTTCCAATCTTCTCTGTAGTGGCAAAAGCTCATTCCGGACAAACACCTTACTCGCCTTCTCCACATCCCCAAATCCCCCAACATTGCTAGGCATAATCCCCATCATCTGTGGCGGCACGCGGTGCGCCGCCATCATGTCGTCCCGGCTCACGTTCTTGATGTTCAAAAACTCATCCTTTGCCGCCACCTCTGACAACGGGATGATCTGAATCCCGTCCTTTTTTCCGTTGGGTGAGTACATAAACAGGTTGCGGAAGTTGCCCGGCCCTTTGGCGCTTTTCATGGCCTGGCGGATATTGTTCACGTCCTCCTGATTCTGCGCGGCGTCGGTCATGTACATGATGAAACCCGCGTGACTGCCGTTGATGTAGTACTTGCGGCGGAACAACGTGGCTGACTCGTTCAGCAGGGCGGAAGGGATGGCGGACAGGTATTCCGGCAGACCGTAAATCTCCTGGTTTAAGTCCGGTTCCATCAGGTGGAAGATGCTGCCTTTGGTGAACTCGTAAGGCTGCGTGGACATGCCATATTGCACAAACCAGTAAGTATCGAGGTCAAGGCCGCGCCGGGTGTACTTCGCCAGTGATGGCTCCAGTGACAGGACCCCGCCAAGTCGATTAGTCCGTTTCTCAAGATAGGCGTTACCAAAAACAAGATAGTCCTGCACAAAACGGCTGAATGCCTGCTGACTCAAAAGCGGATGAGGGATAAATGTGCTGGTCAAAATATTACGTTTAACGGCTATTGGTGAGCTGTGATGCACGGCTGCGCGATAGGTCCGCGCCAGCCCGTCAAAACTCACCGGCGGCTCATACCAGCGGTCCATTTGCACACATTCTACGTAGTCCAGAAGTTCGCGGCGGTCCAGTACCGGAATGGGATCGCCAAAGCTGAACGCCTGGGTAGTTGCTGCATCATTGGGTTGTACGTCGGGTGGCATCACATCCTGTGCGGTATTCTCAGTCATTAAAAAATCTCCACAATGTTGCTGGTATTGGCGGCTTCGCCCTGCAGCGGTTCGTTAAACAGTGCGTGCATCGTTGCCCAGGCCAAATCTGCGTGGCTGGCTTCTTCGCTGCGGCTGGCTTCATAGGTCGGACGGTTGCCGCTGGCGGTGGTGGCGCGGCGGATAGCCATAAAGGACTGCGCAATGTCGGTGTGTCCGGCGTCAAACTCCAGACGGCGGTGGCTGATAATGTCGTATGCCTTGAGCACCAGGGCGTTTTTGACGTTGGGGTTATAGACAAACTCCCGCACGGCAGGGAAAAAGCCTTTTACGTTTTCATAAACACCGTGACCGACACCGGTGGAGTCAATGCCGATGTAGGTCACGTTATACTGCTGAGTCAGTTTACGGATGGCCTCTGCCTGGGCGCGGAAGTCCATTCCGCGCCACTGGTGACGCTCAAGGATGCGGAACTTACCGCCGGGCACCGTCGGCGGGGCAATGACTACGCAGCCAGCGCTGTCACCGTTCTGGGTACCTTTCGCCGGGTCATAGCCGATCCAGACTTCGCGCCAGCCGAACGGACGCAGGGCCAGCGCCTGAAAGTCCTCCCAGACTTCCCAGCTGTCCACCATGCAGGCCTGCAGGTCAGCCAGTGGGAAAACGGAAGCGAGATCGTCGATGAACTCACACATCAGCAGGTTCTGGTACTCATCGGGGCTGTACTCCAGGCGCAGCTGGTCGAGGTCGAACAGGTTGCAGCCACCGCGCACGGCGTCCTCCACCGTCACGATCTGTCTGAACTGACCGTCAGCGCAAAGCAGACCGGCAGCAAGGGCTGAGTGGGTCAGGTCGATATCAGCGCGATCAGCTTTTGCCCGCCCGCGATTGAACAGGGCGCCGGACCAGAACGGGTAAGCGCTGTGCGTCAGGCTGGAAGGCGTTGAGAAATAGGTCTGGCGCCATTTCTTGTGCAGCGCCATGCCGGAGGCGACTTTACGTAGTTCCTGAAATTTCGGGATCCAGAAATACTCATCAAGATACAGGTTGCCGTGGTAGCTCTGTGCGGTGCGGGCGTTGGTCCCGAGAAAATACAGCGTGGCGCCGTTTGGCAGCACCATGGGATCGCCTTTTAATTCCACGTCGACTTCTTTGGCAAACTCGATGATGTACTGCTTAAAAACATGTGCCTGGGCTTTACTGGCTGACAGGAAAATCTGGTTTCGCCCTGTTAGCAGGGCGTCCATCAGCGCTTCCCGCGCGAAATAATAGGTTGCGCCGATCTGGCGTGATTTAAGCACGTTGCGGATGCGGTGCTTAATTCCTGCCTCCCACCAGTGGCGCTGATATTCAAACATTCCGTTGCGGAAAATTTCTTCCAGCTTTTCGATCTGTTCGTCGCTGAACTGGTTTTTTTCAGGTTGTTTACGGGGGCCGCGGTTGCGGTTTTGCACGTTGGGGTTTAGGTCAGCCTCATTACCACCGTTGTTAAATTTACCGATGCGGGCGTGTCGTTCTGACTGGCGGGCCAGCAGGTCTATTTCTTTAAAGTCTTTCCCTTCCTTGTGCTCCTTCATGATGAGCTGGCAATAGCGGGCGGCAGTGGTGAGCTGCATCTGATCGAGTGGGCCGTATTCGCCCCACTTGTCGCGCTTTTTCCAGCTGTGAACGGTTGCAACTTTTTCGCCCAGCATTTCAGCAATGCGGGCTACGCGGTATCCCTGAAAATACAGCAGTAATGCCTGCCTGCGGGGATCGAGGTCTGCGGGGGTCATCGTTTCCATGGCACAAACATACGGCCTTGCCTGGCGCCTTTCCCCGGCTGGCCTTTGTATGGTTTACCGCACAAGGTCCGCGCGTTGTTTCACCCCCTCCATCGCAGCAACCATAAGGCCTCACAGAGTTATTTTATGGAGTCGGTCACATGGCTGTAAAAGCAAAGCGCTTCCGCATCGGTGTGGAAGGGGCAACGACAGACGGGCGCAATATTGAGCGTGCCTGGCTGGAACAGATGGCGGCTAGCTATGACCCGCAGGTGTATACCGCGTTGATTAATCTGGAGCACATCAAGGGTTACACCCCTGACAGCCCTTTCCGCCGTTTCGGGACCGTGGATAAGCTGGAGGCAGAGGAGATTGCAGACGGCCCGCTGAAAGGGAAACTGGCCCTGTATGCGTGGATCACCCCGTCAGAGGACCTGGTGGCGTATACCCGTAATCTGCAAAAGCTTTTTACCTCGATGGAAGTCAATACCAGTTTTGCCGATACCGGCAAAGCCTACCTGGTTGGCCTGGCGGCGACGGATGATCCCGCAAGCCTCGGTACTGAAATGCTGCAGTTTAGCGCCAGCGCCAGAAGTAACCCCCTGGCAGGCCGCAAGCAAAACCCTGAAAACCTCTTTACCGCCGCCGAAGAAACGCTGATCGAGTGGGAAGAAGTCCAGGACGATAAACCCTCCCTGTTTTCCCGCGTTGCCGCGATGTTCACCAAAAAAGAACAGAACGATGAAGCGCGTTTTTCTGACGTGCATCGCGCCGTTGAGCTGATTGCTACTGAACAGCAAAACCTGAGCGAACGCACTGATCACTCCCTGTCTGCGCAGGATACGCGCATTGCTGAGCTGGAAGCCTCCCTGCAGGAACAGCAGACCGCTTTTGCTGAACTGGAGCAGCGGCTGAGCCAGGAAGACAGCCGCAAAGATTATCGCCAGCGCGCGCCGGGCGGAAACGCACCGGCAGGCACACTGACCAATTGCTGATGGAGCATAAGAACCAATGAAAAAGAAAACCCGTTTTGCCTTTAACGCCTACCTGCAGCAGCTGGCACGCCTGAACAACGTGGAAGTAGAAGAACTTTCCAGCAAATTCACCGTTGAGCCGTCGGTACAGCAGACGCTGGAAGACCAGATCCAGCAGTCCGCTGCCTTTCTGACGCTGATTAACATCACCCCGGTGGATGAGCAGTCTGGCCAGCTGCTGGGTCTGGGTGTCGGTAGCACGATTGCCGGTACCACGGATACCACCACCAAAGAGCGCGAACCAACTGACCCGACAGTGATGGCGGACGTGGAATACAAATGCGAACAGACCAACTTTGATACGGTGCTGACCTACGCAAAGCTGGACCTGTGGGCAAAATTCCAGGACTTCCAGGTGCGTATCCGTAACGCCATCGTGAAGCGCCAGGCTCTGGACCGCATCATGATCGGGTTCAACGGCGTGAAGCGTGCCAAAACCTCTGACCGTGACGCCAACCCGATGCTGCAGGACGTAAATAAGGGCTGGCTGCAAAAAATCCGCGAAGATGCGCCGGATCATGTCATGGGCAGCGAAACCAAAGAAGGCGTGACCACCAAAGGCGCCGTGAAGGTTGGTAAGGGTGGCGATTATGCCAACCTGGACGCCGTGGTGATGGATGCGGTCAACGAGCTGATCGACCCGGTGTATCAGGATGATGATGATCTGGTGGTGGTCTGTGGTCGTGAGCTGCTGTCTGACAAGTATTTCCCACTGGTTAACAAAGACCAGGAGAACACGGAGAAGCTGGCCGCTGATCTGATCATCAGCCAGAAACGCATGGGTGGCCTGCAGGCTGTACGCGCGCCGTATTTCCCTGCGAATGCACTGCTGATCACCCGCCTGGATAACCTGTCCATTTACTGGCAGGAAGATACCCGCCGTCGTTCTGTTATCGATAACCCGAAACGTGACCGGATCGAGAATTTCGAGTCCGTCAATGAAGCGTATGTGGTTGAGGATTACCGCTGCGCGGCGCTGGTCGAAAACATCCAGATGGGGGATTTCAGCGCGCCAGCTGTACCGGAAGGCGAGGGGGCATAACGCATGAGCCTGAGTCCCGCACGGCAGCACCGCCTGCGCGTCCAGGCTGAACAGGCCGCCCGACAGGGCGGCAATGTTCGCCACGCGACGGGGTATGACCTGATGCTGATGCAGCTGGCGGAGGACCGCCGCCGCCTGAAAGGTATCCAGTCCACAGTGAAGAAAGCCCAAATCAAAGTGGAACTGCTGCCCCGTTATTCCGCCTGGGTGGAGGGGGTGCTGGCTGCCGATGGTGCCCGGCAGGATGACGTGGTGATGTTTGTAATGCTCTGGCGTATCGATGCCGGCGATTATGCCGGTGCGCTGGATGCAGGGCGTCATGCGCTGCGGCACGGATGGGTGATGCCCATCGGAAACCGTAACGTCCAGACAGTGCTGGCAGAGGAAATGGCAGACGCTGCGCAGGCCGCCCTGCTGGCAGGTGAATCTTTCGATGCCGGGTTGTTACTGCAGACACTGGAGCTGACAGATGGCCAGGATATGCCAGACCAGTCACGGGCACGCCTGCATAAAGCGATTGGCGCTGTACTGACCGAAACCAGCCCGGCCTCCGCCCTGAATCACATCAATCATGCGCTGCAGCTTGATCCACGCTGTGGCGTCAAAAAAGAAAAACAACAGCTGGAGCGCAGATTGCGCAATGACAGCCGTTAACGGAACGTGCCCCGCGCACGGGCGGCACGGGGTGGAGAAAGGCTTTTGCCACATCAAAACCCCGTCCACCGCCCACTATTTCAGGAGAAAGCCCGCATGAAGTTTGTTGCGCCTGAGCAGGCGCCGGAACAGGCGGAAATTATCAAAAATACGCCGTTCTGGCCCGATGTTGATTTATCAGAGTTTCGCAGCGTGATGCGGACGGATGGCACGGTGACGTCCCCCCGTCTCGGACAACTCATCCGGTCTGCGATGTCAGAGGTCAATGCGGAGCTGTACGACTTCCGCAAACGCCAGCAGGCGCAGGGATTTATGACGCTGGCCGATGTACCGGCGGACTTGCTGGACGGTAAAAGCGAACGTATTCACCACTACCACAACGCCGTTTATTGCTGGGCACGTGCGCAGGTGAATGAGCGTTACCAGGACTACGACGCCACGGCCTCCGGTGTGAAAAGGGGGGATGAACTGGCGGAGGCCAGCGGCGATCTGTGGCGTGATGCTCGCTGGGCAATTAGCCGGGTGCAGGATGCGCCTCACTGTACGGTGGAGCTGATCTGATGAAAGTGCGTGCGTACCAGGGTGACACGGTGGACGCGCTTTGCTGGCGTCATTACGGACGCACGCAGGGCGTCACGGAGCAGGTACTGCAGGCAAATCCGGGGCTGGCTGAGCACGGCCCGTTCTTACCACACGGGCTGCAGGTGGATCTGCCGGATATTGCCACCACTTCCACGGTGCAGACCGTCCAGTTATGGGACTGAAATATGACGCTTGAACGGATCAGCGCCTTCATCACGTACTGCATCGCTGTACTGCTGGCATGGATGGGAGATTTATCGCTTAAGGATGTGTCGACAGTGGGCGGTGTGTTGATTGGCGTGCTGATGCTGGGCATCAACTGGTACTACAAACACAAAACCTACCAGCTGCTGCGCGGCGGAAAAATTACACAGGGGGAATATGAATCCTTCAACCGTTAAACGCTGTCTGGTAGGGGCGGTGCTGGCGATTGCCGCCACCCTGCCGGGCTTTCAGCAACTTCATACCTCAGTGGAAGGGTTGAAGCTGATAGCCGATTACGAGGGTTGTCGCCTGCAGCCGTATCAGTGTGATGCGGGGGTTTGGACCGATGGCATTGGCAATACGTCCGGCGTGGTGCCGGGGAAGACCATCACGGAACGGCAGGCCGCCGGGAGTTTCATCACCAACATTTTAAGGGTGGAGAAGGCGCTGGATCGCTGTGTCCTGGTGAGCGTACCGCAGAACGTCTATGACGCGCTGGTATCGCTGGCTTTCAACGTGGGAACCGGCAATGCCTGCGGTTCAACCATGGTGAAGTTTATCAATCAGAAGCGCTGGCGCGATGCCTGCTATCAGTTGCCGCGCTGGGTATACGTCAAAGGCGTATTTAATCCGGGGCTGGACAACCGCCGCGCGCGGGAGCTGTCCTGGTGCTTAAAAGGAGCGTAACCATATGACGCGGACACTGGTGATAATTCTGGCGCTGGTACTGGCTGCGTTGGGCTGGCAGTCATGGCGGATGAAGGAGGCCAGCCAGACCATCGAGCTGCAAGGGCGGGTTCTGAAAACTACAGGCGAAAAACTGGCAAAAACGAACAGCCAGCTGATTGCCTTGTCCATCCTGTCCGAAACCAATAACCGGGAACAGGCAAGGCTTTACGCGGCGGCAGAAAGTACAAACGCGCTGCTGCGAAGCCGTCAGCGCAGAATTGAGGATTTAAAACGTGAAAATGAGGATTTACGCCGCTGGGCTGACACTCTTCTGCCTGCTGACGTTATCAGGATGCGCGAACGTCCGGCCCTCGCCGGAGGTGCAGCTTACCGTGAATGGTTGTCCCAGGGTGACGCAGTGCCGCCTGGAAAAGTCGGCGGCACGCACTAACGGTGATCTGCTGACCGCGCTGGATGAAGCAGAGGCGGCCTGGGCGGTCTGCGCTGACAAAGTGGACACGATAATTTCCTGTCAGGAGCGAAACAGTGAACAAGCCTCAATCCTTACGCCGCGCCCTGAATAGCGCGGTGCCATATGTCCGCGATAACCCGGACAAGCTGCATTTATTCGTGGATAACGGAACGGTGGTGGCAACCGGGGCAGCGTCGTTGTCCTGGGAGTATCGCTATACCCTTAACGTGGTGGTCGTGGATTTCAGCGGCGATCAGGGTTTATTGATGGCGCCGGTGTTGGCCTGGTTAAGGGAAAATCAGCCAGATGCTATTCATAACCCGGAACTGCGGGAAAAGTTGCTTTCCTTTGAAGTCGATATTTTGCGCAATGATATCTGTGATATCAGCCTGAATCTGCAACTGACAGAGCGTGTGATAGTCAGCGCTGACGGTGACGTGTCCAGCGTCGAAGCGGTGCCGGAACCGGACGAACCGGACGAAATGTGGGCGGTGAGCCGTGGCTGAGCTGCAGCAGGTTGACGCTTGGTTAGATGCGTTGCTGGCGGGACTGGAACCTGCCGCTCGTAAGCGCATGATGCGGGATCTGGCGCAGCAGCTACGCCGCAGCCAGCAGAAAAATATCAGGATGCAGCGCAACCCCGACGGGACGGCTTACGAGCCGCGTCGCGTGACGGCCAGAACGAAACAGGGCCGTATCCGTCGGCAGATGTTTGCAAAACTCCGCACCACAAAATACCTGAAAGCCGTCGCCAGCCAGGACGCGGCAAGCGTCGAGTTTGAGAGCCGGGTGCAGCGCATAGCCCGCGTGCATCACTATGGCTTGCGGGAACGGGTCAGCCGCAAAGGGCCGGAAGTCAAATATGCAGAGCGCCGGTTGCTCGGCATCAATGATGAAGTGGAGGACATTACGCTTGATAGTTTATTCCGGTGGATAGAATAGTTGATTTATTGCTCATTTTTTGGAGGCTCTGTTTTAATAAGTAACTCTGCCAAACCTAAACCAAATCGAAAAGATACTGTGATTGTTAGAATCGCAATACCTGAGTAAATAATGTATGGGCTGCCTTCTAATAATTCATTCATCACTTGGGTAATGGGCTTTTCATCTTTTAAATGTGCCAAAAATGAATATAAGCTGTATATAAATACTAATGCAGTTTCATAATTCCATATGGTATTGAATATTTCTTTGTATAGCTTTGCTTTTCCACGTTTAACTATGTTTGAGCATATTCCAATAATGATGAAAAAGCTCCCAAAAAATAATGCGTGAATTGTTGGGCTATTTTCAGAAGCAAAGCTTAAAAACAAAGCGAGAATCGTTGTCGCAATAATGGCGAACCATTCAAATAAATGCTGCCTCCAACCTCTCCGACGCCTTGGCATAAAGATTTCCTCCATTTTTTGTACCAACCATCATACAAGAGATGTCTGCTGCATTCATCTGGTTTAGTGTGCGACTGTAATTGCATGAATGCTCAATTAACCGAAATCATGCGCCTTATCACCAATCTGATCCGTACCGGCATTGTGACCGAAGTGGACCGGGACGGCTGGCTGTGCCGGGTAAAAACGGGCGACCTCGAAACTAACTGGATTAACTGGCTGACCTACCGTGCAGGTAAATCCCGTACCTGGTGGTGCCCGTCTCCAGGGGAGCAGGTGGTTCTGTTCAGCCTGGGCGGCAATCTGGAGACAGCCTTTGCGCTTCCGGCCATCTACTCCAACGCCTGCCCGCCGCCGTCAGACTCTGAAAGTGCAGACGTGACCGCATACGAGGATGGCGGCTGGTTCGAATACGACCCCGCCACCGGGCGCTGGATTATTCGCGGCGTGAAAACCGTGCTGATTGAGTCTTCGCAGGTTGTTTCCTGCAAAACCGGTGAGTTTGTGATCGAGGCTGACACCACCCGTATTAACAGCAATGTGATCCTGAACGGCGATGTAACCCACAGCGGCGGCGCGATGACGTCAAACGGCGTCGTTGCTGATAAGCATAAACACCCTGGCGACAGTGGCGGAACGACAGGAGACCCATTTTGACGCTCTATATCGGGATGAGCCGCGATACCGGCAGAGCCATTACGGAAACTGACCACCTGCGCCAGTCGGTGCGTGACATTTTGCTGACCCCGCAAGGGAGCCGGCTTGCGCGCCGGGAGTATGGTTCCCTGCTTTCAGCGCTCATTGACCAGCCGCAAAACCCGGCGCTGCGCCTGCAGATCATGGCTGCGGTGTATGTGGCGTTGCGGCGCTGGGAGCCGCGGTTGCAGCTGGACACTATCACGGTTAACAGCAGCAGCATGGATGGCGCAATGGTTATTGAGCTGGCAGGCCAGCGTAATGACGGCGTGCCCGTGTCCCTTTCCGTATCGACAGGAGCAGACAATGGCCGTTATTGACCTTTCCCAGCTGCCGCCGCCGCAAATTGTGGATGTGCCGGATTTTGAAACCCTGCTGACTGAGCGCAAGGCTGAATTTGTCGCGTTATTTCCGGCAGAAGAACAGGAGGCCGTGGCCCGCACCTTAACGCTTGAGTCTGAGCCGGTGGTGAAAATGCTGCAGGAAAATGTGTACCGGGAGCTGCTGCTGCGCCAGCGGATTAACGAGGCGGCGAAAGCCGTGATGGTGGCCTATTCCGGCGGGGATGACCTGGACAATTTAGGCGCGAATAACAACGTACAGCGCCGGGTGATTACAGCTGCAGATGACACCACAACACCGCCCACGGAGGCAGTTATGGAATCTGACGCGGATTACCGCCAGCGTATCCCGGCAGCCTTTGAGGGGATGAGCGTTGCCGGTCCAGTTGGTGCTTATGAATATCACGCGCTTAGCTCGGATGGTCGGGTGGCGGACGCGTCGGCGTTCAGCCCGTCACCGGCGGAAGTCGTGGTGACTATTCTGGCCCGCGACGGCGATGGTACTGCGCCGGAAGACTTACTGCAGGTCGTCGGTGAGGCCCTGAACGATGAGGCTGTGCGGCCTGTGGCGGATCGGGTGAGTGTCCGATCTGCTGAGATTGTCCCCTATGAAATTGATGCGGTTCTTTATGTCTATCCCGGCCCGGCAAAGGAACCCATCCTGGCGGCCGCGAAAGCGCAGGGTACGGCATATATCAACGAGCAGCGTCGCCTGGGTCGTGACGTGCGGCTGTCTGCGATCTATGCCGCTCTGCATGTTCAGGGCGTCCAGCGCGTTGAGCTGATGAAGCCCCTGGCGGACATGGTGTTAGATAAAACGCAGGCGTCATATTGCACCGATTTTAAAGCAGAAATTGGTGGCTCTGATGAGTAACAGCCTGTTACCGCCGGGGTCGTCTGCGCTGGAGCGCAGGCTGGCGCAAGCCTGTTCAGGTATCAGTGATTTAAACGTGCCGCTGCGTGATCTGTGGAACCCGTGGAAATGCCCGGCAAAGTTTCTGCCGTATCTGGCCTGGGCTTTCTCCGTTGACCGATGGGAGGAGACCTGGACGGAAACCGCTAAGCGGCAGGCGGTCAGCGATGCGTTCTGGATACATCAGCGTAAGGGAACGATAGCCGCCATCCGCTTTGTGATTGAAAACATGGGTTATTCCATATCAATTGATGAGTGGTGGCAAGTCGCGGATCCGGCGGGAACATTCAGGCTAGAGGTGGATATAAATAATATCGGGCTGACGCCATCCATGCTCAGTGACCTGAATCGCCTGATTGATGAAACAAAGCCCGTCAGCCGACATATGGCACAGTTCAATATCGCCGTAAAAATGAGCGGTGATATTTATACGGGGTCATCGCTATGTTGTGGGGACATTATCAGCATTTATCCGGAGGGGTTCGAGCCGGAAGAAAATATTATTTATGACGGTGCCTTTTTTCATGATGGAAACGTTAACTACGGGTAAAATTTATGGCCAATATTACTGAATCCCCATCATGGGAAGAGAATATCAGTTTGATAGAAAGGCGGGAACGTGTTGCCGGAGGACAGGATGGCGCCGCCAACCGTCCGCTAAAATCGCTGGCGAACAGAACGCGATATCTGAAAGAAAAACAGGAAGAAGCTGACGGGATATTATCCGGGAAAGTGGAGGCGGTTAAAACGTTTGCTGAAGGGGCGACACTTGAATCTCCCCGCGATGAAATAATCTATGGCAATTACCGACTCGTATGGACAGGACTTTTTCCAAAGTCAGTCCCCGCAGGCAGCACGCCGAAAGGAACAGGGGGAGTAAAAGCCGGTGCCTGGGCTTACACCTCCGATGCCGTTCTCCGTCTGGACATGGCCTCAGAAGAGGAAGGTCTGGGCGGGGACCTGTCGTTTGTTAAAAAAGGTCGCGCACCCGAGGCGGCATATATAAAACGCTCCGTGAGTGACATGTTACTGGATGGTGAGGCGGGTTTACGTAAGTGTTTCGCCGCCGTCGGGGATGGATATCACGACGATACCGCCGCTTTTAATGAATGGTGGGAATGCCTGATGGAAATAGCGTATAAGCGTCGGGCATATGAAGGCGATGAAGCGGCGATAAAATTCATGCTGCAAAAAGGTCCGCTGCTCACTATCGAGAATGGTGTATTTATCTATGACGGTCCGGGGCTGAATATTGGTAACTCCGACGTCTTTGTTTTTAACGTGAAAGGTGAAAGCGCACTCTCAACTAAAATACTGTTGCCTAATGATGGAGTATATCTTTTCGACTTTGACAATAACCCGGTCCATAGCCGGTTGTCAGATATGACGATTCACGGTGGCCTCGGTGCTGTCCGGTATAAATCAAAAGCCCGTAACGCAAGCAGCACCCATGACTTTGAGAGACTAAGACTGTCCCGGTATAACGAATGCGGAATAAGTAACAACTCTGTAGATATGCCCTATTTCCGCGTAAACAAATGCGTGTTTTACGGAGCCACGGACAAACAGACTATAGGTGTCTGCGTATCCGGGTACTCTGCTGGCGGGTCCATTACAGAATCAATATTCAGTGATAATCGTTACGGAATAAAGCTGGCAGTCGGTGACAATGGTGCTGAACGCAACGGCCCGGCAACGCCTTACCTGATTGATAATAACGATTTTTACCGTACCGGAAATCGGGGCGCTGTAGATGAGGATACCGGGGAGTTTGTACGGTTTGCCTCTTACGATATCTGGGCGGAGCCAGGCGCTACAGCGCAGAACTCCGGGAAGGGGATAAAATTCACCAGGAATAAGTTCGGACAGGAGAATCTCATCTCTCCGGATACGCACATCCTGGTTGCTGATGCATACACCACAGGAACAGGAGCGGGGCTTAACGGCGACAGGCATCACAATGAGGTGATTTCGACAGGATTCTTTTCCGGTGCCCGGTTTGATGGCAATGATGTGAACTCGACTAACGGCTCGTACGTTGCGCCATTTCTGCGCACGTTTACCCCCAACACGGGGAATATGCATTTTTCAGATTCGTACGACAACGGGATGCCGTCACGCATTATAGAGTTTGCCGGAGGGATTACCCAGTCGCAAATAGGCAGCCTGGCGCGGTCTAACGTCTTTGATATTTCCCATTGCGTTGCATTGCAGAAAGGCGTCGAACCCAAACTGATTTCCAACCTGAACGACGTTTTCCGGCTGATTGACCCTATGCTCTATTACGTGGGTCATCCGCAGTCAACAATCGTCCCTGTCGGCTCCCAGCAGGTCGGTTTTGAGCTGCTGTATTCCGGCCCAACCTCTGGCATAGGTCTGAGTAACGCCACACGAACATCGCTCAATAATTCCTATGGCGGGATATTTGAGGCGGCGGAAATCACCATGACGACATCGCAGGGAAGAGCCACAGCTACCGTCAGCGGCGGGGTGGCAGGCCGTAAACACTGGATTGATTTCGATGTGCGCCGGAGTGCATTAAATCCGGTGGGTTCCGTGGTAATGGAGGTAATGGATAGTACAGGCGTTACCGTAATTTTCCGCAGGATTATTCTTCTGGATACGGCAGCCCGCTGGCAAAAAGTCATTCTGCCGTATATTCCCAACGAGAGCGGAGATATTGTCGTCCGCTTCCGCTCAAATCTGTACGTCGCAGGTGCAGCCACGAATTTTGTCATTGGCAATCTCAATGTTTACCGAAACGAAACACCAGTGAATACGGGGCACAACAGCGGCCTGCGCATGCAGTGGGATCTGCAACACATAGTAAAAGGCGCACGACATGAATGGTACGACAATACAGGTAACCTGAGAGCTAAAAATGGGGCGCCGACGTCTGTCACCGACGGCGTAATCATCAGCGCAAACCCGGTAGTGTGAGGCATTATTATGTTGAAAATGACATTCAATTTTAACGGCGTGACGGTAACTGACGGTGTACTCAATGTGATTATGCCCTCAATCAGCACGGACCAGACAACACTGAGTTTCGGGCTTGCGTATAGAGCCAGTACCAGCGATCCGCTACTCAATTCCGAAACATACAGTTGTCCGTATGATATTACGGCTGGCGACCCATTCAGGCAGGCGTATGAGTACCTGAAATCAATGGATAAATTTGCATCAGCTGAGGATGCTCAGGCCATGCAATAAAAAGGTGCAGATGAGATGAGTAAAAATTTCAGGTCCGTAATTACAAAATATGGACGGGAAAAAATAGCGGGATCCGTCGTCAGTGGTGAAAAAATAGTTTTCGCTGAAATGAGCGTCGGCGACGGAAACGGGGGAGAAATAACACCTGATGAGAATCAGGTATCCCTGCTGAATGAAATCTACCGGACCTCGCTAAACAGTCTGAAAATATCAGATAACAGCAATAATGTAATTATTGCTGAAATGATGATGCCGCCAGAAGTCGGAGGCTTCACCATCAGAGAAGCCGCGCTGTTTGACGATGCCGGGGTGTGCATGGCGGTCGCCAGCGTCCCGGAAACTTATAAGCCCCTGCTGGGTGAAGGCTCGGGCCGCTTTACGGTGCTCAGAATATGGCTGATAGTCAGCAGTACAGAAAATATCGAGCTGCGAGCAGATCCGGGCATCGTTATCGCGACGATTGAAGACGTGATTAAGGTTGGTAACGAAGGTAAAGATTATACAGACAGTCAGATCAGCGAGCATGCTAAATCGCGCAATCATCCGGATGCTACTCTGGATGAGAAAGGCTTTACCCGTCTCAGTAATGCGACGGACAGCGATGCCACTGACAAGGCCGCGACCCCGGCGGCAGTAAAAGCTGCCATTGCTTCTGCCATCCGTTCAGCGTGGGAGCTGGAAAACCCGGTCGGAACAGTGAGATTTTACGCCCAGAGTGTAAATCCGAATGAGATCTATCCGTGGTCGCAATGGGTATACACCGGTGAAAATAAAACGATCCGCGTCGGCAAGGCTGACGGTTCGGATGTCGGGAAGACCGGCGGCAGCGATAATGTCACACTCCAGCAGACTAACCTGCCCGCTGTGCAGGTTAATGTCAGTGGCGAAACCAGCGAACTCCCCGGGCAGGAACTGACCACCAGGGAGGCGGGACGGCATAAACACAAAGGCGGAATGCTCGCCCCAGGTGAGGTCTGGGATGATAATTACATAGTCGGTTCGGATAACGACAGCCGCCGCACACGAAATTATACGGATGAGGTAGCCGATCATAGCCATATTGTGGACTTGCCAGCCCACAAACACACGACCAGCGGCAAAACGGCCAACCTCGGCGAAGGTAAGTCGTTCAGCGTGGTGGAAGCCCACACCCTGCTGATGTGCTGGAGCCGTGTTGCCTGATAAATCCCGGTATCAGTCTGCCCCTATAAGGGGCTTTTTTCTGTCTGCGGTTGTGCCATTGACAGCACAACGGCCATCAACGGCTTGCGGTGAATGATTTCCCTACCATGGGTGAACCCCTAAACAGGAGATTCATTCATGGCGCAAGACTATCACCACGGCGTGCGTGTTGTTGAAGTTAACGACGGCACCCGCTCTATCACGACGGTGAGCACGGCGATTGTGGGCATGGTATGCACCGGCGATGATGCCGATGCCTCTGTGTTCCCGCTCAATAAGCCGGTTCTGCTTACCGATGTACTGACCGCCAGCGGCAAAGCAGGCGAGTCCGGCACGCTGGCCCGCTCACTGGACGCCATCGCCGACCAGGCAAAACCCGTCACCGTTGTGGTGCGTGTTGCCCAGGGCGAAACGGAAGCGGAAACCACCTCCAATATTATCGGCGGTGTAACCGCTGACGGTAAGAAAACGGGCATCAAAGCGCTGCTTTCGGCGCAGTCGCAGCTGGGCGTGAAGCCGCGCATTCTTGGCGTGCCGGGCCATGACACGCAGGCTGTTTCCACTGAACTGTTAAGCGTGGCGCAGAGCCTGCGCGGCTTTGCGTACCTGTCTGCCTACGGTTGTAAAACCGTGGAAGAAGCGATTGCCTACCGCGAAAATTTCAGTCAGCGAGAAGGGATGCTGATCTGGCCTGATTTCATCAACTTTGACACGGTGCTGCAGGCGGACGCGACTGCTTACGCCACTGCCCGAGCGCTGGGTCTGCGTGCCAAAATCGACGAGCAGACCGGCTGGCACAAAACCCTGTCTAACGTGGGCGTCAACGGCGTAACCGGCTTGTCTGCGGATGTGTTCTGGGATCTGCAGGACCCGGCAACCGATGCCGGACTGCTGAACCAGAACGACGTCACCACCTTGATCCGCAAGGATGGTTTCCGCTTCTGGGGTTCCCGCTGCCTCAGCGATGACCCGTTATTCCAGTTTGAAAACTACACCCGTACCGCGCAGGTGCTGGCAGACACCATGGCGGAGGCGCATATGTGGGCCGTGGACATGCCGCTTAACCCTTCGCTGGCTCGCGACATTATCGAAGGTATCCGCGCCAAAATGCGCAGCCTAGTAAATCAGGGCTACCTTATCGGCGGTGATTGCTGGATTGATGACAGTGTGAATGACAAAGACACGCTGAAAGCCGGGAAACTCTGGATCGATTACGACTATACGCCAGTGCCGCCGCTGGAAAACCTGATGCTGCGCCAGCGCATCACTGACCGTTACCTGGTGGATTTCACCACCCGCGTAAGCGCATAAGGGGGACCCATGGCCTTACCACGCAAGTTAAAACATCTGAATATTTTTAACGCCGGTAACAACTGGATGGGCATTGCTGAATCCGTCACCCTGCCGAAATTCACCCGCAAGCTAGAAAACTACCGCGGCGGCGGGATGCCCGGTTCAGTCGGTATCGATCTGGGGCTGGATGATGGCGCGCTGGATACGGAAATGACCATCGGCGGTACGGAGGCGCTTCTGTTTAAACAGATGGGCAAAGCCACGGTGGACGGCGTGCAGCTGCGCTTTACCGGGTCTATTCAGCGCGACGACACCGGCGAAGTGCAGGCCGTTGAGCTGGTCGTCCGTGGGCGCCACAAAGAGGTGGATTCTGGCGAGTGGAAAACCGGCGAGAGCAATTCCACCAAAGTCAGCAGCGTTAACTGTTACGCGAAGCTGACCATTAACGGTGAAGTGCTCTATGAGGTCGATGCGGTCAACATGATTGAAATTGTTGATGGTGTTGACCTGATGGAAGAACACCGTAACGCCATCGGTCTGTAATTTTTTCCTGGCGCGAGAGGTCGCGCCAGCCAACCCATAACAGGAAAAGAGCATGAGTGAGAAAACAGAAGCTACGGTGAAACTGGATAGCCCGATTAAGCGCGGTGATACCACGATTACGGAAATTGTGCTGCGTAAGCCGCAATCTGGCGCACTGCGCGGTACGCGACTGCAGGCGGTGATGGAAATGGACGTGGCCTCTATGATGACCGTGATCCCCCGCATCTCCACGCCAACGCTGACCCCGCAGGAAATGGCGGACCTCGACCCGGCAGACCTGGCCGCGATGTCTGTCGAGGTGGTCCTTTTTTTGTTGCCGAAGTCGGCACTTGCCGATTTGCCGACAGCCTGACGGTAGATGACCTGGTGGCGGATATCGCCACGATCTTTCACTGGCCGCCGTCCGTCACTGACGTTATGCCGCTGACGGAAGTGCTGGAGTGGCGGCACAGAGCGATAATGCGTAGCGGGGCCAGCGATGAGTGATAAAAACCTGCGCCTGCAGGTGGTTCTGAATGCGGTTGATAAACTCACCCGCCCTTTAAAAAATGCGCTGGCTGGCTCGAAGGAGCTGGCCTCCGGCATCCGGCAGACCCGTGATCAGCTTAAACGGCTTAACGACGCGGGGAGCCAGTTAAAATCTTTTTATCACCTCTCACAGAGCCTGAATCGGACCAGCAACGAGCTGGACCAGGCGCGGCTGCGTGCGCAGATGATGACGCGCGAGCTGGCAGCGCTAGAATCCCCCACGAAAAAACAGACGCAGGCGCTTGAGGCGCAATGGCGCGCCGTATCACGCCTGGAACAAAAGCAGGGGCAGGAAACGCGGCAGATGGCTGCAGCCAGGGCGGAGCTGTACCGCCTCGGCATCTCTGCGGGCGGTGGCGCCCGTGAAACGGCCAGAATTACCCGCGAAACGGATCGCTATAACCAGCAGCTGGCAGAGCAGGAGCGGCGCTTGCGGGACGTGGGCGAGCGCCAGCGCAAGCTGAATGCGATCAGGGCCAAAGCTGACAAGATGCGCGACGTGCGTAACAGCCTGGCGGGGAACGGGGCCGGGATGATGGCGGCCGGGGTGACAACGGGCGCGACCTTGCTGGCGCCCATTCGCGCCTACTCGGAATCAGAGAACGCCGCTAACCAGCTGGCAGGCTCGATGATGGGACCGGGCGGAAAGGTGGCGCCTGAGTTCCTGAAGCTGAATAAGCTGGCGATTGCCCTGGGGGACCGGTTGCCCGGTACCACGGCAGATTTTCAGAACATGATGACCATGTTACGCCGTCAGGGGATGTCAGCGCAGGTTATCCTGGGCGGGCTGGGTGAGTCGGCGGCTTACCTTGGCGTGCAGCTGCAGATGGCGCCGACGGAAGCCGCAGAGTTTGCCGCAAAATTGCAGGACGCCACGCAGACCACCGAAAAAGACATGATGAGCCTGATGGATCTTATCCAGCGTGGTTTTTATGCGGGCGTAGACCCCGGGAATATGCTGCAGGGTTTTTCAAAAATTAGTAGCGCTATGAGTATTCTAAATAAGAAAGGGATAGATGCAGCTAAAACCTTTGCCCCCCTGCTGGTTATGGCTGACCAGGCAAGTATGGCCGGGGAGTCTGCTGGGAATGCGTACCGGAAAATATTCCAGGCTGCCCTGGATGCAAAGAAAATTAAAGCTGTTAATGATGATCTAAAAGGGACCGGCATTAAGTTTAATTTTTCTGATGGTAAGGGAGGATTTGGTGGGCTGGAAAATATGTATGTCCAGCTAAGTAAGCTGAGCAAACTTACTCCCGAAAAGCAGATGGCAACAAAAAAAGACCTGTTTGGCAATGATTCAGAAACGCTGCAGGCGTTGGATATCATGATCCAAAAAGGTATTGATGGTTATCGTGAAACAGTAGCGAAGCTGGAGAACCAGGCAACCCTGCGCGAGCGCGTCGATGCATCGCTTAATACCCTGGGCAACAAATGGGAAGCCGCTGGCGGCTCCTTTACCAACGCCATGGCGAGCATCGGTGAAACCGTCGCGCCGGTGCTGAAAAATATTGCGGACTGGCTGGGTAATCTGGCGTCCGCGCTGGATGGTTTTGTGAAGCGTCATCCGCAACTGACGGCGGCGCTATTTAAAATTGCGGCCGTATTTGCCGTGGTAGCTACCGCAGCGGGTGTGGTGTCACTGGCCCTGGCATCCATTTTGGGTCCTATGGCGGTAGTGCGGGTAAGTGCTGGCATTCTCCAGCTGAAATTTGCTTCTGCGTTTGGTCTGGTCACAAGAGTAATTGGCGGCGCAGGCCAGGCGGTCATCTGGTTAGGCCGGTTGATGATGGCTAACCCCATTCTGGCGATAGTTGGCCTGATTGCGATGGGAGCCATCTATATCTGGCAGAACTGGGAAACGCTGGGGCCGAAGTTTAAAGCACTGTGGGATGCCATCACGTCAGGTGTGTCAGTAGCCTGGGCTGTGATTAAGCAGACCATAAGCAGCAAATGGGATGAAATTCTGAGTGATGTTGCCGCGCTGCCCGCAAAATTTAAAGCGGTGGGCGGGGCGATTATTGACGGCATCCTGAGTGGTATCAATGAGAAATGGGAAACGCTTAAGAGCAAGCTGGCATCGGTCAAAAGCTATCTCCCGGACTGGATGACCGGCGGCGATAATTCGCAGGGCGCCTCACCGCAGAAAAAGACCCCAGGATTTTTCGCGGGGATGTATGACAGCGGTGGTTATATTCCACGTGGGCAGGTGGGTATTGCTGGCGAGAATGGCCCGGAGCTGATTAACGGTCCGGCCTATGTGACCAGCCGCAGGAGAACGGCCGCGCTGGCGTCCGTAGTCGCCGGAATGATGGGGGGAGCAATGCCAGCAGAGGCCACCCCGCTTCATCCCATGAGTCTGCCGGCAGCTTCATACCGTCCTGTAACCGATAAGCCAGCAGGCAGCCAGCCTGTATTCCAGTTTGAAACCCATGCGCAAATTATTATCCAGGCTCTGCCCGGTCAGAGCGCGCAGGATATTGCGCAGGAAGTTGCACGGCAGCTTGATGCGCGCGAGCGACGCATGAGGGCTAAGGCCCGCAGCAATTTCAGTGATCAAGGGGGGTACGAATCATGATGATGGTCCTGGGCTTGTTTGTGTTTCAGCTGCGCACGGTTCCCTATCAGCAACTGCAGTATCAGCGGAACTGGCGCCATGTGACCAACAACCGCGTTAATCGCCGTCCGACAACGCAATTTTTGGGGCCAGATAACGATCAGCTGACGCTCTCCGGCGTCCTCATGCCGGAAGTGACCGGCGGCCGGTTGTCGTTGCTGGCGCTGGAGCTGATGGCAGAGCAGGGGAAGGCGTGGCCGCTGATCGAGGGTGGTGGGACTATCTACGGCATGTATGTGATTGAGAGCCTTAACCAGACGAAAACGGAATTTTTCGCCAGTGGGGAAGCCAGGAAAATAGAGTTTTCGCTGGGGCTTAAACGGGTGGATGAGTCCCTGTCTGAAATGTTCGGCAGTCTGAGCGATCAGCTTAGCAGTCTGCAGGATTCTGCCGCCGCCGCAGTAGGGAACATCAGATCGACGGTAGGAGGGTTGCTGCAGTGAGCGAGATGGCTGATTTACTCAACCTCGGAAGCAAGACCCCGGCCTTTCGGATCGTGATTGAAGGTAAAGATGCCACGCAGACGCTGGATAAACGTCTGCTGGGTATGATACTGACCGACAACCGCGGATTTGAAGCTGACCAGCTTGATCTGGAGCTGGACGACGCCGACGGCCTGGTAATTATGCCGCGTCGTGGCGCAGTGATTTCTCTGGCGCTGGGATGGAAAGGCGAGCCGCTGTACTCAAAAGGTAAGTTTACCGTTGACGAAATAGAGCATAGCGGCAGCCCGGACAAGCTGACAATCCGTGCCCGTAGTGCTGATTTCAGGGAAACGCTGAATGTCCGGCGTGAGAAGTCCTGGCACAAAACGACAGTGGGCGATGTGGTGAAAGACATTGCCGCACGGCACAGCCTTAAAGTTGCTATAGGAAATGATGTTGCTGCGATGGCGCTGGATCACCTGGACCAGACCAACGAAAGCGACGCCAGCTTTTTAATGAAGCTGGCGCGGCAGTATGGCGCGATTGCCTCAGTCAAGGACGGTAATCTGCTATTTATCCGGCAGGGGCAGGGGAAAACAGCAAGTGGTAAACCGTTGCCGGTCATCACTATTACCCGTAAGGACGGAGACAGTCACCGGTTTAGCCTGGCTGACAGGGGAGCATATACGGGTGTTATCGCTCACTGGCTGCATACCCGGGAACCGGAAAAGAAAGAAACTGCAAAGGTAAAGCGCCGCCGGAGGACGACAAAACCCAAAGAGCCGGAAGCAAAGCAGGGGGATTACCTGGTCGGAACGGATGAGAATGTGCTGGTTCTGAACCGTACCTATGCGAACCGCAATAATGCAGAACGGGCTGCAAAAATGAACTGGGAGCGGCTGCAGCGCGGTGTGGCGTCATTTTCTCTTCAGCTGGCAGAAGGCCGCGCGGATCTCTATACGGAAATGCCCGTTAAGGTCAGCGGCTTTAAACAGCCCATTGATGATGCGGAATGGACCATCACAACGTTAACGCACACGGTCAACCCGGATAGCGGGTTTACAACCAGCATCGAGCTGGAAGTGAAAATTGATGATTTAGTAATGGGCTGAGGTTTCCAAAAGAGAACTTTAAGTTCACAAAATGAAATAATGTTGTATCATTATTGCGATTTCAGGAAAAATGGCGGGGTCGTAAAAATGATGATTTGCCCATTATGTGGAAGTGCAGCCCATACTCGCAGCAGTTTTCAGGTCTCTTCAATGACCAAAGAACGTTACAACCAGTGCCAGAATATTAACTGCAGCCATACGTTTGTAACGCATGAGACTTTTGTGCGCTCAATCTCTACACCTAAAGAGGCCCATCATGTGCAGCCTCACCCTACAAATTCAGGCCAGGCAGCACTGTCTCTTTGAGGCTGCCGCCACTTTGTCGCCATAGCTTAAAAAGATGGTTTGTAACTCCATGATTTTAAAGGTTGTAAAATTCAGGCAACAAAAAACCCATCAACCTTGAACCGAAGTGGCGGGGTTGATGGGCTCCACAAAATGGGGACATCAAAGAAAAGCAGTGGCATTACTTATGACTGATGCCCTGAGAAAAAGTTCTGCCTGTGACGGCTTTTTTCTCAAAAAATTATTGTAGCCCTGGCCAGATGATCACGATGAGCGTCCCGGCAAGGGTAAGCAGCACGTTGGCGATGGCGTAGGTGCCTGCGTAGCCGAGCGCGGGAATGTTGCTGCGCGCGGTATCGCTGATGATCTCCATCGCCGGGGCGCAGGTGCGGGCTCCCATCATGGCGCCGAACAGCATCGCCCGGTTCATGCGCAGCACGTAGGCGCCGAACAGGAAGCAGATCACCACCGGCACCAGGCTGACGATAAGCCCTGCCGCCAGCATCTGGCCGCCGACGGCGCCCAGCCCGTTATTGATCCCGGCCCCGGCGCTGAGACCGACTCCGGCCATAAACACCATCAGACCAAACTCTTTCACCATGTTCAGCGCCCCCTGCGGGATATAGCCGAAGGTTGGGTGGTTGGCGCGCAGGAAGCCAAGCATGATGCCGGCGAACAGCAGGCCGGCGGCGTTGCCGATGCCGAAGCTGAAGGAGCTGAACTGGAAGGTGATCATGCCGATCATCAGGCCAACGATAAAGAAGGCGCAGAAGGCCAGCAGATCGGTCACCTGGCTGTGAATGGAGATAAAGCCGATGCGGTCGGCCACGGTTTTTACGCGGCGGGCGTCGCCGCTGACCTGCAGCACGTCGCCTTTGTTCAGTACGACGTTATCGTCGATAGGCATCTCGATCTGGCTGCGAATAACCCGGTTTAAGAAGCAGCCGTGGTCGGTAAGCTTGAGCTGCGCCAGGCGGCGGCCGACGGCGTTGTGGTTTTTGACCACTATCTCTTCAGTGACGATGCGCATGTCGAGCAGATCGCGGTCGAACACCTCTTTACCGTTGCGGAAGCTCGGGTCGAGGCGGGCGTGGGCGTCCGGGTAGCCCACCAGCGCAATATCGTCACCCATCTGCAGCACCGCGTCGCCGTCCGGGTTGGCCAGAATGCCGTTGCGACGAATGCGTTCAATATAGCAGCCGGTCTGGCGGTAAATACCCAGTTCGCGCAGATTTTTGCCATCCGCCCAGGCCACCAACTCCGGGCCGACGCGGTAGGCGCGGATCACCGGCAGGTAGACTTTACGTTTGGAATCGGTATCGAGGCCGCGCTCGCGGGCGATTTGCTGGGCGCTGGTCTGCAGATCCTGATGCTGCAGCTTGGGCATATAGCGGGCGCCGACGATCAGGCTCACCAGACCAACCAGATAGGTCAGGGCATAGCCGAGGCTCAGATGGTCAAGCGACTGCGCCAGCTGATCGCTGGGCAGGCCGAAATGGCGCAGGGTGTCGCCCGCGCCCACCAGCACCGGGGTGGAGGTCATGGCGCCTGCCAGCATACCGGCGGTGAGCCCGATATCCCAGCCGAACACTTTACCCAGCACCATGGCGATCAGCATCGCGCTGCCGACCATCACCAGCGCCAGCATCAGGTAGTTTTTCCCGTCGCGGAAAAAAATAGAAAAAAAGTTGGGCCCGGCTTCTACGCCAACGCAAAAAATAAACAGCATAAAGCCGAGATTAAGGGCATCGGTGTTAATCGCGAAATGCTGCTGGCCTAATAATAGAGAAACGACTAAAACGCCAATGGAATTACCAAGTTGTACTGAGCCGAGACGCAGTTTTCCCAGGCATAGTCCTAATGCAAGTACAACGAATAATAACAGGATGTAATTCCCGTTTAACAAATCTGCGACGTTTATATTCACGAAAGCCAACTTCTCATTTACTAGTAAGTTGTTGAAGGAAATGGTTATTTGGTCTAAGGTTGCTCAGGCGTTCGCGTTGTCGCGAACCTATTCTGGCACCCTGTTATAACCAGCAAAAATATACCGCTAGTTTAATCCTTCCTGGATGCGGCGGCTAGTGACAATCGTTTTTAGGCTGGTAGGGGAGTTATTGGCATGGATTGCCGAAATGCTTTATCTGACTGGGCGACGTGGACGTGAGTTAGAGGCAACATCAGGAGGATACGGTGAAATCTGAGCGTAGTTGGGCCGGCATTATCTGTGGCTTCGTTCTGTTCATTGTGGTGTGCTTATCGTTGTTGTTACATATGAAAGGGGCATTTCGCGCCAGCGGCAACCCGGAGCTGGGCCTGCTCTTCTTTTTGCTGCCAGGGGCGGCGGCGAGCTGTCTCTCTCCTGGACGGCGGGTGCTGCGTCCTTTGCTCGGCGCGATACTGGCGGCGCCGGTCTGCATGGTGACGATGCGGCTGTTCTTCGTGACCCACCGGACGTTCTGGCAGGAGATGGCGTGGGTGTTGAGCGCCGTGTTCTGGTGCGCGCTTGGGGCATTGTGCTTTTTGTTTATCTGCGCCTGGCTTGATACCTGGCGCAGTCATTCATCGAGCAAATAAATTGACTCAGGCAAACAGGCCGAGATTCTCTTTTGCCCAGGCTTCAAAATCGGTGCAGCCGCCGATGTGTTTCTGGTCGACGAAAATCTGCGGCACGGTTTCAACCGGTTTGCCAACGGTTTTTTCCAGGTCAGCTTTGCTGATGCCTTCGGCATGAATATCCACGTAGCGGTAGTTGAAATCATCACGCTCGTTGGTCAGTTTTTCTGCCAGTTCTTTAGCGCGAACGCAGTAAGGGCAGCCTGGACGACCAAAAATAACGGTAAACATTGCTTCTCTCCTTAAACCTCAGCCGGATGGCGAATGGCGCTTATGATGCCTGCAACGGGCGGGGAGGGAAAGAAGGTTCTGCCTTTTACTTCGATGGTTTACGGCTATGTTTGATAAATGTCGGACTGTCAAAACACGTATACTGGCCCGACGGCGCGGTGGAATTGGCTGGCGCGCCGCGTTTATCAACCGGAGAGGCGTGATGCGAAAATTTGCCCCATTGCCGAAAAGCATACTGCTGGTTGAGATCCTCGGGATGGGGCTGTTAACCCTCGCCTGGCTCTCCCTTAACCAGTATGTCCAGCTGCCTGCGCCCATTGCCAGCCCGACCGCGGCGCTGGTGATGCTCTTTGCCGGGATCGTGCTGATGATCCCCGCCGCCATCGTCGTGATGTGGCGGATGGCGCAGATCGTGGCCCCGCAGTTAACGCACTCTCCAAAGCCTGAATCCTTGTCTGACAGAGAAAAACGTAATGACGCCGACCATTGAGCTGCTGCGCAGCCACCGTTCCATCCGCCACTTCACCGATGCCCCCGTGAGCGACGAACAGCGCGCAGAGATTATCGCCAGCGCGCAAGCGGCATCTACCTCGAGTTTTTTACAATGCACCTCCATCATCCGTATTACTGACCCGGCGCTGCGTGAACGTCTGGTCCCGCTGACCGGCGGCCAGCAGCACGTCGCCCAGGCGGCGGAGTTTTGGGTCTTCTGCGCCGACTTTAATCGCCACCTGCAGATCTGCCCGCAGGCGCAGCTGGGGCTGGCGGAACAGCTGCTGATCGGCGTTGTCGATACGGCGCTGCTGGCGCAAAACGCGCTGACCGCCGCCGAGTCCCTCGGACTAGGGGGCGTCTATATCGGCGGGTTGCGCAACAGCATTGAGGCCGTCACAGAGCTGCTGGAGCTGCCGCAGCACGTCCTGCCGCTGTTCGGTCTTTGCCTTGGCTGGCCGGCGGATAACCCGGATATCAAGCCGCGGATGCCGGCGGCCATGCTGGTGCATGAGAACCGCTATCAGCCGCTGGATAACGCGCTGCTGGCGGAGTATGACGAACAGCTGGCGCACTATTATCTGTCGCGCGGCAGCAACGCCCGCCGCGATACCTGGAGCGACCATATCCGGCGCACTATCGTGAAAGAGAGTCGTCCGTTTATTCTTGACTATCTGCATAAGCAGGGGTGGGCAACGCGCTGATTACGTGTACACTGCTGCTCCGGCCAGGTGATATCCGCCGCCGGCCGCAGGAAAGGTGAAAGTGTGTTCGATAGCTGAGGCCCGCCAGAGCGGGTCTTTTCGCAGAGGTGCAGGATGAAAATTGCCATATTATCCCGGGATGGAACGCTTTATTCATGTCGGCGCCTGCGCGAAGCAGCGCAACAGCGCGGTCATCAGATCGAGATCCTCGATCCGCTTTCCTGTTATATGAACGTCAGCCCGGTGGCCTCGTCGATCCACTACAAAGGGCGTCAGCTGCCGCACTTTGATGCGGTGATCCCGCGCATTGGCTCGGCGATCACCTACTATGGCACCGCGGCCCTGCGCCAGTTTGAGCTCCTGGGAAGCTATCCGCTGAATGAGTCGGTCGCCATCACCCGCGCTCGCGATAAGCTGCGCTCGCTGCAGCTGCTGGCGCGCCAGGGCATCGATCTGCCATTGACCGGCATCGCTCACTCTCCGGATGACACCAGCGATCTGATCGCCATGGTGGGCGGCGCGCCGCTGGTGGTGAAGCTGGTGGAGGGCACCCAGGGGATCGGCGTGGTGCTGGCGGAGACCCGCCAGGCGGCGGAGAGCGTGATCGACGCCTTTCGCGGACTGAACGCTCATATTCTGGTGCAGGAATACATTGCCGAAGCGAAAGGGTGCGATATCCGCTGCCTGGTGGTCGGCAATGAGGTGGTGGCGGCGATCGAGCGGCGGGCGAAAGAGGGGGATTTCCGCTCTAACCTGCACCGCGGCGGCATGGCCACGGTGGCGCAGATTAGCGACGAGGAGCGGGCCATTGCCATCAAGGCAACGCAAACTCTCGGGCTGGACGCCGCCGGTGTCGATATTTTACGCGCCGCCCGCGGGCCGCTGGTGATGGAGGTGAATGCCTCGCCGGGGCTGGAAGGGGTGGAAACCACCACCGGCGTGGATGTCGCCGGCAAGATGATCGCCTGGATCGAGCGCCAGGCGACGCCGGAATTCTGTTTGAAAATAGGCGGCTAACCGCCGGATGCAAGACGGCCATGGTATGCGGCGCTTTTTTTGCGTAAGCTATGGCGTCGTTTTTCCACTGTAAGAGGTCACAGGCACTATGGATTCACTGGTCGTTCCAGGTCTGGATACGCTACGTCGCTGGCTGGACGAGATCGGCATCAGCTTTTTTGAGTGCGATTCCTGTCAGGCATTGCACCTGCCGCATATGCAGAATTTCGACGGTATTTTTGATGCCAAAATTGACCTGGTGGACAACGTGGTGCTCTTTTCCGCCCTGGCGGAGGTGAAGCCGTCTGCCCTGCTGGCGCTGTCGGCGGATCTCTCGGCCATCAACGCCAGCTCGTTAACCGTGAAGGCGTTTATCGACATTCAGGACGATAATTTGCCCAAGCTGGTGGTTTGCCAGTCGCTGTCTATCGGCCCAGGGGTGACCATGGAGCAGTTCGCCTGGTTCTTCCGCCAAAGCGAAGAGCAGATCTCGATGGTAATCCTCGAAGCCGGCGCAAATCAGCTGCTGTACAAAGGCGAAGAAGAAGAGCCTGCGGCGGAAAACGTGCAATACCATTTTCTTCACTAAACCTGCCTAAAATTAGCGCAGCCACTACCGCAGCGGCTGCGTATTACCCGCTTTTATTCTGCATTTAACCTTTCTTTAAAGCATTATTCACCGCCATTCAGGCCGTTTTGGCTTATCACGTAGACCGTTATTGCATAAAAATTTGATAAAAGGCGTTTTTTTACCTGGGCTATAGCCTCTTATTCTGGCTACAGTTATTCTGGCGATGCTTCCAGTTGCGAGCAACCACTCCGGGAGAGATCCGCTCTCCTTTTCTCAGGCAATGAAAAAATATGCATGATTTTTGCATGCGTAGAAATGCGTATATTTGAGCCCGTAAGTTAACGGGCGTTGAGAAGGAAAAGAGATATGACCGCCTTTGGTAAAAAATGGTTAACAGGTCTGGTTACGGGTGCGCTGATGGCCGTCTCTGCCGGTTCGCTCGCCGCCGAACAAAAAACCCTGCATGTTTATAACTGGTCTGATTATATCGCGCCGGACACGGTAGCGAATTTCGAAAAAGAGACCGGGATTAAAGTGGTGTATGACGTTTTTGATTCCAACGAAGTGCTGGAAGGCAAATTAATGGCGGGTAGCACCGGTTTCGACCTGGTGGTGCCGTCGGCAAGCTTCCTCGAACGCCAGCTGGCGGCGGGCGTGTTCCAGCCGCTGGATAAAAGTAAGCTGCCCAACTGGAAGAACCTTGACCCCGAAGTGCTGAAGCTGGTCGCCAAGCATGACCCGGAGAATAAATACGCCATGCCTTACCTGTGGGCGACGACGGGCATTGGCTACAACGTGGATAAGGTGAAAGCCGTTCTCGGCAAAGATGCGCCGGTGGACAGCTGGGATCTGGTGCTGAAGCCGGAGAACCTCGAAAAACTGAAAAGCTGCGGCGTCTCCTTCCTCGACGCGCCGGAAGAGATTTTCGCCACCGTGCTGAACTACCTCGGCAAAGATCCGAACAGCAGCAAAGCGGATGATTACACCGGCCCGGCGACCGATCTGCTGCTGAAGCTGCGGCCGAACATTCGCTACTTCCACTCTTCGCAATATATTAACGACCTTGCCAATGGCGACATCTGCGTGGCGATCGGCTGGGCAGGGGACGTCTGGCAGGCGGCCAACCGCGCGAAAGAGGCGAAGAACGGCGTCAATGTCTCCTACTTTATTCCGAAGGAAGGCGCGCTGGCGTTCTTTGACGTCTTTGCCATGCCGGCCGACGCGAAGAATAAAGATGAAGCCTATCAGTTCCTTAACTATCTGATGCGTCCGGACGTCATCGCCAAAATCAGCGACCAGGTGTTCTACGCCAACGGCAACAAGGCTTCCACGCCGCTGGTCAGCGAGACTATCCGTAACAACCCGGCGATTTATCCGCCAGCGGATGTGTTCGCCAAACTGTTCACGCTGAAGGTGCAGGATCCGAAGATTGACCGCGTGCGCACCCGCGCGTGGACCAAAGTGAAGAGCGGCAAATAATTCCTGACGGCCCGTCGAACACGGGCCAAATCAGATCTGCACTCGCCGGGAAATAGCAGCGCGCCCGGCGAGCAGAAGCACCAGGATGGTGCAAATGCACTGTTAAGCACGAAGTATGGCACCGGACCATATGGTGATCGTTTTTTTGCCGGAGAGCACCCGATTGAACGACGTAATGCCCCGCCCACAGGCGAAAGCCCCCAAAGCGCTGACCCCGCTACTGGAAATCCGTAACTTAACCAAGTCGTTTGATGGCCAGCATGCGGTCGACGACGTCAGTCTCACTATCTACAAAGGCGAAATTTTTGCTCTGCTGGGCGCGTCAGGCTGCGGGAAATCGACGCTGCTGCGCATGCTGGCGGGCTTTGAACAACCGACCGCCGGGCAGATTATGCTCGACGGCGTGGATCTGGCGCGCGTGCCGCCCTATCAGCGGCCTATTAATATGATGTTCCAGTCCTATGCCCTGTTTCCCCATATGACCGTTGAGCAGAATATTGCCTTCGGCCTGAAGCAGGACCGCCTGCCTAAGGCGGAAATCACCGCCCGGGTGCAGGAGATGCTGGCCCTGGTACATATGCAGGAGTTTGCCAAACGTAAGCCGCACCAACTCTCAGGCGGCCAGCGGCAGCGCGTCGCGTTGGCGCGCAGCCTGGCGAAACGGCCCAAGCTGCTGCTGCTTGATGAACCGATGGGGGCGCTGGATAAAAAGCTGCGCGATCGCATGCAGCTCGAGGTGGTGGATATTCTTGAGCGCGTTGGCGTGACCTGCGTGATGGTGACCCACGATCAGGAAGAGGCGATGACCATGGCGGGCCGTATCGCCATCATGAATCGCGGCAAGTTTGTGCAGATTGGCGAACCGGAAGAGATTTACGAGCACCCGACTACCCGCTACAGCGCCGAGTTTATCGGCTCGGTGAACGTCTTTGAAGGGCTGGTGAAGGAGCGTCTGGAAGACGGTCTGGTGCTAAGCTCGCCGGGACTGATGCATCCGCTGAAGGTCGACCCCGACGCCTCGGTGGTGGACAACGTGCCGGTCTGGGTGGCGCTGCGTCCGGAGAAGATCATGCTGTGCGATGAACCGCCGGCGGACGGCTACAATTTTGCCGTCGGCGAGGTGATTCATATCGCCTATCTGGGGGATCTCTCTATCTATCATGTGCGCCTGCAAAGCGGGCAGATGATCAGCGCCCAGTTGCAGAATGAACACCGCCATCGGAAAGGGACGCCCACCTGGGGCGATGAGGTGCGTTTATGCTGGGATGCTGACAGCTGCGTTGTGCTGACGGTGTGAGGAGAGGGCGATGAATACCGTTGAATCCCCGTCAGGGGCGAAAAAACCGGGCGGCTTCGCGCTGTGGGCGGCGCGCCTGCAGATGGCGCATGGCCGCAAGCTGGTGATTGCGCTGCCCTATCTGTGGCTGATCCTGTTGTTTATGCTACCGTTCCTGATCGTGTTCAAGATAAGTCTTGCCGAGATGGCGCGGGCGATCCCTCCCTACACCGAGCTGATGGAGTGGGCGGACGGCCAGCTGACGCTGACGCTTAACTTTGCCAACTTCCTGCAGTTGACTGACGATCCGCTCTATTTTGAAGCTTATCTCCAGTCGCTGCAGGTGGCGGGTATCTCGACGATCTGCTGCCTGCTGCTGGGCTATCCGCTGGCCTGGGCGGTGGCGCACAGCAAGCCGTCGACGCGTAATATTCTGCTGCTGTTGGTGATCCTCCCGTCGTGGACCTCGTTTTTGATCCGCGTCTATGCCTGGATGGGGCTGCTGAAGAGCAACGGGGTGTTGAATAACTTCCTGCTGTGGTTAGGGGTTATCGATCAGCCGCTGGAGATCCTGCACACCAACCTGGCGGTGTACATCGGTATCGTGTATGCCTATCTGCCGTTTATGGTGCTGCCTATCTACACCGCGCTGACCCGCATCGACTATTCGCTGGTGGAGGCCTCGCTGGATCTCGGCGCCCGGCCGCTGAAGACCTTCTTCCAGGTGATCGTCCCGCTCACCAAAGGCGGCATTATCGCCGGCTCCATGCTGGTGTTTATCCCGGCGGTCGGCGAGTTCGTGATCCCGGAACTGCTGGGCGGGCCGGACAGCATCATGATTGGCCGCGTGCTGTGGCAGGAGTTCTTTAACAACCGCGACTGGCCGGTCGCCTCGGCGGTGGCGATTGTCATGCTGCTGTTGCTGATCGTGCCGATCATGTGGTTCCACAAGCACCAGCAAAAACAGATGGGAGAGCAGGGATGAACGACTTGCCGGTAGTACGCTCGCCGTGGCGCATTCTGATCCTCGTGCTCGGGTTCACCTTCCTCTACGCCCCGATGCTGATGCTGGTGATCTACTCGTTCAACAGCTCGAAGCTGGTAACGGTCTGGGCCGGATGGTCGACGCGCTGGTATAGCGAACTGTTCCACGATGATGCGATGATGAGCGCGGTAGGATTGAGCCTGACCATCGCCGCCTGCGCGGCGACGGCGGCGGCGATCCTCGGTACCATCGCCGCGGTGGTGATGGTGCGCTTTGGGCGTTTTCGCGGCTCCAACGGCTTCGCGTTTATGATCACCGCGCCGCTGGTCATGCCGGACGTGATCACCGGTCTCTCGCTGCTGCTGCTGTTCGTGGCGCTGGGACATGCCATCGGCTGGCCGTCGGACCGCGGCATGTTGACCATCTGGCTGGCGCATGTCACCTTCTGTACCGCCTACGTGGCGGTGGTGATCTCCTCGCGCCTGCGCGAGCTGGACCACTCCATTGAAGAGGCGGCGATGGATCTTGGCGCCGCGCCGCTGAAGGTCTTCTTCGTCATCACGCTGCCGATGATTATGCCAGCGGTGATCTCCGGCTGGCTGCTGGCCTTCACGCTGTCGCTGGATGACCTGGTGATCGCCAGCTTTGTCTCCGGTCCCGGGGCCACGACCTTGCCGATGCTGGTCTTCTCCAGCGTGCGCATGGGGGTCAACCCGGAGATCAACGCCCTGGCGACGCTCATCCTCGGCGTGGTCGGTATTGTTGGTTTTATCGCCTGGTATTTGATGGCCCGCGCAGAAAAGCAGCGAGTGCGCGATATCCAGCGTGCAAGACAAGGCTGAACCACCTAAAATCGGTACAGCAGCCTCCGGTCGGCGCCACCCTGTGGCGCCGTTTTCATGGAAGACATTACGTTGGGATTGTTTACGAAAACTCGCTCATCGCATGCCCGCCTTAACGTCCCTGCGCTGGTGCAGGTGGCGGCCTTTGCTATTATTTTGATTCGTGGCCTGGATCTGCTGATGATCCTTAATCTGTTGGGCCTGCAGGGGCTGAACGAATTCATACACCGCAGCGTTCAGACCTGGAACTTGACGCTGGTCTTCCTCGGCAGCCTGGCGCTGGTGTTTATCGAAATCTGGTGCGCCTTCTCGCTGGTGAAAGGGCGCAACTGGGCGCGCTGGATCTATCTGCTGACGCAGATTATCGCTGCCGGCTACCTGTGGGCGGCGTCGCTGGGCTACGGGTATCCGGAGCTGTTCAGCATTCCCGGGGAATCAAAACGAGAAATTTTCCACTCGCTGGTGATGCAAAAACTGCCGGATCTGCTGGTTCTGACGCTGCTGTTCGTGCCGGCGAACTGCCGTCGCTTTTTCCGCCTGCAATAACGGTGATACAATCCCCGCCCCTGGATTTTTGAAGGTCAATTATGCATTGCGCACTCTACGACGCCGGCTGTTGCCGCTCCTGTCAATGGCTGGAGCGGCCGGTCCCGCAACAGCTCGCCGATAAAATGGCCGATCTGCGCACGCTGCTGGCGGCGATCCCGGTCGCAGCCTGGGGCGAGCCGGTCAGCGGGCCGGAGGCGGCTTTCCGTAACAAGGCTAAAATGGTGGTCAGCGGCAGCGTTGAGCGTCCGCTGCTGGGGATGCTGCACCGCGATGGCACTCCGGTGGACCTCACCGACTGCCCGCTCTATCCCGCCGAGTTTGCCCCGGTTTTTGCTGCCCTGAAGCCCTTTATCGCCCGCGCCGGGTTAACACCTTACAACGTCGCGCGCAAACGCGGGGAGCTGAAATACCTGCTGCTGACCGCCAGCCAGCAGGGGGAGATGATGCTGCGCTTCGTGCTGCGCTCAGAGGCCAAGGTGGCTCAGCTGCGCGCCGCGCTGCCGTGGCTACAGGCACAGCTGCCGCAGCTCAGCGTGATCACGGCGAATATCCAGCCGGTGCATATGGCAATCATGGAAGGTGAGCAGGAGATCTTCTTCACCGAACAGCAGGCGCTGGGGGAGGTCTTTAATGGGGTGCCGCTGTGGATCCGCCCGCAAAGCTTCTTTCAGACCAATCCGGCGGTAGCCAGCCGGCTGTACGCCACGGCCCGCGACTGGGTGCGCGCGCTGCCGGTCCAGCATATGTGGGATCTGTTTTGCGGCGTTGGGGGATTTGGCCTGCACTGCGCGACGCCGACGATGCGCCTGACCGGTATCGAGATCGCCCCGGAAGCCATCGCCTGCGCCAGACAGTCAGCCGCGCAGCTGGGGCTCAGCAATCTGCATTTTCAGGCGCTGGACTCCACGCAGTTCGCCACTCACGAAGCGGATGCCCCGCAGCTGGTGCTGGTTAACCCGCCGCGCCGCGGTATTGGCGCTGAACTATGCGACTATTTAAGCCGCATGGCGCCGCCCTATATTATCTATTCCAGCTGTAACGCCCGCACCATGGCGACCGATATCGCTCGTCTTAGCGGCTATCGCGTTGAGCGGGTCCAGCTGTTTGATATGTTCCCCCACACCGCCCACTACGAAGTGCTGACCCTGCTGGTCCGCGAAGTTTAAACAAAATGTGAAGGCTTTGCGCCGCTGAAATCGGGTAAGCTTGACGCAGCATGTTTTGTTATTGGTGGGGGGAATCTAATGGCCAAAACCATTCTGCTGGTGGAAGATGACGAGGATATAGCCACGCTGCTGCGGCTCAATCTTCAGGATGAGGGCTATCAGATTGTCCATGAAGCCGACGGCGGCCAGGCCCTCGCCCGGCTGGAGACGCAGGTCTGGGATGCGGTGATCCTCGATTTGATGCTGCCCGGCGTCGATGGTCTGGAGATCTGCCGGCGTATCCGCCAGATGACCCGCTACCTGCCGGTGATTATCATCAGCGCTCGCACCAGTGAAATGCACCGCGTGCTGGGCCTGGAGATGGGCGCCGACGACTATCTGGCGAAGCCCTTTTCACTGCTGGAGCTTATCGCCCGCGTCAAAGCGCTGTTTCGTCGCCAGGAGGCGATGGGGCAGAATCTGCTGATGGACGCCGGGCGCCTGTCCTGCCATGGCCTGAGCATCGACCCGCTGTCGCGCGAAGTGAAGCTGCGCGGCGAGACGGTGGACCTCACGCCGCGTGAATTCGACCTGCTGTATTACTTCGCCCGCCACCCCGGGGAAGTGTTTTCCCGCCTGGCGCTGCTGGAGCAGGTCTGGGGATATCAGCACGAGGGCTATGAGCATACCGTCAATACCCATATCAACCGCCTGCGCAGTAAAATCGAACGTGACCCGGCCGAGCCGGACATCATTCTTACCGTCTGGGGAAAAGGCTATAAGTTCGCCCCGGTGACGCAAGAGGCCGCCCCGTGATCCGCCGCCTGAGCCTCAGCCAGCGGCTGGCGCTGGTGGTGGTTTCCCTGCTGATGCTGTGCGCGGTGGCGGTATGCGCCGTCCAGTTACACAGCAGCGCGCAGTATGGCAACGCTATGGTGCAGCGTCTGTCGTCCGGGCTGGCTCAACAGATTGTCGCCCGCGAGCCGTTGCTGGACGCCCACGGCGAGGTCAACCGGCAAACCCTGAAGTCGCTGTTTGACCGACTGATGACCTTTAATCCCAGCGTGGAGCTCTATCTGCTGTCGCCGGATGGCGACCTGCTGGCCGATGCGGCGCCGCCGGGCCATATCCAGCGCCAGCGTATCGACATGGCGCCGGTGCAGGCTTTTCTCACCGGCAGTGCGTCGCCGGTGTATGGCGACGATCCGCGCAGTCCCGACGGACGAAAAGTCTTCAGCGCCGCCCCGCTGCGCGTCGACGGCCAACTGCGCGGCTACCTGTATATCATTTTGCAGGGGGAGACGTTTAATCAGCTGGCGGCCGACGCCTGGCAAAAAACGCTGTGGAGCATTGTTCTGTGGACGCTGCTGCTGGTGGCCCTGTTTGGCCTGCTGGCAGGGGGGCTGGCATGGTTCTGGGTCACCCGGCCGGTCCGCCTGCTCACCGCCCAGGTGGCGGCGAGCGGCCAGGACAGCATCAGCGCCATCAAAACCCTGGCGGCCCGCAGGCCGGAGCCCCGGCCTGGTAACGAGGTGGCGGTGCTCGAGAACCGCTTTATTGACCTTGCCCGGCAGATTGCCGATCAGTGGGATCGGCTGGCCGACAGCGATCGCCAGCGCCGTGAATTTGTGGCCAATATCTCTCACGATTTGCGCACGCCGCTGACTTCGCTGCTGGGGTATCTGGAAACGCTGACCCTGAAGGATGAATGGCTGACCGCCGAGGAGCGCAGGCAGTATCTCACCATCGCCCTGCGCCAGGGGAACAAAGTGCGCCATCTTTCGCAGCAGCTGTTTGAGCTGGCGCGACTGGAGCATGGAGGCATTAAGCCGCAGCGCGAGCGTTTCGCGATGGGGGAGCTGATTTCCGACGTGGCGCAGAAGTTTGAATTAACTGCCCGCACGCGCGAGGTGAACCTGCATATTGATGTACCGGGACCGCTGCCGCTGATTAACGCCGATGTGTCGATGATTGAGAGGGTGGTGACCAACCTGCTTGATAACGCGATGCGGCATACTCCCGTCGGCGGGGAGATCCGTCTGGCGGTCTGGCAGGAGAATCAACAGCTTCAGGTCGAAGTGGCAGACAACGGAGCGGGCGTCGATGCCGCGCTGCGTGACGATCTGTTCCAGCGGCCGTCGGCGTTGTCTACCCAGGCATCGCGGGAGGATCGCGGTGGGTTAGGGTTGCTGATTGTGAAACGAATGCTGGAGCTGCACGGGGGCGATATCAGACTGGTGGAGTCGGTAAGCGGGGCGCGGTTCAGGTTCTTCGTGCCACTTTGAGAAATCGCCGGGTGGCGCTGCGCTTACCCGGCCAACGGGGAAGAGCGGTGGCCGGGTAAGCGCAGCGCCACCCGGCGAAAAAAGTTACTCCGGGAACCACTGGTTGCTAATTTTCTGGTAGGTACCGTCGGCCTTTATCGCTTTCAGCGCGGCGTTCAGTTTCTCCAGCAGCGCCTTGTTATCCGGGCGCACGGCAATGCCGAGTCCGGTGCCGAAGTATTGCGGGTCGGTCACTTTCGGCGTGGCTGCCCCCAGCTGCGGGTTAGTTTTCAGCCATTCGTTGACCACCGCGGTGTCGCCGAACACGCCGTCGATACGGCCATTTTTCAAATCGATAATCGCATTCTGGTAGCTGTCATAGGCGACGGTCTTCACCTCAGGATGCTTATCCTGCAGATATTTCTGGTGGGTGGTGCCGTTTTCCATGCCGATCCGTTTGCCTTTCAGGTCATCGAAAGAATGGAACGCATCTTTTTTGGCGATCACCAGCGCCGAGTTGGCGTAGTACGGGTCGGTGAAGGCCACCTGCTTGCTCCGCTCCGGCGTAATATCCATTCCGGAAATCACCGCATCATATTTCTTGAACTTCAGCGCCGGGATCAGGCTGTCAAACGCGTGGTTGGTAAAGGTACATTCTGCCTGCATTTGTTTGCACAGCGCGTGGGCCAGATCGATATCAAAGCCGACAATCTGGTTATTAGCGTCCATCGATTCAAACGGCGGATAGGTTGCGGAGACGCCAAAGCTGATTTTTTCCGCGGCAGCAGCGCCGAACGCGAAAGAGGTGAGCAGTGCAGCCAGAACTAACTTTTTCATCGTGGAACTCCCGTCTGTCTATCTTATGATTATTCGCCGTGTCTGCGGCATAGAGTGACAATGCCATTAAATGAATTTATATGCAATAAATTTGATTAAATATTTTTATGGGCATAAAAAAAGACGGACAAGTGTTAGACTTATCCGCCTTGCTGTTTGCTTTTTATGCAATATGCTCAGGTGCTAGCTACGTCGCTCGAAGGCCAGCGCTTTGCGTTCCACCAGGCGCATCAGCAGCGTCAGCAGACCATTAACGATGAGATAGATAATCCCGGCGGCGCCGAACACCATCACGTCGTAGGTGCGTCCATACAGCAGCTGGCCGTGGCCCATCACTTCCATCAGCGTGATGGTGTAGGCCAGAGAGGTACTCTTGAAAACCAGCACCACTTCGTTGGAATAGGACGATAGCGCACGCTTAAAGGCGTACGGCAGCAGGATCGCCAGAGTATCCTTTTTACTCATCCCCAGCGCGCTGCAGGACTGCCATTGCCCGTCGGGGATCGCCCGGATGGCGCCATAAAATAGCTGAGTGGTGTAGGCGGCGCTGTTGAGCGACAGAGCGATCAGGGCGCACAGCCACGGCTCGGAGATAAGATGCCACAGCCACGGATACTCCTGCAGCGAAGGAAACTGTCCCGGGCCGTAGTAGATCAGGAAGATCTGCACCAGCAGCGGCGTACCGGTAAACAAGGTGATATAGCCGCGAACTATCCATACCAGCCCCGGCGTCTTCAGGGTCAGGATAATGGTGAAGATCAGCGACAGGATCAGCGCCACGATAATCGACGCCACGGTCAGCGTCAGGCTGGTATGCAGTCCTTTCAGCAGTTCGGGTAAATAGTCGAGCATCAGCCTGGTCTCCGTTCGAAGCGCGTCGCACGCTGGTCAATCCGCTTAAGGATGTATTGACTCAACAGGGTGATGACGAGATAGATTGCCGCCGCAATGATATACCAGTTAAAGGGTTCCTGAGTGCGGGTGGCGATGCTTTTGGTCTGCAGCATCAGATCGTTGACGCTGATCAGGCTCACCAGCGCGGTGTCCTTCAGCAGCACCAGCCACTGGTTACCGAGGCCGGGCAGGGCATGGCGCCACATCTGCGGCATCACCAGACGGAAGAATATGGCCGCTTTCGACAGCCCCAGCGCCTGGCCGGACTCCCACTGGCCCTGCGGAACCGCTTTCAGCGCGCCGCGCAGCGTTTGCGAGGCGTAAGCGGCGTACAGCAGCGACAGGGCGATCGCCCCGCAGAGGAACGGGCTGACGTCAAAGTTCTCAATCTGCATCTGCACCGGGATCTGCGTGAACCCGAGCGGGATGGTGAAACCGTCAGAGAGCGTCAGCAGCAGCTGGGAAGAGCCGAAATAGATAAACAGCACCACCAGAATTTCCGGTAGCCCGCGCAGGATGGTCACTATGCCGGTTGCAAGCCAGGCTACCGGGCGCCATTTCACTGACTCCAGTACCGCAAAGAGCATCGCCAGGACCAGGCCGATGACGAGCGCGCAAACGGCAAGGCCGACGGTCATCCCGGCGGCGCTTGCTAATGGAAAAATTTCGTTCATTCAGTCTTACTTCTGGAACCATTTGTTATAGATGGTCTGGTAAGTGCCGTCTTTCTTCACTTTTTCCAGCGCAGCGTTAAATTTCTGCTGCAGGTCGGTGTTGCCCTGACGTACGGCAATGCCCAGCCCGGTGCCGAAATAGGCTTTGTCGGTCACTTTATCGCCCACGGCCGCCAGCTTCGGATTGCTCTTCAGCCATTCGGTCACCACGGCGGTGTCACCAAAGACCGCGTCGATACGACCGTTCTGCAGGTCCAGCTTCGCATTCTGGTAGCTGTCGTAAGGCACGGTAGTGATTTCCGGATGTTTATCGGTGATGAATTTCTGGTGGGTGGTGCCGTTCTGCACGCCCACTTTTTTGCCCTTCAGCTGGTCAATGCTGGTGAACTTACCCTGCTGGCCGACGAACAGCGCCGAGTTGTCATAATACGGGGTAGAGAACAGCACCTGCTTTTCACGCTCCGGCGTGATGTCCATCCCGGCCATGACCGCGTCGAAACGGCGGAATTTCAGTCCCGGGATCAGGCTGTCAAAGGCCTGGTTGGTGAAGGTACAGGTGGCGTCGATCTCTTTACACAACGCGTTCGCCAGATCGACATCGAAACCGACGATCTGGTTGTTGGCGTCCACCAGCTCAAACGGAGGGTAAGAGGCCTCGGTGGCGAAACGAATGGTCTGCGCGGCGGAAGCGGAGAGGCTCATGCCTGCGAGCAGGGCGGCAATCAGTACTTTTTTCATCGTCATTTCCCCGAAAAACATCAATGTGAAAGATAGTTTTTAAACGCGTCAGTTTGCGGATGCGTGAAGCAGGAGGCATCCCCTTGCTCGACGATATGGCCATTTTCCATATACACCACCCGGCTGGCCGTCTTGCGCGCCACTTCAACTTCGTGGGTGACGATAACCTGGGTAATGCCGGTTTCAGCCAGCTCGCGGATGATGCTGACGATCTGGGCAGTGATTTCCGGGTCGAGCGCCGCGGTAGGCTCATCGAACAGCAGAACCTGCGGCTCCATCATCAGCGCGCGGGCGATGGCCACCCGCTGTTGTTGGCCGCCGGATAAATGCAGCGGGTAACGATCGTTGTACGGCTTCAGACGCAGGCGCTCCAGCAGCTTCTCTGCGCGAGCCAGCGCCTGATCCTTGCTTAACCCCAGTACGCGGCAGGGGGCCTCGATCAGGTTCTGCTGTACCGTCAGGTGCGGCCACAGGTTGTATTGCTGAAAGACCATGCCGACGTTCTGACGCAGCTCGCGAATCGCTTTATCGGACGGCGCTCTGGTGAAGTCGAATTGGTTGCCGGCGATGGATAACGAACCGGACCGCGGCATCTCCAGCAGGTTGAGTACGCGCAGCAGCGAGCTCTTCCCGGCACCGCTGGGGCCGAGCAGCACCAGCGTTTCCCCCTGCGGGCAATCCAGCGTGATGTCGAACAGCGCCTGGTGTGCGCCGTAGAAGCAATTAATGCCGTTTAGTTTAATACTCATCTGGGCAGTCTGATACGAATAGCTATTGAGGCCGCAAATACTACCTTTGGCAGAATAGTTATGCAATATTTATGCGTTAAAAGTTAAATCTAAACCACGTTTAGCTTTAAAGTTAGCACAAAATATGGCCTGGTGGGTGAGGGGGGCGCAAATGTCGGCATTCCTGGGGCGAATACCGACATTTTACCGGGGTTATCGTTTCAGCGGCGTCGCTTCAACTCCGGAATCAGCGTTTCTCCAGACTCTGTCGCAGCGTCCCGGCTGGCGCATGGCTGTTGTTGCCGAGATAGCGAACGTCATCGACGGCCCAGCACTGGCCTTCCTGGATCATCAGCACTTCATCTTTCCAGCTCTGGGTGCCCTGTTTCAGATCGACGCGCAGCGGAATATTGCGCGCATCGCGGTTCGGGATGGTGGAGGCGCTGGCGACCACGGCGCTGTCTGCCGGGGTGCTGCTGCTGGAGAACGGATTAGCCTGCAGTAATTTGCTGTTGGCGGGATCCTGGCGGGCGTCATTGAGTAACTGCGCCAGGCCGTCGCTCAGATAGGGGCGCAGCGCCGCCGGATCCTGAGTACGATTCTGGATCTGGGTGTCGTAGAATTTTTGCGCTACGTCGTCAGGGCCGCCTTCGACGCAGGGGCCGCTGCGGGTGCCATTATCTTTATAGGCCGGGGTGACGGTCGTACAGGCGCTGAGCGCCAGCGCGCAAGGGAGAAGTACAGCAAAAAGTTTGTAGCGCATGATGATTTCCTTATAAGCGAACTACGTTTTCAGTTTCCGTTAAAGCATAGCGTATAGCGTGCGGATTGTACTTGACGCAAAGAGCTAAGACCTTGATGTGGCTACAGCCTTAGGGCGGGAAATCGGCACGGGGATGACAGAATTCCGTCAGGCGCTAAAAGGCAGGGCAGTATAAAAATAAACTTAATTTTCCCGTGAACAAGAAATATTACCCCGTAAAATAGGGAAATGGCTCTTGAAAGATAAGGGTAATTATTTCTTATTATAGATGCGAGTGGCGACGTGCATTTTTTTATCCGTATTACCGGAGGAGGGGACAATGACGCCCCCCTTGTTCATTTGTTTTTTTAATCAGCTCTTCACGGGCATCGTTGGATGCGGTTTGACCAGTAGAGGAAATGGCGCCGATTTTGGTATATTGCGTATGGACTTTATCAAAAGCTGTTTTGTTAAAATTTCTGCGAAGACGGCATTGGCCGCTTAAAACAATGCTGTACCTGCCACTAAAGCTGCATATTTAATATTCTTAGCCCCTATTGTTTATCTCGCTATCATCATGCTCTTGTTTGCATTCACCAATGAATGATTCAGATTGAACTCACACTGCTTTTTGTAAGCAAAATGCTGCAATTTAATGACGGTTAGTTAACGCTTTTTAGCGAAAAGATGACGTATTTCGCAGTGCTGATGCTTGTTTTTTGAGCCGGTTACCCATCGGGAGCGGACCAGGCTATTTTCTTCGGTCGTTAGCTGAAAATCACCCTGAGAGGCCGGAGCTGAGGGGATAGGGCGCTGACAGACATTCCCGGTAACATGGTTTATCATATAGAAAAGCAGGGGCTGCGCCCATGGTCATGCAGGTCACCAGGGAGTTAAGATGTTAACAAATAAGCGAGAGCGCGCCCGGCAGCAGCGAGCCGCGTTGTGGGCCACCAGAGATAATGTCCAGCGCCATGCGCTGTCCATGAGTATGCCCTGGCTGGCCTTTGTCAATATCGCTTTTGCGTTAATGATTTTCTTCCGCAATTTGATCTTTACCTATTTTGATAAGAGGCTACTGACGCACCGGGCGGTTATTCCTTATATCGAAGCGGCGTTGATTGCGGTTATTATCATTTCGGCCATTTTAGTGATTATTGCCCTCACGCCGCGACTGGCGCAGGGACGATATACGTTGAATATCATCACCGGGCTGCTGCTGGCGCTCAGTCTGTGCTGGTCCCTGAGTAATTATTGTTTTATTTTTTTCTGGACCTTGCCCTTTGCCTGGCCGCTGCTGGTGATATTAATGACTACCGGCCTCACCGCGCTGTATCACCATTGGCCCGGCATAACCGCTTTTATGCTGCCGCTGTGGGTGACCGCCTTGCTGGCGGGAATACAGCTCCACTATCACACCGAGATCCGCTTTTTGATCCTCTGGGCCATTTTTACCGCGATTTTGCTGTATGGCCGACGTATTTTGCAGCGCTGGTATGACGAAGCCTGGGATACCCACCAGGAGAATATGCAGCTTATTCAGCGGCTGGAAAGTATCGCCAACCAGGATGCCTTAACCGGAACCGCTAACCGTCGGGCGCTCAATGCTTACCTGGCGGCGATCTGGCAGCAAAAAACGCCGCTGGCGCTGATGATGATCGATGTCGATTATTTTAAGCGCTATAACGATCGCTATGGCCATCAGGCTGGTGATGAGTGCTTATCTTCTGTCGCGCAGGTGCTTAAAATGGCGGTCCGGGCGGAGGGCGATCTGGTGGCTCGCTACGGCGGCGAAGAGTTTGTCGTCGTGTTGCCCGGGGTGTCCTTAGCGCATGCCACCGCTATTGCCGAGCGCATTCAGCAGAAGATCCGCGAGGCAGGCCTACCGCACGCCGCTTCGGCGGTGGCGTCGGAGGTCACCGTGAGTATCGGGATCGTCGCCTCCGATGGCACGGTCCCGATAGAGACGCTGATCGCCCGGGCGGACAGTGCGCTGTATCAGGCGAAAAATAAAGGACGTAATCAATGGTCTTATTAACCCGGAGACGCTGCCGGGCAAGGGAGAAGGGATGAAACGGATGATGCGGATCGTGCTGCTGGCGCTGCTGCTGACCGGCTGCGCTGGGGAAAAGGGCATTATCGATCGCGACGGATACCAGCTGGACACCCGTCATCCGGCGCAGGCTGCCTATCCGCGAATAAAGGTGTTAGTGATCCACTATACGGCTGACAATTTTGATGTCTCGCTGGCCACGTTGACCGATAAAGAGGTCAGCTCCCACTATTTAATTCCTGAACAGCCCCCGCGTTATCAGCATAAACCGCGGATCTGGCAGCTGGTGCCGGAAGAGGATTTAGCCTGGCACGCCGGGGTAAGCTACTGGCGCGGCAGTACGCGCATTAACGATACCTCCATTGGCATTGAGCTGGAGAACCGCGGCTGGCAGAAGACGGCGGGCGTCAAAAGTTTTACCCCCTTTCATCCGGAACAGATTGCGGCTCTGATCCCGCTGGCGCGCGATATCATCGCCCGCTACCACATCGCGCCGCAGAATGTGGTCGCCCATGCGGATATCGCCCCGCAGCGCAAAGACGATCCGGGGCCGTTATTCCCCTGGCAACAGCTGGCGCAGCAGGGGATCGGCGCCTGGCCTGACGAGCAGCGGGTGGCCTTTTATCTGAACGGGCGGCCGGCCAGCGAGCCAGTGGACCCCGAAATCGTACTGGATTTGCTCTCGCGCTATGGCTATCAGGTGACGCCGGAGATGACCCCCGCGCAGAAGAAGCGGGTGATTATCGCCTTCCAGATGCACTTCCGTCCGCAGCGCTGGGATGGGGTAGCGGATGCGCAAACCGAAGCGATAGCCGAGGCGCTGTTAGAAAAATATGGCCAGGGTTAGCGGTGTAGTTTACCGTGGTCGCGAAGCCAGGCGGCGGTGCGCACGATGCCGTCGTCAAGCGTCACCACCGGCTGATAGCCCAGCTCGTCCTGCGCGCGGGTGATATCGAGCGTAAAATCAAAGTTAAGCTTGGAGACGCCGTAGTGGGTAAACGCGGGTTCTTTGGCGGTTTTATCGCCAAAGCGCTCCATGCTGCGGGCGATAATATCCAGCATCGGATAGGGAACTGAGCGGATCCGGCATTTGATACCGAGCTCGTCGATCAATTTCTGCACGATGCTCCGCAAGGTGCGCGGTTCGCCGTTGCTGATATTCCACGCGCGGGCGGAGGGAAGATGATCGCAGGCCGGCTGGCTCGCCAGCCACATCGCATGTACGGCGTTTTCATAATAGGTCATGTCGACCAGCGCGCTGCCGCCGCGCGGGAGCAGGACGCTGCCATAATGCTGCATCATTTGCGCCAGCCGGGGGATAAAGACTTTGTCGTGCGGCCCAAACAGGCTCTGCGGCCGCAGAATGGTAAAACGGGTATGCGGGTTGGCCTGCGCCAGCAGGTTGATCACCTCCTCGCTGGCCGCCTTGCTGCGGGCAAACTCGTTGGCGAAGCGGTGTGGACGGAAATCTTCCTGGATATCACGATGATGGTGATAATCAAAATAGAGCGATGGCGAAGAGATATGGACGAAATTGCGCACTCCCCATGCCACTGACCATTCGCCCAGACGACGGGTGGCGCGGACGTTAGCGAGATCGAAAGCCTGCTGAGTGCCCCATGGCGAGGTAAAGCTGGAGCAGTGCCATAGGGTATCGATACCGGCGAGCATCACTTTAGCCTGCGAAGAGACCAGCTCGGTTAAATCTGCCGGGATGAATTCCGCCCCCATTTTGCTCAGAAGCTTGCCCATCGCTTCGTTGCGCCCGGTCGCTCGCACGCTGATGCCCTTGTTGCGCAGATATTCCACTGCGTTGCGGCCTAATCCGCTGGTCGCACCGGTAACCAGTACCTTCATATCACTCTACTGTCCCAGAAAAGAATTTCGTGCGCATTTTTCCGTGATTCTCCCGACTATGCAATGAGAATCATGAAAGAATAACGCTTATCCTTCGACTCTGCCTGAGATTTGTTCGGCCAGCCGGGCGATGCGTTGCGCCATACCGCGGAAAATAAACAGGTGCGCCGGGATCATCAGCAGCCAGTAGATCAGGCCTGGCATACCGTGCGGGTGCCACCAGGCGCGCACGTCCAGTTCACGACGATCGCCTTTATCGTTAATGGTAAAGCTTAATCGGCCCAGCCCGGGCGCTTTCATACCGAATAGCAGGGTGAGCTGTTTTTCTTCCTCCACGATAATTACCTTCCAGCTGTCGACCGTATCGCCGGTTTGCAGATAAGCGCGCTGCGACCGCCCTTTGGCCAGCCGGTGGCCGACCAGCAGATCCATCGCGCCGCGGGTTTTCCACAGCAGATTGCCGAAAAAATACCCCTCTTCACCGCCGATTTGGTTAACGACCTGCCACAGGGCCTGGCGGCTTGCCTGAGTGGCGACGGTGCAACCTGCCTGCTTCGGATAGTAGCCGTACTCTGGTCGCCAGCGGGCGAAAGCCTGAGCGTCGTAGCCCCAGTCGCTGGAGTTTACTAACTGCTCTTCTTCTTTCAGCGTGCGGCGAACCGCCTGATCGAAGGGGATCAGCGTTTGCGGGATCAGCGCCCGCAGCGCCCGATCGTCAGCGATTAGATCGTGCTTCAGCCCCTGAATCAGCGCCTTGGCGATGGTCGGCGGCACCGAGGTGATGACATTGAGGAACCACACCGAGATCCAGCGCGTCGGCAGGGGAATGGGAATGAGCGGGCGATGTTTACCGCTGACGGCCATAAAGCGAATGAACTGCTGCTGATAGCTTAACACCTCCGGACCGGCGGCTTCGAAGACGCGGTGCGCATCGGAAGGATGATTCAGCAGCTCAACCAGGTCAACGAGCAGGTTTTCCAGCGCGACCGGGGTAGTACGCGAACGTACCCAGCGCGGAGGGGTTAGCACCGGCAGGTTATAAACCATGTCGCGCATCACCTCGAAGGCGGCGGAGCCGGCGCCGACGATAATCCCGGCCCGCAGCTCGGTCACCGGCACGCCCGACTCACGCAGGAGATCGCCGGTAATCTGACGAGCGCGCAGATGGTCGGACTGCTCCTGCGCCGGGGCCTGCAGCGAACTGAGAAATATCACCTGGCGCACTGATGACTGACGCAGGGCATCGCGCACATACGTCGCCACCCGCCGCTCATGGGCGATAAAATCACCGCCTTCGCCCATGCCGTGGACCAGATAATAAAGGGTATCGATACCGGTGAGTAGCGCAGGCAGGTCCTGCGGCTGATTGAGATCGACTGACCGGCAGGTAACGCCGGGCAAAGCGAGTTTTTGCAATCGGTCGATATGGCGTGCCGCCGCCAGCACCGGATAGCCCCGCGCGCTTAATGTGCGCACCAAATGCTGGCCAATATAGCCGCTGGCGCCGAGCACCAGAACTGATTGCGACACGCCTGACTCCTTAGCGTTGTAAAAAAGCCTGCCAGTGGGCGACCACCTCGCTCAGCTGCTGACGGTTGACATCCAGGTGAGTGACCAGACGGACAACAGGCGAGGCGTTAATCAATACCCCCTGCGCCTGCATAAACTTGCCGAGCGCCGGGGCCTGCTCTTCGCCGACGCGAACGAACAGCATGTTGGTATCGTGACGGGTGACGTCGGCGCCGATAGCGCGCAGCTGCTCCGCCATCCACGCGGCGTTGTCATGATCCTCCTGCAGGCGCTGCACGTTATTTTTCAGCGCGTACAGCCCGGCGGCGGCCAGGATGCCCGCCTGGCGCATCCCGCCGCCGACCATTTTCCGCCAGCGGACGGCGCGGCGAATGTACGCCTCGCTGCCGAGCAGCAGCGAGCCTACCGGAGCGCCAAGCCCCTTTGACAGGCAGATGGTGAAGGAGTCGCAGTATTGGGCGATATCGCGTAACTCGCAGCCGTAGGCCACCACGGCGTTAAAGATGCGCGCGCCGTCGACGTGCAGCGCCAGATTGCGCTGGCGGGTAAACGCCCAGGCTTCCTGCAGATAGTCGCGCGGCAGCACCTTACCGTTATGGGTGTTTTCCAGGCTCAGCAGGCGGGTGGGGGCAAAATGGATATCGTCGGGTTTGATTTTCGCTGCCACTTTATCCAGCGGCAGCGAACCATCCGCCGCGGCGTCGATCGGCTGCGGCTGAATACTGCCGAGGACCGCCGCGCCGCCGGCTTCGTACAGATAGTTATGCGCCCCCTGGCCGACGATATACTCTTCGCCGCGCTGGCAATGGCTGAGCAGGCCAACGAGGTTGGCCTGGGTGCCGGTGGGTAGAAATAGCGCCGCTTCTTTGCCGGCCAGGTCGGCGGCATAGCGCTGCAGTTCATTGACGGTAGGGTCGTCGCCATACACATCGTCCCCGACCGGGGCGGCCATCATGGCCTCCAGCATGGCGCGCCCGGGACGGGTAACGGTATCACTGCGTAAATCGATCACGGCTTTTCCTTGGTCTGGTTCAACGTATTGCTTCTGTTTTACCTGAGCCAGTTGGTTTTCGCCAGTTCGATGACCTCATCGCCGCGCCCGCTGATGATCGCCCGCAGCATATACAGGCTAAAGCCTTTGGCCTGCTCCAGCTTGATCTGCGGCGGGATCGCCAGTTCCTCTTTGGCGACGACGACGTCGACCAGCACCGGACCGTCGGTGCGGAAGGCGGTCTGCAGCGCTTCATCCATCTCGGAGGCTTTTTCAACGCGTATACCTTTGATACCGCAGGCCTCGGCGATGCGGGCGAAGTTGGTATCGTGGAGCTCCGTACCGTCGGTGAGATAGCCCCCGGCCTTCATTTCCATCGCCACGAAGCCCAGCACGCTGTTGTTAAAGATGACAATCTTCACCGGCAGCTTCATCTGCGCCAGCGACAGAAAATCGCCCATCAGCATGCTGAACCCGCCGTCGCCGCACAGGGCCACTACCTGCCGCTCCGGCGCAGTGGCCTTGGCGCCGATGGCCTGCGGCATGGCGTTGGCCATTGAGCCGTGGTTGAACGAGCCCAGCAGGCGGCGTTTACCATTCATTTTGAGATAGCGTGCCGCCCAGACGGTCGGGGTGCCGACATCGCAGGTGAAAATGGCATCTTCATCGGCAAAATGACTGATCTGCTGCGCCAGATATTGCGGGTGAATGGCTTTATCGCTGGGTTTAGCCAGATCGTCGAGCCCTTTTCGCGCGTCGCGATAGTGCTCCAGCGCCTTATCGAGGAAGTGGCGATCGGTTTTCTCTTCCAGCAGCGGCAGCAGCGCCTTCAGCGTCGATTTAATATCGCCCACCAGCGCCATGTCGACCTTACTGTGTGCGCCGATGCTGCCGGGGTTGATGTCGATCTGGATAATTTTCGCGTCGGTTGGGTAGAAGGCGCGATAGGGGAACTGGGTGCCCAGCAGGATCAGGGTATCGGCGTTCATCATGGTGTGGAAGCCAGAGGAGAAGCCAATCAGCCCGGTCATGCCCACATCGTACGGGTTGTCGTACTCCACGTGCTCTTTGCCGCGCAGGGCGTGGACGATGGGGGCTTTAATTTTGGCTGCGAACTCCACCAGTTCCTGGTGGGCGCCGGCGCAACCGCTGCCGCACATGAGCGCGATATTGCTGGAGTAGCGAATAAGCTGCGCCAGCTTGCGCAGCTCTTCTTCCGCCGGGGTGACCGTCGGCAGCGGCGCATGATACCAGTGGCTGCTGGCGCTTTCCGGGGCGGCCTTCAGCGCCACATCGCCGGGTAGCACCACTACCGAGACGCCGCGGTTAATCACTGCCTTACGCATCGCCACTGCCAGCACCTGCGGGATCTGCTCCGGCGTGGAGACCAGTTCGCAGTAATGGCTGCACTCGCGGAACAGCTCCTGAGGATGGGTTTCCTGAAAATAGCCGCTGCCGATTTCGCTGGATGGGATGTGGGCGGCGATGGCCAGCACCGGGACATGGTTGCGATGACAGTCAAACAAACCGTTAATCAGATGCAGGTTGCCCGGTCCGCAGGAGCCGGCGCAGACCGCCAGCTCGCCGGTCAGCTGCGCTTCCGCGCCAGCGGCGAAAGCGGCGACCTCTTCGTGCCGGGTGGGCATCCAGTCGATGGTGCCCATGCGGTTAAGGCTATCGCTCAATCCATTGAGGGAATCTCCGGTGACGCCCCAGATACGTTTCACGCCGGCCTGTTCCAGCGTTTTGGCAATGTATGCCGCCACGGTCTGTTTCATGATCTCCATCTCCTTTTTTTGATAACGCCTTCAAGCTTAGATGAAACTGACCGCAATGTAACCGATTACCCCTGATTTTTTGCTGGTTTTATTCCTCTCCGGCTGCGCATACTCAGGAAGTACACAGGATGCAAAACAGGATGCACATCAAATGGTTAAAGGATTGTTAAACACAGTAAATCGCAGGCTGTCGCATGATGACGCCGGTAAACTCTTGTTACGACTTGCCGTCGGCGGCTTAATGCTTTTCCATGGAATCCATAAGCTGATAGATGGTGTGGATGGCATTAGCGGGATGCTGGCGGCGCAGGGATTGCCCGGGTTTATCGCCTACGGTGTGCTGGTGGGGGAAGTGGTCGCTCCCTGCTTGTTAATTCTCGGCGTCCTGACCCGCCCGGCGGCGTTGGTGCTGGCGTTCACCATGGTGGTGGCGTGGCTGATGGTCGGCTTAGATAAGACGTTTGCGCTTGATGCGGTGGGAGCGTGGGCCATTGAGAATCTGGTCTATTTCTTTGTTGGCGCACTGGCGATTGCGCTACTCGGCGCGGGGCGTTATTCGCTGGCCGGTCAGTCGGCCTGGCGGTAAAAATGCCTCATTCGTCCTGGGGCGTAAAGTCGATACTGTTGGCGATTTGCAATTTTTTCAGTCCGGGAAAGCGTTTATCTCATGTCGCCTGAGCGTTTATTGTCGCCAGGGATTTTCCCGGAGGCGGCGCATTGCGCCTTCTCCGGGCTACCAAATCGCACAGCGCTGTAGCCCCGGTAAGCGGTAGCGCCACCGGGGATTTTGACCTCAGGCGAGAACCAGATCGCTCTGCGGATGACAGGAGCAGGCCAGCACATAGCCGTCGGCGATTTCGGCGTCGGTCAGCGTCATGGTGCTGGTGACGCTGTACTTCCCGGAAACCACTTTGGTTTTGCAGCAGCCGCAGACGCCGGCGCGGCAGGCGACGGTCACCGGCACTTTATTGCTCTCCAGCGCGTCGAGCAGCGTGGTGCCCACCGGCGCGTAAAACTCGCGCGCCGGCTGCAGTTTAGTAAATTTCAGCCCGCTGGTGGCGGCCTCAGCCACCGGGGTGAAGAATTTTTCCTTAAAGAAGCGGGTGACGCCCAGGGCGGCAACATCCTGCTCGACCTTCTCCATATAAGGCGCCGGGCCGCAGGTCATCACGGTGCGGCTGGCTAAATCCGGCACGCTCTGCAGCAGCTCCCGGGTCAGACGGCCGGCGACAAAACCGTGCGTCGCATTGTGCTCCGCTACCAGGGTGACCGGGTAGTTGCGCCACTCTTCGGCAAAGATTACATCTTCCGGCGAACGCACGTTATAAATCACCTGTACGTCGGCCTGCGGTCGATACTTAGCCAGCCAGCGGCGCATCGCCATGATCGGTGTCACGCCGCAACCGGCGGCCAGCAGCAGGAATTTATCTTCCGCTTTATCGTCGCAGGTAAACTCGCCCATCGCATCGGACAGCCAAAGGTAATCACCGCGTTTGACCTCGCGGGTCAACCACTGCGAACCCGTACCCTCGTCAATACGGCGAACGGTCAGCGTAATGTATTCGCTGACCCCCGGCGTCGAGGAGAGGGTATAGGCGCGCAGCGTTTCCGCCGAGTTACGCACGCTAACCAGAGCGTACTGGCCAGCGCGGTACGGATAGTAATCGTGGCACAGCAGCGAAAGGGTCCACACGTCCGGGGTTTCCTGGTGAATGTGGTGAACCTGCATCCGCCACGGGCACTGGGAGGTTGGCATAGTCATCAGGGACTCCTTAAGCGCTCAGCAGCTGCTGCATATCTTGTTCCACGGTGGTCACGGAACGCAGACCAAACTTCTCATTGAGGACCGCCAGCAGATCCGGGGTGAAGAAACCAGGCGCCGTCGGACCGGTGACGATGTTTTTCACACCCAGCGACAGCAGCGTCAGCAGGATGACGATCGCTTTCTGTTCGAACCAGGAGAGCACCAGCGACAGCGGCAGATCGTTGACGCCACAGCCCAGTTTCTCCGCCAGCGTGACCGCCAGAATAATCGCCGAGTAAGCGTCATTACACTGCCCGGCGTCGACCAGGCGCGGCAGCCCTTCGATATCGCCAAAGTCCAGTTTGTTGAAGCGGTATTTACCACAGGCCAGGGTCAGGATCAGGCAGTCATCCGGCACGCTGGTGGCGAAATCGGTGAAGTAGTTACGCTCCCCTCGGGCGCCGTCGCAGCCGCCGACGAGGAAGATATGGCGCAGTTTTTCACGACTGACCAGATCGATCAGCGTATCCGCCGCGCCAAGCAGGGTCTGACGGCCAAAGCCGACGGTGATCAGATGCGGGATTTCGCTGTACGGGAAGCCCGCCATCTGCTGCGCCTGGGCAATGACCGGGGAGAAGTCTTCGCCTTCCAGATGGTTCACACCCGGCCAGCCGACGATGCTGCGAGTCCAGATGCGGTCGTCGTAGGCGCCGACGGTCGGGTCGATGATGCAGTTAGAGGTCATCACGATGGGGCCCGGGAAGCGGGCGAACTCCACCTGCTGGTTTTGCCAGCCGCTGCCGTAGTTGCCAATTAGATGTTTGAATTTACGCAGCTCCGGATAGCCGTGAGCCGGCAGCATTTCGCCATGAGTATAGACGTTGACGCCGGTGCCTTCCGTCTGCTCCAGCAGGTTATACAGATCCTTCAGATCGTGGCCGGAGATCAGGATGCACTTCCCTTCGGTGGCTTTAACGTTGACCTGAGTCGGCGTCGGATGGCCGTATTTGGTCGTTTCACCGGCGTCGAGGATGCTCATCACTTTGAAGTTCATCTGGCCGATTTCCATCGAACATTCGAGCAGCGCATTCATATCCGCAGGCCAGGTGCCCAGCCATGCCATGATTTTATGGTACTGGGCATAGATAGCGTTGTCGTACTGGCCGAGCACGTGGGCGTGCTCCATATAGGCCGCCGCACCCTTCAGACCGTACAGGCACAGCAGGCGCAGACCGAGAATATTTTCGCCGATGGCGGCTTTATCTTTATTCGGGGTATAGTCCGCCGCCTGACGCTGCAGGTCGCCCAGATCGTCGCTGACCAGCTGCAGGTCGGCGACCGGGCTGTCGACCGCGGCGCTGGCATCGATCGCCAGGCATTGCGCTTTCAGCGCCTCACGCAAGGCAATTGCCTGGCGGGCGTAGCCGACGATGCGCGGGGAATCGAAGTTAACGTTAGTCAGGGTGGAGAAGAAGGCGCGGGGGGCAAAGCTGTCGACCTGATGATCGATAATGCCATATTCGCGCGCTTTAAGCGCCCAGGCGGACAGGCCTTGCAGTGACGCAATCAGCAGATCCTGCAGGTCCGAGGTTTCCGCTGTTTTACCGCACATCCCCTGCGCGTAAGAGCAGCCGTTGCCGGCTGGGGTACGAATGGTTTGTTCACATTGCACACAAAACATAGTCACACCTTTAAAGTTATATTTGATATACATGTTTAAGGTTATGCCGCGCGGCAACGGGTGAAAAGGTATTTCTAAGACAACTTAAAGGGAGATTGATTTAGCGCAAATTTGGCGGCAGGAGGGCTGCCGCCAGCGGGTGCTCAGGCGGTAAAAAAGGCGATCAGGATCGGGACCAGCAAACTAAGCAGAAAACCGTGCACGATGGCGGCAGGGACGATTTCGACGCCGCCGGAACGCTGCAGTACCGGTAAGGTGAAGTCCATCGAGGTGGCGCCGCATAGCCCCAGCGCCGTGGAGCGGCTGCGGCGAATAAGGCCCGGAATTAACATGATGGCCAGCAGCTCGCGACAGAGATCGTTAAAGAACGCCGCGCTACCGATGACCGGGCCAAAGGATTCGGTGAGTAAAATACCGGAGAGCGAATACCAGCCGAAACCGCTGGCCATTGCCAGACCGGTCTTTAACGGCAGACCGAGAATAAAGGCGTTAAGTATCCCGCCGAGTAATGAACTGGCCGTAACCACCACGGCGACGATCATTCCCCGGCGGTTAAGGACTATTTGTCGCAGACTCATTCCATTATTGCGTAATTGGATACCAACGAGGAACAGGAGAAAAATCAACGTATATTCGCTGGCTTCTGTCGCGTGCTGTAAAAAAGGCAGTCTGGTCAGACCGAGCAGAAAACCGAGCACGACCACACCGCACAGCTGCAGCGATTCCAGGGCCATGGCCAGGCGCGAGGGTAATTTCTCCTGACGATGCTGACTGCGCCATGGCATTTTACTTTCCAGCCACAGCAGTGCGGCGATATTACACAGTAAAATGATAACCACGCTCACCGCGGCGTAATGCAATATTGCCAGCAGGTTGCTGGCCAGATTGTCGAGGAACGCCAGGCTGATACCCATAAAAAAAAGGATTACATAGACAATCCAGCTGAGCATGCGGTTTATCAGCTTTAGCGCGGAGGAGTGACGAAGAGGCAGTAAATAGCCGACGACCAGCGGCAACAGAATAATAAAGAGTCCCGAAAACATGAACGATGCAGCCCTTGCATGATGAGAATAGCGCCCATGACACTACCCAAATCACCGGGCCGAGTAAAGCTGTCGCCAGAAAGAAAAAGCCCGGAGACCCGGGCTTTGAAAAGCGTTAATCGCGTTTTTCCAGCAGGGTGCGATACAGCACGCCGCCGAGGATCCCGCCGACGATTGGCATGACCCAGAACAGCCACAGCTGCTGCAGCGCCCAGCCGCCCTGGAAAATTGCCACCGCGGTGCTGCGCGCCGGGTTGACCGAGGTGTTGGTGACTGGAATGCTGATCAAATGGATGAGGGTCAGCGCCAGGCCGATGGCGATGGGGGCAAAGCCCGCCGGCGCATGTTTATCGGTCGCGCCATGAATAACCAGCAGGAAGCCGCAGGTCAGGACAATTTCAATGACGATAGCCGACAGCATAGAGAAGCCGCCCGGGGAGTGTTCGCCATAGCCGTTGGAGGCGAAGCCGCTGGCGGCGGCATCAAAGCCGGCTTTACCGCTGGCAACCACGTACAGCACCGCCGCGGCAATAATTCCGCCGACCACCTGAGCGATAATATAGCCAATGACCTCTTTTGCCGGAAAACGGCCGCCGGCCCACAGGCCTAAGGTGACCGCCGGGTTGAAATGCCCCCCGGAAATATGGCCGACCGCAAACGCCATGGTTAATACCGTTAAGCCAAATGCCAGCGCGACGCCGGCAAAACCAATACCCAGCTCGGGGAAAGCCGCGGCGAGCACGGCGCTACCGCAGCCGCCAAATACAAGCCAGAAGGTGCCGAAGCATTCGGCTGCTAATTTTCTGAACATAACCACCTCAATTAAATTGTTTACGCGCACGAGCGGACCGTGCCGGTCTTTATTTATCGTGATAAGGGATGACGATAAAAATAAAGCGGCGTTATTCTAGAGATAATCGCCATCCCGGAGCCAGTTAAATATATTGATATTATTTGATTTAGGGCAAGGTGAGTGGATTCCTTTTGCCAGTTTAGCCTTTCCTTTATCCATGGAAGATTATCAATAGTGTAGATCATAACGCCTGAAATAAAACTATTTTGTTTGATGAATAATCAACAGCCGGTAATAGGCGATAAGTGAGTAATTTTATGAATATATTTAATCCGCTGAATATGAGCCACGGATGCGATTAAGCAGAGTGTCATCTTGCCTCCGCCCTCGCTATACTGTTGATTACTGAAGGAGAGTGGTGGTGTAGCGGAGGGGATATGCTTCTTGAGCGCGTAGAAATCGTCGGTTTTCGCGGTATCAATCGTTTGTCGTTGATGCTGGAGCAAAATAACGTCCTGATCGGGGAGAACGCGTGGGGGAAGTCCAGTCTGCTTGATGCGCTGACCCTGCTTTTGTCGCCGGAGTTCGATCTTTATCACTTTGTTCGCGATGATTTCTGGTTTCCCCCGGGCGACATCCAGGGGCGCGAACACCATTTGCATATTATCCTGACCTTCCGCGAAACGGAGCCAGGCCGCCATCGGGTCCGGCGTTTCCGTCCGCTTCAGCGCTGCTGGGTGCCTTGCGATGACGGGTATCACCGGGTGTTCTATCGCCTGGAGGGCGAGCTCGCCGAAGATGACAGCGTGATGACCCTGCGGAGCTTTATCGATGGTGAAGGCGAAGCGTTGGTGCTGGAGGAGATTGATGAGCTGGCCCGACACCTGGTGCGTTTGATGCCGGTGCTGCGCCTGCGCGATGCGCGCTTTATGCGCCGCATCCATAACGGGACGGTACCGCACTCGCCGCAGATAGAGATCACCGCCCGTCAGCTGGATTTTCTCTCCCGCGAACTGGTCAGCCATCCGCAAAATTTATCGGACGGTCAGATCCGTCAGGGGCTATCGGCCATGGTGCAACTGCTTGAGCATTACTTTGCCGAGCAAAGCAGCGCTCAGACGCGGCATCGCCTGATGCGGCGGCGCTCCCATGATGAACAGCGCAGTTGGCGTTATCTGGATATTATCAACCGGATGATCGACAAGCCCGGCGGGCGCAGCCATCGGGTGATCCTGCTGGGGCTGTTTGCCACCCTTCTGCAGGCGAAAGGGACGGTGCGCCTCGATCGCGACGCGCGACCGCTGCTGTTGATTGAAGATCCCGAGACCCGTCTGCATCCGATCATGCTTTCCGTTGCCTGGCACCTGCTGAATTTGTTGCCGCTGCAGCGTGTGACCACCACCAACTCCGGAGAGCTGCTGTCCCTGACGCCGGTAGAGCAGGTCTGCCGGCTGGTGCGTGAGTCGACGCGGGTATCGGCGTGGCGGTTGGGGCCGGGCGGAATGAATGCCGAAGAGAGCCGGCGCATTGCTTTTCACATCCGCTTCAATCGCGCCTCATCGCTCTTCGCCCGCTGCTGGTTGCTGGTGGAGGGAGAGACGGAAACCTGGGTTATCAACGAACTGGCCCGGCAGTGCGGTCATCATTTTGATGCTGAAGGGGTTAAGGTGATCGAATTCGCCCAGTCCGGCCTGAAGCCATTGATCAAGTTTGCCCGCCGGATGGGGATCCAGTGGCACGTGCTGGTGGACGGCGATGAGGCGGGGAAAAAATATGCCGCGACGGTACGAGGTCTGCTCAATAACGATCGCGAGCTGGAGCGCGACCATCTGACCAGTCTGCCGGCGCTGGATATGGAACACTTTATGTATCGTCAGGGATTTGATGACGTTTATCATCGGGTGGCGCAGATCCCGGATAATGTCCCGATGAATATGCGGCGGGTGATCACCAAAGCCATCCATCGCTCATCCAAGCCGGACCTGGCGATTGAGGTGGCGATGGAGGCCGGCCGCCGTGGCGTGGACGCTGTGCCGACGCTGCTGAAGAAAATGTTCTCACGGGTGCTGTGGCTAGCCCGCGGTCGTGCCGATTAATCTCACCGCCGTCGTCATTTACGGCGGCACAAAGCTCTCCGGCAGCTAAACAAAACCTCATTGACGCGAAAAATGGGTGTCCTGTTGCCAACGGGTTTCGATAGAATCACCGCCTGGAGCGGCAGGGAAACAGCAGGAATCGGAATATGAAAGTGAAGGGAAAACGCAGGACCGTCTGGTGGCTGTTGGCGATCGTTGTGCTGGGGCTGGCTATCTGGGGATGGCGGATCCTCAATGCGCCGCTGCCGAACTACCAGACGCTGGTAGTTCGCAAAGGGGATCTTCAGCAGAGCGTGCTGGCCACCGGCAAACTGGATGCCCTGCGAAAAGTTGACGTCGGCGCCCAGGTCAGCGGACAGCTGAAAACGCTGCACGTCAATATTGGCGATAAGGTTAAAAAGGATCAGTTGCTGGGGGTTATCGATCCGGAGCAGGCGCAAAACCAGATTAAAGAGGTGGAAGCGACGCTCATGGAGCTGCGCGCCCAGCTCAATCAGGCGCGCGCGGAGAGCAAACTGGCGCAAGTGACTCTGGCCCGTCAGCAGCAGCTGGCGCAGCGCCAGCTGGTCTCGCGGCAGGACCTTGATACCGCGGCCACCGATTTGGCGGTGAAACAGGCGCAGATCGGCACTATTGAAGCGCAAATAAAGCGTAACCAGGCGACGCTCGATACGGCGAAGACCAACCTCGATTACACGCGGATCCTGGCGCCGATGGCCGGCGAAGTGACGCAAATTACCACCCTGCAGGGACAGACAGTGATCGCCGCCCAGCAGGCGCCTAACATTCTGACGCTGGCGGATCTCAGCACCATGCTGGTTAAAGCGCAGGTCTCTGAAGCGGATGTCATCCACCTCAGACCGGGGCAAAAAGCGTGGTTTACCGTGCTGGGCGACCCGCTTACCCGTTATGAAGGTAAACTGAAAGACATTCTGCCGACGCCGGAAAAAGTGAATGACGCCATCTTCTATTATGCCCGCTTCGAGGTACCGAACCCGCAGGGGATCCTGCGCCTCGACATGACCGCGCAGGTGCACATTCAGCTGGCTGAGGTGAAGAACGTGATTACTATCCCGCTGAGCGCCCTGGGCGACGCGGTAGGCGATAACCGCTACCACGTTCGACTGTTGCGCACCGGTGAGGTCAAAGAGCGTGAGGTTATCATTGGCGCCCGCAATGATACCGACGTCGCAGTGGTGCAAGGTCTGGAAGAGGGCGACGAAGTGATCGTCGGCGAGAGCGCGAGCGGGGCGGCAAAATGACGGCGCTGCTTGAGCTGCGAGATATACGTCGCAGCTATCCTTCCGGCGACGGCAGCGTTGAGGTCCTGAAGGGGATCACCCTCAGCATCCATGCGGGTGAGATGGTGGCGATCGTCGGGGCCTCCGGCTCGGGAAAATCGACGCTGATGAATATCCTTGGCTGCCTCGACAAACCCACCAGCGGCACCTATCGGGTGGCGGGAAGCGATATCGCGCAGCTGGATGGCGATGCGCTGGCCCGTCTGCGGCGGGAACACTTTGGCTTTATCTTTCAACGCTACCATCTGCTGTCCCATCTGACCGCCGCGCAGAATGTCGAAGTGCCGGCGGTGTATGCCGGCACTGAACGGCGCGCGCGCCTGGCGCGCGCTCATGAGCTGCTGGTGCGGCTGGGGCTGGGCGAGCGCGCCGACTATCAACCGTCACAGTTGTCTGGCGGTCAGCAGCAGCGGGTCAGTATCGCCCGCGCCCTGATGAATGGCGGGGAGGTGATCCTCGCTGATGAACCGACCGGCGCGCTGGACAGCCATTCCGGCGAAGAGGTAATGGCGATCCTGCACCAGCTAAAAGCACAGGGGCACACGGTCATCATTGTGACCCACGATCCGCAGGTCGCCGCTCAGGCGGAGCGGATCGTCGAGATCCGCGATGGCGAGATCGTCCGCAACCCGCCCGCCAGCCGCCAGGGCGGCGGACTGCGCGCCCGTCCGCAGGCGGAGCCTTCGGCGTGGCGTCAGTTTACCAGCGGCTTTCGCGAAGCGCTGGTGATGGCCTGGCGAGCGATGGCGGCGAATAAAATGCGTACCCTGCTTACCATGCTTGGGATTATTATCGGTATTGCCTCGGTGGTGTCGATCGTGGTGGTGGGGGATGCCGCCAAGCAGATGGTGCTGGCAGATATTCGCGCCATCGGCACCAATACCATTGATGTATATCCTGGTAAGGATTTTGGCGACGACGACCCGCGCTATCAGCAGGCGCTGAAGTATGACGATTTGCTGGCGATCCAGAAGCAGCCGTGGGTGCGCTCCGCCACGCCGGCGGTTTCAAAAAGCCTGCGCCTGCGCGCCAACAATATTGACGTTGCCGCCAGCGCGGAGGGGGTCGGTCCACAGTATTTTAATGTCTACGGCATGACCTTTAGCGAAGGCAATACCTTCAATGAACTGCAGCTCAACAGTCGGGCACAGGTGGTAGTGCTCGACAGCAATACCCGTCGGCAGCTGTTTCCCAATAAAGCGAAAGTGGTGGGAGAGGTGATTCTGGTGGGCAATATGCCGGCCACGGTGATTGGCGTTGCGGATGAAAAACAGTCGATGTTCGGCAGCAGCAAAATTCTCCGCGTCTGGTTGCCCTACACCACCATGGCGGGAAGAGTAATGGGCCAGTCGTGGCTGAACTCCATCACTGTGCGCGTTCATGAAGGCTACGACAGTGAAACCGCAGAGAAACAGCTGCTGCGTCTGCTGGAGCTGCGGCATGGTAAAAAAGATGTATTCACCTGGAATATGGACAGCGTCTTGAAAACCGCCGAAAGGACCACACATACCTTACAGCTGTTCCTGACATTGGTGGCGGTGATTGCCCTGGTGGTCGGCGGGATTGGCGTAATGAATATTATGCTGGTGTCGGTGACCGAACGAACCCGGGAGATCGGCATCCGCATGGCGGTTGGCGCCCGGGCCAGCGATGTGCTGCAGCAGTTTCTCATTGAAGCGGTGCTGGTTTGCCTGGTCGGTGGCGCGCTGGGCGTAGCATTGTCGCTGATGATCGCCTTTATTTTACAGCTGTTTCTCCCCGGCTGGGAGATTGGTTTTTCTCCGCTGGCGCTGCTGACGGCGTTTCTCTGTTCGACGCTGACCGGGGTGCTGTTTGGTTGGCTGCCTGCGCGCAACGCGGCGCGGCTCGATCCGGTGGATGCCCTGGCGCGAGAATAGGCGGGGCGAGAAATAAAAATGCCAGTCAGAAGGACTGGCATTTTATTAGCAGGATGTACACAATGAAGCAAAAGAGTTATGCAGCCGTTTCCGCTTCCACAGGGACGATCACGCTGGCGTGATTGCCTTTTGGCCCCTGGTGAACATCAAACCGAACGGCTTGTCCGGCTTTTAGCGTTCTGTAACCATCCATCTGGATGGTGGAGTAATGGGCGAAAATGTCTTCGCCGCCGCCCTCAGGGCAGATAAAACCGAACCCTTTGGCATTGTTGAACCACTTAACAGTACCCATTTCCATACTTCGACATCCTTCGTAAATCTTTATTAGTAAGATGGAATGAACCGGTGGTGGAGTGACGAGTTGTTCAATTGCTCGCCAACTCTCGCCACTACAATTTAGAGAAATACGAAAACGCGTCAAGCGATTGAGGAGGGGGAACGGCGAAAAATGCGTCAAAATTTGAAGCAGTTAACGCTATTGCCGGGGAATGTGACAGCCGTCGCGGATAGAAGCGATAGATGATAGTTATCTATGATCTATTGTAGATTTGTGATGAGCATAACCTCTGGTCATCGACAGGCCTCCGCCTGTTGGCAACAGCAACCGATGATGAACACTGACGATGAGTAAGAGAGATTGGCTGGACTTCGAGCACCTGGTTGACGACGAAGTTCGTGATGCGATTAAACCGCCATCTATGTATAAAGTGATATTGGTCAATGATGACTACACTCCGATGGAGTTTGTTATTGACGTGTTACAAAAATTCTTTTCTTATGATGTTGAACGTGCAACGCAACTGATGCTCACGGTTCACTATGAAGGTAAGGCGATTTGTGGCGTGTTTACCGCGGAAGTGGCGGAGACCAAAGTCGCTATGGTGAATCAGTACGCGAGGGAGAACGAGCATCCATTGCTGTGTACGCTGGAAAAAGCCTGAATACAGGCATGAAAATTGGGGGAGGTGCCTATGCTCAATCAAGAACTGGAACTCAGTTTAAATATGGCTTTCGCCAGAGCGCGCGAGCACCGTCATGAGTTTATGACCGTCGAGCACTTGCTGCTGGCTCTGCTAAGCAACCCCTCGGCCCGTGAGGCCCTGGAAGCGTGTTCAGTGGACCTGGTGGCATTGCGTCAGGAACTTGAAGCCTTCATCGAACAAACCACACCCGTTCTGCCAGCCACGGAAGAAGAGCGCGACACCCAGCCGACGCTAAGCTTCCAGCGTGTGCTGCAGCGCGCCGTCTTCCACGTACAATCTTCTGGCCGCAGCGAAGTGACCGGCGCCAACGTGCTGGTGGCGATTTTCAGCGAGCAGGAGTCGCAGGCCGCCTACCTGCTGCGTAAACATGAAGTGAGCCGTCTTGATGTGGTGAACTTCATTTCTCATGGTACACGCAAAGACGAGCCGAGCCAGTCTTCCGATAACAGCGGAAGCCAGCCTGGCAATGAAGAGCAAGCCGGCGGGGAGGAACGTATGGAAAACTTCACCACCAACCTCAATCAGCTTGCTCGCGTCGGCGGTATTGATCCCCTGATCGGCCGTGAAAAAGAGCTGGAGCGCGCGATTCAGGTCCTGTGCCGTCGGCGGAAAAATAACCCGCTGCTGGTGGGGGAATCCGGCGTCGGTAAAACCGCGATCGCCGAAGGCCTTGCCTGGCGTATTGTGCAGGGCGATGTGCCGGAAGTGATGGCCGACTGCACTATCTACTCGCTCGACATTGGCTCTTTGCTGGCAGGGACCAAATATCGTGGCGATTTTGAAAAACGCTTCAAAGCGTTGCTCAAACAGCTGGAGCAGGATACCAACAGCATCCTGTTTATTGATGAAATCCACACCATTATCGGTGCGGGGGCGGCGTCTGGCGGCCAGGTCGATGCGGCTAACCTGATCAAACCGCTGCTTTCCAGCGGCAAGATCCGGGTGATCGGCTCCACCACTTACCAGGAGTTCAGCAACATCTTTGAAAAAGATCGTGCGCTGGCCCGCCGTTTCCAGAAGATCGATATTACCGAACCGTCGGTGGAAGAGACGGTCCAGATTATCAACGGCCTGAAGCCGAAGTACGAAGCGCACCATGATGTGCGTTATACCGCCAAAGCGGTGCGTGCGGCGGTTGAACTGGCGGTGAAATACATTAACGATCGTCATCTGCCGGATAAGGCGATTGACGTCATTGACGAAGCGGGCGCGCGGGCGCGCTTAATGCCGGTCAGCAAGCGTAAGAAAACGGTTAACGTGGCGGATATCGAATCAGTGGTGGCGCGCATTGCGCGGATCCCTGAGAAGAGCGTCTCCCGCAGCGATCGCGACACGCTGAAAAACCTGGGCGATCGTCTGAAAATGCTGGTTTTTGGACAGGATAAAGCCATCGAGGCGCTGACCGAGGCTATTAAAATGGCGCGCGCCGGGCTGGGCCATGAGCACAAGCCGGTGGGATCATTCCTGTTCGCCGGGCCGACCGGGGTCGGGAAAACCGAAGTGACCGTCCAGCTGGCGAAGGCGTTGGGTATTGAGCTGCTGCGCTTTGACATGTCCGAATATATGGAACGTCATACCGTCAGCCGTTTGATCGGGGCGCCTCCGGGCTACGTCGGCTTCGATCAGGGCGGGCTGCTGACCGATGCGGTGATTAAACATCCGCACGCGGTATTGCTGCTTGATGAGATCGAAAAAGCGCATCCGGACGTGTTCAACCTGCTGCTGCAGGTGATGGATAACGGGACGCTGACCGATAATAACGGCCGTAAAGCGGACTTCCGCAACGTGGTGCTGGTGATGACCACCAACGCCGGGGTGCGCGAAACCGAGCGTAAATCCATTGGCCTTATTCAGCAGGACAACAGTCCGGATGCGATGGATGAGATCAAAAAGATCTTTACGCCGGAGTTCCGTAACCGCCTCGACAACATCATCTGGTTCGATCATTTGTCTACCACGGTGATCCATCAGGTTGTCGACAAGTTTATCGTCGAGCTGCAGGTCCAGCTGGACCAGAAAGGCGTCTCCCTGGAAGTGAGTCAGGAAGCGCGCGACTGGCTGGCGACGAAAGGCTACGATCGGGCGATGGGGGCACGTCCAATGGGACGCGTCATTCAGGACAACCTGAAAAAACCGCTGGCGAACGAGCTGCTGTTTGGCTCGCTGGTCGACGGTGGTCAGGTCACTGTCTCTCTGGACAGCGACAAAAATACGCTGACTTACGACTTCCAGAGCGCGCCGAAGCACAAACCGGAAGCGGCCCACTAAGGCGATATCTTCAATGTAAAAAACCGGCCAGGGGCCGGTTTTTTTTTGCTGACGGCAGAAATGAAAAGACCGGGAATTATCCCGGCCTTCAGCATCTGACGCCTTAGGGGCGAAAACAATCAGCGACTACGGAAGACAATGCGGCCTTTGCTCAGGTCGTACGGGGTCAGCTCAACAGTCACTTTGTCGCCCGTCAGAATGCGGATGTAGTTTTTACGCATTTTACCGGAGATATGCGCGGTTACCACGTGACCGTTTTCCAGTTCTACGCGGAACATAGTGTTAGGCAACGTTTCAAGTACGGTGCCCTGCATTTCAATATTGTCTTCTTTGGCCATCTAGTCCTCTGGGGTATCACTACCGTAGTTTTGAACCGGCAAGATAATGCCGAAGTTCATCATGTAAGTAAAGTTTTACGTATCTACCCTGAATCATTCACCTTGCCGCAAGGCGCATAGTCAGCGCAGCGGCTACGGAAATATGACGGGTATGAATCGCCGAAGTAGTTTTGGCGCATTGCCCGGGACACACACGGCCATGCCGCGTGACAGGCGCAAACGTAAAGGGGAGTGACAGAACGATGGGCGTTATCTGACTCTTATTATTCCCAAACGGCGGCGGGGCAACAGGCAGAAGCTACTCTACCGCGCAATTATACCATCCTGACGCAAAATGTGCTGAAAACATTTTATTATCCGCCAGGAAATAGCACCCGCGGCACCCAAAATCGCTCGGGCAGTCGGTAGCCGCGTAATACCGACAGATAGTCCAGATAATCGCGGCGGGGAATATCCACTGCGCCTAATGACGCGGTATGGTTGTTCAGTACCTGGCAGTCAATTAATTTACCGCCGCTGTGCGCAAAGTCCTGGCAAAATACCAGCAGCGCGGTTTTGGAGGCATTTTCTGCCCGGCTAAACATCGATTCGCCGCAAAACAGCGCTCCCTGCGCTACGCCGTACATTCCTCCCACCAGGGTATTCTCCTGCCAGACTTCAATGGAGTGGGCATGACCCAGCTCATGCAGCTGGTGATAGGCGCGAACGATACTGCTGGTTATCCAGGTGCCTTCGTCACGATCGCTGGCGCAGCCCTCAATCACTTCGCCAAAGGCGTGGTTGAGCGTGACCCGGTAGGGCGAACGCTGATGAAAGCGCTTCATGCTGCGGCTGAGATGGAATTGCTCTGGCCAAAGTACCGCCCGGGGGTCGGGCGACCACCAGAGGATCGGGTCGCCAGGGGAAAACCAGGGAAAAATACCACGCTGATAGGCCATCAGCAGCCGCGCGGGGCTCAGATCGCCGCCGAGCGCCAGCAGGCCATTAGGTTCTCGCAAGGCGCCTTCCGGAGAGGGGAAGGCAATAGAGTGCCGGGAGAGCTGAACCAGACGCATTTTAACCTCAATACGTATCAGCAAAAATTAGATAATAGAATAGCCTACAGACGCTGTTTAAACTGGAAGTACCGGCCCTGTTTAGCGAGCAGCTCCGCGTGACTACCTTGCTCAATTATCTGGCCGTTGTCCATGACTATTATCTGATTAAAACCCGCCAGGCCCCGCAGGCGATGGGTCACCATCAGCACGGTTTTGTCGCGCATGACATCTGCCAGCAGATGCAGGATCTGGCTTTCGGTGGCCGCATCCAGACCTTCTGTCGGTTCATCGAGCAGCATCAGCGGCGCATCGTGGAGCAGCGCGCGGGCAATGGCCAGTCGGCGCAGTTCGCCGCCGGAGAGCTGACGCCCGCCTTCGCCCAGCCAGCCGTTAAGACCACCATCTTGCAGCAGTTTTTCGAGGCCCACCTTCTCAAGGGTAGCGCTGAGATGAGCATCATCCGCTTCAGGCGCCGCCAGCAGCAGGTTGTCGCGCAGGGTGGCGCTGAACAGGTGCACGCGCTGCGGCACTACGCTCATTGCCTGCCGCAGAGTGGCTTCGCTGAGGCCGGAGAGCGGCTGATTGTTGAGCAGAATCTCTCCCTGTGACGGGTCCCAGGCGCGGGTAAGCAACTGCAACAGCGTCGATTTTCCGCAGCCGGTCCGGCCAAGAATGGCGATGTGCTCTCCGGCGGCAATCTGCAGGGAAATATTCTCCAGGGCAGGGGAGGGCTGCTGAGGATAGCGGAAGGTGACCTCCCGAAGCGTTAGGGCCACCTGCGCTGGCAAACTGGCTTCATCTTCGACAAAGGTGACCTCCGGCTGCTGGTCGGTAATCTGCGAGATCCGCCGCGCGGAGGCGATCACCTGGCCTAAATGCTGGAAAGCGCCAGTAACCGGCGCCAGGGCTTCAAAAGCCGCCAGCGCGCAGAATACGAATAGCGCGATCAGCGCCCCGGGCTGACTATTGCCGCCGACGCCGTCTGAGGCCAGCCAGAGCATGGCCACCACGGCGATGCCACCGACTAACAGCATTACCGCCTGCGAAAGCGCGGTCAGCTCGGCCTGGCGCCGCTGTGCATCCTGCCAGCTGAGCTCGGTCTTTTCCATTTGTGCGCGGTAGCGGTCGCTGGCGTTAAATACCATCAGCTCCGCCTGACCCTGCAGCCAGGCGGTGAGCTGTTGGCGATACTGGCCGCGCAGCTGCGTCATACTTTCGCCGGCTGGCTTACCTGCGCGATAGAACAGCGGCGGCATAACCAGCAGGGTCGCCAGCATGATACCGCCGAGCGTCAGCGCGAGGGTGACGTCGAGCAGACTTAATCCGCAGGTGACGACCACAATCACCACCAGCGCGCCGACCAGCGGCGAAATGACCCGCAGGTAGAGATGATCCAGGGTGTCAACGTCGGCCACCACCCGGTTGAGCAGCTCACCCTGGCGAAAGCGCGCCAGCCCCGCCGGAGAGAGGGGGAGCAGTTTGCTGAAGGTGAAAACGCGCAGGTGCTGCAGCACGCGAAAGGTAGCGTCGTGGCTGACCAGGCGCTCAAAGTAGCGCCCGGCGGTACGGATAATTGCCGCGCCGCGAACGCCCGCGGCAGGCAGCATATAGTTAAAACTGTAGATCCCGGCGACGCCCACCACCGCTGAAGCGGAGAGGAACCAGCCGGAGAGCGTCAGCAGGCCGATGCTGGCCAGCAGGGTCACAATGGCCAGCACGACGCCAAGCAGCAGCATCCATTTATGGCGTTTATAGAGCGCCAGATAGGGTAAAAGTGCGCGCATTTAAATCTCCTCCTGACGATGGGCCAGCAGCGCCGAGAAGACCCCACCAGCACGGGCCAGCGTGGCATAGTCGCCTTGTTCGATAATCTGTCCGTCCTGCATCACCCAGACGTCGTCCCAGTCGGCCAGCCCCTCGAGCTGGTGGGTGACCAGCAGCGTGGTTTGCTCACTGGAGGCGTGGGTCAGGGCCTGCATGACTCGCTGTTCGCTATGGGCGTCAAGGCTGGCGGCAGGTTCATCCAGCAGCAGCAGGCGGCACGGCACCAACAGCGCGCGGGCGACCGCGATACGCTGCGCCTGGCCTACCGACAGACGCCCCGCCTGATCGCCTACGGCGGTATGGATCCCCTGCGGCAGCAGGGCGATAAACTCGCTGACCCAGGCCTTGTCCAGCGCCAGCCTAAGCTGTGCTTCGCTAGCTTCGGGCCACGCCAGCAGCACGTTTTCCCGCAGCGTGGCGGCAGGCAACTGCGGATTCTGTCCTACCCAGCTCAGCAGGCGGCGCCAGCGCTCAGCGTCCAGCTCGCGCAGCTCTACGCCGTTGACCATCAGCGACCCCTCATAGGGCAGAAAGCCGAGCAGTGTATTCAGCAAAGAGCTTTTCCCGGATCCGCTCTGGCCGACCAGCACCACGCGAGCGCCGGCGGGCAGCGCAAAATTAAGCGGCCCCGCCAGAACTTTACCTTCCGGAGATTTGATCACCAGGTCGCGCGCTTCCACGCTAATCAGATCGTTGTCATTTAACGTTTTCTCGCCACGCTCTACCTGGGTCAGCGGCGTTTCCATAAACGTTTTCAGGCTGTCTGCGGCGCCCACGGCCTGAGCTTTGGCATGGTAGAAGGTACCCAGGTCACGTAACGGCTGGAAAAATTCCGGGGCGAGGATCAGCGTCAGGAATCCCGCCATCAGCGTGACGCCCGCGCCATAGTGGCCGAAGTTCAGCTCGCCAAGGTAAGAAAAGCCAAAATACACCGCTACCAGCGCAATGGAGAGGGAGGTGAAAAACTCCAGAACCCCGGAGGAGAGGAAGGCCAGACGCAGGACTTCCATGGTGCGTTGGCGAAAATCCTGCGAGGCGTCGCGAATATTATCGGTTTCTGCCTGACCGCGATGAAAAATACGCAGGGTTTCCATGCCGCGCAGGCGGTCGAGGAAGTGGCCGCTGAGGCGGGCCAGCGCCTGGAAGTTACGCCGGTTGGCGTCGGCGGCGCCCATCCCGACCAGCGCCATGAAAAGCGGGATCAGCGGGGCGGTGCCGAGAAGGATTAGCGCGGCGGCCCAGTTAATCGGAAAAATAGTAATAACGATCAGCAGCGGTACGCAGGCCGCCAGCGTCATCTGGGGCAGGTAGCGGGCATAATAGTCGTGCATGTCGTCGATTTGCTCAAGAATAAGCGTTGCCCAGCTGCCGGCCGGTTTGCCCTGGATCCACGCCGGGCCTGCCTGCTGGAGGCGGTCAAGAACCTGGCGGCGAATTTCATAGCGAATATGCTGCCCGGCCTGAAAGCCGACCCGCTCACGCAGCCAGACCACCCAGGCGCGTAGTACAAAGATCAGCACCAGCAGCGTGAGCGGCAGCAGCAGGGCGGTCGCTGGAATATTCTCCATCACCATCCGGTGCAGGATCCGCGCCAGGAACCAGGCCTGCGCCACGATCAGCAGACCGCTCGCCACGCCAAGCAGGCGGGAAATCATCAACCAGCGACGGGAGATAATGCTTTGCTGTTTTAACCAGCGGGTTAACTCTTGTTGACGGGTTTTATTCATTGCGCGCTTTGCAGGTGTCGTTATCGGAGTATTGGGCACGGCAATGTTACATCGCAGCAAAAATAAAGGCGACTTTTCGTCGCCTTCTTTACCTTTGTTACTGACTTGTAAAGATTATTTGCAAGCGTCAGCCAAACCGTCGAGGTAACGCTCCGCATCCAGCGCCGCCATGCAGCCGGTGCCCGCAGAAGTGATGGCCTGACGATAGATATGGTCCATGACATCGCCGGCGGCGAACACGCCCGGGATGCTGGTCTGGGTCGCATTGCCGTGGATACCGGACTGCACTTTGATGTAGCCGTTCTCCAGCTCCAGCTGGCCCTCAAAGATGGCGGTGTTCGGGCTGTGGCCGATGGCGACAAATAAACCAGCCACTTCCAGGGACTCGACATTGTCGCTGTTTTTGGTATCGCGCAGGCGCAGGCCGCTGACGCCCATCTGGTCGCCGGTCACCTCTTCGAGGGTACGATCGGTATGCAGCACGATGTTGCCGCTTGCCACTTTATCCATCAGGCGTTTAATGAGGATTTTTTCCGCACGGAAGGAATCGCGACGGTGGATCAGGTGTACCTCAGAGGCGATATTCGACAGATACAGAGCCTCTTCCACTGCGGTGTTGCCGCCGCCGATCACCGCCACTTTCTGGTTGCGATAGAAGAATCCGTCGCAGGTAGCGCACGCGGAAACGCCGCGGCCTTTGAAGGCTTCTTCGGAAGGCAGGCCCAGGTAACGGGCGGAAGCGCCGGTGGCGATGATCAGTGCGTCACAGGTGTACTCGCCGCTGTCGCCTGTCAGACGGAACGGGCGGTTTTGCAAATCGACGCGGCTGATATGGTCGAAAATGATCTCGGTTTCAAATTTTGCGGCATGCTCGTGCATGCGCTCCATCAGCAGCGGACCGGTGAGATCGTTCGGATCGCCTGGCCAGTTTTCCACTTCCGTCGTGGTGGTCAGCTGACCGCCTTTTTCCATCCCGGTGATCAGCACCGGCTGCAGGTTGGCGCGTGCGGCATAGACCGCCGCGGTGTATCCCGCAGGTCCAGAACCAAGGATAAGCAGTTTACTGTGTTTGGCTGTGCCCATGAGATCCCCATAATAATTGGCATACATTGGGCTGGGATTGTAGGGAATTTGTTGTCGTAAAAAAAGAGCACAGCGATTTTGTTAACGATGTGTGCAATAGAAGCTGCCAATGAATTGGTGATTTTCCCGGCAAGGAATATAACTATTTCTACTGTCGGCGGGACAATTATAAGACGAAAAAATGAGAATCAACCAGGGCGGATGATGAATATCTGGCATCTTGTACTAAAAATCGATGTTTTGCTTTGACAATCACCTGTGCTTTTGCGAAAACATTCAAGGAAGAAGAAAAGCAGTATTTAGCGTGCGGCGAATTTTCATGCACGCAAATGCCATTTTTATCCGGGTTAACGAAATCTACGCATGGTGTGGACAGACGCCATGCGTGATGTCGGTGACTGCCGTCAGGCAACGGGCTTCTCACGTACCCCTGGGTTACCCAATGTCGTACGGGTGATAACAGGATGGGCTCTGGCAGTGAAGGCTCAGAGCCGGAACAGGAGTAGGGAAGGAATACAGAGAGACAATAATAATGGTAGATAGCAAGAAGCGCCCTGGCAAAGATCTCGACCGCATTGATCGTAACATCCTGAATGAATTGCAAAAAGATGGGCGAATTTCTAACGTCGAGCTTTCTAAACGGGTGGGACTTTCTCCGACGCCTTGCCTTGAGCGTGTGCGTCGTCTTGAAAGACAGGGTTTTATTCAGGGCTATACGGCGCTGCTCAACCCGCATTATCTGGATGCATCACTTCTGGTATTTGTTGAGATTACTCTGAATCGTGGCGCACCGGATGTGTTTGAGCAATTTAACGCCGCAGTGCAAAAACTTGAAGAAATTCAAGAGTGTCATCTGGTTTCCGGTGATTTCGACTATCTGTTGAAAACCCGTGTACCGGATATGTCAGCGTATCGTAAATTACTGGGCGAGACCTTGCTGCGCCTGCCGGGCGTTAACGACACCCGTACCTACGTGGTAATGGAAGAAGTCAAGCAAAGTAATCGTCTGGTTATTAAGACGCGCTAACACGGAACAGGTGCAAACTCGACGTAGTTTGATTACACTCCTGTTAATCCATACAGCAACAGTGCCGGGGAGACCCGGCGCTGTTGTCCGTTTTAGCAGCAGGCAGGAAACAGCCTGATACCTGGAGAGCCTTTCTTGAGCCAGGAATACACCGAAGACAAAGAAGTCAAACTAACCAAACTCAGCAGCGGGCGCCGACTCCTTGAGGCGATGCTCATCCTTTGCTCCCTCTTCGCCATCTGGCTGATGGCGGCACTACTGAGCTTTAACCCCTCGGACCCCAGCTGGTCGCAAACGGCATGGCATGAGCCTATTCATAATTTAGGCGGCGCCCCCGGCGCGTGGCTTGCCGATACCCTCTTTTTCATTTTTGGCGTCATGGCCTACACCATCCCGGTGATCATCATCGGCGGATGCTGGTTTGCCTGGCGGCATCAGGAAAACGACGAATACATTGATTATTTTGCCGTTTCCCTTCGCCTCATCGGTGCGTTAGCCCTGATCCTGACCTCCTGTGGTCTGGCGGCGATTAACGCCGATGATATCTGGTACTTCGCCTCCGGCGGGGTGATCGGCAGCCTGCTGAGCACCACGCTGCAACCCCTGCTGCACAGCAGCGGCGGCACCATCGCCCTGTTGTGTATCTGGGCGGCCGGGCTGACGCTGTTCACCGGCTGGTCGTGGGTCAGCATTGCGGAAAAGCTGGGCGGCGGCATCCTGTCCGTTCTCACCTTTGCCAGCAACCGTACCCGTCGGGATGATACCTGGGTCGATGAAGGCGAATACGAAGACGAAGAGGAAGAGTACGACGACGAAGAGGCGGCCAGGCCGCAGGAATCGCGTCGCGCCCGTATCTTACGCAGCGCGCTGGCGCGGCGTAAGCGTCTGGCCGAGAAGTTTACCAACCCTATGGGGCGTAAAACCGACGCTGCGCTTTTCTCCGGCAAACGGATGGATGACGGCGAAGAAGTGGTGCAATACAGCGCCAGCGGGGCGCCTGTTGCCGCCGACGATGTACTGTTTTCCGGCGCCAGCGCCGCGCGTCCCGCAGAGGATGATGTGCTGTTCTCCGGCGCCAGCGCCGTGCGCCCGGGCGATTTCGACCCTTACGATCCGTTGTTGAATGGCCACAGTATCGCTGAGCCGGTAAGCGCAGCGGCGGCGGCTACTGCCGCGCCGCAGGCGTGGGCAGAATCACCGGTGGGCCATCACGGCGCTGCGCCAGCTTATCAGCCGGAAGCCAGCTATCCGCCGCAGCAGGCCTATCAGCCTGAACCCGCTCCGTTCCAGCAGGCTGCTTATCAGCCGCCAGCGGGGCAAACCGCACCGCAGGCGTATCAGCCTGAGCCAGCGCCGTATCAACAGCCGGTTTACGATCCGCGTGCCGGTCAACCTGCGCCGCAGGCCTATCAGCCTGAGCCAGCGCCGTATCAGCAGCCGGCTTACGATCCGCATGCCGGTCAACCTGCGCCGCAGGCATATCAGCCGGAGCCAGCGCCGTATCAGCAGCCAACTTACGATTCCTATGCCGGTCAGCCTGCGCCTCAGACCTATCAGCAGCCGGCTTACGATCCGAATGCCGGTCAGCCCGCGCCGCAGACCTACCAGCAGCCGGCTTACGACCCGCATGCCGGCCAGCCCGCGCCGCAGCCGTATCAGCCGGAGCCAGCGGCGTATCAGCCGCAAAGCGCGCCAGTTCCCCCACCGGAGCCAGAGCCCGAGGTCGTGCAGGAGGAAGTGAAACGTCCGCCGCTCTATTATTTCGAGGAAGTGGAAGAGAAGCGGGCGCGCGAACGCGAGCTGTTGGCCTCCTGGTATCAGCCAATTCCTGAGCCGGAAAGTCCGATTGCCACTAAACCGCTGACGCCGCCGACCACTGCGTCCAAACCGCCAGTGGAGACAACCGTAGTCTCTGCGGTAGCGGCTGGGGTGCATCAGGCTACCGCCGCCAGCGGCGGCGCGGCGGCAGCAACCTCGTCCACTGCCGCATCCGCTGCGGCTACGCCATTGTTCAGCCCGGCGTCCAGCGGCCCACGGGTTCAGGTGAAAGAAGGCATCGGTCCAAAACTACCGCGGCCCAATCGTGTGCGTGTTCCTACGCGTCGGGAACTGGCCTCCTACGGCATCAAGCTACCGTCACAGCGGGAGGCGGAACAGCGCGCGCGGCAGGCGGAGCGCGATCCGCATTATGATGATGAGCTGCTCTCGGATGAGGAAGCGGATGCTATGGAGCAGGATGAACTGGCTCGCCAGTTCGCCGCCACCCAGCAGCAGCGCTACGGTCATCGCTGGGAAGACGATAAGGCGACTGATGACGATGAGGCCGACGCCGCGGCGGAAGCGGAGCTGGCGCGTCAGTTTGCCGCTACCCAGCAGCAGCGGTACGCTACCGAGCAGCCGCCGGGCGCCAACCCGTTCTCGCCGGCAGATTATGAATTCTCGCCGATGAAAACGTTGGTCAATGACGGCCCGAGCGAACCGCTGTTTACGCCGACGCCGGAAGTCCAGCCGCAGCAGCCGGCCCAGCGCTATCAACAACCGGCGGCCGCTCCGCAGCAGGGTTATCAACCTGCGCAGCATCAGCCGATACACCATCAGCCTGTGCCGCCGCAGCCGCAGTCCTATCCGACTGCGTCGCAGCCCGTGCAGCCGCAACAACCGGTTGCCCCGCAGGGGCATCAGCCTGCCGCCCCTGCGCCGCAGGAGAGCCTGATCCACCCGCTGCTGATGCGCAATGGCGATAGTCGACCGCTGCAAAAGCCGACCACGCCACTGCCGTCGCTGGATCTGCTTACCCCGCCGCCGAGTGAAGTCGAGCCGGTGGATACCTTTGCTCTCGAGCAGATGGCACGCCTGGTGGAAGCGCGACTCGCCGATTTCCGCATTAAAGCGGATGTGGTGAACTACTCACCGGGGCCGGTGATCACCCGCTTCGAACTGAATCTGGCGCCTGGCGTTAAGGCCGCACGGATCTCTAACCTGTCACGGGACCTGGCGCGATCGCTGTCAACGGTCGCCGTGCGCGTGGTGGAGGTGATCCCGGGCAAACCGTATGTCGGGCTTGAGCTGCCGAATAAAAAACGCCAGACCGTCTACCTGCGTGAAGTGCTCGACAACGCCAAGTTCCGTGATAACCCATCTCCGCTCACCGTGGTGTTGGGTAAAGATATCGCTGGCGATCCGGTAGTAGCCGATCTGGCGAAAATGCCGCATCTGCTGGTGGCCGGTACCACCGGTTCCGGTAAGTCTGTTGGCGTCAACGCCATGATCCTCAGCATGCTCTACAAGGCGCAGCCGGAAGATGTGCGTTTCATTATGATCGACCCGAAAATGCTCGAGCTGTCGGTCTACGAAGGAATTCCGCACCTGCTGACGGAAGTGGTCACCGACATGAAAGACGCCGCCAATGCGCTGCGCTGGAGCGTCAATGAGATGGAGCGCCGCTACAAGCTGATGTCGGCGCTGGGCGTGCGTAACCTCGCGGGCTACAACGAGAAGATCGCCGAAGCCGCGCGCATGGGACGTCCGATCCCGGATCCGTACTGGAAGCCTGGCGACAGCATGGACGCCGTACATCCGGTGCTGGAAAAACTGCCGTACATCGTGGTGCTGGTGGATGAATTCGCCGATCTGATGATGACCGTCGGCAAAAAGGTGGAAGAGCTGATCGCTCGCCTGGCGCAGAAAGCGCGCGCGGCGGGGATCCACCTGGTGCTGGCGACACAGCGTCCGTCGGTAGATGTTATTACCGGCCTGATTAAGGCCAACATCCCGACGCGCATCGCCTTTACCGTGTCGAGTAAAATTGACTCACGTACCATTCTCGATCAGGGCGGCGCGGAATCGCTGCTGGGTATGGGGGATATGCTTTACTCCGGGCCGAACTCTACCACGCCGGTGCGTGTCCACGGGGCGTTTGTGCGCGACCAGGAAGTCCACGCCGTGGTTCAGGACTGGAAAGCCCGCGGTCGCCCGCAATATGTGGATGGCATTACCTCCGACAGCGAAAGCGAAGGCGGCGGTGGCGGCTTCGATGGCGGGGAAGAGCTGGATCCGTTGTTCGATCAGGCAGTCAACTTTGTGACCGAGAAGCGCAAAGCGTCGATTTCCGGGGTTCAGCGTCAGTTCCGCATCGGCTATAACCGTGCCGCGCGTATTATCGAACAGATGGAAGCGCAGGGTATCGTCAGCGAGCAGGGCCATAACGGTAACCGCGAAGTGCTGGCGCCGCCGCCCTTTGAATGAGTGCAAAGTTGGGTAAATAAGCGCAAAATCAGCCAATTCTTCTGTCCCGCCGCCGCCGGCGGTCCTACAGTAGGGGCAGAAGAGGCTCCCGCGTCGGGAGTGACGCACATTAAGGAAGAACAATGAAAAAACTCGCAATCACCTGTGCATTACTGTCTGGTATGGTCGTCAGCCAGGTCTGGGCAGATGCGGCCAGCGACTTAAAAAGCCGTCTTGATAAAGTGAGCAGCTTCCATGCCAGCTTCACGCAAAAAGTCACCGACGGCAGCGGTAACGCCGTGCAGGACGGGCAGGGAGACCTGTGGGTGAAACGCCCGAACCTGTTTAACTGGCATATGACCCAGCCGGATGAGAGCGTCCTCGTTTCGGATGGTAAAACGCTGTGGTTCTATAACCCGTTCGTCGAGCAGGCCACGGCGACCTGGCTGAAAGACGCCACCAGCAACACGCCGTTTATGCTGATTGCCCGCAACCAGTCCAGCGACTGGCAGCAATATAATATCAAGCAAAATGGCGATGATTTTGTGCTGACGCCAAAAAGCGGCAGCGGCAACCTCAAGCAGTTCACGATCAACGTCGGTCGGGACGGCACTATCCATCAGTTCAGCGCCGTCGAGCAGGATGATCAGCGCAGCAGCTATCAGCTGAAATCGCAGCAGAACGGCGCCGTCGACGCAGCTAAGTTCACCTTTACGCCGCCGAAAGGGGTGACGGTGGACGATCAACGTAAGTAGAGGCGAAAGTGAGCAATCTGTCGCTCGATTTTTCCGACAACGCGTTTCAACCTCTGGCCGCTCGCATGCGGCCAGAAAATTTAGCGCAGTATATTGGCCAGCAGCACCTGCTGGCGCCGGGTAAACCCCTGCCGCGGGCCATTGAGGCCGGGCACCTGCATTCGATGATCCTCTGGGGGCCGCCGGGTACCGGCAAGACCACTCTGGCGGAAGTGATTGCCCGCTACGCCAGCGCCGATGTCGAACGGATCTCAGCGGTAACCTCCGGGGTGAAAGAGATTCGCGAGGCTATTGAGCGCGCGCGGCAGAATCGCAACGCCGGCCGGCGGACCATCCTGTTTGTTGACGAAGTGCATCGCTTTAATAAAAGCCAGCAGGATGCCTTTCTGCCGCATATTGAAGACGGTACCATTACTTTTATTGGCGCGACCACCGAAAACCCCTCCTTTGAGCTTAACTCGGCGCTGCTCTCCCGCGCTCGCGTCTACTTACTGAAATCGCTCACCACCGACGATATCGAGCGGGTGCTTGACCAGGCGATGAACGATAAAACCCGCGGCTACGGCGGCCAGGATATCATTTTGCCGGATGAGACCCGCAGGGCCATTGCCGAGCTAGTGAACGGCGACGCGCGGCGAGCGCTGAATACCCTGGAAATGATGGCCGATATGGCCGAAAGCGATGACTCGGGCAAGCGGGTGCTGAAGGCGGAACTGCTGACCGAGATCGCTGGCGAGCGCAGCGCGCGCTTTGATAATAAAGGCGACCGGTTCTACGATTTGATTTCCGCCCTGCATAAGTCGGTGCGCGGTAGCGCGCCGGATGCGGCACTTTACTGGTACGCGCGGATCATCACCGCCGGCGGCGATCCGCTGTACGTTGCCCGCCGCTGTCTGGCGATTGCCTCGGAAGATGTCGGCAACGCCGACCCGCGGGCGATGCAGGTCGCCATTTCGGCGTGGGACTGCTTTACCCGCGTCGGGCCGGCGGAAGGCGAACGGGCGATTGCCCAGGCCATTGTCTATCTGGCCTGCGCGCCGAAAAGCAACGCGGTGTACACCGCCTTCAAAGCGGCGCTGGCCGACGCGCGGGATCGTCCTGACTACGACGTTCCGGTGCATCTGCGCAATGCGCCGACGAAGCTGATGAAAGAGATGGGCTACGGCCAGGAGTATCGTTACGCTCATGACGAACCCAACGCCTACGCCGCCGGCGAGCAGTACTTCCCGCAGGAAATGGCGCAAACGCGCTATTATCACCCGACAAACCGGGGGCTTGAGGGCAAAATTGGCGAAAAGCTCGCCTGGCTCGCTGAACAGGATCAAAATAGCCCGATAAAACGCTACCGCTAATTGAGGCGTTGCGGTAAGGTTATTACACTATTTCCGTGGTCGTAGTCTGCGGCCACTTTTCTTTTTTAATTCGATAAGCACAGGATAAGCATGCTCGATCCCAATCTGCTGCGTACCGAGCCAGACGCAGTCGCAGAAAAACTGGCACGCCGGGGCTTTAAGCTGGATGTAGATAAACTTCGCGCGCTTGAAGAGCGTCGTAAAGTTCTGCAGGTGCAAACGGAAAACCTGCAGGCGGAGCGTAACTCCCGATCGAAATCCATTGGCCAGGCGAAAGCGCGCGGGGAAGACATCGAGCCATTACGCCTGGAAGTTAACAAGCTTGGCGAACAACTGGATGCTGCAAAATCCGAGCTGGAAACGCTGCTGGCGGAAATTCGCGATATCGCGCTGGCGATCCCGAATATTCCTCATGATGATGTGCCGGTTGGTCGCGATGAAAACGACAACGTTGAAGTTAGCCGCTGGGGTACGCCGCGTCAGTTCGATTTTGAGGTGCGCGATCATGTGACGCTGGGTGAAATGCACGGGGGGCTGGATTTTGCCGCCGCCGTTAAGCTCACCGGCTCGCGCTTCGTGGTGATGAAAGGGCAGCTGGCCCGTCTGCACCGCGCCCTGGCGCAGTTCATGCTGGATCTGCACACCGAACAGCATGGCTACAGCGAAAACTATGTCCCGTACCTGGTAAACCAGGACACCCTGTATGGCACTGGCCAGCTGCCGAAATTCGCCGGCGACCTGTTCCATACCCGTCCGCTGGAAGAAGAGGCTGACAGCAGCAACTACGCGCTGATCCCGACGGCGGAAGTGCCGCTGACCAACCTGGTGCGCGATGAAATCATCGACGAAGACGATCTGCCGATCAAAATGACCGCCCATACGCCGTGCTTCCGCTCTGAAGCCGGTTCCTATGGCCGCGACACCCGCGGTCTGATCCGTATGCACCAGTTCGATAAAGTTGAAATGGTGCAGATCGTCCGCCCGGAAGACTCTATGGCCGCGCTGGAAGAGATGACCGGTCACGCCGAGAAAGTGCTGCAGCTGCTGGGCCTGCCGTACCGTAAGGTCGCGCTGTGCACCGGCGATATGGGCTTCAGCGCCTGCAAAACCTATGACCTCGAAGTATGGGTTCCGGCGCAAAACACTTATCGTGAGATCTCCTCCTGCTCCAACGTCTGGGATTTCCAGGCGCGTCGTATGCAGGCTCGCTGCCGCAGCAAGTCCGATAAGAAGACCCGTCTCGTTCATACCCTGAATGGTTCTGGCCTGGCAGTAGGTCGTACCCTGGTGGCGCTGATGGAAAACTATCAGCAGGCTGATGGCCGTATCGAGATCCCGGAAGTGCTGCGCCCGTATATGCGCGGCCTCGAATATATCGGCTAAACTTCTCACTCCTTCTTTTAAAAGCGCCTGCGGGCGCTTTTTTTACGCCCTTATTGATACCGGGCAATAATCCTTTTCGCGAATGCAGTGATACTCCCTTTGGATTAAACCAGCATAAAAAACCAATAATATCGCAAAGCATTATATATATGTCTATATAACGCTTGTCAGTTTATTGTGAGCAACCAAAGCGAGTATCCATGAAAATTAAAGCCCCTGATGCTTTACTGGCTGCTGAGGTAAGCCGCCGTGGTCTGATGAAAACCACGGCAATAGGCGGCCTGGCGCTGGCCAGCAACGCACTAACGTTACCTTTTACCCGACTGTCGCATGCTGACGATACGCCGGCGCCCGCCAGTGAGAAGGTGGTCTGGAGCGCCTGCACCGTCAACTGCGGTAGCCGTTGCCCGCTGCGCATGCACGTGGTGGATGGCGCGATTAAATACGTCGAAACCGATAATACCGGTGATGATAACTATGACGGTTTGCACCAGGTCCGCGCCTGCCTGCGTGGGCGTTCAATGCGCCGCCGGGTCTATAATCCGGACCGTCTGAAGTACCCGATGAAGCGCGTTGGTAAACGCGGTGAGGGCAAGTTCGAGCAAATCAGCTGGGAAGAGGCGTTGGATACCATCGCCAGCAATATGCAGCGGCTGATTAAAGAGTACGGCAACGAATCCATCTATCTGAACTACGGCACCGGCACGCTCGGCGGGACGCTGACCCGCTCCTGGCCGCCGGGGAAAACGCTGATTGCCCGTCTGATGAACTGCTGCGGTGGCTATCTCAACCATTATGGCGACTATTCATCAGCGCAGATTGCTGCCGGTCTGAATTACACCTACGGCGGCTGGGCGGACGGCAACAGCCCATCGGATATTGAAAACAGTCAGCTGGTGGTGCTGTTCGGCAATAACCCCGGCGAAACGCGGATGAGCGGCGGCGGGGTGACGTACTACCTTGAACAGGCGCGGCAGAAATCCAATGCCCGGATGATAATCATCGATCCGCGCTATACCGACACCGGCGCCGGGCGTGAAGATGAATGGATCCCGATTCGTCCGGGGACCGATGCGGCACTGGTTTCGGGCCTCGCGTGGGTGATGATCACCGAGAATCTGGTCGATCAGCCGTTTCTCGATAAATACTGCGTGGGATACGACGAGAAAACGCTGCCCGCCGGTGCGCCAGCCAATGGTCATTACAAAGCTTACATTCTTGGCCAGGGCACTGACGGTATCGCCAAAACGCCGGAGTGGGCCTCGACAATTACCGGTATTCCGCGCGAACGCATTGTTAAACTGGCGCGCGAAATTGCCACCGCCAAACCGGCCTATATTAGCCAGGGCTGGGGTCCGCAGCGTCACGCCAACGGTGAGATCGCCACCCGCGCCATCTCAATGCTCGCCATTCTGACGGGTAACGTCGGGATCAACGGCGGCAATAGCGGGGCGCGCGAGGGCTCGTATAGTTTGCCTTTTGAGCGTATGCCGACGCTGGAGAATCCGGTTGAGACCAGTATCTCGATGTTTATGTGGACCGATGCGATTGAGCGCGGCCCGGAAATGACCGCTCTGCGCGACGGCGTACGCGGTAAAGATAAGCTCGACGTGCCGATCAAAATGATCTGGAACTATGCGGGCAACTGTCTGATTAACCAGCATTCTGAGATCAACCGGACCCACGAAATCCTGCAGGACGACAAGAAATGCGAGATGATTGTGGTCATTGACTGCCATATGACCTCCTCGGCGAAATACGCTGATATTCTGCTGCCGGACTGTACCGCCTCCGAGCAGATGGATTTCGCGCTGGATGCCTCCTGCGGCAACATGTCCTACGTTATCTTTGCCGATCAGGCCATCAAGCCGCGCTTTGAATGCAAAACCATCTATGAGATGACCAGCGAACTGGCAAAGCGTCTGGGCGTCGAAGAGCAGTTTACCGAGGGCCGTACCCAGGAAGGCTGGATGCGCTATCTGTATGAGCAGTCGCGCAAAGCGATTCCCGACCTGCCGGATTTCGACACCTTCCGTCAGCAGGGCATCTATAAGCAGCGCGATCCGCAAGGTCATCATGTGGCCTACAAAGCCTTCCGTGAGGATCCGCAGGCTAATCCGCTGACCACGCCTTCGGGCAAGATCGAAATTTACTCGCAGGATCTGGCGAAAATCGCGGCCACCTGGGAGCTGCCGGAAGGGGATGTTATCGATCCGCTGCCGATCTACACCCCGGGTTTCGAAAACTACAACGATCCGCTGACAGCGAAATACCCGCTACAGCTCACCGGCTTCCACTATAAATCTCGCGTCCACTCGACCTACGGCAACGTCGATGTGCTGAAGGCCGCCTGTCGGCAGGAGATGTGGATTAACCCGATCGATGCCCGCAAGCGCGGCATTGCCAACGGCGATCGTATTCGCATCTTCAACGATCGGGGTGAAGTGCATATCGAAGCGAAGGTGACGCCGCGCATGATGCCGGGCGTCGTCGCGCTGGGGGAAGGGGCCTGGTACAACCCGGACGCCTCGCGTGTGGATCAGGCGGGCAGCATCAACGTGCTGACCACCCAGCGTCCGTCGCCGCTGGCGAAGGGAAACCCGTCGCATACCAACCTCGTTCAGGTTGAGAAGCTGTAAGGAGTAACCGATGACAACTCAGTATGGATTTTTTATTGATTCCGCCCGTTGCACCGGTTGCAAAACCTGCGAACTGGCCTGTAAGGACTACAAGAACCTGACCCCGGAGGTCAGCTTTCGCCGCATCTATGAATATGCCGGCGGCGACTGGCAGGAGGACAACGGCGTCTGGCAGCAGAACGTGTTTG
>ENA-OZKV01000048-OZKV01000048.1-human-gut-metagenome-genome-assembly--contig:-NODE-48-length-95178-cov-22.435131_pt1 | contig 95178 bp, 115 predicted proteins | sample MGYA00244829_ERZ653770 | MGnify/ENA primary metagenome ERZ653770 (study PRJEB26926, sample SAMN06165244) | human gut metagenome | biome: ENVO:00009003; feature: ENVO:2100002; material: ENVO:00002003... | reverse complement strand
ACAACGAGGACTACGAGAAGCAGGTGGAGGCAGGCATGAAAGCCAAAGGCACGCTGCTGAAGTACCGCACCGTTTACAAGCACATGCAAGAGTTCCTCGACATCCGCTACCATGTGAAGGACATCGCCCTAAAAGAGCTTACCCCGGCTTTCATCTCCGACTTCGAGATGTTCCTGCGCACGGACAAGCACTGCTGCACCAATACCGTGTGGCTGTACGTCTGCCCGTTACGGACGATGGTATTCATCGCCATCAACAACGAGTGGCTGACGCGCGACCCGTTCCGCGAGTATGAAATCAAGAAGGAGGAAACAACACGCAGTTTCCTGACCAAAGATGAGATCCGCCTGCTGATGGAGGGGAAACTGAAAAACGCCAAACAGGAATTGTACCGCGACCTCTACCTGTTCTGCGCCTTCACGGGGCTGTCGTTCGCGGATATGCGCAACCTTACGGAAGAGAATATCCGCACCTACTTCGACGAACACGAGTGGATAAACATCAACCGCCAGAAAACGGGCGTGGTGTCCAACATCCGCCTGCTCGACATCGCCAACCGCATAATCGGCAAATACCGGGGACTGTGCGGGGACGGCAGGATATTTCCCGTTCCGCATTATAACACGTGCCTTGCCGGTATCCGTGCCGTCGCCAAGCGTTGCGGCATCACCAAGCATATCACGTGGCATCAGAGCCGCCACACGGCAGCCACGACGATATTCCTCTCCAACGGTGTTCCCATCGAAACGGTCAGCTCCATGCTCGGACACAAGAGCATAAAGACGACGCAGATTTACGCAAAGATAACCAAAGAGAAGCTCAATCAGGACATGGAGAACCTTGCCGCAAGATTGAACGGCGTCGAGGAATTTGCAGGTTGCACCATCTAAAAAGAAAAGCCATGAAACGTGACACAATCATCATCGAGGACAAGGCAGTCAGCGTAACCGGTAACGACGTGTGGATGACCGCCACCGAAATAGCCGGATTGTTCCATACGACCGTCCCGGCAGTGAACGCCGCCATCAGAGCCGTCCGCAAGTCGGACGTGCTGAACGACTACGAGGTGTGCCGCTACATGCAGCTTGAAAACAGGCTGTACGCGGATGTGTACGCACTTGAAATCATCATCCCGGTCGCTTTCCGACTGAACACCTACAACACCCACCTGTTCCGCACATGGCTGGTGAGAAAGGTACTCGCCAAAGAGAAACAGCAGGCATACGTTATGTTTATACCGAGCGGAAATGTTGGCTATTGTTGAAGATAAAGCCCCATTCTAAAAGTAAAAGCTACCTTAGAGGTAGCTTTTTTTGCGGCAGGGCGGGATTCGAACCGTTATCATATCTTACTTTTACTTTTCTTATTTTACTCTGATTATTAGGTATTTACAAATTTTATTACCTATCTTTACCTAACCTTACAAAGGTAAAATATGGTAATATTAAGCATTTCTGTCCGAAATATGTCCGAGAAATATGAAAGTGAATTTTTATTTAGATAAGCCCTATAATCCCGATATTTCGCCTGAAAAGGTCAAACAGGAATTGGCAAAGGTTGGAGGGAAAAAGAAGAACCTTGCACAAAAGTTCTGGAATCCATCGCCCACTGCACTGTATCTCTTCTTTTCACCGGATAAATCCTGTAGGATAAAATACAGGACAAACTATAAGATATTGCCCAAAAGTTGGGATTTTGAAAAGGAAAGGCTTAAACCAAGTGCCAGCGGAGCGTTGGAATTCAATGTTGAACTGAACAACCTTGCAAACTGCTGTACAAGGGAAGCAATGCGAAAAAAAGAAACAAACCAGTTTCTTTCCAAAGAGGATTATAAACAGATTGTACAGGACTGTATTGACAGGGACAATGCCGTCAATAGTGAAATATCCATTTCCCACCTGAAAACCCAGTTCCTTTCCTACAAATCCAATTTTGTCAAAGAGGGTACGTTAAAAGAATACCGGACAGTCTTTAAGGGATTGGAGGATTTTGAGAAGCATAAGGGAACAAAACTTATCCTTAGGGAAATGGACGGTAAATTTCTCGATCAGTTTGAGGTATTTCTAAGCAGGAAAAAGAACACGAACGATGGAGATAAAGAGGGCTTGCTGAATGACACCATCCACAAGTACATCTCCACGTTAAAGGTATTCCTAAAGTGGTGCAACGACAATGATTATTTGGTGCATCCCGATGTCTTCAAGACCCAGAAGACAAACTTTAAGAAGAAAGCCTACAATGAGATCATTGCCCTGTCAGAATCCGAAATACAGAAACTGATGAACCATGATCTTTCGGACAGACCCAGTCTGGAAAGGGTACGGGATCTGTTCTGTCTATTGTGCTACACAGGGCAAAGATTTGAGGATCTGATCAACTTTGACCCAAAGGACATAAAAAACAATGCTTGGGACTTCATTTCGGTAAAAGTCAAAAAAAGGGTGATCGTACCTTTTGAGGGGTATATTGCCCCAGCAAAGGATATCTTGGAGCGTATCGGTTACTCCGTGCCCAAGATATCCAACCAGAAGTTCAATGAATATATCAAAACTGTCGGCAAACTGGCAGGAATGGACGAAATCATAAAGATCACAAGGTATTCAGGTAAGCAAAAGCTGGTGATAGAAAAAAGGAAGTACGACTTCCTATCGAGCCATGTCGGCAGAAGATCAATGGTAACGAACCTATTGAGCAGGAACGTACCCATTACACTTGTGCAGAAACTGACCGCACATTCCGACATAAGGACTTTAATGAAATACGAATCGGCAAACACGGATTCGTTAATCGATGCACTGAACAAATTTTAAAATTATGAACAGTAAATATTTCAGAAGAAGAAAACCGTTTGACTTTGATCCGCATCCATTGGACGTGGGCGTCCCTTTTTCCAAGAACGATACGCATGCGGATGTACACTTTCTTATAAAAGTTCAGCGACTTCCAGAGAGTCAACTTGAAGATCTCTTTTTGCGCCACTTCAACTATTACAAAGCTGAATTCAACGATACTGACGGCAGAGAGTTTTTTAAAGAATTATGGCAGACTGTTAATTCCGAGCTAAAAAAGGAAAGAAGCAAATCACAGGAAAAGCTGTCGGCGACACAGAAAAGAAGAAACGACCTTAGAATACAGAAATTCCAGTATTTCATCGAGAATATCCTTCCCAAATATGACCGATGGAATTTCACGGTAAGTCTGTCAAAAAAATATGAGATAGTCAGCGAGCAACTATTGCAAGAAGTAAAGAGCAAAACTCAAATAGAATTCCAGCGGACACAGGAATTGATCGATTCGGCATTTACGAAACTTGCCAATTCATCCAATGCAAGTACAGAATCCAATATAAATACCATAAAAACTATTCTGGAGAACTATCTAGATTCGAACAAAGAGGAACAGGAAGAATTAAAAAAGCAATTCATCCAGAAACAAAATCTCGATCGTTTGCTAGCACAGTATAATACGACATTAAAAGAATTGGATGAATTTAAAGAACAGGTTAAAAAGCTCAAAAAAGAGAAATCCCGATTGAATTCCTTGGATCATCATAAAATCAATATACTGAACGGCGACAAACTTAATCTGATCGCGTTGTTTGATGAATTTATGAAAGCAAAGATAATAATCAACGGAAAAGCAGAAACATTCCTAGGGACTAACGCCCATATAACATGGGCAAAAATCATTTCCAATCATTTTTTGGAACATGATAAGCCAATTCCATTCGGAACAGTAGAGAACTATTTTTGTGACGGTAAACCCACCGACATTGACAATTCAGATCGCAAATTCAAAATTATTCCAATTGAATAGCCAGAAGATAAATCATACCACCCCCTTGCAGAGATGCCGTTCAAAATTCTGAACGGCATTTTTTGTGGTCTTGCTTGCCCAATTTTGTGTCAAGTTAATTAAACGAAGAAAGTGGCCATGACTTCGACATTCTTAAATTGATAAACATGAGCAAAGTATGATTACACTGGATCGAAATGCCCTTAGAGATTGTGTCAAGGATGCAGTTAGGGAAGAACTACAGGTTTTTATTTCAAAGGTTGGTAATATGGACGATCCTCCGCAAAAAAAGCAACCGACAAAACTAATGACCAAAAAGGAAATGGCAAACGAGCTTGATATTTCCCTTGTCAGCCTGACCGAATGGATGAAACAGGGGCGTATTCCCTATAAACGTATGGGAAAGCGCATTTACTTCAACAAAGAAGATGTTATGGCATCCATGACGAACTTCAACCATAACAAAGGAGGTAAATAATGATCTCGTTTAACCAGGACATAGCCACTGCATTGGATAGGGCTATAGTAAAAATAACAGATAAATTTTTAGAACCTCCGATCATGATAACAATCAGCAATTCCGATTCCGTTATCGGTACATTAGGAAATTTCAGCGCATCCACCGGAAAGGCCAAGAGTAGGAAAACATTCAATGTGATTTCATTGGTCGCTGCTGCATTGAGCGGAAAACAGATATTACAGTATAAGGTCAAAGTTCCCATAAACCGTCCATTGGTACTGTACTGCGATACGGAGCAGAGCAGATTCCATTGCCACAGGTTGATTTCAAGGGTTTACAAACTCATAAATTACCCGACAACGGAAGTCCATGAAAACCTAAAATTTATATCCCTGAGGGAATACCCCACTAAAGAGCGCATAAGTATCATCGAATATGCCCTGTCCAAATATGCGGGCAAAATATGTCTGGTCATCATAGACGGGATCAGGGATCTTGTTTACGACATCAATAATGCTACGGAAGCGACCGAAATTACCGGCAAGCTGATGAAATGGTCACAGGAGCTGAATATACACATCCATACCGTACTGCACCTAAACAAGGGTGATGACAACACCAGAGGGCATTTGGGGACAGAATTGAACAATAAGGCTGAATCCATATTACAGGTCACCAAAAGCGATCTGGATACAAACTACAGCACCGTGGCGCCAAAGTTCATCAGGGATATCGAGTTTGAGCCATTTACCTTTTTTATCGATGATGGTTTGCCCGTACTGGATGAGAACTTTGACCTGTCAGGTACAGTATCGAGAAAGGGATTCGACTATCAGGAGCTTTCCAAAGAGAACCATCGGGAAGTGTTACAGGAAATGTTCAACGGCAGTGAAATAACCTGCACATATGATGAATATGTTGGCAGATTACGGAATGCGTATCTGGCAAAGGGCTTCAATTTCGGCATCAATAAAGCCAAACAGCTGAAGACATTTCTGGAAAACAAACGGATGGTCATCAAAAACGATAAGACCTACCGGTTCAACCCTGAATTCTATTATTAAAAAACAGGTTTAGTTTAGTCCGCCCCTATATAGTAATAGACTAAACTAAACCTACTTTAAAATTAAGATTATGACATGTGATGAATTAAAGCGCATACCGCTCATATCCATATTAAATTATCTACAGATACCATGCGCAAGGATGAACAGCCGTGAAGCATGGTTTAAAAACCCATTCAATGGAGGAGACGAAAGAACGGCTTCGACAAAGTTGGATATCCATAGGAATATCTGGTACTCGCATTCGGAAGGATTCGGAGGAAATAACATTGACTTCCTGATGAAGTTTTTGGATACGGAAAACCTATCAACTGTTTTAGATTGGGCTGATGAAAGAAAAAATATCTTTTCTTTTCACCAGCAGACCGTATTGGATAAAGTACAGGTCATGCAACAAGAAAATGAACGCGCTTACACCATCCTTTCCGTTGAGCCTCTCGGAAACAAAGCTCTGACAGACTATCTGACCGACGTACGCAAAATAGATATTGAAATTGCCAGAGTATACTGTCAGGAAATCTATTACCGGACGGCAAAAGGACAGACGTACTTTGCCGCAAGTTTTAAGAATGATGCAGGTGGATACGAACTGCGCAACAGCTATGATAAACGCTCCCTATTGACAAAGGGGATCACCACGATCGATAACGGCAACAAAGATGTTGTTTTGTTTGAGGGCTTCACGGATCTGCTATCCTTTATGACGTTAAAAAAGAATGCAGGTAAGCCGTATCTAAATACGAACTTCTGTATCCTGAATACGACCGCCAATCTGCAAAAAGCATATCCATTCTTAGGGCGACATAACGGAATAACAAGCTATCTGGACACAGATAGCAGTGGTTTAAAATCGTACAACAGTTTGCGAAGCCATTTTGAAAAAACGCACACCGTAAAAAATGGAATGGAAGAATTGCAGAGGCAAGACAACAGGATCAAGGATGTCAATGACTATCTGATTTTCACATCATCCAAAGAACAGACCCAAAATATTCAATCGGGAAGAAAACTATCGAATAGGTAGGAAGCAAGGTTGTGTTTTGGTGACCCCAAAACCGATTGGCTCCCGATGGTCACAGCTAAAAAGAAACAAGATGAAAAATAACAAGAAAAAAGGCGGAAGACCCGCACTCGAAAATAAAAAACAGTTCAGGATCAATGTCCGTTTCGATGAAAGCGAACATAACAGAGTTTTGCATAATGCAAAAATTGCAGGTATGAGCAAATCGGAATGGGTACGCAAATCTGCGATCCTACGAAAAATTACACCTAGGTTTACCGAAGAACAATTGAAAGCTTTTAGGGCGATTACTGGGGCTTCGAACAATCTAAATCAGCTAACTAAAAAAGCACACCAGTCTGGACTGATTGAGGTGACACAGGAATGCAAAAATACGATCCATCACATTAACCATTGTATCAATAAACTACTGCACCATGATAGCGAAGATAATTGAGGGCCGATCTTTCGGCGGATGCGTTGGATACGCCCTGAAAAAAGATAGTGAGATTATCCATGTAAATGGATTACGGACGGATTCGGCAAAGACCATCACACAGGACTTTAATTTTCAGCGGATGCTGAATCCAAGATTGGGCAAGGCAGTCGGACACATTATTCTTTCGTGGAATACAGAAGATAAAAACAAGCTGAATAATGACATCATGCTATCCGCAGCTAAGCGTTATTTATCAAAATTAGATATTAGGGATACCCAATGCTTAATGGTGCGCCACCACGACCGCCAACATGATCATATCCATATTATTTTTAATCGGGTAAACGATCATGGCAAAACTATCTCCAATAGCAATCAGCGGTATAAGAGCTTTAAAGCTTGTAAAGAATTAAATGCATTATATGGCTTTAAGCAGTCCGAAGGAAAACGAAATGTCAACAGAGGTAGACTGAAAGGTAATGATCTAACGAAATACCAAATTTACGACACCGTCAAGGCAGGCATACGACACAGTAAAAACTGGAAGGAACTACAAAATTATATCCGTTACAGAGGTGTGGAAATGCAGTTTAAATATAGATTGGGGTCGGATGAGGTTCAAGGTATTTCGTTCATCAAAGATGAACAGACATTTCGGGGTTCTGCCATAGACCGCTCATTGAGCTTCGGACAGATCGACAAGGCTTTAAATAGCATAGATAATTCTATTGAACTAAATCAAATTACTGGAAGCTATGTTTCGAAGGATCATTCTATAGACAGAAATATCGGAGAAACACTTGGTCACATAACATCAGCTTTATTTTCGAACCCCGAAATTACACCAGAGCAAGATGATCCGTTGATCAAGAAAAGAAAAAAGAAAGAGAATTACGGACTAAAACGTTAATACCATGAACACAGAATTAGAAAATATACAGCAACAGGTAAGCGCATTGCAGGAAAACACAGACTTGATCACGCAGGATATTGTACGAATAATGCCTACAATTGTCTCCCTACTTTCTGAAAATGAAAAGAAAATGCAGGAATTTCATGAAATGCGAGCAAAGGATCAGGAACTACTACAACAGATCAAGCAATTTATTAAAAGAGAAAACGATGTACTATCTAAGATCATTAACGATTATGGGACACTTCAGGATGTAGCTAATGAAATCTCCACAATAACTAGACAGGAATTAGCTGTATTAACAGTCAAAGAAAAAGACATTGTTTCAAAGATAGCTGAAATTCCTGATCAGGTCATTGTAAAACATCATTACGGCATTGATCTCAAATCAACACCTCTGATCATTGTTATGATAGCATTATCTACCATTATTTCGCTAGGTCTCGGTGTTCTATACGAGAAGAACAAACAATTAGACGATAGAAAATCGTATGAAATGCGTTACCGAATGATAGAATTGGAGCTACCGCATGTAACATCGCATATCGATTCTACTCATTCTCTTAACCCTAAGAAATTCCATAATTTGGTGATTAAAAGAGAGGAAGAAAATAAACTATTAAACAGTATAGACCAAAAACGTCAGGAGATCAAAAACTTAAACAGTCCTGAATAACGGCTCGGCGACTTGGCGAAGTAGCGAAGCTGTATCGAAGATACAAAAGCGGAGCTATTTAGCCAAGTCGCTTGTTGTAAGCAGTCCGCGAAGCGGCGGCTTACGGCAAGCGACGTAAGTCGCCGAGCCATTGTTAGCAAGGAGCGCAGCGGATTGCTAACAACGTGCCGCGTATTGGCGATGGGCGGGATTTTTAGCACTGAACTTTAATCGAAGAACAGAAGTTGAATTTTGCACTTCCGTTGATACGAAGCCGTTCAGCCCGCCTATTGCCAATACGATGTTGTACGACGTAGTTATGTTTTGGGTTTTAGTCCAGCTAAATATTTTCGTATGTCATTTTCTAATTTATCCGGGTATTTGTACTCTAATTTTTTTGACAATTCAGTTCCTATTTCTGAAACTAAATCAGTCATTGAAAATAGAGCAGTCCAATTTTCCTTTATATCGCTCCCTGAAAATGTTTGTTCTGTTTTAGCCCACATTTCCTGGTTAAGATACTTTTTGAAAAGTCGTCCATATTTATTGGTCGTTATGTTCCAATTGTGTTCACTTGCAATGTGCCATTCAATTAAAGGAATTAGATATTCTGTGCGAATAACGGTTTCCGACATAAATTTCGCATAGAATATTTCATCTCTCACAAGACACTTTGCCACGTAAGTTGTGTCCCACCAAAAATCGTTTATTAGATTTTGAAACTCTTTTTCAGACGGTTTTTTGATAATGGAAATTTGATAAGTTGGTTTCAGCATTTGCTTTGTAATACCATCTTTATCAATTAAAATTTTATAACCAATATCCCAATCTTCTGGTAATTCTTTCTCTTGCGTTTCCTTTATAAATTTTGATTTGCTGTAAAGTTTAAAATCTACTTTCACACCGTCTTCATAAAGTAGCATTTTCATTGCGTGTTTATGGTTAAAACAACTTTCGTCTTCTTCAATCATAGCAATTGGATTTCCGAATTTAAGCGTCCAGCTTTTGTCTGAAATGTAATTTGTATTATCCTCAAAAACAAATTCAATGTCTAAATCACTAAATTCGTCAACAAGTGCTAAAGGATTTACAAGTGAACTTGTCAGAAGAAGAACTCTTACATCTTCGTTTTTCTCCGACCATTCTATAATTGTTCTTAACTTTTCTTCTCTGACTTTCATTTTGTTTGGTTCGGTTTTACTATGTCGTACAACGTTTGGCAAATTGGCGATGGAGCCGACTTTTAGCACAAATGTTGAATAGAATTACTAATCTTCAACATTGCACAAAAGTTCAATAGAAGTACTTCACCGGCTCTATTGCCAATTTGTTTGTTATGTGCCGTTTTATTCCATTTTATACATTTAACAATTGCTGAAACGTAAAGTCGGGTTTAAACATTTCAATTTCGTTTTGAGTTGATTCTTCTTGTGCTTCTTTGCCATAGATAAACATTTGCTGTTCATAATTTTTAACAGCCTCTTCAATGCTATTAAATTTTCCATCGGCTAGATTATCAGACAATATCAAGGCATCCACCAACCCACTATTTACTCCCTGCCCTGCAAAAGGCGGCATCAAATGTGCGGCATCCCCAATCATTGTTATGGGTAATGGGCGCTTGCTTTTCCAAGGCTTTTCTAAAGGAAATATCCGTGTAGCCAATCCTACAAATGACAACGTCGTATGAATCAATTCTTTGTAGCGTTCGTCCCAATCGGAAAATTCTTTCAGAAGAAAATCAACGACACTATTTCTGTTTTGAAAATCTACCTGCGTTTGGTTTTTCCATTCATCAGGTGTTTTAAAACTTATTCCAAAATGCAATGCACCATTATTATTGGGGTTAGCAAATAATAAATTACCTTGGTGAGATGCCATTAGCCGGTTTCCATTGCATAGCTGAAAAAATCCAGGACAGTTTATCTCTGGTTGATGAATATCGGCTTGTATATTGAAAGTACCTGTTTCTTCAACTTCCGTGTCGGTAACAAATTTTCTTACCTTGGACATCCCGCCATTGGCAAGAATAACCAAATCTGCTGTTTCACTCGGTTTATTCTCAAAAGTTAGTGTCCACTTCTTCTTACCAGGTTCAAGCATAACAAGTTTTCTATCCCAAATAACCGTGTCGTTTTCTAAACTATTCAACAAGATAGCCCTTAAGTCATTTCTGTTTATTTCAGGATTGTCAAATCGATTTTCGGGCTTTACATTTTTTGTGGATAAAATATTGCCTTTTTCATCAGCAATATTTACACCCATTGGTAAGGCTAAGTCATAATAAGTTTGTAACAATCCCGCTTTTTTCATTGCTTCCTGACCTGAACCTTTGTGTAGGTCAAGGGTTCCACCAAAAATTCTTGCCTCTCGGTCGTTGTCTCTTTCGTAAACTGAAACGTCTATGCCGTTTTGCTGTAATAATTTTGCCATAGTCAGTCCAACGGGTCCACCACCAATTATTGCAACGTTCTTATCACTAAGTAAATTCATTTGTTTGTCTGTATCTATTCGCATTGTCATTCAAAAATGGCACATAACGTCCGGCGGCTTGACGCAGGGCGGGTTTTTACCACTACCTTTCAATCGAAGCCGATACCGTAAAATTAGAAAAAAATGTTCAATCGAAGACGTTTACCCCGCCTTGCGTTTCAAGCCGATTGTTGTGGGCTGTTTTTTTTGTCTGTCGAGTTATACATTCATTAGCTGTTGAAAAGTAAAGCTCGGATTTCGCATTTCTATTTCATTCTTTGTCGAGTCCGCTTGTGCTTCTGTTGCGTAAACAAACATTCGTTGTTCATAGTCATCAATAGCACTTTGTATCGTTCCAAATTTCCCGTTTGTAAGATTTTCTGACAAAATCAAAGCGTCCATTAGTCCAATGTTTACGCCCTGCCCTGCAAAAGGTGGCATTAGGTGAGCTGTGTCGCCAATTAAAGTTATGGGTAACGGACGATTACTCTTCCAAGGCTTTTTGTCTAGCGGAAATATTTTTATTGTTAAACCAACGAAAAAAGTTGTTGAACGAATTAACTCCTTGTATTCATTGCTCCAATTTGAAAACCTGTTTGTCAAGAACTCGGAAACGCTTTTTGTGTCCTTAAAATCTAATCCTTTTCCATTATTCCATTCTTCAGGCTTTTTGAAAATGACACCGTAAGTTAACATTCCGTTGTTAAATGGATTCGCAACTAATAAATTCCCTTGATGTGCGGTCATTAGTCTATTGTTGTTGCACAACTTATAAAATTCAGGGCAGTTCGTTTCTGGTTCAGGAATGTCGCCCTGAATAATAAAAGTACCTGTTTCTTCGACTTCATTATCTGAAACAAAATTTCTTATTTTAGACATTCCACCATTGGAAACAATAATAAAGTCGGCCAATGCAGTTGGCTTATTTTCAAAATGTAGCAGCCATTTTCCGTTTTCTTGTTCAAGCCCAATAGATTTTCTATCCCAAACAACTGTGTCATTTTTCAAGCTGCCAAGCAACATTTTTCGCAACGCGTTTCTATTTATTTCGGGGTTGTCAAACTTATTTTCGAGTGTCGGGTTTCTTGTTGCTATAATGTTACCCTTCTCATCAGCAAAGTTTACGCCCATAGGTAGCGCCAAATCATAGTAGGTTTGCAACAATCCTACTTTTTTCATTGCTTCTTGTCCTGAATTTTTGTGAAGGTCAAGCGTTCCGCCCCAAACTCGTGCTTTTGGGTTTTCATCTCTTTCGTAAACGGTAATGTCAATACCGTTTTGTTGTAACAAGTTTGCCATTGTTAGTCCAACTGGTCCGCCACCGATAATTGCAACTTTTTTATTGTTTAATAAACTCATATTTCGATAGTCATTTGATGTTTGTCGTGTCGTGTGCAAAATAGCCCACAACGGTTCTCAGCTATACGCAGGCAGGGATTTTAACCACTGAACTTCCTACGAAGAACTGAACTTCAAATTTACCACTTCACTGTCATAGAAGCACGAAACCCCTGCTTGCGTATAGGTGATGTTATGCTGTCGGCTTTCATTTTTTCTTCTTTCTCGTTAATTTATCGAGCAAATATATTAAAATATAAACGAACGAAAAATATTTTCTTTGAAAAAGTAATATATCATACAGTCACAAGACTTTCCAAACGGATGTTGAATAAATTTATACTAAATGAAAAGACAATATTCGTAAGAGAAAAGATTATGGAGGTAATGACTGCAAATGCCGAAATGACGGCAGTAACCTACAGTACATAATGACAATATAAGAAACTAAAAGTCCGTATCATCTCAGTGCCCATAAAAGCAGCAGATGTACGGGCTTGATGAAAAGCAGACACAAAGGAGATTACATGAACTGCATGAAGAAAAGCTATGATGCAGGTACTCCCATCACAATTCCTCGGCCATATTCCTGCATATCACCGCAAATATGCAATACCAGGCCATATTGATGGGCATCATCGTTGATACGTACCCAAGAGTTAGCCGCATCGTCGAAATGGAAGAAACCATATTGCCCGTTGATTACGCCATCAGATAGATGGCAGGATAATCATTACCCGGCTTTGCCTTGCCGAAACCAAAAGTATAGATGGTACGTACCTTATCCAAAACACGGAAATCAAATTTTTCTGAAGCGGCAGAGCAGTACAAACCATCATAAGCTGCAATCCACAAATCTTTTTCACGACCAGGAGTAGCATAGATACGGTCTTGCCCTCCACGCGGATCTCCTCTTCGTATGGTAGCACCAGCATTACCGCATTGGACCCTTTAACCGTTAAATTCAATGTGTCAGCATGAAAAGTCATCCCACCATCCTCACTGCTATACAATATTTCGGCCACAGCATCTACAGCATAAAAACGTCGGGAGTCCACCTTATCTGCTATGACGCGGATATTCTTAGGCAAACCACAGCAAACTTGCCAAGAAGCCCCCTTATCACGGGTCAGATAAGCCTTCGAGCGGTCGGGGGTTCAAATCCAAGAAGAACCGTCTACTGCCACGGCGATATGCCCATTACGAGACTTCTCCGTTGGAACGGTGGCACACATAGTCCAGCGTCTGCCCCCATCTTCTGAATATGAGATAGTCTTTGCATCCGGCTGATGGCCGAACAGTGTACCAACCCTGACTATCAAATCCTGCTTCAGCCAGGCGCCTGTCACTCCATTCGTATTTCCGAAATGAGGATTGGCATGGCTGCCCAACGAATCGGGTCGATTGAGGTCGAAATGCGTAAAGCCACCATAATCACCGATACCGGAAATCAGGCGCGCCCCTTTTTGGGGAGCATAAAATTCGAGAGACACGGTTTCTTCGATACCGGCAGACATGATACTCCATTTCACCGGTTTCCCCCGTTCTACGGCAGAGAGGTTGAAGGTTTCCCAACCACCGAAACCGGTGGTAAACATGGCATCTTCAGCGTCGACAGGATCTATCTCAATATCGAACATCCAATGCAGGAGGGGGACTTTTGTATAGGAAGCCTTAGAATAATCATACGCATATCTTGTCTTGAAAATTGGTTTCCAGTTCTTGCTACCGTCGACTGTACGGAACATCTCATCACTCTTATAACCGTGTTTGCCCCAACTGTGCATACTGGCAATCATATATTTCGGATTACAAGCATCCACTGATACAACCGCATAGCCAAATCCCGCCTTTTCGCCACCAGGCAGTCTGACGGGAGAAATGTCTGTCCATTTGCCTTTACGGATATCGTATTTCCACACACCTCCATCCCCCCATCTGACTTGGACCGGGAGTATCCCCATATGTCAGAATCAATTGCCCGTTACTTATCAAGACCATATACGTGGGGCGGTACTGCACTGGCTGTCCCCCAACCGGCTGCCAACTTTCACCATAGTCGTGGCTAACGAACAGATTTTCCTTACCCTCAATGACACTGCCACATAAATATTACGGGTATCACGCTCATCCTTAGTATCTTGTACATCGTAAGCAATGCAAACAATGCCACTGCCGCGATTCACCCATGCGGCACGGTCGGCAAGATTGAACTTCTCGGAAACATCCGGGAAAGACGCTGCCCGTACCCAACTCCTCCCCTTATCCGTACTGCGCCACAAGCCATGCAAACGGGTTCCCATATAAATGATATTCACATTCTGCGGGTCTACCATCATCCGTTCCCCATTACCACGCCCATTCTCGTTGCCACCCATCGTAAAAGGCACATCAACACGAGCAAAGGTTCTGCCACCATCATAAGAACAGAGTATGGCCCCATTAGAGCTACTGGTATACGTACCGCAGGCAATATACACGTTCTATGGATTCTGCGGGTCAATAGCAATGCTCTCCACCCCCTGCAGATTGCTTTCATCCAGACTTATCCAGTCCAACAAGGGCATCCACTGGCAGGAAACAGCATCCCACCGATAGGCTCCTTCCATATCGGTGCAGCAATAACGGATACCGGGAGTTTCTGGGTGAAAAACAATACCGTCCACAAAGTCTCCTCCCACTATCGGTACGCTCTTCCATTCGTAAGAAACGGAATTCACCGGAGATATATCTTGGGCAAGCATTGACATGCCCCCAGCATCAAACTTATTCCTACTAAAAACAACTGTCTTTTCATAAGCATCAGAGTTCTAAAACAAACGTTCTTGATATTTTCTTCAAAGATAGGAATATTTCATTGATATTTCAGACTGAAGCTTTTGTTACAGTGTACATATAGCACTAACAACCAACATTTTAATAAAAGCAAGAAACTAAATTAAACCATAAAAATATTAAAACGACACCTATCACAGTTCTTCTCTCCAACAGTTTTTGTAACAACAATGCAACATATATGACACAAAAACACAACACACATGCCCGAACTTTGTCACCGACAAATCATTCGACAACAACAGATTATGAAAAAAAGTGCATTGACAGTACTGATTGCCCTGCTGCCATTGGCCGCAACTGCCCAGACGCCCTCCATCAACGGGAACGGAAAAAAGATTGAAAAGGAGAAAATGGAAAGCAAAGACTACCTGCCAAAAATCCACGGAACCATCCGCGCCAAATACGAATATCAGACCACCATGGGTGCAGGACGTTTCGAAGTACGCAATGCCCGCGTCAGCGTGACGGGTAACGTATTGCCCAGCGTAGCCTACAAAGCAGAAATAGACCTCTCCGACGAAGGTCAAATCAAGATGCTGGATGCCTACGCCCGGCTTTTCCCGACAAAAGGACTGACAGTCACCACTGGACAAATGCGCGTCCCCTTCACCATCGACGCCCACCGCTCACCGCACCAGCAATACTTCCCCAACCGGTCGTTCATCGCCAAGCAAGTGGGCAATGTACGGGACGTGGGGTTCACAGTAGGATATACCCTGCCCACCAATATACCTATCACCGTGGAAGGAGGACTTTTCAACGGTTCCGGACTGACCAATCAAAAAGAATGGCATAAAGAAGTGAATTATTCTGCCAAAGCCCAATTTCTTTTCACCAAAGGGCTGAACTTGGCACTGAGCATACAAAGCATCCAACCGGAAGAAATACGGGTGCAATCGTACGACATCGGCGCTTACTATGAGTCCGACCGCTTCCATATCGAAGCGGAATATCTGTACAAGCAATATTCCGACAATGCTTTCAAAGATGTGCAAGCCGTAAACACATTCATCAATTACGACCTTCCGCTGCGTAAAGTATTCAATAAAATGTCTTTCCTGCTACGCTACGACATGATGACAGACCAAAGCGATGCCAAGACCACCGATGAAGAAACCGGTGCATTGGTCACCACCGACTACAAACGCCAGCGACTGACAGGCGGTATCACCTTCAGCCTCAGTAAAGCATTTCGCACAGACCTGCGCCTGAATTATGAAAAATATTTCTATGCCAACAGCAGTATTGCAAAAGAATCTGAACAAGACAAAATAGTATTGGAATTAATGGTACGATTCTAAAAAAATTACATATCTTTGGAATAAGCAAATTGATGTATGACAAATCCGCTTATTCCGGGCATCACTGCCGCAGAACAAGACGTGTTGTATCAAAAGCTAAATGCATACAACCTGAAAAAAGCTTCTTTCAAAGAAGTAGGCGCCTATCTTGTGGTATTGCCAAGAGCAGATTATCCCCGATATTCACTTTGGATTTACTCCCCTCTGCCCGAAAGGCAATCCATATTTTACATATTCGACCTGAGCGAGGATATACACGAAGCCTTACGAATGGCAAGCACCTTATGTTACTACTCCCCCCGTCCTCTGTCGTTAGTGGAGTATAATGCCAAACGAATGCAGAATAAGGGCGACGACATTATCTCGTTCGGCAAATATCACGGACATTATCTGCACGAAATCCTGCGGATAGACCCCGGCTATCTCACCTGGATAGCTTTCAAGTTCACTCCCCGAATTCCTAAACAGGAACGCTTCGCACAAATCGCCCGGATATACCATTCCGTATACATTGACATCCTGCAACGGAAAGCCAAGCAACCGCCTGCCGGACGCTTTCTCGGGAAAGAGGGGGAAAAAGTGACAAACCTGACCCTGACCGTTCTCAGTGTCCGGCTGGAGGACGACCCCTACAAGACACAAGTCAGGGGTACGACCCCTTACTTCTATGTTCGGCAAATACTAAGGTTAAAAGATACCTCCGGAAATCTTGTGACTTTCCGCGTCAACTCCCGCACGGCAAGCAGGCATTCGTGCCAACTATCCGCTGTGGAACATGCTTACCGGATGGACGAAACCGTCCATATAGCCTCGGCACGCATTGCCGGTACGTACACCATCGGAAAAAACAAATGGACGCGGCTTAATTATGTAAAATTTCATCCATAAGACCGAATCCGGTCAAAAATTCCATTTCAAACATCAATTCATCCACCCCTTACCGAAAAGAAACCCGTATTTTTGCTCCATACATATTTAAATACGTAATACCATGAAAAAACAAACTGCACTCTGGTGCTTATCCCTCCTATTGATGATGGGAGCCTGCACCACATCCTCCTCCCGGAAAACGGCCGGAGAATGGGCAAAAGTACCCGGAATACTAAAAAATATCGTACCGCCCGTATTCGCCGATACTGTTTATGATGTAACCGACTACGGAGCAAAGAGCGATACAACTTTCGACAGCCGTCCCGCCATCCTCCAAGCCATCAGTCATTGTAACACGAACGGTGGCGGTACCGTACTCATTCCCGCTGGAAATTATTTCATCAAAGGAGCCATCACGCTTAAAAGTAACATAAACCTGCACATCGCCGAAGGAGCACGTCTGGAATTCTCTACCGAAGCCGCCGACTACCTGCCTATGGTACTGACAAAATGGGAAGGAACAGAATGTTTCAACTACTCCCCCTTTATCTACGCATATCAATGTACGAATGTCGCGGTAACCGGCAAAGGAACTATCGACGGAAACGGTTCGGTGACTTTCAACGGCTGGCATGCCATACAAGGTCCTGCCGTAGACCGCCTGCGCCAGATGGGTATCGATTCCGTTCCTGTATACCAACGCGTATTCGGAGAAGGACACTATCTGCGTCCCTGTATGATACAATTTTACGGTTGCAAGAACGTATTGGTAGAAGATTTAAAAATTTACGATTCTCCCTTCTGGATCATTCATCCCGTATTTTGCGACAACGTAACCGTACGGAATGTATATATCGACAGCAACAATTACAATAATGACGGCTGCGACCCGGAATCCTGCACCAATGTACTGATAGAAGATATGGATTTCAACGTTGGTGACGACGGCATCGCTATCAAATCAGGGCGCGACCAGGACGGCTGGCGCATCGGTCAGGCTACGGAAAACGTTATCATCCGCAACTGTCATTTCGCACGTTGGGCCATCACTGTCGGAAGCGAAATGTCGGGCGGAGTGCGGAATATCTATATTGAGGACTGCAAGATAGACAGTTGCCGTAACGGTATATATTTCAAGTCCAACCCGGACAGAGGCGGCTATTTCGAAAACCTGAATATGCGGCGCATCGAAGCCGATGTCTGCCTGTGGGGTGTTATCAATTTCCGCACGAACTACCACGGGTATCGGGGCGGCAATCATCCTACACTATTCCGCAACATCTGCATTGAAGATGTAACCTGTAACCGCGTGGACAGCGTAGCGCTCATGGCTAACGGACTGCCTGAAGCCAAACTGCACAACATCACCCTGCGGAACATCAACGTGAAGAAAGCTCCCAAAGCGATACAAATGGAGAATGTGGTGAACCTGACGCTGGACAATGTAGTAGTAAACGGAGAAAAAGTAACTGCCCCCTGATTACTTCTCTCCAACCGGCGGACGCTTACGCCAATCGTCTTTCCGGTAGCTGTCCGGATAAACCGTTTTGTCCACAATCTCCCCGCCTTTGGTACGAATCCAGGTAGTGAATGTGCGGACGTTTTCTTTCATCAGAATAACACGGGCACCATTCGGCAGGTGGTTATACTCCGTATTTCCACCTGTAAAACGCCCGTAAGCCAACAGGATGCCGTGCCACATAACGGAATAATCATTATCATGGTCGTGCCCCACAAAGGTACCCATTACATCACCGGCTTCTTTCATGGCGGCAAACATGCCGGTATTCAGGAGCGGAGCACAAGCCTTTTCCATACGCGTACCTATCAATATGGCACTCTCATCAGCCGCAGCCTGATTATATTCGGGTAGGGGAATATGGAAAAAAGCCAGGGCAGGCAAAGGCTTTCCGCCATTTCTTTCCGTATAAGCAGCGCTCTGGCTACGATACCAGTTTACCAGATCAAAGGTAAACCAGGCATATCCTTTCACATCCGGCAACCGGGAGTAGGAGTGAGAATCCATACAATACAACAAAGCTGCATCACGATTACTGTCGGAAGCCTGCAATGCAAGCACGTAGTCGGGTGAATCGGCCTCACCTCTTTCCGGCTGAATATTATAAGGAACAGAGCGAACGACATCATATAATTCGGCACGCGTCTTATCCTGTTCATTGTCATGGTTGCCAAAAGTCACAACAAAAGGAATTTTACGGGAAGAAGCACAAGCAAGTACCGTACGCATGGCTGTTTCTGCCGGCTTCGCATACACCACGTCACCGGTAAATACAACCAGGTCGGGACGTTCTGCATCAAGCACTTCATTGATACGCTTCAAGGCAATATCTGAGGCAGGATTACCATATTTGAAATGCACGTCGGTAAACTGCACTATTTTGAATTCCCCGTTTTTATCGAATTTCAAAGGCTTTATCTGCGCCCGGCAGAACATTACGGACAGCAGTACCATACAAAGGGTCAAAGCAAATTGTTTCATAGTATTTTCTGATTTTGATTCGGAGTTCATTTATTCTTTGACTATCAAGACAGTTGCATAAGCCGATATTCCCTCTTCCCGTCCTGTAAAGCCCAACTTCTCCGTAGTGGTAGCCTTCACGGATACATCGTCTTCATCAATCCCCAACACAGCAGAAAGAGTCTGCTGCATGGCGGGTATATGAGTTTTCAACTTGGGTCGTTCCGCACAGATTGTCGCATCAATATTACCGATGGAATACCCTTTACTGCCTATCAGGTCCACCGTTTTCTTCAACAATATCTTACTATCTATATTTTTAAATTCGCCTGCCGTATCGGGAAAGTGATAGCCTATGTCGCGCATATTCGCCGCACCCAGCAATGCATCGCAAATAGCATGTATCAGCACGTCTGCATCCGAATGTCCCAAGAGACCTTTCTCATGCTCCAGGCGTACACCACCCAACCAAAGTTCTCTATCTGTCACCAGCCGGTGAACATCAAAGCCAAAACCAACACGTATCTTCATATCTTTTCAATTATATAATAAACGTGCTAAAGTAGGCATTATTCACTATCGGCTCAAAGATATTCTGCTATTTTTCCTTAATGAGAGGGATTACGTACCTAAAAAACAAACAGCAAGTCTTACAGCCTAATACAAAGGAGCATGAAAGAGCTGACGAAATCAGCGGATATGGAAATCAAGCAGCTTCTCTTCTCCCAAATAACCTTGCAAATGCTGACCGACGCTGACGGGCCCTACCCCGGCAGGGGTACCTGTAAACAGTAAATCACCAATCTTCAAAGTCATAAAACGACTGACATAGGCTATTATATCGTCTATCTTGAAAAGCATGTCTGTCGTATTGCCACGTTGTACTTCGCAACCGTCTATATCGAGATGGAAATCCAAATTCTGCAAGTCTCCACCGGCTTGTTCCAAAGAAATGAACGTACCGATAGCTGCAGAGTTGTCAAACCCTTTGCACAGCTCCCACGGGTTACCGGCTTCACGGAATTTCCGCTGCAAGTCACGGGCTGTAAAATCAATGCCTACCGTCACCGCATCATAATAACGATGCGCAAAACGGGGAGCTATATTCTTACCTAACCGGCAAATACGTACCACAACTTCCGTTTCGTAATGGACTTCATGGGAGAAGTCGGGAACAAAAAACGGCTTGCCGTCTTTCAAAATAGCCGAGTCGGGTTTCATGAAGATAACAGGTTCCCTATTCTCCTGAGTATGCCCAAGCTCCTTATTGTGCTGTGCATAATTCATCCCTACTGCTATGATCTTCATTACCTTATCTCATTAAAATTCAAACGGTTAAACATTACTGCCAGATGTGCATACAACGAAGTGTTCTGAACCACTATATCTTCCGGCACACGGATACGGAACGGAGTAAAATTCCATACGGCTTTAATGCCGCCTGCCACCATCGTATCCGTAATTTTCTGCGCAATCTCAATAGGTACTGTCAGCACACCGATATTGACGTCATATGCCTGCATTTTCTCTTCAAAATCATCGGAATGATAGATTGGAATGCCATTCAATGCCGTCCCTACCAAATCGGGATTTACATCAAATGCTGCCACAATCTCCAGACCGAAATGGTTCAAACCGGAATCTCGCAGCAATGCACCACCCAAACTTCCCACACCGAAAAGAAATGCTTTATGTATATTGGTAAATCCCAAAAAATCTTCCAGCACGGCAATCAGCGTATCTATCTCATACCCCACACGGGTACGGCCGGAAATATTGACATATGACAAGTCCTTCGCTATCTGAGAGGCATCAATATTGATTTCTTTGGAAATTTGAGTAGAAGAAACGAAACGCTCCCCTCTTTTTCTAAGCAATTTTACATTGGAAAGATACCACGGAAGCCGGCGCAAGGTAGGTTCCGGCACCTTTGTAGAGTCTTTCTTTTGTAACTGACTGTTCATAGCTTTTCCTTTAAGTTCTCAATATTATGACTGACAAAAGTAGTGCTTTTTTTCCAATCTATAATATATCTATGACAAAAGGTTAACATTATTTCTACCTGTGATTGCAAAGTTCCTTGCAAAACCGTATTTTTGGACTCCTTTTGTGAGAAAATTAAAACAAGTATATATGGCTAAGAAACCAAAAGAGAACGATTGGAAAGACAGACTGAATGTAGTGTATTCAACCAACCCCGACTTCAAATACGAATTGGACGATGAAGAAGAGCAAACCACTCTCCAACCGTCCCAACAACGTCTGCGCGTACAATTGGACCGCAAGAACCGGGGCGGTAAAGTTGTAACTCTCGTTACCGGATTTATCGGTACGGAAGACGATTTGAAAGAACTGGGCAAATTCCTTAAAAGTAAATGCGGTGTGGGAGGAAGCTCCAAAGACGGAGAAATCATTGTACAAGGAGACTTTAAGCAAAAAGTACTGGAATTACTAAAGAAAGAGGGGTATACACAGACCAAAACGGTGGGATAACTCACTGCTGCTTTAAAAACATAATAAAGAAAAACGGTCGCTATGGATATTTCCATGCGACCGTTTCCATATATTTACATCCGTACGGAATTATTCAGCACGCAAAGTGAAACGCTTGAAATCAACGATTTTCAATTCAGGGTCAGCTTCTTTCAGCACTTCTCTTACAGTCTTCTTGCCATCCATGATATCTTCCTGGTTCAGCAGGCAAACTTCTTTCAGGAATTTACCCAGACGACCTTTAGCAATATTCTGAATCATCTGTTCCGGCAGGTGTGCAGCTTTTTCAGCAGAAACTGTAGCAATGATTTCTTTTGCCTTTGCTACGTCTTCAGCTGTAATCCATCCCTTAGCCATGTTGCTTTCCATGTGGTCTTCGCTGTCAACGTGAGCAGGGTTGATGCCGGCTTTCTTCAAAGCAGCCTCAACAGCCTTCTGTACTTGTTCGGCTTTTGTCTTCTCGATAGCAACTTCGATTTCTTTCTGCTTAACTTCTTCAGAAACACCGTCTTCGTCGATAGCCAGCGGATTCATGGCAGCAATCTGCATGGCCACTTGCTTAGCCAACTGTTCGTCAACATTCTTGTTGAAAGCAACAATCGTGCAAAGACCGTTTCTGTTCATGTGGTTGTACACAACCGTAGTTGCACCCTCTACAGTCAGATAACCGTCGAGTTCCATCTTCTCGCCTGTGATACCGCTACGGTCGGTTACTGCATCCTGTACAGTACCGTTACCCATCGGCAGGGCTTTTACTTCATCCAACGTCTTGCACTTATTGGCAACGGCAAGGTCAAGGATATCCTGAGTCAGTTTCACGAAGTCGGCATTCTGAGCTACGAAGTCGGTTTCGCACTTCAAAGCGATGATAACGGCAAAGTCACCGGTAGTCTTAGCCAAAACGCAGCCTTCAGAAGCTTCACGGTCTGAACGCTTAGCAGCAACAGCCTGTCCTTTTTTACGGATAATTTCCATTGCCTTATCGAAATCGCCTTCTGCATCGTTCAATGCATTCTTGCAATCCATCATACCAGCACCGGTCATTTTACGGAGCTTGGTTATATCAGCCATACTTACAGCCATACTATCTTTCCTTTATATTTTAGTTAATAAATATCGTTCTAAAAAGCGAAAAAGAGCTGAGAATAGAGAATTGAGAATTGCTGTAAAGTAACTCTCAACTTTCAATTCTCAACTCTCCACTATGAATTAAGCCTCTTCGTCTTCCTTAATGAAAGCGGCAGCTTTAGCTGCGTTGATTGCTTCCTCGTCAGACTTGTCGAGTCTTGCTTTTGTAGCTTTCTTCTTGCCTTTGTTGGCAGGAGCCTCACCGGCAGCTTCCATGTCTACCTTCTCAGCCTTACGTTCTTCCAAACCTTCCTGCATAGCAGCGCAGCAAGCATCCAAGATAACTTCTACCGACTTGGTAGCGTCATCGTTTGCCGGAATAACGAAGTCGATATTCGTAGGATCGGAGTTGGTATCAACGATACCGAATACGGGAATACCCAAACGGTTGGCTTCGCGAACTGCAATATTCTCCTTCATTACGTCGATAACAAACAAAGCAGACGGCAGACGAGTCAGGTCAGCGATAGAACCCAACGTCTTGTCCAACTTGGCACGTTGACGGGAGATTTGCAGGATTTCTCTCTTAGAGAGGTTAGAATAAGTACCATCGTTAGTCAGCTTATCGATAGTAGCCATCTTCTTCACAGCCTTACGGATTGTCGGGAAGTTGGTCAACATACCACCCGGCCAGCGCTCGATTACATAAGGCATATTTACAGATGCAGCCTTGTCGGCAACCACCTGCTTAGCTTGTTTTTTAGTAGCAACAAACAGGACTTTCTTTCCTGATTTAGCGATTTGCTTCAAAGCTTCAGCAGCTTCGTCAATTTTAGCAACCGTCTTGTTGAGGTCAATGATATGAATACCATTGCGCTCCATGAAGATATAAGGAGCCATTGCAGGGTTCCACTTTCTTTTCAAGTGACCGAAGTGACAACCGGCTTCCAATAATGTATCAAAATTAGTTCTTGACATTTTGTTTTAATCTTTAAATCGTTTACTTTCTTTTTTGTTTTTTCTAAACCAACCGCCGGGTAGCCTATCCGAATGAAGAGTCCCGGTAGTTTAGATACTAAACGCTTTTTCAGTTGAGAGTTGAGAGGTGAAAGTCGAGAATTAAGCAACTTGTCCGCCCCAACCGTTCTCCAACTCTTAACGTTTACTGAACTGGAATCTACGACGAGCTTTCGGCTGTCCCGGTTTCTTACGTTCAACAGAACGGGGATCGCGAGTCATGAAGCCTTCAGCACGGAGAGCAGCTTTATCTTCAGCATTGATTTTCACCAAAGCGCGAGCAATTGCAAGACGCAATGCCTGAGACTGTCCGGTGAAACCGCCACCGCAGAGATTTACTTTGATGTCGTACTTTTCAGCAACACCCAGCTTGTTCAACGGTTGTTTAACTACATACTGAAGAATGCTTGATGGAAAGTACTCTGCGAGGTCTCTCTTGTTAATAGTAATCTTTCCAGTACCTTCGCTTACGAAAATACGTGCAATTGCACTTTTACGTCTGCCTAATGCATTTACTACTTCCATTATCTCTTATTTAAGTGCGTTAATATCAATCATTTTCGGGTTCTGAGCATCATGTTTGTGCTCGCTGCCGGCATATACATACATATTGCCCAGCAATTTGGCGCCCAACTTATTTTTAGGCAGCATACCCTTTACTACTTTTCTCAGCAACTTGTCATCACCGTTCGGTTTTGCCTGCAAACGAGCAGGAGTGATTTCTCTCTGACCGCCGGGATAGCCTGTGTATGACAGATATACCTTGTCATTCCACTTGTTACCGGTTAATTTTACTTTGTCGGCATTGATAATGATTACATTATCGCCGCAATCTACGTGAGGAGTAAAGTTAGGTTTATACTTTCCTCTCAACAGTTTCGCAACTTTTGCGCCCAGACGACCCAATACCTGGTCTGTAGCGTCAACAATGACCCATTCTTTAGTCACTGTAGCTTTGTTTGCAGAAATGGTCTTGTAACTTAAAGTATCCACTCTTAATTGTTTTTTTAAATGTTACTACTAAATTTTTGCTTCACCACGAATCAACCGCCTCGGACAAAGGGAGATTAATCCGCTATGAATTAAATGCTTATCCTTATGAGATAATAATCGGCTTGCAAAGGTACGGATTTTCTTATAACTGGCAAACGTTTTCTTCTTTTTTTTGATTTGCACTTGGCTGATATACAACAAAAAGAAATTCTCTTCCGAGGAAATCTGTATTTCCTCGGAAGAGAATTTTAAAAGTTCCCGCCCGCACACGCAAACACTTATAAACAGAAAATTTTCCGGATTTGCGCAAGGGACATAAAACAACATTCGTTTTATACTACCGAACAATGTCTACCGGAAACGCGGATGGCATATTTACCCGTTTCCATGTTTCATGGAACCATGTATTCAGTTCATTTCCGTTTAAATCTTTCGCGATAAAATATTTCAGGTACATCACACCTCCCTCACCCATTTCAAATTCAAGGATATTGTCCTTATTATCCAACATAGGCAGATGGATGTTCCTCTCGATACTTTCCTTATAGGCTGTGCCCGATATTTGCCGATAGGTACCATACCCCGTAATAATGGCATCTGCACCGGGCCGTATCGTGAAGTTAACAATGCGACCGTCATCGCTCAGTACCTTAAATGTATTACTCGGTTTCAATGTTCCGGGAATTTCCGGATTTTCAGACACATAATGACACAACTGCCAAATACCTTCCAGATGCGCTGGCTCAAAAGCAGCCTTATCCTGCGCCCGGACTCCTGTTACCGCAAGCAGCACCACTGCCAGCATGGTAAAGAAATAATTCTTTTTCATATTCGTATGATATTGGTTAACGCTATGCCATTCCTATTGACACAAATATAAAGATTTATTTCGAGAAAATAACAGTTTATCCGATAAAAAAGCCCGCATAAACCAAAGTTTATGCGGGCTTATCCATCAAGGATATTTTATTTCGTTCTCCGGCGGTTAGAACTCCGCATTGCGCGGAGTACGCGGGAACGGTATCACGTCACGAATATTAGTCATACCGGTTACAAACAGCAACAGACGTTCAAAGCCCAATCCGAAGCCTGAGTGCGGGCACGTACCGAACTTGCGGGTATCAAGATACCACCACATATCTTTCATCGGAATATGAAGTTCTTCGATGCGGTTCATCAGTTTAGCATAATCGGACTCACGCTCGGAGCCGCCGATTATCTCGCCAATCTTCGGGAAGAGCACATCCATAGCACGTACCGTTTTACCATCGTCGTTCTGCTTCATATAGAACGCCTTGATTTCTTTCGGATAATCCGTTAGGATAACCGGACGCTTGAAGTGGTCTTCTACCAAATAGCGTTCGTGCTCGGAAGCCAGGTCGACCCCCCAGTATACGGGGAATTCAAACTTATGCCCCTGTGCTACGGCTTCTTCCAGAATCTTGATACCTTCCGTATAAGGCAGACGAACGAAGTTTTCTTTCAGTACACCTTGCAAGCGCTCTATCAAACCCTTGTCAAACATATCATTCAAGAACTTCACATCATCGGCGCAGTTATCCAAAGCCCACTGTACGCAGAACTTGATGAATTCTTCCGCCAAGTCCATGTTATCGGTAATGTCATTGAACGCAACTTCCGGCTCCACCATCCAGAACTCAGCCAAGTGACGGGGGGTATTGGAGTTTTCCGCACGGAACGTAGGCCCGAACGTATAGATAGCGCCCAACGCCGTAGCGGCAAGTTCACCTTCCAACTGACCGGAAACCGTCAGACTCGCCTGCTTTCCGAAAAAATCGTCATCGTAGATAATAGAACCGTTTTCGTCTTTCTTCAAATCATAAAGGTTCATCGTAGTAACCTGAAACATCTGTCCGGCTCCTTCGCAGTCGGAAGCCGTAATGATAGGCGTATGAAAATAGAAGAACCCTTTCTTATGGAAGAATTCATGAATGGCAATAGCCATATTGTGACGGATACGGAACACAGCACCGAATGTATTCGTACGAGGACGCAGATGGGCTATCTCGCGAAGGAACTCCATAGAGTGCCCTTTTTTCTGCAAAGGATACGTATTGTCGCAAGTACCCAACACTTCAATTTCACGTGCCTGGATTTCAGCTTTCTGACCGGAGCCTACCGATTCCGTCAGCACACCGTTCACGCTCAAACAAGCTCCTGTGGTAATTTCTTTCAGCATCTGCTCATCGAAGTTTGCCAAATCCACCACAATCTGCACATTATTTATTGTAGAACCGTCGTTCAGCGCGATAAAATTAACTTGCTTACTACCTCTGCGGGTACGAACCCAACCTTTCACGTTGACCATAGCGCCAAAATCCTCGCGCTTCAGCAGGTCAACAATCTTTGTTCTACTAATCTTTTCCATAAAACAGTTATTATAACTTGATTATATATATTATTCGAAAGAGCCCATGCGCAGGAAGTTCACCTCTTGTTCCGTGAGGTAACGCCACTCGCCGCGACGCAAGCCTTTCTTGGTTAAGCCGGCAAAGAATACACGATCCAGTTTCACAACCTTGTATCCCAGCGATTCGAAAATACGACGCACGATACGGTTCTTGCCGGAGTGGATTTCTATGCCCACTTCATCTTTTTTGAAATCATCCGTATAGCTGATAGCATCTGCCTGGATTTCACCATCGTCCAACTGAATACCGGCTGCAATCTGCTCCATATCGGCTTTAGTCAGATTCTTATCCAAATGCACATGATATATTTTCTTTTTCAGATACTTGGGATGGGTCAGCTTGGAAGCCAGGTCGCCATCGTTCGTCAGCAATAATACCCCCGTAGTATTACGGTCCAGACGACCTACCGGATAGATACGTTCGTCACAAGCACCTTTCACCAAGTCCATTACAGTACGACGCGCCTGCGGGTCATCGGAAGTTGTCACCGTATCTTTCGGCTTGTTCAACAGGACATATATCTTACGTTCGATGCTGACCGTCTGGTCGTGAAACTTCACTTCATCGCCACGCTTAATCTTAGTACCCAATTCCGTAACCACTTCTCCGTTTACAGACACTACGCCTGCCGTAATAAACTCATCCGCTTCACGACGCGAGCATACACCGGCATTAGCCAGAAACTTATTCAAACGAATCGGTTCGTTCGGATCGACAAATTGTTCTTTATACTCTATCTGTTTCTTCTTACTGTACTTGGCATTGGGATCGTAATCTCCCGTACGGCGAATCGGGCGACTGTAGCTGTCTCTGTTGCCATAAGGGCGTTGAGGACGGTCACCGTTCGAGTTATAGCGCGGACGGAAAGGGCGGTCACCACCGGCATTGTTACCATAAGGACGCTGAGAACGGTCGCCACCTTCACTGTTATAACGGGGACGATAAGGACGATCACCGCCGGCATTGTTACCGTAAGGACGCTGAGGACGGTCGCCACCTTCACTGTTATAACGGGGACGGTAAGGACGGTCACCGCCGGCATTGTTACCGTAAGAGCGTTGAGGACGGTCGCCACCTTCACTATTATAGCGAGGACGGTAAGAACGGTCGTTGTTATAGGAACGCTGAGGACGGTCGCCATTTTCCGCATTCGGATTAAAGCGCTGACGGTAAGGACGGTCACTGCTATAAGAACGTTGCGGACGATCTCCATTTTCACTATTAAATCTCGGACGATAAGGGCGGTCACCATTTTCACGGTTATAAGACGGGCGACTATAGCTTCCCTCTCTGTTAAATTGGTTACCATCACGGCCGGCGCCTGAATTCTCCTCTGAAGAAGAAGCATCACGCCAAGTTTCATTTTCTGTACTCATTGTTTTATTCGAATAAAATTAAACCTACTGGCCTCACGGCCATTCTTTCTTTATCTCTAATTACCTTTATTTTAGCTTATAACAAATTCCGGATTAAAAAAGTTGAAATCTCCGGTTTCCCTTGTCGCTTCTTAAAGCCCCGTATATGTATGGGGAGTAATTGCACGTAATTCTTTCTTTATATCTTCGCTTACATTCAATTCTTCTATGAATTCCTTGATAGAATTCTCTGTGATAGCCTGATTGGTACGTGTCAATGCTTTCAGCGCTTCGTAAGGATGCGGATATGCCTCACGGCGCAGGATTGTTTGAATAGCCTCGGCCACAACACTCCAGCAGTTATCCAAATCGCGATAGATAGCAGTTTCGTTCAACAGCAGCTTGCGCAATCCTTTCAATGAACTCTGAATGGCTATTATGATATGTCCGAACGGAACGCCCACATTACGCAATACGGTAGAATCCGTCAGGTCGCGCTGCAAACGTGACACCGGCAACTTCACAGCCAGATGTTCAAGGATAGCGTTTGCTATGCCCAGATTACCTTCGGCATTTTCAAAATCAATCGGATTCACTTTATGCGGCATTGCACTCGAACCAACCTCACCAGCCTTAATCTTCTGCTTGAAATATTCCATGGAGATATACTGCCAGAAGTCACGGTTCATATCAATCATCACCGTATTAATTCGCTTCATCACATCGAAGATAGCAGACAGATTATCATAATTGGAAATCTGAGTCGTATATTCTTCGCGCTCCAATCCCAGTTTCTCTGCAACGAACTTAGTACCGAAAGCTTTCCAGTCATATTCCGGATAAGCCACATGATGTGCATTGTAATTTCCCGTAGCACCGCCAAACTTAGCAGTAACCGGACAAGCCTTCAATGCAGCCAGTTGGCGTTCCAAACGATATACAAACACCATTATCTCTTTTCCCAGACGAGTAGGAGAAGCCGGCTGTCCGTGCGTTTTGGCGAGCATAGGAATATTCGCCCACTCTTCGGCATAAGCACGGAGTTGCGCTATCAATTCCTCTATCTGCGGATAATACACCTGTTCCAATGCCTCTTTTACAGACAAAGGAATAGAAGTATTGTTAATATCCTGTGAAGTCAGCCCGAAGTGGATAAACTCTTTATAGTCGTCCATTCCGCCTAACTTATCAAATTCTTCTTTCAAAAAATATTCAACAGCCTTCACATCATGGTTAGTCACGCTTTCAATATCCTTGATACGTCCGGCATCGGCTTCTGAAAAATTACGGTAAATATTTCTCAAAGTTTCGAATACATCCTTATTCACCCCTCTCAACTGAGGCAAAGGCAGTTCACATAAGGTTATAAAATATTCCACTTCAACCTGTACACGGTATTTTATCAGTGCGAATTCCGAGAAATAGGCAGCCAAAGCATCTGTCTTGCCCCTGTAGCGACCGTCAATCGGGGAGATTGCGGTAAGTAAATCAAGTTCCATACGTCGTATTTATGATAATTATCGGATTGCAAAATTACGGCTTTTTTCCGAGTAATCAGGTATAATGGGGAAATAAATTAAAAAAATGAAGTTTCAGAATAAAAAAATAGCTTTGCATATAATATGCAAAGCTAAAGTTCGTAACAATCGTGTGGGCGTTGACGGATTCGAACCGCCGACCCTCTGCTTGTAAGGCAGAAAAGTCCGGCACATAACTAATTATCTCACAAACAATTATCAGAGCAAGCTGCTTTTGTTATAAACTATTTCAAATTAGACTTCTGTTTTAACAACTCTATCTCATGATTCAAAAGAGCGATTTCTTGCTCTTGAGCACTACATTTTTGCAATGCTTCCCGTAGCTGCTTCCGAAGAGAAGCTATCAGTTCATCTTTATCGTTCATATCCCAGTTTTGTTATAAAAAGGTTTTCCCACACGACTTATATGATCCCCAATCGGAGTACCTATATTCTTATTGTAATCAACCACATCGACCTTATACAACAATCCCAAATCCTCTATTTGAATATTGATATCCATAAGCTGATTAAAGGTAAGACCATCCCCTACCGCAGCCAAGTCAATATCCGACCCCTCTGAATACGTACCTTTGGCACGGGAACCAAAAATAAGCACCTTTTCTATATTAGGATAACGCCGGAACACGCTGCAAATATCCATTATTACCGTATCACTTAAACCGTACATATCAAAACAACGTATTCATTTCAAGCCGTAGCTTTTCTTCATTGAGTCTATTATCCAACCGCTGTAATAAATAAGAATACTCCTTATATATATTACGGACGATTTCAATAGCATCACCTTCATTATAAGTATGTGAAGTGGTAACTCTAGCTTTCGCCATCCTGCGCCAACCATCATGATCAGTAATCATACCGTCCTCGAAAGCTTTCTGAAGCGTACCGTTCGGACCTTGCACAAACTCATAGCCTTTGTACTTTAATAAGTCTTGAAGAACCTTCCAGCCAAGTTCAAAAGTATATTCAAACCGCTGTATCAACCCTTCCATTTCCAATTCAGACAAATCATCCACTTTCTTATCAGATTCTGTTATTTCTTGAATCCGCTTATTAGCACGATGAAAGCTATCGTATCTTTGAAGCCAACGTATATCTTGTTCCATATTATGCAGAATAAAAAAATTAAAATCCCTTATCTAACATCTCCTTTACCAAACGTTCTTCCTCTTTTATAAATCCATCATAATCTTCTAAGATTTCCTTTATCAAATGAGCATTTTGAAAATCATGCGAACTTACATTATCCACAACCTCCAAACTTTCCTTATCCAATATATATGTACCCTCGCTTAACTTAATTTGTCCTTGATTGTTTTTACTTCTATATTTAACACGCGCTTGCCAACCTTGAAAAACGGGCTGCACCATGCCTATACACTTAATAGAGTCTGAATACTTTTTTATTGTCAACAAGCCATTTTTACTATTTTCTATTAAACTTCTAATAAATGCTTTATCCTCATTTGGAATATTTAAATCACAATGCGTAACCGTCCCATGGGCAGCTCCTATATTAATAATGTTATTGGAAATACTATCCTCATACCTTAAAGCTAAAGGGTTATTATATATAGAGGTAAAGAAACTATCCATCTTTATTTCTACAATTTCATACCCAGTATAATCATCCAAGGTTTTATACATATATTTATTTATTGCATCTATAGCTTTATCTTCTTTAGATGCACATCCCAATAAACAAACAGCAACTATAATAAAAGAAAAATATCTCATTTTATTTATTCATTAATACATTAATCAATCTCTCTTTCTCTTGAAGAAGTTTATCTTTCGCATCAATAACTTCTTTCAAATGCTTTACTTCCTTTAGGGCATCATCAAGTTGATTTTGGCATTCAGCCATAGTTATATGCCCATTATTATCTCGGCCAACAACAACATTTGAACTTCCTGTATTAACTTGACTAATAGTTGAATCATCAAAAAAATACCCAACAGGTACTTTTAAAGCCTCTGCAATTCGTTCGATGGTGCTAATTTTTGCATCCGCACCATTTAATATCTTAGAAATAGTAACATCCGACACACCAGACATAGAAGCAAGGTTTGAATTATTAACTTTGCTTTGAGCCATCAAAAGCTGTAATTTCGCTATATTCATAAATTAAAATTAGATTTTCTTACTTTAGTTTATTAAAATACCTTAATTTAATCCGAACTTTAATTTATCGAATTAAACTTTACTTTATATTTGCACTATAAAGTTAGTGCAAAAGTGCAATAACAGCAAAATAAAGTTGGAATAAAAACAGCAAAATAGATTATTTACTCTAAAAAGACAAGATATGACACAGAAAGAATTCGAAGAAAGAACCGGTGAAAAGTTCGTAGGTGATTATTCAGAAGTAGAAGAATGCTATATGAATACAGACCTTGATAAAGACCTTTTTTGTAAGCTGTGGATTGAAAATCCAACCGCACTTAAAGAGATAGAACGGAAGACCGCATTAGTACGTGAACTATACGAAGAGCGTAAATGCCTTTCTAACCTTTTGATAGATCAAGCAGAAAAATGTAATGCAAGCGATTTGAGAGAAATGGCAATCGCTATGATTGGCGAACGTGAGTACCTCAGAAGAAAGATTGCTAAGGGTTATAACCTCTGGGATGATGATAAGAAGTTGTTGGATAATATTTTAAGCAAGTAATAATCATGGGATATTCAAGATGTGCCACGTGCAAATACTTTAGTCGCAGCACTGAAAATAAAGCTATTGGTCTTTGCGCTAAAAGAGGTTCCAAAAAATGGCTCGCAAATGGAAGGGCTTGTTTGGAATACGAAAAGAAAAAACAAAAATAGATAATCAATCCCGGCCGGGCTTGACCACCTTGCCGGGAACTCAGACAATAATATCAGGTATATGGAAAATCAATTAGAAATTATTAAATCCAATCTCCCTTATGGCTATGAGGGGAGCATTGCAAAAGAAGCAGGATGTTCAAAAGGCACAGTACATAATATCCTTAACAACAAGCCTGCATCTGCCCGTTCAGCTTATAAGGCTAAAGTTCTCACAATAGCAACCAGAATGGCTAAAGAAGCCTTGGAAGCCTCAAAAGGAGTTTCTAAAGCGGCAGCCGAATTAGAAACATTGCAAAATGGAACTACAAGCGAACAATGAATTAACCAAGCGTGAAAATCAGATCGCCGGACTTGCCTTTTGCGGACTCGCAAAGAAAGAAATGGCAGACAGGCTTCACGTGGCTTACGGAACTATCAACGTATTGCTCGACAAAGCATACAAAAAGACCGGAACCAGCAAATTAAATGAACTGGGGTCATGGTGGGCCAATAGAGTATTTACTCTAAACATAGATTTTCAACAGCTACAAAAGACAATTATAGCTCTTTGCTTCTTGGGAATAACAATATTCCAATTTTCAGTAGATAATCATCACGATTATTACTACCGAACAAGAAGAGGAAGAACGCAAAGATACAAGACCGAAGAAATATCTCAACCTAATTATAAACAGGCAGCATAGCATAGAGTTGCAATGTGTTTCAGATAGTGAAGAAAGCTCGTAACCAATAATTAACCAACCTAAGAAACAGCTAAAATGGGAGAAAGATATTTAGAAAGAATTGTAGCAAGCGGCATAAAAATCGGAACGATTCAGACGCTTAAAGCATTAGGGCTACTGCCGGAGGTGGTAACAATCTCCCAAGCAGAAAAGATATACGGACGTCGTCTCATTACAGAATGGCGTAGTAAGGAATGGATAAAGTTTTATCCTGCAAAGAACAAGGAACGCGGCAAGTATTATGTGAAAATGTCCGAACTGGAAACAGCAAGTGCCATGATGGATATTCATAACAAAGTACCGGCCAACATAATCAAAGTATTAATGCAAGTACCATGACTGCAAAAGATATACAAATAGGGCAGAACATTTCAGCCGGATTCTTTTTCCGGTGCGGACATTACGGGGATGATGTGGACTACGCCATTATTACCGGAGTGGTTATACGCAAATTGGAATGCTATAATCAGGTGCTTGTTGATGTCAATTTAGAACAATCATTTAATAGTCCCGGCAAATCAGTCTGGGTACGGTTAGACAAAGCAGATTTTAATATTAACAACTAAAATTCTCATTATGAGCAGTATTATTCAAGTTAAGATGGAAGAGCTAAATGCGCTTCCAGCAACGAAAATTGTCGAAAATGAAGGTGTACAAGCAAAGTTTATTCAAATGTACAATGCAATTTGGGGTACGGATAAGGGTGAGCAGATGTACCACAAAGAAGTATTCAATTTTCAAAAATTACTTCGGGATAACCCCGATGTAGGCACTTCAAGCAAAATGTCCCTTTATGGTTGTTTCCTTGATATCGCAGTCAATGGACTAACATTAGACCAGACAGGGCATCCGCTCTGCTATATTCTGAGTCGCAACTGCAAAACTGGGTACAAAAACGAACATGGGAACGATGTTTACGAAAAACGTGCATACGTTTCGGTTACCGGCTACGGTGAACTTACCATGCGTATGCGTGCCGGCCAAATTAAATATGCTGACAACCCCGTCGTCGTTTATGAGGGAGACCATTTCAAGGCATCTTTAGTCAATGGAGTAAAAAACATCGAGTATGAAGCACAATGCCCCCGCACATCAACCAAGGTTATTGCAGCATTCATACGCATTGTACGCAATGATAATTCAGTGGATTATCAATGGCTTATGCAAGGGGATATTGAACGCTTGAAGCATTATAGCGAAAAAGCAAATTCCAAATGGAATGAGCAAACCAGGCGGAGAGAGCTTGGTAATGCCAATGCTTTATACACTTCCAATAATGGCGGTATTGACCCCGGTTTCCTTGAAAACAAAATGATTAAACACGCCTTCGACGCATACCCTAAAGTACGTACCGGAAAATATACCATTATGGCAACCGACCAGGAGGAAGAAGAAATCATCGATTATGGAATTGTGGAAGATGCCAATATTGCACAGGAAGACCCAAACATTCCTTTCGGTGAAGAAAAACAACTCACCGCACCGGAACCGGTATCTGTAAATGTCAGCAAAGCAGATGAAGAAGAAGGATTCTAACCATTAATACTTAAAGCTATGTCAACAGAATTAATAAAAGTAGAAGAGTTTACCTCTTTAATGAAAAGTGCCCCTGACGCCTTAGGCAAGAACCAAAAATCAATAGCCAACTGTAATTCAGCGGGACAGGCAATCTTAGATACGATTCAAGGAGAAGGTATGACTGATGAACTGGATGCCAAAGCTGCGGAGTATCTGAAGAAAGTCAATGTTACAATTACCAACATGAAAAGCCGTCGTGCGCCTGTTACCCAACTATTCGACCGTATCCGGTCCATTTTCACGACAGATGAAAAAGCTATTGACCCAAAAGACAAATCAACAATTCCGGGCAAAATAGCTGCAGAACGTGACAGATATGCAGCACTGAAGCGTGAAGAAGAAAGAAGGAAGCAGCAGGAGATGCAACGACAAGCCAATATTGAAAAGGAAAAAGGAACGTATCGGCTTGCTATTGAACAGGCTATCAATACACACATGAGTTCCTATTTTGCCGAACAACAGAAGAATCTGAGCCATATTTGGGAAAGCATTACACTGGCTACATTTGAGCTGAAAGAAAAGAGTATTAGAGGTTGGTCAACTCTGTATCCTCGTGAGCACTTCGACACTTTCAATAAAGATATTACAACTTACTATCTGGACGCACAAACCAAAGAGAATATCAAGGCTGAAATTCTAAGCAATAAATATTCCGCTTTCTCTCAACAGTATAAGTTTGACATGGAGGATTTACGTCAGTCATTTATCGACCGTCTTTCCTCCAAAAAGCAAGAACTTATTGAGGAAGAAGAATTGCGTAAGAAAGATGCTGAAGCTGCTGCCAAAGCGGAAACCGAAAGGAAACAACGGGAAGAAGAGGAGCGAAAACAACGTGAACTTGAAATACAGCAAAAAGAACATGAGCAGCAACAAAAAGCGGAATCTTCTATACAATCCGCACAAATGAATAGTCTGTTTGCAACGGCTGCCGCTTCTGTTACAACAAGAACCAGCAAAGCCAAAGTGACTGAAAGGATTAAAATACTACACCCTGCCGGCTTCTTGGAAATATATCAGATGTGGTGGATAAATGAAGGTCAGAATCTGACAATAGAAGAACTTGAAAAAATCCACAAAAAGATGATTTCCTTCTGCGAAAAGAAAGCCAACAGCGATGATGAAATGAAAATCAAATCAAAATATATCCGATACGAAGAAGAAGTTAAAGCAGGAAAGTGATGGCAAATCCAGATTCATATTACTTGCGTACAGAAGTCAGCAACTCCGATCTGACAGAACTCAAAAACTATCTTTATCCCCGTACCCAGTATGGGGATAAAGAAAAAGCCTTCAAGTTTGGGACATTGGTAGATGCACTTATTACCGAAAACGAACGGGTACATTATAGTAAGCGCATGGTGGATGATGTAACCTATTCACGGGAAGATTTCGAGTTAGGCCTTGCCATGAGGGAAGCTTTAAGAAAAGAGGCAAGAAAAGACGAGTTCCTTAGAGCCGTTCTTTCCAACTCCGACACACAGAAATTCATGGTGAACAAATCCCAGAGGTTTCTCTACGGAAACTTCGAGTACACTCTTGATACCCGGTGTAAATGGGATTGGTGGTTACCTGGTTTTGGATTTGGTGGAGATTTAAAGACCACTTTTGCAGAATCACAAAACCAGTTCAATGAAGCTATAGATTTTTTTGATTGGGACCGTTCCAGAGCATGGTATATGGATATAGCAGGAAGCCAACAGGACTTTATCTATGCCATCAGCAAGAAGAACCTGAAAATATTCAAAGCATTCATTAGACGAGACGATGATACCTATAAACGTGGAAAAGAGAAGTATGATGAATTGGCTTTTAAATGGTGGATGCTCTTTTCTTGATATATTTTAATCGAAAACGATATGAACATACTTATCACACCCAAAGAACAAATCTGCAAGGAACTTACAGATATTGACTCATTCCTCAATATAACAATGAGCGAAAATGCAGAAGAAGCCGTATTGCGCGGAAATGACTTGGCTGTATATGTCGCCCGTTCAGGCAAGTTATTAGCTGATGCTAAATATTGGCTTAACGAAGCCATGAATTCCGAAACAATGAAAACACTTGCCGAAACAGCCAAAAATGCCAAGGCTACAGCTACGGCAATAAACGCTTTAGTAAACTCCCTTTGCAGGGAAGAACGATATTTGGTCGATTGGTGTGAACGGTGCAATCGAACCGCAACACATCAGCTATCATGGTGCGTGACAGTAATAAGCAAAGCCAAAGAAGAAATGAAAATGGCTGGTATGTACAACAATAACAACAGACAAAAATGCTAAACGACCAAGAAGCACCCAAATACTTGCTTTGGCTTCTTATAGCCATTATCCTAATGGGATTAGACGAAAACATTACTGGATTCCCATTCATCATGGGAGCCGGTATAATCATATATCTATTTATTAACATGCTTATTCTTACATCAAAGGATGAGCCTAAAAAAGAGAACAATGGAAACTGCAAAAATTGACATCAAGCAGGCTGTCATTAAAAAAGACAGATTAAATGTTGTGTACAACGAGCGATTCACAGAAGCCAACTACACAAACAAGGTTACCAAGAATTGCGACCAAATCGTACATTCCGAACTGAAGGAGATTTTTAATCACTTGAAACTGCATCTTGTGGTATTATGCGAGCAACCCGAAGCGGAAAAAATCTACAAATCAAGTTTTACATCACCGGGCTTTGATGAAACTCTGAATAACTACTTCATTACCGGATATGCCAATGATAGCAACGATGGAGTACCGGGTATAACCATAATGGGAGGCAAATTACTACAATCCGGTAAAATTGTGGATTTGAAAATCTTTACTCCATTCGGAGACGAAGAATATAAATTTTCAGAAGAACTACAAATAGATGCAGCAGCTTGCGATGCGGAAGTGGAAGCATATCTCTTTGAAGAGAAATGGGGCATTAAGCAAGAGCGGTTAGACTTTGATAGCGATATCCCCGATGAAGCTGTTACCGATACAGAAGAACTTCCTGCAGAAGAAGAAAAGCCTAAAAGAAAAGGCAGAAAGACCAAAACTATAGCTCCTGCCGCTTAATCAAATTCGGGGCTGATTTCGTCAGCCCCATAAAACTCTAAATTACAAGTCATGATTATAGAATTAAAAGGAAACGTTTTTGAAGTTACTTTCAAGTACAAGCCCACTATTGTTGACAGAATACGTCAAATCACAGGCAAGAGATATGACGGAAGCAGAAAGAAATGGCTTATTCCTGTTTCCAGTCGTGTCGAACTTGAAAAAATGGTCTATCAAATCAGACCATTTGAAAATATCCAATGGGTTACAGGACAACAGAAACAAGAAGAAGAGGAAGAAGTTGCGTACAATATACCGGAACTGCCGGAGCTTGATATTCCCCACTTACTCAAAGTAAACCCATATCCCTATCAATTAAAAGGAATTGCAAGAGGATTACAGCTCAAACGATTCATGAATTGCGACGAGCCGGGCCTTGGAAAGACACTGCAAAGCATTGCAACCATTAATCTTGGGAATGCCTTTCCTTGTTTGGTTATTTGTCCTTCTGCCTTAAAGGTTAATTGGGAAAGAGAATGGCATAAGTTCACAGATAAAAAGGCAATGGTACTGACGGATAAAGTACGAGATACATGGACTTTCTTTTATCAGACTGGCATGTATCAGGTATTCATCGTTAATTATGAATCGCTTAAAAAATACTTTGTACAACGTATCAAAAAAGAATCTGGTTGGACTTTAAGAGATGTGGAATTTAGAAACAGCATCCAACTTTTCAAATCTGTAATCATTGATGAAAGCCACCGTTGCAAATCATCATCCACTCAGCAGGCTAAATTCTGTAAAGGTATATGCAATGGTAAGGAATGGGTCATTGAACTTACCGGAACTCCGGTTGTCAATAAGCCTAAAGATTTAATTCCGCAGTTATCTATCCTTTCCAGAATGGAAGATTTTGGAGGATATAAGACATTCGTCAATAGATATTGCTCCGGTCAGAATGAAGCGTCAAACCTGAAAGAACTGAACTATATGTTATGGACTAAATGTATGTTCCGGCGTGAAAAGTCATTGGTGCTGACAGACCTTCCCGATAAAATACGACAAGTAAATACTTGTGAGATAACTAACCGCAAGGAGTATATCGACGCAGAGCGTGATCTTATCATGTACCTACAAAAATACAAAGAAGCGGATGATGAAAAGATAGAGAAAGCATTACGAGGTGAAGTCATGGTGCGTATTAATATCCTCCGCCAAATATCAGCCAGAGGGAAAGTACGTGATGTAATTGAGTTCGTAAAAGACTTTCGTGAGAATGGAAAGAAAATCATCCTCTTTTGCTCACTTCACGAAGTGGTAGATCAACTGAAAAGCTATTTTCCTACGGCTGTATCTGTAACAGGAAGGGACTCACAAGATGAGAAACAAAGAGCAGTGGATTCTTTTCAAAACAATCCCAAAACGGATATTATCATCTGTTCCATTAAAGCTGCAGGAGTCGGACTGACCCTAACTGCATCAAGCAATGTTGCCTTTGTTGAATTCCCCTGGACTTATGCCGATTGTTGCCAGTGCGAAGACCGTGCGCATCGTATAGGGCAAAAGGATTCTGTAACCTGTTACTATTTCCTCGGCCGACGTACCATTGACGAGAAAGTTTACCGTATCATTCAAAATAAGAAAGCCATTGCCAAAGATGTTACCGGTTCCACGGAAGATATAGAAGAGAATATCGTTGATATGGTAGCTAATATTTTCAGCACAGATTATGATGATGAAGGTTTCTAAAATAACACCACAACAAAAAATAGACCGGCTGAAAAAAGCCGGCTATCAAGTTCAAGAAAAAGGTAATAAAATCCGTGCCGCTAAAGGTTCTTTGATAATCAATGGCACTATAAACCAAGTACACAAAGAAGTTTTTAACCGATAATTATATTGATATGAATACGTATAGCAAATATGTACCCAATGTTTTTCTCGCAAAATGCAGTGAAAAACACGAAAAAGGAGAAGTTATTGAAGTTACAACCAAATATGGCAAAGAGAATGAATGTATTGTATTCAATCTCATCTATGAACGTGAAGGCTTTTATTATTACTCCATCGTCAGAGCTGACGGATTTAATGTGCAAGAATGGGCCAAACAAAGAGCCGAGCGCCGCCATGATTGGGCCCAGTCTGCCGGACAAAAAAGTAACGAATATTTCAACCGCTCGAACAAAGACAAAGATTTTCTTTCTCTTGGAGAGCCAATTAAGGTCGGGCACCATAGTGAGAAACGGCATCGAAAAGCGATTAATGATGCTTGGAACAATATGGGAAAAAGTGTTGAATTTAGCGACAAGGCTGCCGAACACGAAAGAATTGCCAAATATTGGGAAGAAAAGGCAAACACTATCAATCTTTCTATGCCGGAAAGTATCGATTTCTACGAACACAAGTTAGAGAAAGCGAAAGAATATCATGAGGGTGTTAAGTCTGGCAAACATCCACGTGAACACGCTTATACTCTCACTTATGCCAAGAAAGCTGTTAATGAAGCACAAAAGAATTACGAATTAGCTAAAAAACTATGGGGAGATTATCTGACAAATGGTGTTGTATGAACTGCGCCCGATTGAACGAATGTTTAATGAATGAACCAGATTTAAATTTACTTGACTATTGCGTGGAATACAGAGATTTAGAAAATAAAGAAGATTAATTTAAAACGGAACAGTTATGAAACAGACAGTACATTCCAGAGAATGTACGGGAGAGATTCAGGAAAATTGTCAAAGAAAATGTGATGTGGAACATTGAAGAACGGTTCGGAGACTTAAAAGGAGCAATAAACAAATTCAATCGAGAAGCTAAATGGATTGGTTATACAAAATTCATATTTTACATGATGGCTTTGTCCGGTTGGGCTGTAGCTGCTGTGTTGTTTCTTATGCGTTAAAGTAGAGGAGATTTGATTATGGAACAAGAAAGAAAAATCGGAGAGGTATTTGAATATAATGGAGAAAAAATTATCGTGAAAAAAGATAGCGATTTTATATACGAATGTGATAGATGCGTCTTTAATGGTAAACCGGAATGCGGTGATTATTATTGCTTGCATTTTGAAAGACAAGATAAACAAGATGTGCACTTTGAAAAAGTGGAGGATTGATTGAAAGAGGAGCTTATAAAGAAAAAACTGCTCGCAGAATTTCGGGAATGGTTCTGTGAAGGTTACTGCCAATTCTACGGAATGGATGACTACTGTAGATGTTGCCCGGTCAAGGATGAAAACTGCTGGTTAAGAGAAGTTGAAAAGCCTGCCGGGAAAAAGGGGAAACGGAAACCCATCCGTTTCTGTGATACATGCAGGAACTTTAAATCGGATGAAAGAGAATTGAATGATGATGAAATGGATAGAGCTGTTGAGGAGTCAGCCAAACGACATTATAGTGACCTTTGTGCGTTAAACCATTCTCTTAGATTTAAAATGCCCAACGAATATAACGATGATAATTGGGGATTTTATTGCAAAGAGTGTAAGGATTACGAAGAAATATAATTGATAATGAAGCGTGAAATAAAAAAGTTCATATAGCATGAAGATAATTGTTAGTTTTTCCGGTGGTAAGGATTCGCAAGCCTGTTTAATCCAGGCTGCCAATAAATATGGAGCCGATAAAATAGAAGCCGTATTTTGTGATACAGGTTGGGAGCATCCCGATACTTATCAACATATTAGTAACGTGTGCAAACAACTTGATGTCAGATTAGTAATTTTGAGAAGTAAGAAATACACTGATTTTGTGGATATGTCTATCAAACGTTCCCGATTCCCGTCTTCCCAAAGAAGGTTTTGCACCTCTGAATTAAAAATAAAGCCGATGATTGATTATATTCTCTCACTTACTGAACCTTGCTTGATAATTCAAGGTATTCGAGCAAAAGAAAGCGAAGAACGCGCCAAACTCCCTTATGAGTGCAACTACTTCGGAGAATATTTCGAACGTGTGAAAAAGAATCGTAAAGGAAAGGTTGTTGAGGTATGGAAGCAAGATTATCGTAGAAAAGATGTGCTTAAATGGTGCGAACATTATGATGCCAGTGTTTCCCGCCCAATCTTCCAATGGTCAGCACAAGAAGTTATAGACCAGATCCTTTCTGCTGGACAAAATCCAAATCCTTTATATTATCGTGGATTTTCCCGAGTTGGTTGCTATCCCTGTATTATGTGCAGGAAGCAAGAGGTAAAGCTAATTTCGCAAGAAGAGTTTGGACGAAGTCGCTTGATAGATGCCGAACAACGAATGAAAGAAGAAACCCCAAAGGGTTCGTCTTTCTTCTCACCGGGTTACATTCCTGATCGTTTCTGTAAAAATAAGACTTATCCAACAGTAGAAGAAGTTTTCGAGTATGTAAACCGGAAAGATGCCGGCATGGATGATATGTTTGAACCTGAAGGTGGATATAGCTGTATGAGCCTTTATCATGGGCTTTGTGAATAGAGATTTAATTGTCATCAATTACAAAATCACAAAAGAATTTATGAGTGGAATGGAAAAACAAATTATCAGATTGTCAAAAGCAGTATTAAGCAGAGATTTTAGACAGAAAAAGAGTATCTTTTGTTCAATGGTATTACGGCTAATGGATACCGAAGAATACGCAAACGATTACTGCAATGCGCTTAACCTTGTTCTTGAGTTATTTCCAGAAGTTGATAGGAGAAAATTAGAAAAAGAATTGAATAAATACATTTGATTAATCAGAACGAATGACGAAAATGACTAAAGAAAAATGTATTGTATGCGGAAAAGAAACTGTATCAGTCATTAAGACTGATGCCGGTTATATCTGCTATAACTGTTATGCTGAGCAAAAGAATCCATCCAAAAGAAAAAGGAAGAAAAACAACGAGGAAGAACGTATGCAATGCAAGTTCTTTGAAGAAGTGGAAAAGATATTCCCAAAGTTACCCAATAAGCTTCTCTTCGCTGTTCCGAATGGTGGAAGCCGCCATATAAGGGAAGCCGCTAATCTCAAACGGCAAGGTGTAACTTCCGGCGTATCCGATGTTATCCTACTAATCCCAAAGAAAGGCTACGCTTCGCTATGTATAGAGTTTAAGACGAAGAAAGGCATCCAATCGGAAGAACAAAAAGAATTTCAGCGGCAAGCGGAAAACTGCCGAAATAAGTATGTTATTGCCCGCAGTGTCAAACAAGGCATTGACGCACTAAAGGAGTATCTGCTATAAAGATGAGGGGGGCGCTATTCACGAGCCCCCCTCACTGCTATTTTGAGACTTTTATAAATTCATTGTAATCAATCTTTGTGTTGGGATTAAAATTAACCAATTCCAGTTTATACCCCTTTGTGCCCCAACTCCACCACAAGAATTTTCGTTTTGGTATTCGATGAACAACAGCCGCCAGACTATCACGAATATTATAATAAACCGTAGAATCCTTGAAGCAAGCTATCACATGAGACCATTTGCTATTAACCTCTAAACAATCCGGCCTGTCCGGAAGTGGATGCCAACGGTCTGCATAGATTGTTTCTGTTGAATGAATCCCGGTTTTAACCAAAGCCTCAAGATGCTTGTTTTTAATGCCGAGTTCTTTTATTGTTTGAGCATCATCTGCACGATACTCTTTCAGCTCATCAATAGTCAAGTTCAATGCCGATACGGAAACAGCATTTAAACTATCCTGAATTTTATAACGCTCGATCTCTTTATTTAATACAGAAATATTATTTGAATGACGAGCACATTCACTATGCAAACCCCTATTGTATTTAATTAAGATACCAATAACCAATATTAGTATCCCGACAGCCATCAGCATCCACTTCTTCATTTGATTTTAAGATAATTAATAATACCAATAACATGAGTCTCTACAATACTTTTCTTCCCTTCTTCCGATAATAAGAAATCCACATCTTCCATATTATCCTGGAATAAGTTTTCGGTCAAAACTGCCGGACACTTTGTGTGCTTCAAGATGTAGAAGTTGCTTTCCTTATCTGCATCACCGTCTGTGGTATCCTTGCGCACCTTCATATCCGGCAAAAGCTGTCCGGCCGCTGCATATAGACAATCAGCCAGTCTGTCGGCTTTCGTCTGACCTGCCGAAGTCCATGCTTCCCAACCGCGCGCCTGCATCCAGGCAGAACCATTTCCCGCTGCATTACAGTGAATGGATACAAGGATAGTGTCACCGGACTTGTATTCGTTTGCCCTACGACAACGCTCGGATAAGGGGACATCTATTTCCTCTTTGACGATACGTTCGGCATCAACGCCTTGTTTGCGCAATTCCGCTTCCAAACGTACAGCAATCTCACGGGCATACGCATACTCTTTCAATCTTCCGTCCGGTGAACACTTGCCCGGAGTGTTACTTCCGTGTCCGTTGTCAATCAATATTTTCATTCTGCACGTCCTCCTTGAAATATTTGTCATAAACCACACGAGCCACCCATCCGGCAACAACACCGACACCGAATGATACAACAGTAGTCAGATTTACCCAAAACGGAGTGTAGTGCATGTAAAGCATAACTCCCACGATGATAGCGATAACAATCGCTGCAATAATCAGTTTCTTTTTCATTCTGTTACTCCTTATTTATTCATGTTATTAAAAAATTCAACCTTAGCCTCATCAATGGCTGTTTTGATATTGGCATAGGCACGTGCGTTATTGGCGCCGACAGGATTATAGATTTCCGACTCTATTATGTCTGAAAACTTCTTTACCCAATCCGTTGACATAAACTCACTGAGCCTTTTTCCGCGGTGAATAAAGTTGTCGAGTTCAATACTCCGCTTTTTGATTATGGCATTACAACGCGTCTCTATTTTTCGCCTCGTCTTCTGCTTATCATCAATATTGTTCTCATCGCGCACATTGCGGACCAGCCGGCACAGCCTTTCACAATCAAGGTCAAAGAAGTTGTTACAAACCGAATTTATCTGCATCTGAGAAATAGGTTTTAGCCCCTCGTTAATATCAGAGAGAACCTCATTTTGAGCCTTGGTTTCCACAAGCAAATCATTTATCACCTTTTCCTGCCTGGTTATCACATTATCCACCAAATGTTTGAACCATTTGAAAATGAATAGCCACATCACACCGCATATAATGAGGAAGAAGGCTCCTGCAATGGCCACCATGCCAAAATCGCTAATCCCCTTGCCCACCTGAAGGGCCGCATTCACTGCATCCGTATTCATATTTTTGTCATTTTACTTTATGGATAGGTTTATACGAAAAAACTGCTCGACCATCACTTGGACTGTGAATTATCTTATCCCAGCCATACTTTTCCACCAAATTATTACTCGCTTTCATAACTCTTTTCTCCTAAAATATAAGCCAAGAGAGAAATTGAAGCATAAAAAAAAGCAGCCGGAATTCGACTGCTTTAACTTTTAATGATTATCTTTGCAACATCTCACTTACAACACATGAAAGCGAACCTGAGAACGGTGGCATTTGCCCCCGGTCATTCGGGTTCGCTCGTTATGTGTTAAAAGTAGGTGAGATGATTTTTAACAGGCCGGGGGCTTTTTAAGATTTTACCTTAGCTATTATCAATAATTGTTTCTGCATTACAAAAGTGTGAAAAAAGGAGTGGCTATTCAGTCACTCCCCTCTACAAATTCTTTCAATCTATAAAGCCGAGTAATAGCCGGATTGTAAAACTCATCCGGATAATGTTGCTTAATATCGTTGATGTTCGCCCTGACATACAGAGACGTGTCGTAGATATGCTCGGATTCACTCAATACTACCTCTTTCGGTAGTTGTGTTGTTTCTGCCCAGTGTATGATTGCTTGTACCGAGGCTTCATCAAATTGATATTTACTCTTTTCTGCCATAGCTTTGTTATGTTTTCAATGAATAATAGAACAATGCAAATATACATAAACATTTCAAAAGGAACTACTTTCACTTCTATTGAGTACCATTACAGATAATGAAGAAGTTAAAGGTTATAGGAAATATTGGGGCTTTAGACTAATTTTGTCACCACTAAAACTTTTGTACTATATGAATCAAAAAAATGTATATGAATTAACCCAGGAAAGATTGAAAATGATTTTTGAAGAATTCGATAATATTTATATATCTTTTTCTGGAGGCAAAGATAGTGGGGTCTTGTTAAATCTATGTATTGACTATATCCGTCAGAACAGTCTGAAACGAAAGATTGGAATATTTCACATGGACTATGAAGTACAATACAGCATGACCATTGACTATGTTAACCGGGTATTGGAAACAAACAGGGATATACTGGATGTATACCGGATTTGTGTCCCTTTCCGGGTAACAACCTGCACCTCTATGTATCAAAGTTACTGGCGTCCCTGGGATGAGCAAAAAAAGGAGGCATGGGTCAGAGAAATGCCGAAAGACGCAATGAAAGTAGATAAATTTCCGTTTTACAACCGGAAAATGTGGGATTATGATTTCCAGATTGAGTTTTCCCGATGGTTACATCTACAGAAAGCAGCCCGGCGTACTTGCTGCCTGGTAGGCATACGTACCCAAGAGAGCTATAACCGCTGGCGCACAATCTACCGGGGAGTGAAAAAGCAATATAAGAATTGCATGTGGAGTACGGAAATAGATGAAAATGTATACAATCTATACCCGCTGTACGACTGGAAAACGGAGGATATATGGGTAGCCAACGGCAAGTTCGGTTGGGACTACAATAAGCTTTATGACCTCTACTATCAAGCCGGAGTAAGCCTTGACAGACAACGTGTGGCTAGTCCTTTCATCAGCGAAGCTATCGAGAGTCTTGCCCTGTACAAAGTAATTGATCCTGAAACATGGGGGAAGATGATAGGACGCGTAAACGGGATTGGCTTTGCCGGACTTTATGGCAACACTCATGCGGCAGGAAGAAAAAGCATCCGTTTACCGGAAGGATATACATGGAAATCATTCATGGAGTTTTTACTTTCGACCCTTCCGGAACATACCCGGAATAGATATTTGGCTAAACTGAAAACCAGCATTAGGTTCTGGAAGGAAAAGGGCGGTGTACTTAGTGATGAAGTCATACAGAAGCTGAAAGACCGCAACATACCCATACAAATAGGTGACAACAGCAATTACAAGACAGAGAAAAAGCCGGTACGGATGGACTACCTGGACGACATTGATATAGAGGAATTCCGGGAAATCCCTTCCTATAAACGTATGTGTATATGTATCCTACGCAATGACCATACCTGTAAGTATATGGGATTCGCCTTAACTAAGGAGGAGAATGAAATGAAGAGTAATGCTTTGGAGAAATACAAACATATTTTATAAAAACACCTGGTAAACATACCTTATCATTAATTGTAGAACTTCATTGTAGAAGTGTTGCACTCTTTTCCACACTCATATTTAAATAAGCTGTCGCATAAATGTGAAAATTAATCACTTACAAATGTAAACTTTTTGGCACGTTTTTTGTTTTATTGTCAGTAAATCTTAAGTTGTTATAATATTAGGTATTAGTAAAAGGTAAAAAGAACTCTAAATTCTCTTTATAACACAAGACTAGGACATGCGTTCATCCCGGCACTGCGAAGTGCTGGGATGTTTTTGTTTTAAAGCATTCCGGGTAGGTAGAGGTAGAATATCAGTAGAACCTATAAAATCTACCCACATTCTACCACACGGCTAAAAACAGGTGTTTTTTTCTTCCTTTTTACAGCCTTCAAATCACGTATTATTGTATTAGAAAGAACCTCTGAATACACCTCCGTAGTTCTGACAGAAGTATGACCTAACAACTTCTGGACGGTGGTAATCGGAACGCCCTGGTGAACAAGCAGGGTCGCACAAGTATGACGGGCCGTATGATAGGTAACATGCTTCTTGATTCGTACCAATTCGGCTATTTGAGTAAGGCATTTGTTTACCTCGGAATTGCTGCCTAAATTGGCAAAATCCGATATATTATACCGGTCTAATATGACAAGTGCTTTACCTTCAAAAAGGAGATGTAGCGGAAGCCGAAGTTCTACTCCTGTTTTAATGGACGTGAAGTGTAACCAACGCTGACCGTTTACCTTGATAAAGTTGGCCGGAGATAGCTGGCAAAAGTCTGAGAAGCGCAGGCCGGTATAGCAGCAGAACAGGAAGGCATCGAGTACATGGCGGAGCTTCTTGTCCACATCAAGGTTCTCCAGCCTCTTCAACTCATCCGGAGTCAGGAATTCTTTCCGCCCTTTCTCTTGCTTTATTTTGAATTTCCTGAAAGGATAAGCATCAGAGGGAATATAACCCTGATTAATGGCTTCATTCACCAAGGTACGAAGCTGCCGGAGATGCTTGGCTATCGTATTGACGCTATTTCCCTTCTCTTTCAAATGCACTTCAAAATCCCTTAAAAAAGTATAGGTAATATCCTTAAAATCTATCCCCGGACGAAATTCCTGAAGTACGGTTACTGTTGTCAGAAGATTTTCCTTAGTACTTCTTTTACGGTCGGATTCCTGCACATAGGTTCTGGCAAATACGGGGAAAGTGACATTGACCGGCTTGTCTTTCTTTATCGCATCTTTAAGTAGTGATAGCGTTACCGGAATGCCGCGCTTCCATAAGGATAACTCAATCGCTTGCAGGTGTAGGACAAACTCAAACAGCATTGTGTTCAGGTCATTCGCCTGAGGATGGTTACACACTTGAGAAGTTTGTTTATCCCAGTGTTCAGGTTTCAGATAAATGTTCGTTTTAAAGTATACTTTTCGTTGGTTAAGCAAGGCTTCAGCTTGCACAAGGGCCATTCCCTGTTTGTTTAGCTGCTTCTTTCGATTATACACTAAGCGGTATTTTATTTTATCCATTTTTAAGCCAAATGTACTTTTTTGGACGAGAAGCTGCAAACCGATGTGGGAGAACTGATTGGTACAACTACTATTGAAAAAGCGGGGTTGTTATCTCCGGATTTATTCAAGGTATATCCTCATTTTGTAAATGCTTACGATTCTGTATATAAGATTGCAGACAATGTGACTGACTGGTATCGTGCCCCGATAGCGGTCTTATGCAATGATTCTGCTGATACGTGCATGGACTTTTTATCATTTATATACATACCAGATACAGGTTTGGCGGCTTCCTTAAAAAGAATTTTAAAAAAGCCGCTTCAAGTAAAATACTACATAAAAGGACGTGACCTATTCGTATCATTTACATTCAATAACGAGTTACCTAATCATGCGTATATTTTATCGCCTCACGGTGTCCAATTGGTCGGAACACCGGACATCATCGACGATAGCTTCACGGAGATAACGGAGAAGCTATAACGGGGGTTATTGTGCGGCAGTTGGCCACGGCTTGAATGGTTTTTCACCTTCTTTTATACGGACAAACACCTTTCCGTTGCCGGCCGAAAGCCGCTGCGTTATATAACCGTCATAGGAACGTACTTCAAATAGACCAAAACAGTCGTTAGTCGGCATATTTTGCCACACTCCGCCCCATAGGTTTACGAAGTATGTTCCTGGTGTTGTATATTGGTCGGCATCTTTGAGGTCAGACCGCTTCTGTTTGATAGCTCCACCATCGAGCAGTTCTCCCACATCGGTTTTGGAGACGTGGGAGAACTGATGGATAATGGAGCCAATAAACAAAGGAATAGCACTCTTTCTGATGGGGACCAATATACAACACCTGGGGTATACTTTGTTAATTTATGGGGCACATGGCAAAATATGCCAGTTAGTAACTGTTTTGGTCTATTTGAAGTACGCAATATTGGTGGCAATATATTACAGCGTCTTACCACCAATAAAAGCCAGATATTCTTTCGCATAAAACAAAATAATCAGCCATTCAATCCGTGGCCAGCTGTCGCACAATAACCCTCATTATAGCTTCACGGAGATAACAGAGGCGTTATAATGAGGTTCATTGTGTGGTATCCGGTCACAGTCGGAATGGTTTATCAGCATCTTTTATACCAACGAACCTATTGCGCTATTGTGCAATAGGTTTTATCTCCTTGTATGATTCGTCTATGAAACCAATATCTTTAATTATATCGCATTGGGTACTGCAATCGTATTTAAAGTAAACAGATTGCCCTTGTACTACAGTGAATACTACGTAAACATCCCAATTCTTATAAACCACTTTTATATCGGTAAACCCGGATGGTATGGAATAAAACTCTCCGACTATTCCATCGGAAGGTACTTTGTTTGCGTAGGTTGCCAATCGAACCCCTACGTTGTAGAAATTATGGCTGCCAATGATATTGAGACTTACTCCGTTCCATTGGACTTGATGGGTATAATGGATTGCAAAAGAGTTTGTAACACGTAGTTTTTTCCATATCAGTTCTCCCACGTCTTCAAAACCGGTGTGGGAGAACTGATTGGTATCACTACTTCTCAGAAAAACGGATTGCAGAAGTATAATTTGATACCTAATTTCTCAAATAGTGGCGGAATATGGTGCATTGGAACACTGCCCAATAATAACTTTTTATGCACCTTCCTCATTTCAGTAAATAATACATCTTTCAAGCAATGTGGGGTTTCTTTGTTGCAGATAATAGGAACTGGTACCGAGAATTTTAAGGCAAACTACAAATCCTTAATAAAAGGGACCCAGGAAGCCAAGTTTTACGCCAAATATAACGAAAAGGGCATTAATGTGTATGTTGATGCACCTGCGAATATAACTGTGTCTATATTGAGCTATAGCCACATGGCAAAAGACTTTTATTTCAACCTGGAAAAGCAGGAGTCTCTTCCTGAAGGCTGTACACAAGCGGTAGATGTTGATACTTTATGAAAAAGCCCCTTCATGGGGCTTCTGTAATTTCAATAAAGGTTTCATCTATAATATCTGGAGTTCCTACAAGTTCCACACCATAAGGGGATAATATATATCCCTTATTGGTATGAGATTCAGGCAATCCGAAACATACAAAAATTTCATTATCCTTTTTGTAGTATTTTGTATATACAGCTTTGTAAAGCACTTTATTTAGTGACTGTCTAAATTCACCTTTAGAAGTATATACAAAAGCCAAGGTATCTATACAAAAATCTGTCTCATTAGTATATACCAGTAGAATCGGATTACGGTCCCAAGCACCAACATTAGCGGCAATTTTATATACAGCATTATGTACCTTTACAAAGTGAGGATACATTTTAAGTAATTCTGGAGATAACAACCCCGCTTTTTCAATAGTAGTTGTACCAATCAGTTCTCCCACAACTTGCGCCAGGTCCTCTTTATTGATTAAAATCGGATTGCGGTCCTTATCCAAAGCACGTACATAATTTATCTCTTTTTTCTGGGGAAGTGCGCTTTCGACTTCCTTCATCGTTTTAATTGCTCCCATAATTATTGAATTTAAATTGAACATTATTTTAATCTTTTCTGAACACCACATCCTGAATCTTCCAGTTCCAGGTCTTGTCGTCCTTCTTCCCGCTGTTATGGAAATTCAGGGCTGACTTAATGATATTCTCTTTTAAATCATTTTTCTTGAACTCGACTTCCGCCTTCTGCGGAAATTCCTTTACCTGCGCGGTATCTACTGAGATAATCAGCGCAACCAATAATGTGTCTAACATAATCCTTTTTATTACATTAATAATCGAATACCAATCTCCTTAATACGCTGCCGACCGCTATGCCGGCAGCATCCGCAAGTATGTCCAGCCAGTCCCAGCCCGAACCGACCTTGCAGTTCTTCTTATACATCCAGTCAGCGGCTTCTTTCGTCACGCCTGCCGTAACGGCACAGAGTTCACCCGCTGTCAGCGTGATGGCAAGGCATGCAAGAAAATGCAGCAGCTTGTCGTTGAGTTTTAAAAGCATATCCAACCTCATTTTGATTTACCAACCGGACGAGAACCTATTACCCGTCCATATATTATTAAATTTGTCATATATGAAAATAGCCAGCCATCCCCCTGTTATATGAACTTTTGTCGTTCCCGATGTAGGATACCCCAGCGGGCTTATCCGGCCATACACATAGACGTCACCGTTTGAATGGTTTCTTATAAAATAGATTTGCCCGTCCTCGGCGTTGCTCGGAAGATTCATTGTAATACCTTTGGATACAGCCATAATGATACTGTCCATAAGGGACAAGGTTATATTACTGTCAACTCTTCTCGTCCTTAACCGGAAACCGCAAATATCGCCTTTAGGTGCAAACAGCACATGATTCCCCGTCTCTACAAAATCATCATAACTTTTAGCGCCATATACCGTCGAATGAAGGCATGTGTTTATACCGGCTGAGTAGGACGCCGTGCTGCGGCTCACCTCAATTCTTATCGGAGATATAAGTACTCCGCCGGATGATGCCGGGATAGTGTCGGCCCCGATGAATGTGGACACGTATTGGTTCCTGAAACGTATCAGTGAGGCTGAAAGCAGCATGTCATCATTGCCTCTTCGGGCATGCAAATCTGAGGAAATATCAAAATCCCCGACAGAACCTTCTTTTGCATTGATTTTTCCGGTAAAATCCCCGTCCGCACCTTCCAGATGTTTCACCTTCAGGTTATCCACGTCAATGAGGTCTGCATCTATCTTCCTGGCAAGCAAAAGCTGCGTACCCAGTAGCGGGTATTCCTGGATGGATTTCCAGGAAGTAGTGTCCGGGTTCTGGGCCACATCATCGAACGGGTGCATCTCGCTGTTTCCGGCCACCGGATTCATCCACATGAATACAAAGCCCTTGTCCTTATCCAGGAAATATTCCCCGTTCTTGTATTTGAACGGCAGCGGTTTCCAGTCACCATCGACCGGGAAGGGAGACGGGTTCTGCCGTACAATGCTGGCCCTCTTCTGAGCAAGAAGGGTCTCGCGGGCACTATCACGGTACGCTTCCACAATCACGGAATCCGCATTGCCCCACTTGTCAGATGGAAGGTAGTATTCCCATTCGGACGATGCACCGGGGGAATCCGCCGTACCGAGGTCCTTGCCGGCCGACTGGACATGCAGCCGCCAGAATACATCCAGCAGGGCCGCATCAGCCCCGCTGCGGTGCAGGGCTTTCAGCTTCAGCGGTGTAAGCTGCACGTTGTTACAGTCCACAGAGATGGCAGCCGGCTGGCACTCGATGTCAACGTATTCCACCGGGTCAGGCTCACGTACCGCCACGACACTCAAAACCGCCGTTGTCATCATAGCTCAATGGGATTAGTGTTCGTTGCGATTACTCTGAATGTCTTGGCCCGCGCCGCATCCGTATAGGTCAGTGCGATGTCCTTGCCCTGGAACTTGTTGCTATCCTTTCCCGACAGTGTGAACGGATTGTTCTCGCCATCGAATGTGGCGAAGTCCCAGCTTGCCACCGCCACTTCCTCTCCGGACTGGCGTTTATAGGCATACGGCGTCAGCGTTCCCGTCTCTCCAGGATATATCTGCCCGTCAGAAGCAAGCCCCTTGACCTTGAATGCCGCCAGTATAGGGTCGCTAAGGTCGAACACGGTAATGAAGCCCTTGGCAATGACCTTCGCATTCTGCACAGCCTCACAACTTACCACCAGCGAACCGTCAATATCATTCGCGGCAATGTTCTGGGTTCCCTGAGTTCCGAGATTCTCTTCCCCGGAAGGCAGTTGCTTCTTCCATTGGAGCGTGATATTGCCCAAATCGTTGATAAGGTCTCCGCCGCTGTACAGCGATGCCTTCAACGTCAGCACTTCGGACGGATTGATTATCTGCGTACCCTTGTCTGAAGTGATGAATAACTCATACTGTTTACCCGATGATTCCTGGATGACAACATCCGTCGCAAGTTCGTTGAACGCGACCGTATGCCCGCCGATTTCAACTTCCCCGGAAACGGTTATGCGGTCATTGTCATATCCGGAAATAGGTACGAGGTTCTTCATCACCCGAAGTCCCGTCATGGGATAGGACTGCGAGTCCACACTGACATTGTATCCGGTTACGCGCTTGAAAGTACCGACAAACTGTTCCGTAGTACACAGCCCGTCCTCCCCGAATGCAAGTTCGGTTCCGTTGTACTTGAATACAAGTTTGGAAGGAATGAGGATGCGCCCGCTGCTCACATCCCGCAATACGACGATGACAATAGGGTGTTTGTCTTCTGCGAGTGCTTCAAAATCCGGCGTATACTTGTCACTTCCCTTTGTCCATGCCTGGATAAGCGGACCATTGTCCACGCGTACATACCCGTTAACAGTCGTTCCGTTGCTCACCGCCACGATAGCCAGTGAAGCGGTCACTTGATTCTGGTTCATCGTCTGCCTCCTTTCCTTTTTCCGTCAGTCTTTGCCCCGGCCGGCTGTTCCGGACCGGTCACGCTGCCATCACCCTCTTCCGACGCCCCGCTGTCGCTGTCCGGATTCGGTTCCTGACTGAAACCGGGGTCGATGTCCTCTTCCTCTCCGGGTGTCACACTGAAACCGGGGTCGATGTCCTCCGTACCCTGCATCGCTTCCTGCTGTTTCTCTATCAGTTCTTTCAACTCACGTGCCGAACCGATGATGTCGATGTCAAGAAGAGTACCCACATTCCGCATCTCACTGATAGGAATGTACACCCTGCCATCCGGAAGGGTATTCATTATCCCAAAGAATTTGCCTTCGAGCTTTGCCTTTTCTACAATTACGTACATATTGATTAAAGTTTAAAGTTATTACCAATTATTCATATACCGGACCCGTGGCAATGAATACCGTCTGTCCGTCAACCTGCGAGGAGATAACGGCACCTTCCTCGTCTCCCATCAGGGACTCACCTGTGAGAAGCCCCACTTCCGCCCACACCTGGAAGATATGTCCTGCCGGGAAACCCTTGTCCGCGGGAATGAACTCCAGCGTCCGCCCGCCGGTTGCCAGCACCTTCTCCGGCTCGCCCGGCTTCGCACTCTGGCCTTTCCATGTGATACGGAAAAGGTCATCGTACTCTGTACCGTACTCGCGGCGGTTGTCGAAGATGCGTATTTCATAGGCGCTCGGCTGCTTCATATCATCGGAAAGGGTAAAACCCTTTGTCTGGATAATTTCGCAATTTAGGGAAATGGCCATCTCCGTCTTTACCTCAATAACCTTTTCCAGCCGCCCGTCCGTAGGGGCCTGCGGTCTGCTGCCCGCATATTCACAGGCGCGGCAACGGAAACTTGCACCAGTGACATACTTCGCCTGATACATCAGCTTACGGGTGTACACTCCGTTCCCGTCATGGCAGACGATGCCGGGGTCATCCGGCGAAACCGGGCGGTATGCTCCGTCTTCAAGAATGTCCCAGAAGTATGCGGCGTGTTCATCATCCACCGGTTCAGTGCCCGTATAGAGCTGCGGTTCTATTGACCTTTCCCAATAACCGGAACGGTCGGCCAGGCGAAGCGGGTCGGTCACCATCACGGAATCCCCCTTCAGACGCAACGAATACGCCTTGTTGTCATAAAGGTGCGCATAGGACTTCACGCTCCGTTCACAGCGGACCTCGCGGTTCGTGCGCGGGTCCGTGAATATCGCGATACCGAAATACTCCACCGGCTTCTCCGGCGGAATGTTCTTCCGGATGGTAAGCGCATATTTGGGCACACCGCCGCTGCCGTCGGAAATGCTGTAATACTCACCCTCGACGATGCGGTTGGCCGACTTGTCACGGGGCGCACCCTCGAACCACTCCACCCCCGTGAGTTCCATTTCACCGAATACAATATTCTCGTCGAATGCCGATACCTTCGGCACGATGACCAGCGGTGTCAGGGTCCGGTCGGGGCTGTATTCCCGCAGTTCCTTGTCGTAGGTCTGCACGGGACTGCCCGACAATACAATTATCTCTCCATGGATGGAAAGGGGACTCACATAAATACGCCCCTGCTGTTTGTTACTCTTTATTCCCATAGTTATAATATGTCAAAACCAAATCTCTGTTCTATCTGCTGCATTTCCCCTTCAACCGGAATGAATACCCGGCAAATGAAGGCAACGGACCTGCTTACAAAACCGAAATCCGAACCGACCCCGTGCTGGTTCCCGTTGTCGATATGGATGGCAAGCCTGTTGCCATCCACGTACTCAGGCGTCCAGAGGTTATCTGCCGGAACATTGCCGCTGTCACGGAACCACTCCACTTCGGTGACACCGTCCGCCATCACATCATCCGTTATGTCAATTGTACCATAAAAAACGCGCCCGGACATTACCGTATCCACACCGCCTATGACGAATGCCTCCCCGCCTGATAGTGAGAGCTGGAGCGAATACCTGCTGTCGCCCTCAAGGAGTCCCCATGAAGGGGAGTTCCACTTCGGTTCGTCGGTTGTCTTATCTGACAGACACCCCCACTTGCAGCCAAGATGGTAGACCGTATGCTGTTCCAGCAGGGTATATTCGCTGCCGGAAGGCTTTGCCAGTTCGTGCTGTACAAACCGGTAAGGAGCGCCGCTCTGGGCCGTTTCCAGAGACCAGACACCCCGGTCTACCTTGTTGGGTATGACATCGCCGTTGTGGTCGAGTTGGTAGAATTTCTCGGCAATGACCGTCTGTGCCATGACGCCTGTCTCATTCTCAGAAATCGGCAGCTTTTCAAGTGCCTTCGTATGGGGAAATCTGCCGATACTGATTGAGTAGTTGTAGTCCTCCAATATCGGTTTATAAACATTGGACAAGAACATAATCCGACCCTCACGCGAAGAAATCATCCACGACTGTGCCCGTTCGTTGAAGCCGCCTGCTTCAGGCAGCGTACTGTTACCCCTGCGGGTTACGTTGTAACCGGCCAACGGCGGATAGTTCGTGCCGCCCGGCACTTCGCTGTCCGGGTAGAGCACGACCGTTATGCTATTCTCCTGCGCATTGGTGGTAAGAATACGCATCCAGCTTGTATAATAGTCGGAACCGCCTGTAAGCAGTGTGTTAATGATGGAAAAGCAGACATCATTCTCCTGGAACTTCATGAAGTCGAAGTCCGTGCGTTTCTCTATTTTCAGACGGTAGGTACTCTCGCCCAAATCCTCCACGGATTCTATCTTGCCAATCTCGGTAAAGGAGTAGTCAGACTCCATTCCTTGAATCTGATTGATAATAAGGTCAAGCACTGACAATGAACCGCGCACTTCCAACCGTTCTACCTGTGCCCGGCCATCAGGGAATATCCCTGCACCCTTGCCGGCAATCAAGCTGTCAACAAACTCGCCGAACTCGCCGCCTGCGAGGAGTTTAAGCAAATAATCTGTAGAGTCCGAGTGTTCTTTACTTAAGGCTCTTTTCGCAATCTCCAATAAAGTACGTAAAGAGGATAATACGTTCTTATCTGTTAGGGGCCGTTCATCATATTTTTCTAGAACAGTAACACTGCCAGCACCACCTCCATTTATAGTAGCCTGCATAGAACTGATCTGCCCCTCAATCTTATCTTCCCATTTTTCAGTCAGATAGTTTGATACGACACACGAAAGTTTTCCGGTCTTCAGATTCTTTTCTGTAGAAACAATACGAATAATTCTACTGATATTACGCGACGGTATGCTTACAGTTATCAAATCCCCACACTCTAAGCCACCCTTTTTCCTCATATAACGATAATCCACATCAAGAGTAAACTTTACCCTTTTTTGCGAATTAAAAGCAAGCCAATCCGTAGCTTTCTCACGTAACTTTGATATTGCAGCTTGCTTGTATGACTCTCCGAGACGAATACCGGTAAAATTAAACTCCTCACCACCTCTCAAATGTTTGGCCGCTGATGGGATAAGAGGTCTGCTTTGGGTTTCCGGGTCAATGGGAGCCAATTCATCTTCTTGGTAGATTAGGGTTATTTTCTTATTAGAATTATCCCACTTAAATTCAAAGGATTTTCCCATTAAATCTCCTGTGAGAAAATTAATACGCGCATCATCGCCAATAGCCAATTCGTCGATATTAAAATCAATATCACGGCATATAAACTCACGATAATTCTCCCCCGTAGGATTCTCAACAAAACCAGTAAAAGAGGGATGAATATCATCAAAGACAATCTTTTTCTCAACTGCCCGATTGGTTTCTGAAAAGTTTTCCAAATACTTTTCGGGCAACATCAAACGTCCTTCTTCATCGCCTTCCCCTGGAGCCATATTCTTTGTTCCACCAACTGGATATACACGGGTAGTAACATCACCACTATCAACGTTGCTTTGCTCTACCTCATACAATCCGCCACCTTGCCCTTGTGTAAATGTCAGATTTCTTTCATTTTCAATGCGTGATACATAATTTATCGTATGGTCATGTACATAATACTCATAGCCATACGCCGAAGCCAGCTCTGATAATAAACTACGGCAATCTATCCCGTCAAATGATAATGTCATATATTCCGTATCAGGAATATTGCCAAGCTGCCATCCCGTATCTACCCCTAAAGGATTATCATCTGTCTTATTGACATTCCATATCAACAATTCCAACCAATCCCTCAATTTTCCCGTAAGAGTAACGCGAGTGCTTTGGGTTATCTTATTGGTTAGAATCTTATCTATTAAAGTATATTCCGGTGCTTCAAATAGGTATGTTGTAGTATGATTCACAGAACTTTTATCGGCAAATTCAGATGCACGATTAATTTTATATTTTATTCCGCCAACCCTTATAAAATCCCCCTCTTGAATATCAGGAATGGTATCAGTAACCACAGTTACCGATACTTCATTCTTATTCATTATGCCATTAGCCAATATAGCATCATCAGATGCAATACTGGCTACCTTGGTATCAATTCCAGAAACTACACGATATACCTCTAAGATGTCAATCATTGTTGCATTACCCTACATTTTAAATCGAATTCCAATACATGCTTAGTCCGCACTGTAACGGTTATTCCATCTTTAAAATATATCTCCAGACGTTCATTACCTTTCAAAATCAAATTTCTGAGTCCTGGACTAATACATAATGCCGAAAACTGACTCATGCTCGAATACAACCATTCCAGGCTATTTCCCAACATAGTACATTTTAATGTCAATGTGGTAGGCTCACGGTATTCATTTTGCATATATGGCAAAGTTGTACCTATCTCTATCCGCTTTCCAACAGTCTCAACACCAGAACGAGAAGATACATAAATCCCAAAATCTGCATTTAAAGAATAACCATCCATTACGTAATTATTCCCACCTGACGGATTAATTCCTATTTCTGCCGGAATATAGCTTTGTTGCCAAAATTTCACTTGCACAATAGCCATATTTAAAGAAACGTATTCTTCTACAGAAATCTCATCCTTACAGATAACATTGAAGCTACCAAATCCGGTCGATAAGCGCCTGCATGAAATACAAGCCTTCTTTAGCTTATCTAATTGGGATTTTACATTTTCAGAGCGAACCACCAAAGATAGAACTAAAGTCCGACCATCCAGTTCAATATCTTCTGCATCAACAAACGGTTCAATACTGGTTCCCCAATTATATTCCGTTGTTCCTTTACGCTTAGGAAGGTCAAATACTCCTGATATGGCAATACAATCTTTTGAATCTTTTGTCTGACCTACATAGGGGAAAGCATCGTAAGAAGATATATCTATATCGTCAAGTTTATAACTCATAAGTATTTCCTTTCCGAACTATTAAATCAGCTCCCGTACAAGTTGCATTACCATATAAATAAACCGTAATATGAGCACCGCTGCATTCATCTACGATTATATCTGCAGTATCCAAAGCATCTATAATCAAGCGTGCCCCATTGGAAGCCCGAATATTCAGCTTTGTGCTATCAGCAGCCCATATTCGGCACATCATTCGTTCTGTTATTTCCACTACGGCATAACACTTCCCTACAAAGGCTATTTCCTTTTGGTTTTTCACATTTACTGTTTCATCGGCATACAATCCTTGTCCGTGCATCATATCTCCAAAATTAGAGCGAAGAAATACACTTGACGGAGTGTGTCTTGAAAGGCAAAACTTAATATTATCAAAAAAGCATCTGAGCATATCAACCCTAGACTTTGTAGCTGCTAATTCTTGTAACCCTTCACTGCAGGCTCCAGCAGCACCCGCTAATAATGCAATTCGTTCTTTCAGTTCCATACTATCCTCTACCATTATAGTTTTTAGTGTTTTTTCTTATTTCATCAAGCTTTGTTTCTAATGATTTAATACCCGTTTTCAGTTCTTCAACAAGAGTTTCGGTATTATCTGCCGTTGCTTTTGTATTATTGTTTATTTCAACAATCTGCACATAAATATTAGCTATATTGGCAAGCTGCTTCCGGCATTCTATAAAATGCTCATGGCTCAAATTAAGCAAAGAACGTATATCTAAAGCAGACATATTCCATAGACCTACAAGCTGGGAAGCAGTCCCCTCAGTTACCGCAGCCTGCAGTTCACCAGTAACGCCATTCTCTATTTCATCTTCAACTTCGCTATTTACAAGTCCCAACTTCTTCAACAACTCCTGATAACGCCCCAACTGTCCCAATATCTGTTCTTTTCCCTGCTGACCTGCTGAAACAATTTGGTCTATTTCCCAATTGGTAAGTTCAAAACCGCCGGCACTGTTTTCATTAAAAGCATCTGCCATTTTTTGAAACATATCGGACATCGATTTTTGGATTACAAAAACGTCCAGTTGCTTAGATATGATACTCTTCATTAAGTCATTTATCTTTTCTTGTATAGCTTCTTTGCCGTTATCAAGACCATTACATAATCCGTCGACAATACTCGAAGCCATATCATTGGAAAATGAATACAAATCAGTCGTTGATAATTCATCTATAATTCCCTGCCTGAGTTCTTCTATCTTATCCCTATAATCCTCTATTTGGCTTTCCCAATCAGCAATCTTTCCGTCGTCACGTTTTTTAGACCTTTTGCTTTGCTCTGCAGCTATCATACCCTCAGTTTCCGCTATCTTTTGATACAAGTTATTTACCTGCTCTATCTGCTTGCTATATTTCTCACTGCCGATAGCTTTGGCGGTTTCACGTTCCAACTGCCGATATTGCTTTTCCAAGTTTTTCACATTCTCTTGATGTTGTTTAATTGCCCGATTAGCCTTACGACTTCTTCGGTCAAAGACATCAAATGCAGAAGATATAAGCCCAACGGCACCTGAAATCATAGTAGCTGGATTCATCGTAGCTATTTGAGCAGCGGAGCTAACCATTTTTGAAATGTTACCAAGTAACTTTTGGGTTTCTTCATCCCCTGCTAACCCCATATTCTTTAAACCACCTATGACCGAATCAAAACATTCGTTCACCATTCCAAGCACTTCGGAAGTATCACCAAATATTTCTTTTAAGGATGCTTTCTTTTTAGTCTTATCAGCCTCTTGCTGATATTCTTTTATATGACTAACCAAGCTACGGAACGGGTTACGGGATTTGATTTCATTCTCCGCATCTTTCAGTTTCTCCAAGACCTTATCCAGGTTAATAGGGTCCAGCTTCAAATCTTTAGCTTTCGACTTGATTATCTGAATAAGATTTTCTATTTCGGAAATGGTAAGGTTATCCAAATCACCGAACAATTTTACCCATTCATCCGACTGCATCAACATCTGTGCATTTAACTCATTCAAAGCTTTTTCTTTGCCTTTGGTTAGTCTATCTACCAATTCCTCATTCCCTGCAGCTTGAGCAATCTTTTCATCCCATTCTTTGGTTATAGTGTATTCGCGGCTCTTATAATCATCAAGTTGGGCAATAAGAGCATCGTATTTTTCCTTGAGTATTTTTTCTTCATTCATCAGATTCTTAACTTGAGCTTCAGAATACATATTACTCAATAAGTCTTTCTGCTCTTGTGGTAACTGCTCTATGGATGTAGTTGTAGGCTTGAAAACTCCCTTTTCATTATTCTTCTTACCTTTATTCCTTTCCTCCCATTGTTTTTTTTCGATTTCTTGTTGAGCCTTTATCAAAGCTTCTCCATATTCTTGTATCGAAAACAACTCTTTCTGAAAATCCAAACGGCGCTGAGCTTGATACTTTTCTTCTCCTTCTTCCATTGCATCAATTCTCATCTGTTGCAAATCCATTGAAAATTGTTCAAACAGTTTTCCCTGTTCTTTTTTTGCATTCTCAATATCGCCTTTATAATCTTTTTTATCCGGTTCTGTATTAACCACAGTTGTGCCGGTTGTCGTAGTAGTCGTAGTGGTTGTACCAGTATTGACAGAAGTCAGCCCTTTGATAAACGGAGCAAATCTCTTTTTTACTTGATAGATATTATATTCGGTCGAATAAACGCTTCTGATATATTCATCCAAAGCATTTGCCACATCATCCCCTAAGTTTTTTACTATCTTGCCTTCTTTCTTGAGATCTGCTACGATATCACGTTGAATATCATATACCAAACCGACATTTCCCTTTCCTTGCCTATGAGCCTCGTAAACGCTATCAACAACTTTCTGAACAGTCAGGTCAAGCACACCTTCGTTAGAGTAAAAGTTTGAAAGCCCTTTGCGAATCTTCTCCAACTCATCAGCCTGCTTCTTTACTCCAGATGTAGCGATTTCATCGGTAGCTTGGTTTTGTATCTGTAAGGCAATCTTTTCTTTCAATGAAGCATTTATACGGTCATAAGCACTCTTGATTTCTTCTGCAGAGGATTTTTCAGTAAGCATATTACTAAGATAACTTCCATACTGTCCGTTTATCAGGTTTATCACTTTCCTTCTTTCTTCTGTCCCTTCCTTAGCGCGAGCCAATGCCGAAAATACATCATCCAGTTCTCTTTTCTCTTTCAACTGTAATGCTATACACTCATTATAAGACTCATTTAATTTCCTATTTGCCTTCTCTGCTTCACTAACGTATGTTATATGCTTATATATAGCATATCCCAAAGCTGTTATGGCTGTTGCAATAAGCACATAAGGACTTTTAGCCATTATAGCATTCAATGCTTTTGTTTTCATGGCAAGTATTTCCTTTGCCTTACTGACTATATTAAGCCAGTTTGCTTGAAGTTGCATCGATAGGGTCCACCCTTTAGCCAATCCTTGTTGATACAACTCAGCTTGCGCAGCGAGCAATACCGCAACACGATAGCTTCCCCACGCTGTAGCACCTACTACCAACAAATCTTGCAAGGTAGATAATGTGTTTACCAAATCCCCATTAGAAAACGCATTATTGAAACTTTCAGCAATATCGGCAACTTGCTTCATTATTTCCTCGCCCATTGGCCGGAGTGCCGCAGTTATATTATTACGAAGAAGTACCAACTGATTTTCAGTACTATCATTCATCTTTTTAAAAGCAGTTTCCGCAGCTCCAGCGGAATTTCCCAACTCCGCCAAATCCTTAGAAGCTCCCTTGGCATTCTTTCCGGTAAGAGCCAATGCAGCTTGCAATGCTTCATCAGTACCAAGCAACTCTTTCATCTTGGTTGCAGAACCATCAGCTTTATCGTAAATCAACTGTAATGCTTCTTGGAATGTACGGCCTTGGAAAGCTGCATCTCCGAGCTGGTTAGCTGTACCAAGTATAGCAGCACGTATCTTTGTCATGGCTTCCGATGTCGGTACACCTTGCTTAGTTATAGTAGCCACAGCAGCCAGTACATCATCAAGGCTTATGCCAAATGAAGCAGCAATCGGTGCTGCTTGGGCAATGCTTGTGCCAAGTTCCCCAAACGTGGTCTTACCTAAACGAACCGTAGTAAATAGCTTATCGGACACGGATTTTGCTTTATCTGCCTGCATACCGTAAGCATTCAAAATAGTAGTAATGGCATCAGCAGCCGTTGCCGTTTCAGTCAGACCGCCGGTAGCCGCCTTAGCGGATACCTCTAAAATTTTCATACCATTTGCTCCATCATGACCGGCAGACACGATTTGATACAATGCTTTAGCCGCTTCATCACCGGCAATAGGAATATCACGAATCATATCCATAACACGATTCATGTATTCTGTCAAACTACCGTCTACCTCTTTAGAAAGAGTAGCAACTTCAAGCATGGCTTTCTGAAAACGTTTTTCAAAATCGTATGATTCTTTGGCCGCACGAGCAAAGGCTATCCCTGCACTGATACCGATACCTCCGAACACATCAAACGATGTAATTTCATCAGCCATCGCCTTTATTATACCAATAGCTTCCCGACGACTTTTATAAAGTCCGGTATTATCTATGCCTGTAGCAAAATATAATGCACCATCTTTATTCTGAATACCCATAATTCTTTTATTTTTAAAATATAAGAAAGCCCCATATCTTCACAGACACGGGGCATCAACCTCTAAAAACAAGACATGAAACAATGTTTCAACATTGTAATATATAAAAACAGGCATTATTTCGCTTTTGCGCCTTCAATATCATAGTACCTCTTCATCCGAATTGTTTTTGTCGGATCATCAAAACTTGGTAACTCAACCCATTCATAATCCACACCTTCGGTTTCTCCATCTTCATCAACTGTCCGGTTTCTTTCTTTCATCACAGAAGCATATTCCTGCATCATTATTTCAATCAAGGAATAACTGCTTTCCATTGTTTCCATATAAGTCAATCCTAACGAATCATGCACTATAACTAAGAATCTTGCTTGACTGTATCCTGCCAACTTTGCAGATTCTTCTGAGCGGCTATTATCTCCGTCTCTCCCAATGGGCTCACGTTCTGAAGCATCGTGATAGAGTCGCAAAAAGGGAAGTAACCTATTCTAAAGAATATGGCATTGAGAAGTATTCGTATATCTTCCCATGTGGAATTATCTATAAGAACATTGCGAAACCATACCGGTGGCTCCGACGGCTTATTATGAATGCCCAAACATACAATATCAAGAAGCAACTCTCCATACTTATCCATCATAACCGGAAAATCACTAGTCGGCTCATCAGACTTGACAATCATCTTATCAAGGTCTGCCGGTTCTATTTCAAGCAAAAGAGGTCGCAACTTAAACCATGTCCTAACCGTTATCGGACGTATGACTATACTATCCCCGACTTCCTTTCCTGCCGGAATAGATTTTTTCTCGCTAAAATCAAATGGTATCTTGACTGGTTGCTCCGTTATGGAAGCTGACTCCAATTTAAACAAATTCTTTACACTCATAAATTTATCCAAAGGGGCTATCCCGTTGTACTTCCGGAAAAATTCCATAATATTCGCGACTATTATAGAATTGTTTCGCCCCTATCCATCAAAAGTTTGTTTCTATAGGCGGACTCGAACCGCCGACCTCATTATATAATGCGCTCTGCCGACTGAGCTATATAGAACCATAGTTATTTACTTGGATGCAGCTTTGGCCGCCTTAGCTCTAGGCGCCGCATCAGTAACTTCACGCATAAAGGCAGTTTTGGTTTCCCCTTTTTCTGTAATTGCTGCCTGTACGTACACACGAACCAATAACAACTCAGCTTGTTCTGCGCCCGGAGCCTGTGAAATCTTAGCTGCTATCTTACCATTGACAACAGTATAGACCACTTTCTTTCCTTTTTTGGGCAATGTTTCGCATTGGAATGTCTTATTGATTGACGGAATATCCGTAGGCTTATTCCAAACATCCTTTGGAGATAAATCTTCCCCTTTGTCAACGGTTCCACCGGCAAGCAATGCTATTGTATCATTACTTGGAGTAGGAATAGAGAACTCAATATAATCAGTGGTATCTTTTACAAATTCCACATATAAGGGTTCGGTACTGCCTTCAATGTCTATCTTCACTTCCTTAGGGTCTGCAAAGTTGAAAGCAACACTACTTTTGGTGGGTAAGGGAAGTGTGGTAAAATCCGTTCCCGGCACTCCATCACCAACATCTGCAATTCTAATCGCGCCTACGCCCATAGCGATAGGTCTTACCGTTTTTGTTTCTGACATAATCAATTATCCACTTTTACATTAAATCGAATATTAATACACATAAATCCCTCTTTTAAATCCGGTATCGGAATACTTAGGAAATCCTCTATTTCTCTACAATTGCCATCATCACTATTTATCGAAGCAAGAGCCTTACGCACCATACGTTTTAACTCTTTCATACGTTGACGCTGATACATTCCATTATGCTTCAAAGGAACAAACACATTCACATTTACAGGGATTTTATTAATGAAATCCAACTCCGTTAATGATAGATGATTAATTACGATATGTTCGTCCTTAACACCGGCCTCAGATTTGTCTTTATATATGGCAATTCCAGTACCGACAGCTTCTATCGCTTCATATACGAAATCTATTACATCAAATTCATCCATAAACTAGATTTTTTCAAATACCCTAATCAATGCCTTACGCAAATACTCCTGACATTGGATATATCCCGTAGTAGCCACATCTTTTCCTTTGGCTTCAACATGAACCGCATATTCCATACCGGCAACACCAATCAGTACGTAACTGCCTTGATAAGCCAAAGAAATATCTTCGGCCAACTGTCTGGCTTTGGAAATACCAGTATCACCGTCATTCCCTTTACCGCTTTTCTCAAAGTTTTCAGAAACGGTTTCTCCATCCATAGCTATTATATAGCCTACAGAAGAACGAAGATTGCCTGTGCGGTCTGTATAGTTACCCGATTTACGGGCCACTTCTACAAATTTTTCTCCGGCAGCAGAAAGTAATTTAAAAATCCTTTCTTCTGCTCGTTCTTGGAATTTGTCAAACCAGCGGTCTATATCCGCATCCGAAAACAAAGGCGTTAGTCCTGATTTCATACATTTATAATTGAATGGGATTGATACGGTTCCCAGCAAATTATATCCACATCAACATTAAGAGAAGGAACTTGTAAACGCAAATATTTAACATCAATATCAGGACGGACTTTAGTATAGAAATAGCCATGTACTTGCTTTTCGTCGCCAAGGCTGTTTTTCTTCATAACTATACGCCCATCACTAACGGAATCATATCTTCCCTTTACTGACAGAGTTTTTGTTTCTCCATCAACCCACTCACCATTGACTAATTTTCCGCCAATTTCATAAGTTATCAAGGCAGTATGAGGATATCTGGTTACCATGCGTTCCTTGCCCTTCCCCTAATAATGATTTTCTTTCCTAATTTGGCAGCCTTTTCAGGCTCCCCGTTCTCAATATATAACTGCTTTGCAGTCTGTATATAGTAAGAGCGGGGATGAGAGACAGATAACTTGTTTTCCGTGAAATCCGGAGAATTTATCAGCATGGCATACGTATCAGCGACACATAGACCAACTTGCTTTATATTATCAGTAGTACATTGTTCTTCGGGATTAATACCACGCTTTACAAATACTACCTTTTCCAAGAAGCCTTCCATATCTCCAATAGAGGGATATTCCAGTATCGTTTCTCTGATTGTTGCCATAACTGTATTATTCTTCGTCACCCGGTTCTAAGTTTTCATCATCCACTTCCTGACCCAAGAACTTAGCAGGAATATTATCCGTACCTTCTGTTGCTTCGTCAGAAGGCCATTCCTTACCGTCAGTCTGCAAGATATACATAGCTTCCGGGTCATTGACTACAGGAATTGCATTAGCTTCAGCCTTGGTCCACTCCTTGAACGGCTCTTCAGTAGAGAATTTTGTAACCAAGATAAAGTCTTTCTTTACCATGATTGCTTTCTTCTTCAAAGACTCCGAATTTTCAGCCATAATAGGACCGTGCTGGATATTACCAACATTCAAATCCTCAAGGAAGCAGATACGGTGCTTCTTCCATGGGCAAACAGTAGTACGTCTGTGGTTTGCATCTTCAATACGCACAGCCGGATTGATAGTGATAATCTGTGCCGGATATTCTTGTTCAGCCAAATACTCGTTAATAACCTTCTTGGTGATAACGAGCTTCGATGTCTGGTTAATCCAGCCCTTAATCTTATCCAAAGTTGATTTCTGCTTCTTCAATAGAGTAAAATCAGATGTCAGCATAATGATGTATCGCAGACTTACCCCCTTGGCACTTGCTGCAGAAAGGACATTTTCAATATCTTGCAAACCGTCAGCTTTTGCAGCATCAGCCCAGTCTGCAGAAGATTTCTTTCTGTTATCTGCCGGCATACCACAACCTACAAATTCAGTGGTTACAATGCCGTTATTATTTTTCGCAGACAGGTTAAATCCTGCACGGCTCATATACTGCATAGATAACCATTCTATACGACCACGCACTGCATTATACACAAAATCCTGATCTTTGAAAGAAAGGTTCAGCAACTCCATTTGCTCTGCGTCCCCTTGTGCATCACGCTCCAAATTCTTATATTCCTGATAGTCGCTTTCGTTCATGCCACGCTTTACGGCTATTTTGGGAATATCACCGGACATTTTGCTGATTACTTCCCGCGTCTTCTCCGGAGCGGAAGAATCAAAAGAAACGACATCGGCAATTACCGGAGCACCTTTCTCTCCAACCAATGTTTCCCATTTCAAGCTTGTAACTCTTTTGGGAGTAAAGAAATTAGGGTAATACATTGGTTTTACATGGCGCGAGTTTAAACGGGCGCTCATGTTTTTCTTGTTTACTTGTTTAATTAAACTTCTTTCCATAAATCAATTATGATTTCTTGTTTACGAATCTGATTAACGACATCAAAGCCTTCAAGCCTGCATCGATAGGGAAGGGCATATTACCTTCACTAATGGTTCCACGTACCATTAAGCCGCATGATTGGTTAGCAACAGTCAAATCAACTTTTGACAAGGTTATCACCAACTCAGATGAACTTGTAACAAGGGTTGCCTTTCCTGCCGTACTCTTCTCTTTTACCCCGACTAATACTTGACCGACCTTTGCTGCGCCAATCTTGGCTTCAAGAGTAATAACATCATATCCGTCATTACTCTTGTCTATGGCTGTAATCTTATCGGATGCACCTTTCAAATCCCCTCCAACAGTAACAAAATCCCCAACAGCAAACAGATGGCTTTTATTGACTTTTACAGTCGTTTCCTCTGCTTCCAAGGCTTCTGTAACCAAAGCAGTCTTGATTACACGATACCCTCCATTTTCATCTTTGCCGACAACACAATATGGCGGCAATTCGTCCAATGGCATACCATCAAAAATCGCAGTTCTTAAATCAGCGCGAACAATGGTACCGCCACCGACAACATCCTCGAGCATTTTTATGACCGCAGGATGGTACTGAAATTCTTTTTCTTTCTTAAAAAACATAGCTACAATGGATTAATTATTAATCAATACCGAGACTGGCAACCCCGTTGGAATCCCCAGTACCCTCATCTTTATTCATGATTTCCAACCATTCCTTTTCTGTCCGGTCTTTGGGCTGTGCTACATACGGGCGATAATTGCCTGCATCCACTTCATCGGATATTGCGCTTTGGCGAATTTCCTTATATTCTTCTTGAAGCTCCTTAATTTGGTCTTCTACAGATGTTTCGGAATTTACATCAATACGCTTAAACCATTTTTCCGGCAACTTGGCTGTATCAAACAATGCCTTAGCAGACGCGTTTTTACCGGAATCGGAAACGGTTTTTGTTAAGGTGGAAATATTATCCGTTAAGGTCTGGATTTGCTTTTGCTGGGCTTGAAGCATCTTTTTGAAAGCAGGCGGAAGATCATCCAAATCATCATCTACATCGTCGTCATCGTCGTCAACGACCGTTTTGTTTTTCTTCCCTTTTTTGCCCTTTCCCTCTATAGGCTTGCCATCTTTCAGACCATGCTTCTTTTCATATTCAGCAATAGCATTATTGATAACATTCTGATTGTTCTGCTCATTTGCTTCCAAATCCGGAAGAATGTTATCCTTAAAAAGAGAGACATAGTTTTCCAGATTTTCCTCGCTCTCAATATTAAACAAGGCCTTTACCTTTGCAGCATATTTCTCTGGAATACCTGCTTTCTTTAAAGCTTTTTTAATTGCAACTAAAATTTCCATAGTCTTTTTACTTTAAAATATATTGGAGCAGGATTTTTACCATAAAAAAAGGCCACCCGCACCCGGATAGCCTATATTCAAACAAACTTTAAACATTAATCTTCATCCTCTTCGTCATATCCACACATGGCATCAGCTTCCGCCTGCCAGCGGTCAAACATAAAGTAATACTTTTTATATCCCTCTTCCTTTTCCTCCATGCTTAACCTTGCCCACTTGACGGAAGCCATCATTACTTCATCGTTCTCATCATACTTCCCTGCTTCGTAATTTCTGAGAATCTTTTCTGATCTTTCTTTCCAATATTGGCGAAGCTCATCTGTAACTTCCGGTACTTTCGGTTCCTTGCTCATAGCTCTTTCAATTTAATATAAATCTTATCTTCCTGTTCCGATACCGATATTATCTCAAATCTTGTATCAGTGGCAAAAAGTATTTCATATTGATTCTTTTCTACAAATTTACCGTTAAATTCCGAGATTTTCGATATATCCTTTCCATTTTTACCCTGAATCGTAAAAACTATGCTTACTTCATTTCTTTTCAAAGGACGATAACTCGCAAACATATCAGCTATTTCCGGAGATTTGCTACATGATGTAAATATCTTGTGGGAAACCTCTTTTTTATCCTTATACAAAGCTTCGTATTCCTTTCGCTTTATTATAGTACCACGATACGTAATGCCTTTAAATGTTGGCAACAAATTCAACCCTTCACGAATTAATGTTGCGGCAGCTTTATTAAACTCGCTAAGGTTGTCATTATACAACTGTTTATTTAACTGTCGATAGTTGCCTCCGGCTTTAGTATAATGATGTATAGCGGCCAACCTTGTATTAGAAATATTCGGATATTCCTTTGAAAGAAAATCAATAGCACGCTGCATCGATACAGATGTGCTTCTTGTGCGGGTAAACTTCTTTTCTTCCAATGTATAAATATTGGTTTTCAACTCTCCAAAGAACTGCCGGTTATCACGAATAAAATAGGGTTCATTGCTCCATCCTTTAGCCCTTTCAAGGTTCTTGTTTACCCAAGATTTAGCCGATTGAGGTACATCTTTTACAACAAGTTCTTCCGGTATCGTATCATTTACCAAATACTCGGCCAAATCTTCCGGTTCCATAACTATTGGAGTCGCATAACAAATGCAAAACGGATGAAACCCTGTAAATTTAAATGTTTTCGGATATTTGCCAACCATCGAATCACAAAGGGCACACGGTCCGCGATTACTATCAGACCGTCTTATCTCTATGCCCAAAACAAAGTCCTGACCATTCCATCGTTCATAATCTGCTGCACGATAAGCCATATTGGTTGTCGTAGAAGATAATCGCAATGCGTTCATACTTGCACTACGGTACACACCTTGGCCAGGATGATAATTTTTCATAGGCTGAGATAAAATCAGTTTCCCATTTGCATCACGTACATGCCTAAAACGTTTGTCTGGTTCTTTAAGAAGTTGGCGCACATCCCGACCTATCTGCCCGGCATTACGACCTACCGATACTCCAGATGCAAGATAATACTCTAGTTGCTCTTTTGCCAGCTCCGCAATATTCCACACACGGTCAGATAAGGCATTTCCCCTAATGTCCATACCTTTTTTTAGCTGCAACATAGCTTTGGCATTATGAGCAAACAGCCCTTCTTTTATAGCTGTACTGATAGCCAATCCCTCAACATACCTTGAGATAAAATCATCATTCTTTAGTTCAGAACGTTTCCATGCGTCCATTTGGAATTGAGTAATATTGGCAAGTAGGTCAGATTGTAACTTTACCAACTCCCTATCAATACGTTTTTCTATTGACTGGTTTCTTACCCATACACTATCTTTCCCCTTATCTGCCCATTGTTGAAGATAAGGGGAAATAGCAGCAATAAAACGATTAAAGATAGCTGTTATATCATTTTGCTGCACCAACATTTTTTGCAAATGCTGACTATCATAAAAGGAAAGCCCTTTACGTTTCATCATTCATCTGAATTAGCAAGAAATGTACCACCAAAAGGATTGCTGTTTTGTGCCATTTCTTTTTCTTCTTTCTTCATGGTTGCAGTCTCTTGTTTGGCATTCTTTGTATAAGGAGATTCTGCAGTGATAGTCTCTTGCGAATTGATAGGCTTATTACCGTTTGCAATAGCCAAGTTCTGCAAAATTTCCGTAAGGTTCTTGGGCAAGATTGAACCGAACTTCACCTCGAAATAATTTCCCTCTATTGCATCAGCGTTTTTGATATGGGAAATACGAGCCATACCAGCCTGCACGATTGCCACACAACGCTGTACCACCGGACCGAATATTTCCATCTGTTCCGTAGCTTTTATCTTTGCGTCAATAGTCATAAACTCACGAGCCACTCCGGATAAATCACCTATGCCGATAAGGTTGTCAAAGGAGAGGTCAGGGCAGGAAGCACCGGAAAATATCTCATGCCTTTCGTTTGCGATTTCCTCTTTCTGAGAATCAATAGACTGCTGCCAGGATAAATATTCTGCATCACCATGATAAGCAGTTCCGGTATCCGGGTCCACTTCCATGGAGAAATTCAACTCCTTTCCCACCGTTTCCTTTGAAGGTAAATTGGTCTGGCCGTAAGTCTTTAGCATAGGGTCTCCAAAATAGTCATTAGTATCTGACATTCGAGAAAGGCGCATTTCATACGCATCCATAAGAACTGCTATATCTTCCCAGTCCGGTTGGTCTACCTCTGCATAGACAACTGGAATTTTCCCGAATAGATTCTTATCTTTTGTTATAACCCACTGCCCATCATTGATTCCGGTTATAATCTCATTAGCGGTATAAATTTTCACGCATTCACAACTTCTGCCATTAACCATAGTTGTGTATTTATGAATGAAGCCATCCATATCATCATCATCATCAAAATGCGGGTAAAATTCATTGGTTACATTATCATCCTTTGGTGTTGATAATATCTTGGCTTTTAATACGACTTCTTTTTTAAAGATAGGATTTCCATCCTTATCCGTTCCCTTAATATTGCTTTTCGTTACAGGATAGAAGACAATTGCCCCTTTGGTTTCAGATAGTACAATACGAGCAAATCTCATAAAGACTGATTTCATCTTAAGCTTACGGACAAATACTTGCTTGAAGTCTTGCAAGCTATCATCATCCATATTATCTGCCGATACAATCATATCCCCACCGAACAAAAAAGCTGCTGCTGTACGTACTATCTTCTTTGGGATATTAGTTACAATCTTAGCAACCGGCACAGTCTTATCTTCCAAACGTTTTGGTTTTTCTTCGCCAGTATTTGGGTCTGTTTCAAACTCTGTATCTGAATATACAGCCACTTTTTTAGGTTCACGGAAACCTACTGAAGTTTTACGACGGCGGCGTTCTCCGTTATATTCCTCCAAATATTCTTTGGGGTCTCTATCTTCTATGGTATCTACACATAAATCACTGACTATTCGAGAAAAGTCGTCATTACTCAATATTTCGGATATTCCTGGCATATACTTTTCTCTTAAAATATATCCTCCTATTGTATTTCACAACTATAAATTCCCTACCAGACATACAAAAACTCTATTCTTCAAAAAAGAAGAATATGAAAAGACTTAAAAGAATAACCAATACAATCAAATGGTTCTTATATCAAGAACAAAGTAGAGAAAATCTATTATTATGGTTTATTTGGGATGTAATCACAACATTCTTTATGTAGTAATTTTATCCGCGTCCTACTTTGCGCGTTGTTTTTTTGAAATTCAGTCCGATTGACTCGGCAAACTCTGCAAGAATGGTGCATCCGTCCGGTGCATCATCATGAGCATTATCCCCCTCACGCTTATAGTTTGTAAGAGCTTTCATAAAGCGTCCGTAGTCAGAGCCTTTAGTGTATTCTGTTTCATCAAGAAATGCGCAATGCTTTTTTATCCAGCCGGCTTTCATCAGAATACGAGTTTCTTTATGCTGAGTAGTAGGACGCGCTTGGATAAGGCAGGACTTTCTTTTTGTGGTAACAAGTTTTCGCACATTGATAGCGAATATACGCCCACCATTATTTGACTCGATACGCAACTGGTCGCATTCCGTATCTATTACCATTTGTGCTAAATGTGGTTCTGTAACTTCCACCGGGTCTTTTGTAAACAACACATCCGTAATGAAATATTTCTGACCGAATACCTTTGCAAACGGAGCGCAAAAATCATCATCCCCCTTATCGGCCGTATCACACGCACCGATAACACCATCCGGCCTTTTACCTGCAATATCAGCAAGTTTAAAACGCATAAGAGAAGACTTCGGAAATAATAATCCTTTCGCCTCAAACGGCTCTTGCATATACTCGGCCATCCAAATGCTTTCATCCGTTTCCGAGCGTAATTCAAGGTAATATTCGGTCGTGTGTACATCTTCACAGAAGGACCGTTCGTTTTCATCAAGAGCAGCAATACGGATGATTTCATTATATTTCCCTGCTTCTTCCAAACGCCCAAGTACATCATTGGCAGACCAACGTGTACCAATGTCAATAAGACAACAGTTACCCTCTATACGAGAATCATGCGTACCTTGTTTCCATGACCATACTTTTTCATTATTATTATCAGATAAGGCATCTTCCAAGCTCTTGTACAAGTCGTCCGTCATAGCGAGCATGGACGCACCAAAACCGATAACAGTTCCACCAACACCACCGCCAAAATAAGAAACCTGACGGGCTCCCTCAACATTCCAGCTCTTCACATTCTGTTTATCACCTTTAAGATAAATATCCGGAAATATTTCATGAAAACGTTTGGACTTCACAATATCACGGGCATCATAGGAAAGTTTATTGTACAATGTATCAGAACAACAGTTACGCATAACTGATTCTTCCGGAAAATGCCCGAGCATCCATGCGATAAACAAAGATGAAATATAAGACTTTCCTGCACGTGGCGGCATACTTACTGCAAGACGATAGATTATGCCGGCAGAGTATGACTCATATACACGCATAAAAGCTTCTGCAACTTTCTTCAGGAATAAACGCTTTGCAAAAAACTTCGGGTCATAGTATAAACAGAAAGCCCAGAAATCTTTCTGAGCTTCCCGCTTGCGAAGAATTGTTACTGCCTTCGCACGCTTTATAAGAATTTCCCGGTTGCTTTTACTCTTGTTCGCCACGTATTATAGCTATTAACTGTTCATCGGTCATACTTTCAAGTTCATCACCTAAATTCACATTGGTATCAACTTCTTTACGGTCGCGCCATTTTTCCGGCTGTCGGTTCTTCAACCAAAATATTGCAGCCGTTGTGTCCGGTGGATAATGTTCTATATACTCCTTTTGGTCAGTTATACGCCCATCAGATGTAGCGAATTTAGTTGCTTTGCATGAGTAACCAATAGCACGATTATACAAGCGAGAAGCTACATTGGCATCAGCCAAATTCTTTCCTTTTTTTAAGGACTCAAGAAATTCAGGGTATTTCTTTTTCCAACTATTGATTGTCTGTTCTGAGACAGAGAAGAATTCAGCAATTTCTTTATCTGTCGCACCAAGCAGACAGAGTTTAAGAACTTGGTCGGAATACTCTTCTTTGTAATCCGATTTACGTCCTCTTTTCTTTTTTTCTGCTGAATTCTTCTTTTCTGTCATAACCAATAACTAACCAAAACTGACAAATAGAGACAACTCATCCTTTAATTCGGGTAAGCCTCCATTATCAAAATAGAAAGAAGAACGCATTTTTCCCTGTTTTTTTACCCCACGCATGGTTTTACACAAGTGTTCTCCCTCTAATACTATACCTATAGCTAAAGGTGGATATTCATCACCAAGTGCATTCCTTATCATATCAACAATATCTTGCGCCAATCTTTCTTGTATCTGTAAGCGGGCAGCGCAGTAATCTACCACACGACCCACTTTGGAAATGCCAAGAATCTTTCCTTTAGGATTAGGGATATATGCAAACCAATACTTACCAAAGAAAGGCATCATGTGATGCTCGCACATAGAATAATATGTACCGGAATCAGACACAACACTACCACAAGATAAACCATCCTTGCCATTCGGGAATACAGTAATCTTTGGCTTTTGTTCAGGGTCATATCCACGAAATATCTCTTGCCACATCCTTAAAATACGATCCGGAGTGCCAACAAGTCCTTCTCGATTAGGATTCTCACCAATGTACGAAAGGATATTTCTTATCGCACATTCAATATCTTTTGGGTCTGTAAGCTTAGTTTCCATTTGGGATGCTTTTTAATATAATCAATAACTTCTTCTGTATTCTGACAAGAGCATGGCTGTAAATAATATACAGCTGCTGTCATTTCTTCATAGGTTGATAAATCCTGCCCAGTATAGACTACTTTTATTTCATGAGGATTAACAACAATAGCATTACTTCCTTCTTTCGGTGAGCAAGTTACCCAATCTATATTATTCGGTAAGGAGCGCGTCCCGTTAGTTTCTATACAGACATATTTACCTATCCGATGCAGACGGTCTACAAACTCCCTATCAATCCAAAGCGAAGGTTCTCCGCCCGTCAGTATGACCATCACTGCCGGATATTTCCCTACTTCCGACAAGATTTCCTCATCGGACATCAAAATACCGTCTTCATGCTGCGTATCACAGAAAGGACATTTCAAATTACATCCGGAGAAACGGACAAAAACAGCCGGGGTTCCGGTATGATAACCTTCCCCCTGTATGCTGTAGAATATTTCATTTACCTTTTTCATACCATGCTATATTGTTTTCCGACTCCTGCACCATTACTTTAAAACAAGCCGGAACTTGTTCACAAATCCATCTTGCCATATTCTCCGCTGTCGTATTAAATGAAAGCACTTCATTTAAGTTACGGTGGTCCAACTGTTCCTGAATCTTTTGTTTTATGTGAGTAAAATCTACAACCATACCATCATCATTCAACTGTTTTGCCCGACACCAAACCACGATTATCCAATTATGCCCATGTAAATTCTCACATTTGCTCTCATAAGACAACTTCAAACTATGTGAAGCTGATATTTCAATACGTTTTCTAACTGTATACATAATAACTATTTATAAAATGACAATACCTGCATTATTTCATCTTCTTCTTGTTTCCGACCATAAGTTCCGGATTCTATCAAAGGAAGAATTTCTTTTCTGATGTAAGATACATTCCTATCTATAATATCTTCAGTAAAAGGATAGCCATTCAGGGCAAAGGCTATAAACTTGCGGAAACACGGTTTACAACTCCAACATTCTTTCCCATGCTCCGGAGTATAACAACTGAACGATGAAGAAAAGGCCTCATCCATATCGCCACCTTGCGCAACAAAAGCCCTAACGAGTTCAGCCTTTGTGTATCGCTTGAAATCCAGATTTATTTTGATTTTCCTTTCTTCCGTCCAATGTTGTTTCTGATAAAGATAGTTCAATAACTGCTCATAGATATCAGCAAATACCGGAGATTTGTCAAGCACCCGGTCCCCGGCCGTAGCACCTAAACAAATTTCATTCCCATAATTAGTGGCAATCCCGATAAGGTACATATTCCGCAACGGAATTATCTTATCTTCCCGTTCCCACTTGGAAAGGTCTAGTTTCTCCACTACAACATCAGCAGGAAGGCGCTTTATTTCCTCTTGTGAATACTTTGTGCCCATATCCACGTATAATTTCACATCAGGCTTCCAAATCTTGTCTATAAGCCAGCTATCCATGCCCCCTGAATATAGGAGGACTTTCTTTTCATAAGAACTCTTCTGCATACTTTTGAAATTTTATCCATTCATTAAAATTATGTCTATTCACCAAATCATGATGCCTGGCTCTCATCCCTTTTGGCGGATCGTAGCATTGCATCTGACCGTTATCAAACTTATATATCTGTCCATATCGGGCACCGGATAGCCATGTCGTACTATCAACACTATCAAACTTAAGGTATGGAAGATACTTGGAACTTGTAAAGCCAAGCCCATGAATACGGATACCGGCACTATGGGCCTGGTCTATAAACCATTTCAAAACCATAGGATTCCGTCTGATTCTTCTACCTTCTTCCATTGCGGAAGTCGTACCGATAGCCACATAAGGATATTCTTCACACATACGTAGAAAATAATCCCTTTTTCTTGAAGCATGCCACACGGGAATAGGTTTCCGCCCTGTCTTGTCTTCCAAGTAACGACGGTAATATTCAACCTTACGCAACCCGACAACAACATCAATATCAAGTTCAAAAAACTTTTGGATATTATTTTTGAGAATGAAATCAGCATACTTCCTTACATAACTATCCCAGTCAAATCCATTATTCTTTCCAGAAAAGGCAGAAAAAGCGCCACTATCAAGAATATGCTTTTCTTGGAGTACATAGCTGCCATATCTGCCGGATTTGTGTTCCCAAAAGGAACTAAGAAGATATATATCCGATGTATCCATGCACCATCTTCTGGCACATGGCTTATATCCAGCAAGATAAAGAATCATACCTCTATCTCTTTGTTACAATATGGACAAACCAATACTTTCTTTTTATGCTCTACCTTATCAGTACCTTCAAAGAAGCCCTCAATATCGGTAGGAATTTCATCAAATGGTAGGTCCATATTCCAATCATTGAGTTCTTCCAAGCAGAAATCTTCTACAATAGCGGCAAAATTAAATTGGGAGGAATCGGAAGCACGATTGTCAGCCAATGCCAACAGCTTCCTCTTTTCATCTTTTGTTGATAGGTCGGTTCTCTTAATAGCGATTAATTCCGTACCGTCAGACTCGATAACACGCACTTTTAACCCAAGTTCCTGGGCTTGTTCATAGACACCATTCCCGGCAATGACAATATCGTTTTTATCCACAAGAATAGAACGTCCGGCCCCACACTCCGTAAGGCTCTTACGAATAAGACGTTTGTTTTCTTCTCCATGAATACGATAATTGCGGGGGTCTAACTTAATCTCACTTACTTTAGACATAGCAATTTCGTTTTTCGATTAAAATATAGACTCCCCTGCAATTTTCTTTTAGACTGACTGGTCGCTAATCTGATTTTCTCTCGGCTTCCAGCCGTTTCACAAGTACAGCGTTCTCCTTTTGTAGGTTTTCAATCAGATGTTTCTGGTAAGCAATCATACCCTCAACACGTCCGACTTTCAAGCCTTTCTCATAAGCCGCCTGCAATTGAGGATCGGCATATACATTCTGTCCCATATTATCTTTCCTCCTTCCGTGTATTGTATTCACGCATCAAATCAAGCTCTATCTTTGAAGTGGCCAGACATGATGTCTCACCGATAGCACTTTCTATATCGGTCATGAAATCCCGAAGCATGGTAGAGTAGTTCTTTGCCCCCTCGTTCGTGATACGGGTATAGGCTTCTGAAAAGTCCTTGCGTGCGGCATTCAAATGTTCAAGTACTGATTGTAATTGCGGGTCTATTGTAATTGGTTTCATAATGAGTTCTCCTTTCTTCTGTTTTCCTGATACTTTCTTCGTTCTTCGTTTATTTTCTCATTGATATATTCTTTCCCTTTGGGAGTCCATACCATATACTCCCTTGGTTCTTCGTCTGGATTCACGGGTTCATACACCACCGTATATGTATATCCAAGACCGATGAGCGACTGGTTTAACATCCAGCGTTGTTTGTCACGGTTGTACTCCTGTATTTCCATGTATTCGAGAAAATCATTAAGCAGACGTGAGTCAGTGTGCAACTCTTTTGCCATCTGCTTCACCGTATAATACTTCCGTTGGCGGGGAGAGATACGCGGTTCTTCCACTATCACATTAGTAGGCGGCAGCAGTAGCATATCTCGCTGTCTGTTCAGTTCTTCCTGCATACGGCTGATTTGCGCTGCCATTGTTTGTGTGGCTTCCACCAACTGTTTCAACATGGAGGTATCGACGGACGAAGGAAGGGAACGGGTATTCCGGATGGTTTGCTCCATCTTGTTGAAAGCGTCGATATAGTCCAGTTTGAATTGGAGTGCCTTTTGTCCGGTGAAGCCCATAGCCAAAAGGGTGAAACCGTCACGGTTCATGATGTACATAGGACGCTCCTTGCCTTGTATATCAAGATAAGTGCTTTCGATAAAGAGGTGCCCTAATTTTTCAGGGCACATAATAAGAAGTTTAGTAATAGCTTGACATACATTATCATGCCTTTTTCCGAATTTCTCAGCCACAAGCACACTATTAGTCAAAGGCTGGCCTTCCGAACCTTGAAATACTATATCAGTCATGATAAACCTCCTTCCTTGCAGAGAATATCAACACGATTGAAGAAACGAACCAGCCCATGCTGGCAAAGAGAGGGAACAGAATATCGGCGGAACCCGATACGATTAGAGCGATAAACGCTATACATACATTCACAAGTCGGAGAATAAGACTTGTGGTTACATGATGCCCATTGGGTGTGGGCGCACCTTGAATTGAAATCGTTGCCATAGTAAGACGTTTTTTGGCATTATAGACAGAAAAACGGCTGTCACTCCCCGTCGTCTTACACCTCATAGGCAGTGGGCGCATTAACGCTCCACACGGGATGACAGCCGCTATATATTCATGCGACGCATTTAGGCATAAAAAATGCCTGCAGATTGGCAGGCTTCCGCTTGCCTATGAGTATGTAAGACATTGCAAACATACCTACTTTTTCCGAATTGCCAAAGAAAAAACGCTTATTTTCGCCAAAAGAGGGGCAAATAAGCATAGATTATTGTAAAACTTCTGCTATTTTCTGTTTTGCTTCAGATAATTTCTCAATAATAACAGGTAAGTCCTCTTCCTTTAAAAACTTAGCAGAACGAGATGTATAGCTCTTTGTGTAAACAAATGAAGACCATCCCTTTGAACTAGAAAACGCTCCCATTCTAATCCCATCTTTTGACTTATATTCACATTCGGTGTACATCTCAGGTGTCGTCGGCAGTAACTTGTCTTTAATATAAGCTAAGGATTGCATGCAAGCATCGATTTCATCAGCATCTAAAGTACCGATATAGTCATCTTCTGTTACCGACGAGTAAGTTTTCAGCCTTAAACAAGCAATTTTCTCCTGTTTAAGTTCATCAACCATAAGAAGGACTTCAAAATTAACGCCTTTAACATCGCCAATCGGATAGAACACTTTAGTAATCAATGCTCCTTGCCGAGATGAAAACGCAACAGCCTTACTGTCTGATTTGTCTTTTTCTAAACTTTGTGCAAAAGCCGGAATTGCTAATACCGCAACAAGCAAACTAAATAAAAACTTTTTCATAACTTATACTTTTAAAATTTTAGCAAAAGTATATAATTTTAAATCAAAATATGCTTTCTCCATTTATTTTCTTTCGAATCAGTTCCTGTACTTTGTTATAGATTTCATAAAGCTGCTTTAAAGATTCCTTTCCCGGCCAGTCCGAAAAATTTGCATCTTCAAAAAAACGATATTCAAAGACCCTTCGCGCCAAAGGACTCAAGTCCAAATCCTGCAATACATCGCGTACCTGATGGAAACGACTAAGAAGAAGTTCGTTCTTATCGACTGATTCTTCTTTCACATCCTCAATTTCCAACCGCGAATAGTCCACGTTCTGATCCACCGGCATTGGACGATATTTGCTCCGATAAGGTGAAGTGTCTGAAGTTACATTCAGTTTTATCATCTTCAACACAAAGAAATCCAATTCCGTACAGCCGTTTTTCTTTGCGGAAAGAAGTTGCTGCAGTTTAGCATCATCCTTTTGCAGCAAAGAACAAAGCACCTCATTCAACACGTCGTTAGCCTCATCCGGAATACCGGCCAAGCCACAATGATAGACCGCATAGTCCAACCAGCGTTCATATCTCCGTCCTATATATTTTTCTACTAATGCACTTGCCATAAGCTATAAAGTTGTTATCTTTGTGTGTTCTGAGAAAGCTTTATAGCTTACTGGCGGTCGGTAGTGGTGTATCGGCCGCTTTTTATTATTACTCTTGTTTTTCTTTTAACTCTTTCAAAACAATCTCTATGCCTTCCTCCAGTCCTTTCTTGTAACCGGATATATGCTCACCTATGTTGTAAACCAAGCATCCTACAACGATAAGAACTACTCCTAAAGTTCTATGCCAATAGGGTAGGGATACACTGAACGGTGAGAATGTCAGTCGGAAGTGACCGATAAATAATGCTGATATGATGAATATCGCAAGAAAAAATATTAGGTTTGCTTTCATAATTTTGCTATTAGATAATTTAAATACCAATACAATCCAAAGTAAAACACCGTACAAACAATCACAGTAGCCATAATCCAAAATGCTAACAGCCTGTATCTTTTATCTTCTTCCATCTGTAAAGTGTTTCATTCTCCATTTCTTAAATTCATGCTCACGTTCCGATAACCGTTCACAGGTCCTATCATAAGGGTCTGATTTATATCTGGAAGCTTCATTTATAGATTCTTCCTCGGCTGCACCACAGCGTTCGGAAAAATACCTGCGAAACCACCCAAGTATTATCTGCCCGTCCAATCGGTCATATAAATTGCCGTAATAGCCGCTTTTGGCGCGCTTAAAGAGCAAATTTATATCTGCTATAGTCAGAAACTTATAATCCTGTAAGATTATCATGGCAGTTTCAAAAGTTTGGGCATCCGTCATCTTCTTGCCTACATTCACAAACTCACGCAGATTAACAAGCCATCCCTCCAAGTATGCTTGAAGACAATCATAACCGTATGCTTGCTCTATCTCAATCAACGCAGGTGTATTGGCACTAAATACAGCCGGATAAGAATTAACCGCCCTGCATGCCACCTGTACCGCCGGAACCGAGAATTCTCTCAAGAATGTTTCTTTTGTAATCGTCGCTAACATTCGAGTTCCCCCCGGCTGCCGTACCACCACCATTTGTCTTTCTGTATTTTCCATCTTCCATATCCTTTTTTGCCCATTTTCGGAATGTCAAATTTGCGCTGACGTATTTCTTCAACAGCTCACGGTAATTGTGCATGGAGCGCAAAGTATTCTCGATTACCTCAATGGGGAAATCTTGTTTTATCCGTTCAAACTGGGCTTCTGTAAACGGCTCCTTCAATTTACCCACATTAGGAGCGTTTGCATCAATCCAAGCCTTGAACTTTTTAAAATTCTCACTCTCGGGGGGTGGGGGCTCCTCGCGCGTGCGCGTAATACTCCCATCCTCTCCTTTACTCTCCTTTCCTTTCCTATCCTTTCCAGCAGGAATATTCTCTACCGTTCCCGATTCTTCGGGAATATTCTCGAATGTTCCCGAATTTCCTGTTTGGGCGGAAAGAAGAGCCTTTTCTATAACTTCTTCCGGAATTTTTGACTTTTGCGGTTTGTCGATGCGTTCGCTGGAAAAGTCCATCACGTAGTAGCTTTTGTTCTCGTATGTAAAAGGTACAAGGACGGAGTTCTCAATCAGCTCTTTCAGCCACCCAGAAACCTGCTGCTTACGAATGTCTTCGCGGGCAGGAAAAACTTTCGACTTAATGATAACCTCATTCGCAAGAATGACGCCGCTATCATCAGCAAAGTTCTTCATGCCGATATAAAGCAGCCAAGCAGGAAGAGATACATTCGAAAATCTTTCATCTTCCCAAAATTCCGGAACTATAGTTCTAATTCTTGGCATTATTACACTATCTAATTATGCAACCTTCTTTAGGCACTTCTGTATCAAATTCATATTATTATTCACCAGCTTTACTATGCTATCATGGTATTCTGTATTTATATTGCAGACACCACGGGACTGAACTATACTGAATGTCTTTAGATTAACTTCAACCGTTTCAATATGCTTCTTGCCTATCCGGGCAGAAAGGATAAGAGAATCCTTCTTCTTGAAATATTCATTTGAGAAGACACAATGGTGCATAATTTCTCCTTCTTTCTTAAATTCCTCAAGGCTTTTCAACGGTATCACCACAATCTTACCATCCGACAGTTTCAAATCAAAGAATTTCGATTTCTCCTTAATGTAGTCTTCGGCATATTTCTTAAGTTCAAGCAAACGCTGTATATCACGTGCCTTGCGTGCCTTTTCATCATCACGCTTTTTCTTTGCCACATATAAGTCATGGACTCTTTTCAGATTCGTAGGGCAAACATAGTAAGCGTTATGCAAGTCTTTATGATAATGTGTAAGCAAGTCCAAATAATCAAACCACATCGAAGCATCCTTTATCTTATACTTGTTCCGAAGACAGATTTTTATAGAAGGCCAATATCTGCTCACTTTATAACTAAGACTGTACCAATGACTCAACAAATCATACCGCTTTGCTTTAAGAAGCGTTTCGAGTTTAGGATTAACAGGAATGGCATTGATTGCATCAAGAAATGACAGTCCATGAAGTCTGTAATCTATTCCCATCCTTGTATATTGCGGTTTGAATACAGAATCTGGATGGTACTTATCACAGTAAACATCATTATCTTCGATATAATAATACGATCCCACAGTCTTGTTACGAATTTCAAGATTTCCACACCAACCACTACAGCCTGTATTTCTTGCAAGAGCCATCACTTCTCGTTTTCCATCGTCTTTAATCCAATGTTGAAGCACTTCCCGAATAAAATAATGAGGTTCCCTGCCTTCACGATAATAAGCATATAGTTCAAAGCATCGGATAACCTGGAACTCTTCACATATATCTGCCTTTCCTATCCTTATAAATTGCTGATTAGTACGTTTCCTCGACCATTCTATTTTTAAGGATGCACCGCAATGAGGACAAACGGCACGCTTGCGATTTACAAGTTTTGTAGAAAAACGTTCTCCACATTCCATACATACGACACGGGACTTGGTAGCATATCCTATATGGTCCAGACAATCATTATTAGCCCACTCAGTTATCATACTTTCTATATCGGGTAGCTGGCTACTCAAACCAACTACCCTAAATTGTAATTTCGTTCTCGGTTTCATAATCCTTCAAATAATGAGAATTGCAAAGAAGATGACTCGTTTTTCTTTCCTTTACGCCTGCTCTTCATTTTGTCCAGGGAACCGGTTTCTTTTTGAGGTGCAGCACCCACATCACTTTTAGGTGCCTGAGAAGTGGCTGCTTTGTAATTGGTCTGCCTACTAACCTTAATGTCGTCTTCATCATAGTAATGTACTGCAAGACCGAAAACCTCATCGTCAGACATACATACGGCATTACCGCGTTTCTTTGCCTCACTAAGAATATAATCAAGACATTCGTTTATATTCTTATTAGGTTTCGCATATACACTAGCGAAAAGAGGGTCATTCTTCGCCCGTTCTTCCAAATACGATTGGATGATCTGTTTGGGTGTCTTAGTTTTTTCCATAGCATTAATTATTTATAGACATCGGCATTAATAAGTAAGTAAGGCTGCGTTCTTCTTCATCGCAGCGAGATAAAACAGCCGCTCTTGACGGGTCCGTCATGGATATAGAAATGTCTTCCGAGGGAATACTATTCACAAGTTCTATCAAGAAACCGCTCTTAAATCCTATCTCAATGGCTTCACACCCATTCTGCAAAATCACAGTTTCTTCCGCAGACTTGGAAAAATCGAAATCATGGGCAGTTATAAGCAGGGAGCTCTTATCGAATTTTAGGACAACCAAAGAGGAAGAGATATTGCAGAATACCGAAACACGCTTTAAAGCCGCCAATAAGTCATTTCTTTTTAGAACTACTCTCTTGGACTGATTTTGAGGAATGACCGCTCGATAATTGGGATATCGTCCTTCTATCATTCGGCACACAAGCCGATAAGAGTCAAAATCAAACTGAACATTAGTTCTATTCACTTTTACTTCCAATTCCAAGCAATCTTCCGGAACCAGATTGGAAAGCAATTTTGCAAACTTGCTCGGAAGAATAAATCCGGCGCGTTCCTTACGTGTATATGAAGCCGGCAGTTCAACCATTGCCAACCGACTGCCATCTGTACCGACATAAGAAGTCTTTTCCAAATCTATGTCAAAATAGACTCCGTTCATCGTAGGACGAAGTTCGTCATTTGCACTGCAGAACTGAACTTGGCGAACCCCATACAGCAAGTCATTACCTGATAGCAGAAACGAATGACTACTATCATCAATATTCATTTCCGGATATTGCTTGCCATCCTCAATAGGCATGGTGAATTTTCCGTTTGCATACTTGACTATCATTTCCTTTTCATAAATGGAAATGGTTAAAGGCTGTTCGGACATTTCTTTTAAACCATCCAATAATGTCTTGGCACTTGCCAGAAAAGAACGGTTTACGAAATTTGCCTTGCCATCCACATTGGTAGATATGCGGCCACCTTCCTCACCGGCCGTTACTTGAATAAAGCCTGATTCGTCAATGACAAACAAAAAATTGTCATAAGCCGGCAATGTGTTCTTTGGCTGAATGATTCTGCCTACTGATTTCAGTTTGTCTAATAATGCTGTTTTTGAAACAAGTATTTCCATGTGTCATTTGTTTTATGGCACATAGCAAAGAGAAGAATGTGTTAGAAGTGAAAAATGCTGTTTTCAATATGTTATAAACAGCAAAAGCCGGATAAATTTAGTATTTTATCCAGCTCGTAACCAATTGCTCGGTGCAAATATAGAAAGAGTTTATTTCACAACAAACTTTTTCAGACTTTTTTTATTCATTTTTCTTCAAAAGGTCCAAAACAGCCCTATTTGCCTTGTCGCAAATGGAATAATCAATATCAATATAGATATCCGCCATTTTAAAATCATTGTTCACGTGCCCAAGGCAAAAATCAACATCCGCTTTGGCTATCCCGGCTTTATTTCTTGCTATACTTGCCCAACTATGGCGGGCCCAGTTGGTAGATAGTTGTACCCCTAATCCAAGCTGCTTGGAAACCAGCTTCAGTTCTTTATTGACCGCTTTCAGGAAATTATTATAGTCGGTATATCTCATACGGAAATAAGACAAGAATGTACCATTGCTATAATAATCAAGCAGAGGGCGCAACTCCGGTTCCACCCTTACAGATAAAGGTACATAACTCTTGTTGTCTATCGTCGTTTCTTTTGAGCGCCTATATTCAACCCTGCCGTAAGTCTCGTTGGCCAAAGAGAAAAAATCTTTCATGTTAATACCCATCAGGTAGAACAACATCATAAAGACATCACGTGCCATGGCTGTACGTGGATTATCAAACCGGGCATCCCTAATCCTTTTAATGGCATCTATCGGCAGGCTTTTCCGTTTCCGTATATACTCCGGTATCACAACACGGGAAAAAGGATTGTTCGGGATACGTATTATATCATAATCTTCATTATTGAAATGCTTCCTTGCTTTATTATACAAAGAACGGATACCGCGAAGGTAATTATTGACTGTACCCGGCTCCATTCTCCGCTGCATATCAGCAACTCCATCAGCTTTGCTCCTAACTATGATTACCCGATTCTCAAGGTATTCTTTAAAACTTTCCAAGGTTTTCGATTTTATATCCTTGGCATCAATACGCTCAGAACCATAGAAAGCAATAAAAGCATTAAGGGATGACTCATACCAGTTAGCAGTCTTTCTTTTAACTGTTTTTGTTATAATTCCTCTTGCAAATTCCACAAAATCAATAAATTCACTTTCAGGAGAAGCTATTTTCAACACTTCTTCTTTTAACTCCGAACAGCTCATTTTTGCCGTTCGGGTACTGCCAAGCTTTATATATGCGCCACGATACTTCTGTACCAGATTGGTTATTTCATAGTTCAAATTCTCACTATTCGCTGATAATGAAGATATTGAGCCATCCTCATTCATTAAACCAGGCTCTATGAAATATTCTGTAGGAATATACTGGGCCGAACTGTTATGATAGACCCTTATTTTAACATTGGTAGTGCCATCTTTTTTCAGATGACGACCACCTTGAAACACTACTGCTTTAAATGTTGCCATACTTCATTTCCAAAATTGGCAGCATTGCATCGAAATGTTATAAGATAGTTATAAGAAAACCCACCCTTATTTGCATTTAAACAGGCTCAAATAAGAGCCGTTTGACAAAAAAGGAAGAGCCGACGCAAAACGCATCAGCTCGTAACCAATAATTATTTCCTTAGTAATCAGTCTCATAGGAGACTTTTGCTCGTGTGGGCGTTGACGGATTCGAACCGCCGACCCTCTGCTTGTAAGGCAGATGCTCTGAACCAGCTGAGCTAAACGCCCGTACACTTCCGTTTCAAAAGCGATGCAAAGGTACAGCTTATTTTGAAATTACCAAAACTTTCGCCATTTATTTTTCAAGTTTTTTTTCACACAACATCAACTACTATTGAATTTCAACCAATTAGCTTCATCACTTTTTTATATCATTTTTGCGGATTACCTTTGCCGGATTCCCAACAGCCACACAATCGGACGGAATATCCTTGGTCACTACACTTCCCGCACCTATAATGCAACGGTCGCCAATAGTTACCCCGGGACAAATAACAGCGCCACCGCCAATCCAGCAATCTTCACCTATCGTCACCGGATAGGCATACTCCTGCTCTACACGCCTCTCCAGATAATCAAACGGGTGTTGAGGGGTATAAATCTGCACACAAGGACCTATCAGCGTATATGCTCCAACAGTGATATAACCACCGTCCAGAAAAGTACAATTGGAGTTGATAAAGACATGTTCTCCAAGGCGGATACCATCACCATGATCGCAACAAAAAGGCGGGCAAATAGTGGCGGAAGCTGGAATACCTGGTATCAATTCTTCCAATACGCTCCGGCATTCTTCCTCATAACCACTCATAGCATTCAGCTTCAGCAACAGTTTTTTCGCACGTTTAAAACGTTCTTGAATTTCCGGAGAAGCCGTATTCGCCAATTGTGAACTCCGCATTTTATCTACCTCATCCATATTCTTATCCATTTTTTATTGTACAATATGCTACAAACCATTGCATATATGCAGCAATGCCATCAGTTTCTCCATCCAGTCTTCATCGGGAGCCACATGCAATCCGCGTATGCCAAGCGCTTCCGCGGCCTTGATATTCTTTAAACTGTCATCTACAAATATCGTTTCTTCAGCTTTCATACCGTCAGCAGCCAATGCTTTCAGGAAAATATCCGGTTCAGGCTTGTAAGCCTGCATTTCATAGCTGCAAAACAGCGTGTCAAAATAATCGCTTATCGGTTTATGTTCGTCACTGAACTTATCACTGCGGGTAAAAGCCATAATAAACGGATTAGTATTGCTAAGCAGGCAAATGCGATACTCCTCTTTTAACTTCAATAAATTGTGAAGCCGGTTCAGAGGCACATCACGTATAAAGCCCAGCCAGCAATATTGCGCCTCATCCCAACTGACAGATTCGCGCCCGGCAGCCTCAGCCATTCTCCGGCAAAACTCACCGGCATCAATCTTTCCCGTCTCTACGTCCAGGAAAAAGCCTTTTTGACCGTATTCTCCCATATACTCATCCGTATTCACTCCCGCTTCACGAAAACGGCGGAAAGCCTCTTCCGAATTCTGGCGGAATATCACACCGCCCATATCAAATAATATATTCTTTATCATATACCAATGCTTATTTAAGGAAAACGGACACCCGTTGCCGGATGTCCGCTTTATTACAATAATATATCAACCGGCTTATTTATATTCCTGCCAGCTCTTGATTTGGATATCTTCCATCTTCATCTCACAGAAAGCTTCAATGAAAGCACCTGCCAGACGGGCATTCGTAATCAACGGAATATTATGGTCGATAGCACCGCGGCGAATCTTGTAACCGTTGGTCAGCTCGCGTTTAGAGTGGTTCTTCGGAATATTTACAATCAAGTCGAACTTATGTTCGGCAATCATTGTCATTACATTATTCTCCGCATCGGCACGTTCATCTGGCCAGAACACGGCTTCGGTGCTTACACCGTGCGCATTGAGAAATGCAGCGGTACCTGCCGTAGCGTAAATCTTATATCCCTTCGCAAAAAGCATGCGGCTGGCATCCAGCAAGTCCACTTTCGATTTCATTGCACCGGAAGAGAACATCACACCTTTTTCTGGACGCGGAATCTTGAAACCGGTAGCAATCATGGAGTTCAGCAATGCTTCGGAGAAGTCGTCGCCGATACAGCCTACCTCTCCCGTAGAAGACATATCCACGCCCAATACCGGGTCTGCGTTATGCAGGCGGGAGAATGAGAACTGGGAAGCCTTCACGCCAATCCAGTCGATGTCAAACGCCGACTTGTCCGGACGAGAGTAAGGAGCATCCAGCATAATCTTCGTGGCCGTCTCGATAAAGTTACGTTTCAGCACTTTGGATACAAACGGGAAACTACGTGAAGCACGCAGGTTACATTCGATAACTTTCACCTCATTGTTACGTGCCAGGAACTGGATGTTGAAAGGACCGGAGATATTGAGTTCCTTTGCAATCTGACGGCTGATTTTCTTGATACGGCGTGCCGTAGCGAAGTAAATTTTCTGTGCCGGGAATACCAGCGTAGCGTCACCGGAGTGCACACCGGCAAACTCAACATGCTCGGAAATGGCATATTCCACCACCTCGCCGTTCTGTGCCACGGCATCGAACTCAATCTCTTTCGTATTCTGCAGGAACTGAGAAACCACTACCGGATATTCCTTGGAAACCTCGGCAGCCATTTTCAGGAAGTTCTCCAATTCTTCTTCATCGTAGCATACATTCATTGCAGCACCGGAAAGCACATACGACGGACGCACCAATACCGGATAGCCTACTTTCTCAACGAAGCCCTTCACATCTTCCAGACTGGTAAGTTCCTGCCAAGCTGGCTGGTCGATGCCGAGCTGGTCGAGCATGGCAGAGAATTTGTTACGGTTCTCTGCACGGTCGATAGATACAGGCGAAGTACCCAATACAGGAACAGACTGGCGATAGAGTTTCATTGCCAGGTTGTTAGGAATCTGACCGCCTACGGATACGATTACGCCGCGCGGCTGTTCGAGGTCGATAACATCGAGCACACGTTCAAAAGAAAGTTCGTCGAAGTACAGACGGTCGCACATATCGTAATCGGTAGATACAGTTTCGGGGTTATAGTTAATCATGATGGATTTGTACCCCAACTTGCGTGCAGTCTGGATAGCGTTCACCGAACACCAGTCGAACTCAACGGAAGAACCGATGCGGTAAGCTCCCGAACCCAATACAACTACCGATTTTTCATTCTTATAATAGTTCACATCATACCCTTGTACGGCATACGTCATATAAAGATAGTTCGTCAGTTCCGGATGCTCGGAAGCGACGGTATTGATACGTTTCACAGCCGGAAGAATACCCAGTTCCTTACGACGGGCGCGTACCATAAGATTTTCCTTTTCCATATTACCTTCCGGATTCAGTACGAAACGTGCAATCTGGAAGTCGGAGAAACCAAGCACTTTCGCTTCACGCAGCACATCGGCAGGAATATCCTCCACCTTATTATATTGTGAGAGTTTATTCTTATAGTCTACAATGTTCTTCAGTTTGCCGAGGAACCAAGGGTCAATCTTCGTCAGCTCAAAGATACGGTCGATTGTATAGCCTTTTTCCAGAGCCTGGGCGATAGCGAACACACGCAGATCGGTGGGATGAGCCAATTCGTGATCCAAATCTTCGAATTCCACACTATCATTACCCACAAAGCCGTGCATGCCTTGACCTATCATACGCAAACCTTTCTGGATAATTTCCTCGAAAGAACGGCCGATAGACATGATTTCACCTACAGACTTCATGCTTGAACCGATTTCGCGAGACACACCTGCAAACTTCGTCAAGTCCCAACGGGGAATCTTACAAATCAGATAATCCAATTGCGGAGCTTCATAAGCAGAATTCGGAGTTCCCATTTCACCGATTTGGTCGAGCGTATAACCCAATGCAATCTTGGCGGCAACAAAAGCGAGCGGATAACCGGTAGCTTTGGATGCCAATGCAGAAGAACGGGACAAGCGGGCGTTCACCTCGATTACGCGATAGTCGTTGGTTTCGGCGTTGAATGCATACTGAATGTTACATTCACCCACGATGCCGAGGTGACGGATACACTTGGTAGAAAGTTCCTGCAACATCTTCACCTGGTCGTCGGTAAGCGAGCAGGTAGGAGCAACCACGATAGACTCACCGGTATGGATGCCCAGAGGGTCGAAGTTTTCCATACTTGCTACGGTGAAGCAGTGGTCGTTGGCGTCGCGGATTACCTCGAATTCGATTTCTTTCCAACCTTTCAGGGATTCTTCCACCAGAATTTGCTTGGAGAACGTGAAAGAACTTTCAGCCAGTTTGACAAACGCTTCCTCGTCCGGACAGATACCGCTGCCCAAACCACCCAAAGCATAAGCCGAGCGTACCATTACCGGATAGCCGATTTCGCGAGCAGCTTTCAAGGCATCTTCCATGCTTTCCACAGCGTGGCTCTTCGGAGTTTTCATAGGAATCTCATCCAGCTTCTTCACAAAGAGGTCGCGGTCTTCCGTGTACATGATAGCCTCTACCGAAGTACCCAACACACGCACACCGTATTTCTGCAAAGTACCGTTCAAGTAAAGTTCCGTACCGCAGTTCAGCGCAGTCTGTCCGCCGAAAGCCAGCAGAATACCGTCCGGCTGTTCTTTTTTGATGATTTCTTCTACGAAATAAGGAGTTACCGGCAAGAAATAAACTTTATCGGCAATACCTTCTGATGTCTGAATTGTAGCAATATTCGGGTTTACCAATACCGAACCCACACCTTCTTCGCGCAAAGCCTTCAAAGCCTGCGAACCGGAATAATCAAACTCTCCGGCCTGACCGATCTTGAGCGCACCCGAGCCCAAGACAAGCACTTTCTTCAAATTCTTTTCCATATTCTCTTATTGTCTATTTAAGTTCATTCTTCACATTCCGGCACAAAAAAAATGCGTTACCCCGAATAAGGATTAACGCATTACCAAAGAACTAAAAATATCGTTTTCGGAAAAAGAGAAACCGACAGCCAGCGAATGAAATTCATTCGAACGTAGGTTATATGTACTTCTCTTTTCCTGCGATTGCATAGTTATCTCTAAAATTTCTGCAAAGAAACGACTTATTTACGATTTGAGCAAATTAATCAAAGGAATAAATTTCTTATCCGAAAAGAATAGTTACTTTTACCGCAATGCAATCTTTGAATATAGCAGGAAGGATACTTCTTGAAGAAAAATCAAACAGACACCAAAGGATATGGGGGGGGGATAAAAACAGAAAAGCAAGCATCAGCCTTCCCGGATGTTATAACGAGGTTTGAACGACAGAGCGTACTTTCACTGTTTAATTTTTAAAGTAATGCACTGCATTCGATAAAAATAATGGTATCTTTGCATTCCATTATAACAGACAGCGTTTTATGAAGAAAAAATAATCAATACAGATATGGCAAAAGAAAAAATCATCCTTACGGGCGACCGCCCCACGGGACGCCTGCATATCGGACATTATGTAGGCTCATTAAGACGCAGAGTGGAGTTGCAGAACTCCGGACTGTATGACAAGACGTTCGTGTTCATAGCCGATGCACAAGCATTGACAGATAACATGGAAAACCCGGAAAAGGTACGTCAGAACGTTATCGAAGTAGCTCTCGACTATCTGGCTTGCGGATTGGATCCTACGAAGAGTACCATCTTTATCCAGTCGCAGATTCCGGAATTGTGCGAACTGACATTCTATTATATGGACCTTGTCACCGTATCGCGCCTGCAACGTAATCCAACGGTAAAGACGGAAATTCAGATGCGCAACTTTGAAACAAGTATTCCGGTGGGGTTCTTCACCTACCCTATCAGCCAGGCTGCGGACATTACGGCGTTCCGCGCCACCACCGTTCCCGTTGGCGAAGATCAGGAACCGATGATTGAACAAGCCCGTGAAATCGTACGCCGTTTCAACTTTATCTACGGCGACACATTGGTAGAACCGGAAATCCTTCTGCCTGACAATGCAGCCTGTCTGCGTCTGCCGGGTACAGACGGAAAAGCCAAGATGAGTAAGTCTTTGGGCAACTGTATCTACCTTTCCGATACAGCCGACGAGATTCAGAAGAAAGTGAAGAGCATGTACACCGACCCCGATCATCTGCGCGTACAAGACCCGGGCAAGATTGAGGGAAATACCGTATTTACTTATTTGGACGCTTTCTGCCACCCCGAACACTTCGAACGTTACCTGCCCGACTATCCTTCTCTGGAAGAACTGAAAGCCCACTATCAACGTGGTGGTTTAGGCGATATGAAAGTGAAAGGCTTCCTCAACAATATCATGCAGGAAACGTTGGAGCCGATTCGTAACCGCCGCAAGGAATTCGAAAAAGATATTCCGGCTATCTACGATATGCTGAAGAAAGGCTGTGAAGCGGCACGCGAAACAGCCGCAGCGACATTGGACGACGTGCGTCGTGCCATGAAGATTAACTATTTCGATGATGCGGAACTTATCGCAGAGCAGGTAAAGAAATTCAGCGCGGAATAATCTCCGCGCGGCAAGGCATAAAAAAAAGAAGTTGTGTCAAAACGTTGGCACAACCTCTTTTATATTTTACAGTTCTGCTATATTTTCTTTTGGCTATGCTGCTTTTTCCTCATGCATTTGGCAACTGTAATGAGCCCCTTTCCTTCTTTTATCAGTTTAGCACACATTTTTTTGATATTAAAGGCTATAGCAAAGAAA